>Ga0114932_10000074_pt1 | contig 104663 bp, 89 predicted proteins | sample 2SBtaG_2_FD_87286 | JGI IMG/M metagenome (GOLD analysis project Ga0114932, IMG submission 87286) | Deep subsurface microbial communities from Kolumbo volcano to uncover new lineages of life (NeLLi) - 2SBTROV12_ACTIVE470 metaG | ecosystem: Environmental > Aquatic > Marine > Volcanic ...
CGACGGGGCCGACGGTTCGGACGGCGCCGATGGGTCTGACGGTGCGGATGGCGCCGACGGCTCGGACGGCTCGGACGGCTCCAACGCGGGCGACTTCGCCTTCCTGAATGACGACTACGCCGACTACGAGCGGATCGACCGCATCGGCATGCCCGCCATCGCGACTGCCGTGATCAGCAGCAAGGACGACTACAACGACAGCGATCCCATCGACGATGCCGCCGGCGACTTCGTGACCGAGATCGTGGACAGCGTGACGGCCCTGCACAGCGCCCTGGACGATGATCTGGCCAGCGTGGGCTTCGACGCCTGTGCCGCGTCGGACTGTGTGACGACCGCCGCACCGCTGGTCGTGCCCGACACGCTCAAGATCGACACCACCGCCGACGCCGGCTTCCCCAACGGTCGCCTGCTCGAGGATCCCGTCATCGACGTGACCCTGGCTGTGGTGCTGCTCGACCTGGCGACCCCGGGCACCTGTGGCGGCGAAGACTGCTCCGCCCTCTCCCTGGCTGCGCTCCCGCTCAATCCGCCAGAGAACGACCTGAGCTTCCTGTACAGCTTCCCCTACGTGGCGCCGCCCCACGAGTAGTCGGCACACGCCTTCCCCTCGGCCCGCCCCGCTTCAAACGGGGCGGGCCGTCGTGCTCTGGCACGGAGGGCGCGACCGAATAGGCAGATCGGCACGGAGGATTTGTGCTCACCCTGATGCTGATGGCCTGTGTGCGACACACCCCGACCGAGACCCCGCCCACCTTGGACACCCTGGCCCCAGGCGACGTGCTCTCGGGCTTCGAGGCCCAGGCGCTCTACACCGACGACCAGGACCGGGTCCTGGGCGCACGATTCGATCACCCGCACACAGGCTTCGTGCTGGACCTGCTCCAGCTGGAGACCGCGCCCCAAGGCTTCGTCGCCGTGCACACGCCCCCGGTCAGCGACCGGGGGGAGCCTCACACCCAGGAGCACCTGTTGTTGGGCAAGGGCAACAAGGGGCGCGGCGTGGCTACCCGGGGCGAGATGGCCCTGGTGGAGTCCAGCGCCTACACCTCTCAGCTCACCACCGTCTACCACCTGCACACCACCGCCGGCCCCCAGGTCTTCCTCGAGGTGCTGCACGACCGGCTCGATGCGCTGCTGAACCCGGACTACGCCGACGAGGAGATCGCCCGCGAGGTGCACAACTTCGGGGTCAGCGCCGACGTCGAGGGCCAGCTGCGCCTAGAGGAGAAAGGCACCGTCTACAACGAGATGGTCAGCAGCTACAACCGGCCCTGGGGACGGTTCTGGCGAGCGCTGAACCAGGTCGCCTACGGCACGGACCACCCGATGAGCCGCAACGCGGGGGGCCTTCCGGCGGCCATTCGCGAGATGACGCCGACCCACATCCGGGACTTCCATGCCGCGACCCACCATCTGGGCAACATGAGCATGATCGCGGTGTTGCCGCCAGAGCTCACCCTGGACCAGGTCCTGGGGCCCATCGGGGCTTCGCTGGTGGCGCTTCAGCCCACGGCGACGGACCGAGACTTTTCCACCGAAGCCGACGTGGAGCCGCCGCGGCCCGAGCTGCCCGCTGGGCCGACGCCGGTGCCCTACCCGTCGGCGGATGCCCAGCAGCCCACCGATGTCGTGTTGGTCTGGCCGGCGGGGCGGACCCTGGATCTGGACAGCCGGGTGCGGCTGGAGCTGTTCCTGGACACCCTGGCCGGCGCCGAGAACAGCAACCTGTATCGCCGGCTGGTGGACAGCGAGACCCGGGTCGCCGACGTGGGCGCCACCGACGTCTACGCCTGGGTTCGGGACCTGGTCCAGGACCCGATCTTCCTGGGCTTCGGCGGGATCCCGGGCGCGGCGGTCGACGCCGCCGCCGCGGCGAACCTGCGTGCCCACGTGCTCGACGAGCTGCAGACCATCGCCAGCTGGGCGCCCGGCGACCCGGGGCTCCTGGACTTCAACCGCAGGGCCGAGAGCCGGCTGACGGCCCAGGCCCGGTCCCTTCGCAAGTGGGTCGGCTCCCCGCCGCGCTTCGGCGTGCGGGGCACAGGCTCGGCCTGGTTCGACCACCTGAGGCACCTGCACGAACAGGACGGCGTGCGCCTGGTCCTGACCATGGCGCCTCAGCTCGATGCTGCGCGGGCCGCGCTCCAGGGCGAGGGCAACGTGTGGGCGGGCTGGCTCGAGGACTGGGGGCTGGTGGGCTCGGAGCCGGCGGTGCTGTGGCGCCAGGCCGACGATGGGCTGCTCGACCAGCTGGACCAGGCTCGGCAGGCCCGGCTCGATGCCGAGACCGAGCGACTGGTGGCGGCGTCTGGCTCCGACGACGCCCAGGTGGCGCTGGCGGCCTACCAGACCCAGGTCGACGCGGCCACCGCGGTGCTCGAAGCGGCAGCCTCGACCCAGGTTCCGCCGCTGGTCGATGCCCCGCCACTGACCGCCGACGACCCCCTGGACTGGCGCCAGGACACCCTGGCCGGCGGGGTGCCGTGGGTGCGAAGCCACTTCAGCGCCATGAGCGGTGCGGCAGTGGGCCTGGCCCTGGATCTTCGCGCGGTCAGCGACGAGCAGCGGGTCCTGGTCGGGCTGCTGCCGTCGCTGCTGACCGACGTTGGCGTGACCGTCGCAGGCGTTGCGCTGGGCTACGACACGGTCCTGGAGCGGGTCCAGAATGAGATCCTGTCCCTGAGTGCCTGGCTCGACACCACCCCGCGCACCGGGCGGGTCGAGCTGGCCATCGAGGCCTCTGGCACCAGTCCCCTGGAGACCGCCTTGGCCCTGGGCTGGCTTCGCGACACCCTGCTAGGCGCGACCTGGACGCTGGACAACCTGCCCCGGATCCGCGACGTGGTCGACGAGCGGGTCGAGGCACTGGCGCTGACACGAACGCGGTCCGAGGAGTCCTGGGTCCAGGGGCCCCCCATCGCCTGGCGCCACCAGGACGACTGGCTCCTGCTCAGCGCCGACAGCTTCCAGACCCGAAGCCACGATGCCCACCGGGTCCAGTGGATGCTGCGGGACGCCGGGGACGAGCTGTCCGAGGTCCAGGGGGCTCTGACCGCCCTGGCGGACTTGCCAGAGCGGCTGGATCGCGGGGGGCTGACCGAAGCGCTGGCAGGCTTGCAAGGCCGGGGCGAGCTGCCGGCGGGCGTGGCGACTCCTTCAGCGGGCGTCGCCCCGTGGCTGGCCGAGGCCGCCCTGTCCCTGGAGCGGGTGCTGCCCGGGCTGCCAGACGCGGCGCTGACCCAGGACTGGGCCTACCTGTGCCGCCAGATGGCCCAGGACCTGGCCCGGCCACCGGTCCAGGTGCTCGACGACCTGACCGCCCTGCGGGACAGCCTCCTGGTCACCGGCGGGGCCCGGCTGTGGGGGATCGGGTCCCCGGGCACCCTGGACGGGCTGGACCTGGCGCCCCTGCTGTCCGTGTTGTCCGAGGGACCGGTCGCCCCTTCCGCCCTGCCGGACCAGCCCTTGATCCGGACGCGCCTGGCCGAGCGCGGTGAGGACCCGGACGCCCTCTTCGTGGGGCTGGTCCACGCCGCGGGACAGGGCGGGGTGCACCTCCACTCGGCCCCCGGCGCCACCGAGTCCGACCGGGACCGGGACGTGTTGCTGGACTACCTGACGGGGCTGCGATTCGCCGGACACGGCAGCCACACCCTGTTCATGAAGACCTGGGCGGCCGGTCTGGCCTACAGCAACGGGGCTCGCCCCAGCGCCCAGGCCGGCCTGCTGCGCTACTACGCCGAGCGCACCCCGGAGCTGCCTCGGACCCTGCAGTTCGTCATCGACGAGCTCTCCGCCGCGACCGCCGACGAGGGCCAGACTCGCTACGCCCTGGCCCAGGCCTTCAACAGCCGCGCGGCGGTGGCCTACGAGACCCGGGGCCGGGCCATCGCCCGGGACCTGGTCGACGGCCGGGATCCCGAGACCATCGCCGGGTTCCGCCAGGCGCTCTTGGCGCTGGCCGATGAACCGGGCCTGTCCGACGAGCTCCAGGCCCGCCACGAGGGGGTCTACGGGCGCGTCCTGCCCGGCTATGGGGCGCCGTCAGCCCAGGTGGCGGGCGGTGTGTTCTATGTGATCGGGCCCGAAGACCAGCTCGACGCCTGGGAGCAATACCTGGTCCGGGTCGAGGGGGAGGGGAGTGCCCTGGTCCGCCTGGCGGACCGCGACTACTGGGTGCCGGCGCCGGGCCCTCGGTAGTCCCCTGTCTCACAAGTTCTCGGGCGAATCGCTTGCCCTCGACGCCGCTGGCGGCGTTCCGGCTCCTGGACGTGACTCGGCCACGACGGCGTCGCCGCGCCTTGCCAGCGGCGCCGATTGCGGCGCGACTCACCTCGCGAACTTGTGAGACAGGGGACTGGCGACGGAGCTGGTCCCGCAGGACCAGGGCAGGCCACCTGAAGCGATCACAGGCCCAGGCGCTGAAATTGCTCCGGCGGGGCCGCGGTGGCGGCCATGAGTTCCCGCAGTGCGGTGACCATGCGGGCCTCCCCCGCTCCATCGTCGAGCGGGTGTTCCTGGGCGGGATCGGTGGCCAGGTCGTAGAGCCGGGTGGTCAGGTCGTGAAAGGCGAGCTGGCCGCGCCCGGGGATCTTCATCACCGGGCAGCCCTTGGTGAAGGGGAAGCCCGGGTGCACGGTCATCTGGCGCAGCTCTTCGACCGAGAAGAGCGCGTTCATGTGGGTCGGCATGTGGGTGTAGTGGAACAGCGGTCCGTTCTCGCCCGGCGGGGCCCGCATGTAGACCCGGTGTCCGTCGGTGATGTTCGCGTGGCCGCCGAAGATGCCGAACAGCCCGAAGTCGCGGACGGGGTGATCGGCTGCGACGGCCGGCCCCAGGGGGCGGCCTTGCATGTGCTCGGGGAGCGGCTGGCCGAACACCTCGAGCAGGGTCGCCGGCAGGTCGATGGTCTGGGTCAGGTGGTCGAAGCGCGTGCCCTTGCGGCCGCTGCGGGGGTCCCAGATGAACAGCGGGATGTGGGCGATCTCGTTGTACCAGGGGCACGCGGTCTTGGCCCACCAGTCGTGCTCCCCCAGCAGGAAGCCGTGATCGGTGTTCACCACCAGCACGGTGTCCTGCCACAGGTCCAGCTCGTCCATCACGTCGAGCACCCGGCCCAGGCTGTGGTCGCACTGGGTCAACAGGGCGGCGTACTCGAAGCGCATGTGCTCGACCGCGGCCCGGGACTCCCGGACCCGGTCGTAGTTGGGCCAGTCGAACAGCGGCCCGTCCCAGCGGTGGGGGTAGTGGGCCTTCCAGCCGTGCAGGGTGAAGAAGGGCTCGTGGGGGTCGAAGGTCTCGATCTGGAGCAGCCAGTCGTCGGCGGTGTGGTTCTGGCGGATGAAGTCCAGCCCCAGCTGGAAGGTCCGGGCCTGAGGGGTGTCCTCCTCGCGCTGCATCCAGCGGCGGTTGACCGCTTGGTTGGGGCACCAGCTGCCCAGGTGCTCCGGTCGCTCCGGGCCATCGACCACGCCCTTCCAGCGGTCGTGTTCCTGGCCGCGCACGTTCTCCCAGGACGAGTAGCGGTGGTGGTAGGTGGCGCCGCCGTCCTCCCAGTAGTGGTAGTGGTCGCTGACCAGGTGGCTGTAGACCCCGGCGTCCCGCAGCTGCTCATGGATCGAGTCGTCGAAGGGCTCGAAGGGCCCCCACGAGCGATGCAGGAAGTTGTAGCGCCCGGTGTGCAGCTCCCGGCGGGCCGGCATGCAGGGCATGGAGCCGACGTAGTGGCGGTCAAAGGTGACCGCTCGCTCGGCGAGGCGCCGGAAGTTGGGGGTGACCGTCCAGTCGCACCCGTAGGGCCCCAGGTGGTGCCGGTTCAGGGAGTCGAACATGACGTGGATGACGCGCATGTCCGATCAGCCTAGCACTACGAGCAGGTGATGCGTCCCTGCTGGTCCGTGAGGCGGCCGATGGGCTGGGTGTGGTCTGCCAGACCGGCGTCGGCCAGGACCTGGACCACCGCGTCCCGGGCGTCGGGTGCGGCGGCGATCAACAGGCCGCCGCTGGTCTGGGGATCGAACAGGAGCGCCTGTTCGGTCGGGCTCAGGTCGCTCACCCAGCTGGCATAGCTGGCGGCGTTGCGGCGGGTGCCCCCAGGGATGGTGCCGGCGTCCAGGTAGGGCTGCAGGTCGGTGACACGGGGCAGGGCGTCGAATTCGACGGCCGCGCCCAGGGCGTCGCCGCACATCTCGCTCAAATGCCCCGCCAGGCCGAAGCCCGTGACGTCGGTCAGCGCGTGCACGCCGGTCAGGCCAGCGAGGGCGGGCCCCACGCTGTTCAGGGCGGTCATGACCTGGGTGGCCCGGCCGCGGTCCGCGTCGACGAGCTTGCCGCGCTTCTCGGCGGTGGTCAGCATCCCGAGCCCCAGGGGCTTGGTGAGCCAGAGCAGGTCGCCAGCTCGGCCCCCGGCGTTTCGCTGAAGGTGGGCCAGCGGGACCAGGCCGTTGACCGCCAGGCCGAAGACCGGCTCCGGGTTGTCGATGCTGTGGCCGCCGGCCAGCGTGATGCCGGCTTGGGCACAGGTCGCTCGGCCCCCCGCGATGACCCGGTTGGCGACCTGGGGGGGGAGCTTGTCGACCGGCCAGCCCAGGATCGCGATGGCGACCAGGGGGGTGCCGCCCATGGCGTAGACGTCGCTCAGGGCATTGGCCGCGGCGATGCGTCCGAAGTCGAAGGCGTCGTCGACGATGGGCATGAAGAAGTCGGTGGTGCTGACCAGTCCGCGGCCATCGCCCAGGTCGACCACGGCGGCGTCGTCGCGGGTGTCGTTGCCCACGACCAGGCGCGCGTCTGCGGGGCCAGCGAGCTGACCCTCCAGGATGGACCCGAGGACCTCGGGTGCGAGCTTGCAGCCTCAGCCAGCGCCGTGGCTGTACTGGGTCAGGCGGACGTCGTCGGACATGGGGTGGACATAGCCCGTTGACCCACGGCGAACAGCGGGTGCACAACGGGGTGCTGGAGCGGGTGCTGGCGGCGATCGTCGCGCCCTGAGGGTACCCTCTCCGGAATCCAGCCCGGAGCCTGGGATGCCCGAGTCCGACGGACCCTCGCCACCGCTGACTCGCCGGGAACTGCTCGGCAGTCTGTCTGCCACGCTGGCCCTGCCGCTACCCCTCGGGCTCGGCGGCTGCGGTCTGCCCACACGGGCCACGGGGAGCTTTGCCCAGGAGGGCGTGCTGGTGGGTCGGTTCGACAGCGACGGCGAGACCGCGGTGCGCTCCGCCCTGGCCGAGCTCGACCTGAACTGGCTCGTGCCCGGTGACAGCGTCTTTGTGAAGCTGGCATCGAACTCCGGCAACGTGCATCCCGCGACCACGGCGCCGGCCGCGGTGCGGGGTCTGGTGGGTGCGCTGTTCGATGCGGGCGCTGGCCGGGTGGTGGTGGGCGATCAGGGCGGCGTCGAGGCCGTGCGGCTGGCGCCGGGCGATGCGCGCTTCGGCTCCACGCGGGCGCTGATGACGCAGAACGGGCTCTTGGCCGCCATCGAGGACAGCGGCGCCACACCGGAGTTCTTCGACGAGCGGACCTATGACGACGGGTACTTCGCGGGCACGCTGCCCGCGGACACCTGGTGGACCGAGCCGATGATGCTGGCCAAGGTCATCCGCGAGGTCGACCACGTGGTCTACCTGCCTCGGCTCTCGTCCCACGTGCTCGCTGGCTACACCCACGGTCTCAAGCTCGGCGTGGGCTGGCTGCGCGACGACAGCCGCTACGATTTCCACCACCACGCGGAGCACTTCCACGAGAAGTACGTCGACGTGAACTACTGCGCCGAGCTGGCCGATCGGCTGCGTCTGACCCTGACCCTCGCGGAGTCGATCCTGCTCCACGACGGTCCGGACCACGGCACGGTGTTGGACCTTGATCAGCCCCTGGTGATCGCGTCCCCGCATCTGGCCAACCACGACGCGGTCACGGTGGCTCTCCTGGCGCACTACAACGACGTCACGGACCGGGATGGGGACAGCGAAGGCACGCCCTATGGTCGGCTCGCGAGCGTCTGGAACCGCGCCTTCGTGAGCCTGGTCGAGGGCTGGACCGGCCTTCCCTGGGGCGACGGCGTGGGGCCCTACGAGGGGTACACGCCCCACCGCTTCGCTCGCGGCGTGGACCAGGACCGAGCGCTGCGGCGGGCCTACGAGCTCGAGGGGGGTGTGCCCGAGTCGATCCCGGTGGCCCTGGCGGGCAACGCCTTGCCGGCGGATGTGTTGGCGTCGCTCCAGGCGTGGAGCGCCGGGCAGCTCGCGACGGGATGAACGAGGGCCTGGACCGCTCAAGTCGCGTTGAATTTCCGGTGCCCGCTCTCAAGTCCGGTTGAGTTTCCTGTCGTTGCCTCCAGACGGCCCAAACCTGCCCTTTTTGGGGCTGATCTGAGCTCTCCGCGGTCCAGATCGTCCAGAAAGCGGAAGTACGAAGGGACTTGACCGACAGGTGTCGAAGCGATCGCCGCTGCAGCAGGCGACCCGCGTTTCCCCGGGCTGTTGTCCGGAGATCTGCGGCAGACCCTGGGCTGGCAGCGCTACCGCTGGCGTCCCTGATCTACAGACTCTCCCGCGCCGTCGGCAGCGACCGACCCACCTCCTGCTCGTCCAGCACCCGCCCCACGTGGTGGAAGACGTCCTTGCTGAACAGGATGTCCAGGTGGCCCTTGCCCTCTAGCAGGACCTCCTCGCCGAAGCCCAGCGCGTTCGTGCCGGGCAGGACCATCAGATCGTCGGTGGCCGCGAAGCTCACACAGCGCACGCCCTGGGGCGCGGGCAGCCCATTCAGGTGGGCCAGGAAGGGCCCGTCGGGCTTGAGCTGCCTCACCAGGGGCGTGGGCATCCACTGGGCGGCGTGGCTGCCCAGGTGGGGCGTGCCCAGGGTGACGAGGGTGTCGACCCGCCGATCGCCGCCGAGCATCTGCAGGTAGACCCGACTCACGAGACCGCCCATGGAGTGGGCGATGAGGGTGATCCGGCCGCCCTTGACGTGCTCGTCCAGGTGCCGCTTCAGCTCCACGCCCTTTTCCTCGATGGAGCCCTTGGAGCGGTAGTTGTAGCTGTACTGGCGGCCGTGGCCCTGCCAGCGCAGGTAGCCCTGGAGCGGGAAGAACTGGGCCCGGTTCCCCGCCAGGCCGTGCACGAACACCACGGTGTGGATGTCCCGAGCCCGTCGGGACTTGTGCCGGGTGGGTAGGAAGCCGAAGCCGAACATCAAGCCATGGCCGACGGTGGCGGCCGCTTCGCGCAAGAGGCCCTTGCGGGCCTGGGTCGGATCCAGATCGGTTCGCATGGGTGACCCTATGCACACCCCCCACGACGCCGTGGGTCAGGTCGGTGTCACTCTTGCGGTGGTGCACCGTCCTGCAACACTCTGCACAATGGCGCACCGGTGGGCAGGGTTTCCACTGCTACGGTCCGCCCATGGCCCTGGACTCCAAGACCCGCCGCTGGACCGATGCGGGCCTGATCACCCAGGACCAGGCCGACGCCATCGCGGACTTCGAGGCCGGGCGCAATCGACCGACCTTCCTGTACGCCGTCGCCGGGCTGGGCGGCCTGGCCATCGCCATCGGGCTGGTCAGCATCGTGGCGTCCAACTGGGATGCGATCCCGGGGCGGCTCAAGGTGGCGGTGGCCGTGGCGTTGGTGGGCGCAGCGGGCGCAGGGGTCGTGCGCCTGGAGCGCACCGGTCCGGCATGGCTCAAGGAGACCCTGGTGCTGGTGGCCCACGGGCTCATCCTGGCCACGATCGCTCTGGTCGGGCAGGTCTACCAGCTGGGGGGCCAGGCCCACACGGCGCTGGCGCTGTGGCTGGTCCTCTCGGGTCTGCTCCTGACCCGGGCCCGGGGTGGGGTGGCCGCCTGGGTCGCGATCCTCTCGGTCGAGGTCACCTGGTTCGCCTGGCTCGTCTACGGGGTCGATGACGCGGGCCTGGAAGAGCTGCTGGGCGTCGGCGCCGCGCCCTGGATCGCCCTGGCCTGCGTCGCCGCGGGCCGCTGGCCCTGGCTCCAGCAGGCGCGGCCGGCCCTGGCCCGGGCCTGCGACGCGGCCGGCTGGGCCCAGCTCGTGTTCGTGGCCAGCGCCTGCACTGGCTTCTTCTACGACGGGCTGAACGAGACCGAGCTGGGCGGGCTGTGGATGGCGGCCGGTGTGAGCCTCGCCGCCGCCGCGATCCTGGTCGCGACACGCTTCCAGGGCACCCCAGCCCTGCGCACGGGCGGCGCTCTGCTCATCGCCACGGTGGCCCTCACCTACCTGCCGCCGCTGCTGTCCGGCGGGGACCTGGACCTGGTCGGGGCCCTGGTCTTCCTGGCGCTGTGGGTCGGCGTGGCCTTTGCCGCCTACCGCGCCGGGCGTCTGTGGCTGCTCAACGGCGCCACCGCGGTCATCGGGATCCGCCTGCTGGTCGTCTACTTCGAGGTCTTCGGCTCCTTGCTGAGCACCGGCGTCGGGCTGGTGTCCGGCGGCCTGTTGACGGTCGGCCTGGCGTGGCTCTGGGCCCGCAAGCGCCAGGACTTCGGCGCCGAGCTGGCCCAGGAGGCCCCGTGAAGCGCATCGTCGTGATCGCTGCCGTCGTACCGGTCGTGGGGCTGTCGCTCCTGGTCGCCAAGGCCGAGCTGGCCACCCGGACCGGGCCCAGCTGGACCGTGCCCATCCAGGGGTACGACCCCCGCGATCTGCTCCACGGTCACTACCTGCGCTACGCCTTCGACTTCGACTGGCAGGACAGCGGGACCTGTGGCGCCAAGGACCTCCCGGAGCCCGGCTGTTGCCTGTGCCTGAGCGGAACCGGGGGTGCCCCTCAGGTGCGCCAGGTCACCTGTGACGACGCCCCCAGCTGCGACGGCTGGCTGCGGTCCGACGAAGTGGCGCCGCCCCTGCGCTACTACGTGCCCGAGACGTCGGCCCTGGACCTCGAGGACGCCCTACGAGACCACGACGCGGCGGTCGCCTTCACGTCCGGCCGCACAGGGGGAGCGGCCATCGGTGCCCTGACCCTGGACGGGAGGCCCTGGCAGGAGGTGCTGGACGGCCCCTGAAGGGGTGTTCCTCTCAGATGGCGGACGAGAGCGTTCGTCGGCTCAGCCCCGCCGCCCCATCTCCCGCAAGAGCCCGTCCCCCGCCCGCCAGTCCGCAGGGTCGGCGCTCGGGTAGCTCGGCACCGGCCACTGCCGCTCCCGGAGCCGGTCGAAGCTGGTCGCGCCCGCGCTGACCACCGGCAGGTGCCGGAAGCTCGTGGTGGCGTAGAAGATGCGGTAGTGGAAGAAGTTCTTCTGCACGATGGCGTCGGCCCGGCGCGGGTTCACGCCCAGGGCCCGCCAGAACCGGGGATGGATCGGCAGCGGCGGCCGCTCGGTGATGGCCACGTGGAAGGCGCCGGTGTCGAAGCGCACCACCCGGCCAAAGTCGCCTTCGTCGCGGCAGACCACCCGCCCGGTCAGGGCCACGCCGGGTTGGCCATAGCCCGGGGTCCCGGTGATCTGGAGGGTGGTCTCGGACCCGTCGGCGAGCGCCCACGCGGCTTCCAGCGCAGCCGGATCGTGCACTGGGATCAGCGTGCGCAGCCCCCGGTCATCCCGCGCCAGGGTCTGCAGGAGGCGCGTGTTCCCTCCGGGTGCCCCCGCTCCCACGATGTCGTCCATGTCCACCAGCGTCAGCGGCCCGGCCTTGCGCCAGGCACTCTCCCGGACCTCGTCCAGGGCCTCGTCCATCGAGCGGGTCGGCGGCAGCGGCGCGTGGCGCTGGGCCCACGCCCGATCGGCCAGCTGGTCCGCCAGCTCCGCCGCCAGCACAGGGTCCCCGTCGGTGCACACGTGGGCGGCCCAGCCCAGGTTGTCCGCCGACGTGAACGGGTGGACCATGAACAGGCTGGCGCTGATGACCCGAGGGTCTCGCTCCAGCCGCCGCATCCAGCGGAACACCGCCCGCATGGGCTTCATGAAGTGGATGGTGGCGCCTCCGCCCAGCACCAGCGGCAGCTTTCGCCAGGCGTGCTCCGGCCGGGTCGTGCCACGAATGGCGTCCACCAGCCGGCTGCCTGCCCGCCACCCGGTCTGGAGCAGGTCCATGTGCGGGTTCGTGCGGTAGGCGACGAGCACGTCGACGGGATCCACCAGGTCGGCGGTCAGGTTGGCGTGCAGGTCGTAGCTGACGGCCAGGCCGGCGTCGGGCCCCACAATTTCCCGGACCCGCCGTAACAGGAGGCCCTCGGGGGGCTCGTCGAGGCCCACCACCTCCATCGAGCCGTGCAGCGCCAGGTAGACCCCGTCCACGGGACCCGCCGCGGCCAGCCGCGCCACCAGGTCGTCCACCAGCCAGTCGAAGCAGGCCCGGCTCACGGGCCCGCTGGGAATCGCCAGCGACGACGCCAGGGGCACTGTCTCGACGCCGCCCGCCCGCCGTGCGGCCTGCACGAACCCGGTCAGCTCGGCGTGGGCCAAGTACCCCTCGAGCTCCTTGCCTCGCAGGCGACAGACCGCGGCCAGGGCGTCTCCTTCCAGCCGGTGCACCCGCTCGAAGTCGGCCAGCTCGGTGGTCAGCGGAGACCAGGCGCAGGCTTCGTGGAACAGCCGGCCATAGGCGATGCGCAGAGGCCTCACGAGAACAGCTCCCCGATGAAGAGCTTCAGGATCTGCTCCCGCACCGCCGGCGGCGCCGCGTTGATGAGCCGGTGGATGTCCGCCGACTCAGCCGGGAGCTGGCCGTCGGTGATGCCCAGGGCCCCCATCAACGTCGTCGCGTCCAGGTCTGCCCCGCTGCCGAGCATCGACAGCATCGCGACCACCTGGGCTGGCGGCGCCTGGTTCGGCGGCAGATCCACTAGGCACGCGGCCAGGTCCGCGGCCAGCGCCCCGGCGCCCCCGGCATTGCTCGGGTCCAGGGTCAGGTGGATGTGGGCCGGGGAAGCCCCGAAGGCATAGGTCGGCTGCACGTGCCAGCCCCGAGCATTGAGCCGGTCCGACAGGGCGAACACGTCGCCGTCGGTCGTGGTGAAGGCGAACAGGTTCATGTCGGGCTTGACCAGCAGCCGGACCCCGTCGAGCTGCTCGATGGCACCGCACAGGTCGCCGGTGGCCGACCACATCCGACGGGCCCGCTCCTGGTAGCCCTCGCGGCCCAGGGAGCGCATGATCGCGTAGGCAGCGCCCAGGGCCGCGACGCTCTTGGAGCCCAGGGTGGTGGCGTTGATGATGCCGTAGCCGCTCCACCGGGCACAGGCGTAGTACTGGCTCTCCCGGAGCTCGGCCGACCGCTGCAGGATCACGGAGATGCCCTTGGGCGCGAAGCCGTACTTGTGCAGGTCGGCCGAGATGCTGGTCACTCCCGGCACCGCGAAGTCGAAGGGCGCCACGTCGACCCCGTTGTCCCGCAGGAACGGCAGCACGCAGCCGCCGACGCAGGCATCGACGTGCATCAGGCAGCCGTGCTCCAGGGCCAGGGCGGCGAGCTCTTCGATCGGGTCGATGACGCCGTGGGCGTAGCTCGGTGCCGAGCCCACGATCAGGACCACGTCGTCGGTCAGCTTGGCCCGGGCGTCGGCCACGTCGGCCCGAAAGGTGACCGGGTCGACCCGGACCGGCACCATCTGAACGCCGAAGTAGTGGCTGCCCTTGTGGAAGCAGGCGTGGGCCGTCTCTGGCAAGAGCATCTTGGGGTCGGTGATGTGGGGCTTGTGCTTGCGGGCGTGGTCCCGGGCGGTCTTGATCGCCAGCAGCACGCTCTCGGTGCCGCCGGCCGTCGCCGTGCCGACCGCGCCCTCCGGGGCCTGGAGCAGCTCCAGCATGGCGCCGACCACGAAGTTCTCGAGCCGGCGGGCGCTGGGAAAGACCGTCGGGTCCAGCCCGTTGATGTTCATGCAGGCGCCAAAGGCCTCACGAGCCAGGTCCCGCTGCTCGGCGCCGGCGTCGTAGATGAAGGCATAGGCGCGGCCGTCGTAGGGCAGGTCCTGGGCCTTGGACCGGGTCAGGTCTGCCAGGATCTGGGCGCGATCGGCGCCCTGGTGCGGAAAGCGAGGGGTCATGGTGCGTTCTCCAGGGGGTTGCGCTTGAGAGGTTGCAGCAGCTGGGTCCAGAGCAGGTCGTGCACGGGTGCCAGGTCCAGCCCGGTCATCACGCGCTGCAGCACCAGCCCGTCCATCAGGGCCCGGACCACTGCCATCAGGGCGTCGGGGTCCACGGGTGCGACGGTGCCGGCGGCGATGCCGTCCCGGAGGCGCTGGGCCATGGCTTCGCGGTAGGGGGCAAAGACCGTGTTGCCCACGGCGATGATCTCGGCCATGCGGTCCTCGCCACAGGTGGCGATGGCCTGGGCCAGGAACACCAGCCGTGCCTCCCGGCCGCTGTGGAAGGCGTGCACCGCCACCACGTGGGCGTAGATCTGATCCAGCGGGTGCTCGCACGCCAACACCCGCGGCAGCACGAACGCGGTCTGCTCCCGGAGCAGGTCCTCGAGGGCCAGCTCGGCGATGTGGGCGCGGGTGGGGAAGTGGTAGAGCAGGGTGGGCCGCTTGACCGCCAGCGCATCGGCAAGGCGCTGGGTCGACACGTCGACCCCTTCGGCCTGGAGCACGGCGACCGCTCGGCGGGCGAGGTCCAGGCGCTTGGCGGTGGCGGGGGGGCGGGCCATGAGTTGACGAATCGTCAGATAACGTTTCCTGACGAATCGTCAAGCCAGGCGATTCTCGGGGTGTCGCTGAGCGATCCAGCGGCTACGGTGCCGCACCCTGGAGGACCCATGTGGATCGCTCTCCCGCTCCTGGCGCTCGCCGGTTGTGACGGCACCGGCGACGACTCCGCCGACTCCGCGGTCGCGAGCTTCCCCGCCGGCATCGTCGCCCGGGCCGACGGCTGGCTGCGCGGTGACCTTCACACCCACACGACCTACGACGGCGGCGGCGAGGACGTGGGAACGGTGATCGCCCTGGCCGAGTACCTGGCGGACCCGGTGTTCCTGGACGCCCACCCCGAGTACGCCGACGATCACCTGGACTACCTGTCGATCACCGACCACCGCACGGTCGCCCAGCAGGACGACGTCGACTACCACAGCGACGCTCTGATCCTGGTCGGCGGCGAGGAATTCGGCAGCGACGGACACGCCGGCGCCCACGGCATCACCGAGTTCGTCGACCACGATCCCGACGACGACGCCACGTCTCTGGCCGACCTGGTCGCCGCCATCGAGCACACCCACGACCAGGGCGGGGCTTTCTCTCCGAACCACCCCTTCCTGCCCAGCATCAAGTGGCCCTGGGACACCCGGGACCACGACGGGGTCGAGGTCTGGAACGCCGGCTGGGGCCTGATGGCGCCCGACACGACCCCCCAGGACCTGGACGAGTGGGAGGCCGAGCACGGCATCGCCGCCAGCGCGACCTACCGCAGGGCGGTCGACGCCCAGGGGAGCGGCGCGGCCTTCCAGTCGCTGGCCTGGGTCGAGGCCCAGCTCATGCGCGGCCAGCACAAGGCCGTCATCGGCGGCAGCGACCGCCACGTGGTGCTGTTGCCGGGCTTCCCCACCACCTATGTACGGGCCAGGACGCCCGACGAGGCTGGGGTTGTCCAGGGCATTCGGGACCGCCACACCTTCATCTCCCGAAACCCGGCCGCAGCCCAGGTCCTGGTGAGCGTCACCGTGGACGGCACGACCTATGGCCTGGGCGACGCCATCCCGCTCGCCGGCGAGACCGAGCTCACCCTCGACGTGCGCGTGGGCCGGGCCGACGGCGGCCGGCTTCGGGTCATCGGCGGGGCTGCGGTGGCCACCGACGAGGCCCTGGCCACGGCCGAGCTCGGCACCCGCTGGCACGAACAGGACGTGGTCGGCGACGACACCACCGTCTCGCTCACGCGCACCGTGGCGCCTGGCGACTGGTTCTACCCCATGGTCCTGGAGCCTCTGATCGCCCCGGGGGCCACTGCGGAACAGGCCGACGTGGTGCGCACCCTGGCGCTCCGGTCCGCCGCCACCGCCGAGGAGGACTTCACCGGCCTGGCCGAGGTCTTCTTGGAGCTCGTGGACCAGGACGTGCTCTGGAACGGCCTGTACTGCGATCCGGTCCTGTGGCAGGCCGACAAGCTCCAGTGCTTCCCGCCAGACGACGAGGGCCTGGCGAGCTTCTTCGTGCCCGACCTGCTCGACCGGGGCCTGAACGCGGTGAGCGAGAACGGCGGGCTGACCGACTGGTGCATGGGGGCGATCGGCAGCCCGATCCTGTTCACCCAGGCACCCTGAGGTGGCCCGGCGCCTGTCCAGGACGAGAGCGCGGACCCGGGTCGAGAAGCTGGTCCGCCAATTCGCGGCCGAGCTGCCGGAGATCAAGGCCACCCGGGCCGTCAAGGAAGCCCAGGTCGAGGACAAGTACCTCAAGCCCCTGTTCCGGGCCCTGAACTGGAACACCGACAACGAGGGCCTGTCCCTACACCACGAGGAGTTCGTGGTCCAGGCCACCCAGTGGGTCGACGGCAGCGCCAAGTCCCCCGACTACCTGCTGCGCTTGCCCGATCCCGACCGGCCCTACCGCCTGCGGCGCCACCTGTTCATCGAGGCCAAGCACCCCAAGTACGACCTGGCCCGGGACGTGCGCTGGATCCGGCAGACCTATCGCTACGCCCACTCGACGGTCAGCGAGACGGACCGGCGGGAGAACTGGGTGCGGCTGGCGCTGTTGACCGACTTCGAGGAGTTCCGGCTCTTCGACTGCCTGGACCCGGAGCCTCTGCAGCTAAACACGCCCGAGGCCTACAACAAGCGCGTGGTGCCGGGCTTCGATCTGATGTTCACCCAGTACGTCGACGACTTCGATCGGCTGTGGGACACCTTTGAGCGGGACGCCGTGGCAGCGGGCTCGTTGCTGTCGCTGGCCGTGACCGCAGTCAGCAAGCGCCGAGCCCGGGTCTCCCCGGACCAACGCTTCCTGGGGGATCTCGAGCGCTTCCGCCTGGCGATCGCCCAGGGCTTCGAGCGCCGCAGCCCAGGACTCTCGGACCGTTACCTGACCGCCGCCACCCAGCTGGTCCTGGACCGCATCGTGTTCGCCAAGATGCTGCACGACCGGGGCCTGGAGACCGACCACCTGAGCCAGGCCCTGGCGGGACTGCCCAGAGCTGATCCGAGCAGCACCGAGCTCTACAGCCACTGCCAGGGGGTGTTCGAGGGGCCCCTGAACACCCTGTACAACGGGCGCCTTTTTGCCCAGCGAGACGAGCTCGAGGGGCTTGCGCTGGATGACCAGGCCCTGCGCCCGATCCTGGAGGAGCTTCGGCCGGTCCGGGCGCCCTACACCCTGGCGGCGATGCCGGTGGAGATCATCGGCTACGCCTATGAGAAGTTCCTGGGCCGGGTCATCGAGCGGGCCGAAGACGGCGTGCGGGTGGTGGAGAAGCCCGAGGTCCGCCGCAACCGGGGTGTGTTCTACACCCCGCGGCACATCGTGGAGAACATCGTCGAGCGCACGGTGGGGATCGCGCTGGCGAGCTGCACCACCCCGGAACAGGTCCGCCGGCTCAAGGTGCTCGACCCCAGCTGTGGCTCCGGCAGCTTCCTGATCGTGGCCTATGAACGCATCGTGCGCTGGTACCGGGCGTTCTTCATCGCCCAGGTCGAAGGCTGGACCGATGCCCGCGGGCGCGTGCAGGTGCCCGACGCCTACCAGCCCCTGGTCCGGATCGCCCTCAAGAAGGAGGGCCGGTGGGTGCGCCTGACCCTGCGCTGTCGGCGGGACATCCTGCTCCAGAACATCTTCGGGGTCGACATCGACGACCAGGCGGTCGAGGTGAGCCGCTTCAGCCTGTGCATGAAGGCGCTCGAGGACGTCACCCGCGAGGAGATCCACGGGGAGCGGACCCTGTTCCACACCCGCATCCTCCCCGACCTGAGCCGAAACATCGTGGTCGGCAACTCCTTGATCGCCACGGACCTGGACCCGGAGCTCCCGTCGCCGGACTGGCTGGCTGCGCGGCCCTTCGACTGGGCGGTGGGCTTCCCAGAGACGATGGCGTCGGGCGGCTTCGACTGTGTCATCGGCAACCCGCCCTACGACGTGATCGAGAAGGACCGGCGCAAGGCCTCCTGGCCTCACGACGTGCTGCTGGACTACGTCAAGACCAGCACGGCGCTGGCCCCGTCGCTGGGCCGCAAGAAGAACCTCTTCCGGATGTTCGTGGTCCAGGGCCTGCGCCTGACTCGGCCCGACGGGCGCTTCGGCATGATCCTGCCCATGTCCTTGTTGGCGGACCTGAGCACGACCGGGACCCGGCGGTACCTGATCGAAGGCACCCGGGACCTGGCGCTGGACTGCTTTCCTCAAAAGGACAACGCGGCTCGCCGGGTCTTTCGGGACGCCAAGCTGTCCACCGTCGTCACCGTGGGCACGCGCAAGGGGGCCGACGAGCCCGCAGGCGATCCGGCCATCGACGTGCAGACCTTTCCCTGGGACGGCTTCGACGACAGCCCGAGGCACTGCACGGTGCACCCATCGGAGCTGGCGCGGCTGGACTCGGTCAAGCAGCCGATCCCCCTGGCCGACCAGGCCACCTGGGCCCTCTGTGCCCGGCTCCACGCCCACCCCGCCGTGGTCAGCCTGGGCGACGTCGACGACTTCCTGCTGTCCCGGGGGGAGATCAACCAGACCATCTACCGGGAGTTCATCACCGACGAGAGTGGGGGCGCCCGGCTGCTCAAGGGGGCCGAGATCGCGCCTTATGTGCTGCAGCCCCCCAGCCAGGGCCGGCAGGAGTGGTTCGACGAGGACCTCTACGTGCCCTCCGCCAAGCCCAAGACCGCAGCGAAGCGCCGCCAGGTCGCGGGTGCGCCCCGCATCGCCACCCAGCGCATCACCGGCGTCGACGACAGCCGCCGGCTGATCGCCTTGATCATGGCGCCGCCCGCCTACTTCGCAGACTCGACGAACTCGATCCAGTCGAGAGGAGGCGATCTGGCCTACCTGGTGGCGTTGCTCAACTCGGAGCTGTGGCAGTGGCGCTTCCGCATCACCAGCACCAACAACAACGTGCAGACCAACGAGCTCGACGCCATGCCCTACCGGGCGCTGGACTCGGACAGCCCGGGCGACGCCGAGCTGGGCGCCCAGGTGGTGGCCCAGGTCGCGCTCATCGAAAGGCTGCACCGAGAGCTGGGCGGGCTGCGTGGCGCGGACGGGCTGGTGGTCCGGCGGCGGATCGAGGCGGCACGGCGCCGGGTGGACGAGCTGGTGTACGCGCTCTATGACCTGTCCCCTGAAGACGTGGGCCTGATCCGACGCACCCTCCAGGTGTCGGGCGTGCACGCGGAGGCCTGATGACCCTGCTCCTGCTCCTGCTCCTGACCCTGATCGCCTGCGGCGACGACGAGACCGGCGACACGGCGACCGCCTTGCCCGGTGACAGTGGCGCGTCCATCACCGACGACACGGGCGCCACCGACACCGTGGACACCGCGACCCCGGCCACGGACTCCGGCGACACCCACGAGACCGGCACCGACACCCAGGACTCCGGCGGGGAACCGGTCGACGCGGACCTGGACGGCTACGCCGAGGGCGACGACTGCGACGACCAGGACGCCACGGTGCACCCGGGAGCCACCGAGCTGTGCGACGGGATCGACAACGACTGCGACGAGGGCACGACCGAGGAGGGCCTGATCCAGCGCTCCGACGGCTCCCTGGAGGCGTCGATCCAGGACGCCCTGGACGTCGCATCCCCAGGCGAGACCATCACCCTGTGTCCCGGGACCTACACCGAGACCCTGAAGATCGAGCGGAGCGTCATCCTGCTCGGCCGCGACGGCGCCGAGCAGACGGTGATCGACGCCGCGTCGCCCGCCCCCAAGGCCAGCACCATCGAGGTGACCCGCAACGCCACGGCTCGGCTGGAGGGCCTGACCATCACCGGGGGCAACGGCACCCTGAACGACGGTGAGCGCTGGGGCGGCGGCATCTATGCCGGCCAGTCCGACGGGATCGAGGTGGTGGACTGCATCGTGCGGGGCAACCAGGCCGACTGGGCCGCGGGCATGATCGGCACGGGGCTGTACCCGGCCGCCGACGTGGTCACGGGCACGGTCTTCGAGTCCAACCAGGCCGCGTGGGGCGGTGGTGCCTTCATCTTGTTCCACGCCACCTTGGAGGGGGTCACGTCCCAGGACAACGAGGCCGGTTATGGCGGCGGCGGCTCGGTCTGGTACTGGAGCGTCAGCGCCGACCCCACCACGCTCATCGACGGCAACACGGCGTCGGTCGGCGGTGGGGGGCTGTTCATCCTCGACGAGGGGACCTGGTCCGGCGGCGTCATCTCGGGCAACACGGCGACCGAGCTGGGCGGCGGCGTGGTACTGAGCCGCGACGCCAAGATCAAGGACACCACCGTGTCTGGCAACACGACCAGCGGCGTCGGCGGGGGCATCGCGGTCGACGAGGACACCTATGGCCTGACGCGGGTGGACCTGGTCGACAACACCGCCGGCCAAGGGGGTGGGCTCGCTGTCGCCGACGGCACCGGCACCCTGGACACCGTGACCTTCAGCAACAGCGTCGCGACCGACACCGGCGGGGGCATCCTGCTCACCGGGCGGTCCACGTTGACCGCGGTCGCGACCCCTCTGTCCGGCTCGTCCCCCGACGACGTCACCCTGGGCCAGGGCCCTTCGGCGGTCAGCTACACCACCGCCAGCGCTTCGGACTTCACCTGCAGCAGCGTGTCGCTGACCTGCACCTGGTAGGGACCTCCATCATGCCTGCACGCACCGTACTCGTGACCGGCGCCACCGATGGCATCGGCCGCGCCACCGCCCATGCACTGGCCGCCCAGGGCGCGCGAGTCCTGGTCCACGGCCGCGACCCGGCCAAGGTCCGGGACGTGAGCACAGCCGTCGGCGGGGACAGCCTGGGCTTCGTCGCCGACCTGTCCAGCCTGGCGGCTGTGCGCGACCTGGCGGCCCAGGTCCGGGACCGGGTCGGCGCTGTGGACGTCCTGCTGAACAACGCCGGTGTCTTCGTGAAGGGAGAGCGCCGACTCAGCGCCGACGGCTACGAGCTGACCCTGGCCGTGAACCACCTGGCGCCGTTTCTCCTCACGCGAGAGCTGCTCCCGGCCCTGGCCCGGGGCCGGGACGCCCGGGTGGTGACGGTCTCGTCGATCGCCCACAACCGGGGGCGGGTGCCGTGGGAGGACCTGCAGCTGGCCCAGGGCTGGGATTCGAGCGGCTACCCGGCCTATGCGTGGAGCAAGCTCGCGAACGTGCTGTTCTCCAACGCCCTGGCTCGTCGGGTGGCCGACCAAGGCATCACGTCGAACAGCCTGCACCCTGGCGTCATCAGCACCAAGCTGCTCCGGGAGGGCTTCGGCATGTCCGGGGCGACCGTCGAGACCGGCGCCGAGACGTCGGTGCACTGTGCGCTCTCTCCCCACGTGGCAGGCGTCACTGGCGCGTACTTCTCGGACAGCCAGGTCGTCGAGGCGAGCCGTCGGGCCCGCACCGTCCAGGCCCAGGAGCGCTTCTGGCACCTGAGCGAGGGCCTGGTGACCCAGGCGCTGGCATGATCGCCCTGTGGGCCATGGCCTGCGCCAGCTACCAGCTGGTCGACGATGCCTGCCAGGACTCGGTGCGCGGCGACCACCACGCCACCACCGACGGGCCCGAGGGCGTGCGGCGAATGAACTGCTACCGGACCCTCGCCGGCCTGCGGCGGGTGCGGGTCGAGCCGAACCTCCAGGAGGCTGCCGAAGGGCACCTGAGCTGGATGATCACCCACGACGTGACCACCAGTGTGCAGGACCCGGACTCCGAGGGTTTCACCGGGGTGACGCCCCTCGATCGCATCGAGGCCAGCGACTACCCCATGGACCTGGGGCAGTACGGGTACTGGTACGGCGACCTCGAAGACGACACCATCGACCTGTTCGAGCTCGTGGACGGGTGGATGGCGAGCCCCTACGCCCGACAGTTCGTGCTGCAGCTGGACCAAGGCGACGTGGGCCTGGCCGTGCGCGAGGGTCTCGTCGCGTCGCTGTCGACCTATGACAACCCGCCGCTCGAGCACAGCAGCAACCCGCTGGTCTACCCGGTCGACGGCCAGGAACAGGTCCCGATGGACTACCCCGTCCTCGGCGCTCGCGGAGACGACGGCGTGCCCCGGGACCAGCCCCTGGGCTACCCCATCACCGTCAGCGTCGGCAGTGCCTACTTCGTGCGCTACGGCGGCCAGGCAGATCCCTACGAGCTGCGGGTCAGCGACCCGGTGCTCGAGGGGCCCTCGGGTCCGGTGCCCCTCTATCCGCTCACCGCAGCCGACACGCCCTACGACCTGACCTACACCGTGGGGCTGTTTCCCTTGGAGCCGCTGGAGCCGCTCTCGAGCTACCGCTTCACAGCCACGGTCAGCTGGCTCTCGGACCAGGACGAGACCTCCGAGAAGAACCTCGACGTCACCTGGAACACCGCCGCGGCCCAGGCGTCCGGCTACGCTGAGACGCAGTGAGTCCGCTCCTGCCGCTGCTGACCCTGTCTCTGGCCTGCTCGGGCGTCGACACCGCCACGGAGCCCACCGAGTCCGCCACGACCTGGACCGAGGACACCGAGACCGAGACCGAGACCACGACCCCCACCGACTCCGTGTCGCGGGAGCTTCCGGAGCCTCGGGCTCACGCGGATCTCGACCCCTTCGGCGCCCAGCGCTCACCGACCATCGGCCAGAGCGAGGCCGAGCCCGAGCCGACCGTGCGCTTTGCCGTGATCGGCGACTACGGCACCGGCGACCAGCCGTCGGCCGACGTCGCCGCCCTGGTGGCCACTTGGGGCGTCGACTTCGTCATCACGGTCGGCGACAACAACTACCCGTCGGGCGAGGCCGAGACCCTGGACGAGAACGTGGGCCAGTTCTGGCACAGCTGGATCCACCCCTACTCCGGCTCCTATGGGCCCGGGGCCACCGAGAACCGCTTCTGGCCCTGCCCGGGCAACCACGACTACAACTACGAGGTCGGCTTCGAGCCCTACACCGACTACTTCGTGCTCCCCGGCAACGAGCGCTACTACGAGGTCGTGCGGGGTCCGGTGCACCTGTTCTGCGTGAACAGCGACATCAACGAACCCGACACCTTCGACCACGACGGTGTCCAGGCCGGCTGGCTCGAAGCTGCGCTCGCTGCGAGCACGTCGCCTTGGCGGGTCGTCTTCCAGCACCACCCCCCGTACTCATCCGGCACCTATGGGCCCGACACGAATCGCCAGTGGGCCTTTGGGCCCTGGGGGGCCAACCTGGTGCTCTCGGGCCACGAACACGACTACGAGCGCCTGATCATCGACGACCTGACCCACGTGATCACCGGAACCGGGGGCACGGGTACCCGGTCCGTGGGCACGTTCCTGGAGGGCAGCCAGGCCTTCTGGACGGACCGCCACGGGGCAGTCCTGGTCGAGCTGTCCTCGGCGTGGGGTCACTTCGTGTCCTACGACACCCTGGGCGCCATCGGAGACCGCTGGTACGACGCCCCGGGCGTCGACCGCAACACCGCAGAGCCCGTGTTCGCTGCCGAGTCCACGTGGCACTACCTGGCCGGCCCGGGCGAGACACCCGCGGGCTGGGCCGACGTGGGTCACGAAGACAGCGGTTGGTCCACGGGGCTGGCCCCGATCGGCGTGGGCACCGACGTGAACACCGAGCTCGAGGACGCCGGCGGGGTCCAGACCATCTACATGCGGTCGTCGTTCCCCATCACCAACGCCGACCGCGTGGCCTACCTGGTCCTGCGTCTGCGCCGGGACGACGGCGCGGTGCTCTACCTGAACGGCCAGGAGGTCTACCGGGTCGGCATGGTCGAGGGCGAGACCCCGGGCACCAGCACCCCGGCGGCCTTTGCGGTCGAGGACGAGTGGGAGGGTGTCTACACCGAGACCCTGCTGTGGCCGACCGCACTCCAGGAGGGGCGCAACCAGCTGGGCCTCGAAGTGCACCGTGCCGGCGGCGGCGACGGCGACCTGTTCGCGGATCTGGAGCTCCTGGCGATCCGTCGCTAGTCCTACTTCTTCGCGGCTGGCAGCATCTTGAGGATGTCGTCGATCATGGCCTGGCTCAGACCGTGGGGCATGTCTCGCTCCTGGGGACCCAGCTTCTCGGCGACCTTGTCGCCATAGGCCTGCATGGTCGAGACCGCTTCCTGGAAGGCCTCGAGCTCGGCCAGGGTCAGCTCTCGCACCACCCCCGACTGGCCTTGGCCTTCGACCGGGGCGATGTCCTCGGACTCCAGCGCCTGGGTCAGCTCGCCGCGGATGCGCTGGGAGGCCTGCTGCAGGCCCTGCTGCCAGTACCCGCCATAGTGCTTGGCATAGGCCCGGGTGCCGGGCGTGGTCCGGTTCTCGGCGATGCGCCGGGCCAGGCCTCGGACCAGGAAGGGGGCGTCTTCTGCTTGCCGAAAGGCCTCTTGCCGAATCCCACAGACGATCTGCTGCTGGACCTCGGGATCCTGCAGCAGCGCCTCGACGATGCGGTCCAGGTCGTTCTGGTTGAAGGTCTTGTCGGCGCCGCCCAGCTTGTTCGGGGCCAGCATTCCGTGCACGAGCTCGATGGCGGCACGCTCTTCGGCCGTCGGGGCGAACTGGGCCTGCAGGTCGCTCACGGCATTGGACACGCTCTCGCCGACCTTGTTGCCCCACGAACCCAGGGTGTCGAGCCACGAGTCCTTGGGGGCGGGCTTGGCCGGCTTCTCCTCGTCGACGGCCTGGATCGCGGCCTGCAGATCCTGCACGCTGCCAGCCGCGGGGGTCTGGGCGGGGGCGCAGTTGTCCGACTCGGCCAGAGCGGGCGGGGCGATCGCGAGGGCGAACAGGAGAGTCAGGGATCCCATGGGGCGCTGGGCGGTACCTGACCCTGGCCAAGGCAAGTTGCGTGCCAGGACTTGCGTGAGCTGGCGGGGCCATCCAGGCCCACCTGGGGCACTCCGATCCCGGTGCAGGGACCCCGCTGCGACACTCGGGCGGCGGCAGAGGACCCCGGCCGGTGCGTGCTACCGTCTGGCCGTGCTGCCGTTGTTCCTGCTGCTGGCCTGCGCCGACGGGGACTACGTCTCGGCCGACGAGCTCCTGGGGCTGCGGATCGAGCCCGAAGAGGCCAGCCTGGAGGTCTGGGCCGGCGCGCCGGTGAGCCAGGTCTACCAGGCGTTCGCCTTGCTGGGAAACGGCCGCGAGGTCCCGGTGGACGACGTGAGCTGGGAGACGTCCAACCTGTCCGCTGGAAGCATCGATGCCACGGGACGCTTCGAGAGCGTGCACACCCACGGGGGCATCTCGACCATCAGCGCCAGCCACCGGGGGGTCTCGGGCACGGCGACGCTGTCCGTGGTCTACCGCGACGCGATCTTGATCGACGACGCGGACCCGGGCCTGGTGGCGGCCTTCGACGACGCCCAGGCGACGTTCGATCCGGACCTGGCCCTGGTCTACCCCGAAGATGGTGTGAGCGTGCCTCGGAATGTCGAGGGGCTGGCCTTTGCTTGGGAGGGCAACGACCAGGTGTCCCGGCTGCGCTTGAGGACCGCCATCACGGACATCTCGGTGTACACCCGGCTCGACGACTGGACGTCCACCGCGGACCTGTTCACGCTGATCGCGGCGACCAACACCGGCGGCGAAGTCGAGGTCCAGGTCCACAGCGGTGACTGGGACGGCACGCAGCTGTCGGGGGTGCGCTCCGGCTTGGCCCAGGCGCTGGTCGTGAACCGCCTGGACGTGCAGGGATCGGTCTTCTACTGGGCCACGGACAAGGAGGCGATCCTTCGCATCCCCTTTGGCTCTGCCGAGCCGGCGGACTACTGGCCCGAGCCCTCAGACGACGATCCAGGAGGCGCGCCCTGCGTGGGCTGTCACGTGGTCAACGAGGCCGCCCAGTCCATGGTGGTGACCCACGACGGCATCAACGGTGTGTTCACCACGGTCGAGATCAGCGACATCGACGACCCCTACTCCCGCTACACGTCGGGCATCGAGGAGCGGGTCACCTTCAAGGACGTGTCCCCGGACGGCCAGTACCTGGTCGGGGCGGCGAACGGCGTGCTCGCCAGCTGGTACATGGCCAACGGGAGCCGTGTCGACACATACGAGGAGCTCGACGACTGGATCACCATGCCCAGCTTCCACCCCGACGGGGACCGGCTGGTGGCCATCCGATCGCTGGTGCAGAACACCCAGAGCGACATGGTGTTCCTGGAGTCCGAGGTGGTCTCGATCCCCTGGAACGACGGCCTGATCGGGGAGCCCGAAGTGCTCGTTCCGTCCGATCCGGACCACAACCACTTCTACCCCACCTGGTCCCCCGACGGCCGCTGGCTGGCGTTCAACCGGGCCGAGGGCGACGGGTACTCCAACCCGGCCGCCGAGCTCTGGATCCTCCCCGCCGACGGCGGACCCGCGATCTCGCTGGACCAGGCGAACGGCACCGACGTGGGCAACTCCTTTCCCCGCTGGGCGCCCCTGCCCGACGACAGCGTGCAGTGGCTGACCTTTACGAGCACCCGGGACTACCCCGTGCTGGGTGGAGACCGACCCAATGTCTGGGTCACGGCGGTGGACGAGCGCCTGCTCGAGGAGGGCCGCGATGGCAGCAGCCCTGCCTTTTGGCTGCCCGGTCAGGACAGCAAGAGCGACAACCACCTGGCGGTCTGGTGGGTGGAGTAGCGATGGCGGACCCTCAGGATGTGAGCCGCCACCTGGCCGAGAACCTGCGTCGGCTGCGGGAGAGCCGCGGCCTGAGCCAGGGCCAGCTGGCCAAGCAGGCCGGCGTGCCCCGGGCCACCTGGACCAACCTGGAGTCCGGTGGCGCCAACCCGACCCTGGCGGTGCTGACCCGGGTGTCGGCCACCCTGCGCGTGTCCATCGAGGAGCTCATCGCCCCACCCCAGGCCGAGACCCGGCTCTATGGGCCCGACGCGCTGGTCGGGCGGACCCGCGGCGGTGTCAGCGTGCGCCAGCTGCTGCCCGATCCGATCCCCGGACTCCAGCTGGAGCGCATGGCCCTGCCGCCAGGGCGGCACATGGCCGGGGTGCCCCACACGCCAGGCACCCGGGAGTACCTGACCTGCGAGCTGGGCACGGTGGCGCTGACCGTCGCCGGCGAGACCTTCACCCTGGGCCCGGGCGACGTGCTCGTGTTCCGCGGGGATCAGCGCCACAGCTACCACAACCCCGGCGACCGGGCGGCCGTGGCCTACAGCGCCGTGCTCCTGGCGCCCAAGCTGGGCTGAGCCCCGGGGAGCGTGACCACGAAGCGGCTGCCGCCACCCTCTCGCGGCTGGTAGTCGACCGAAGCACCGTGGTGCTCGGCGATCTGGCGCACCAGGAACAGGCCCAGGCCCACCCCGCCGTCGGCGCCCTCCCGGTGGTCGGCCGGGCGGTAGAAGGGCTCGAAGATGCGCTCTTCGTCGTCCGGGGGCACGCCGGGGCCGCGGTCCTGCACCACCAGGGCGGTCGGGGTCACGTGGACCTCGACGCCAGCGCCGTAGCGATGGGCGTTCTCGACCAGGTTGCGCACCAGGCGCCGCCAGCTGCGCGCGTGGCCGTGCACGGGGGTGGGCTCGCCCTGGACCTCCAGCCCGAGCCGGGCCGCTTCCTCTGCCGCCAGGCCGAGCAGGTCCAGATCCTGGTGGCCATTCGCCCCGTGTCGGCTGGCCAGGCGGCCCGCCAGGAGCAGGTCCTCGACCACCCCGTCGAGCTCCTCGATGTCCCGGGTCACGTCGTCCAGGACCTGGGGATCCGCCGTGTCCGCGTCCTGAAGCAGTGCGATGGCCATCCGGATCCGCGCCAGGGGGCTGCGGAGCTCGTGAGATGCGCTGGCCAACATGCGCCGTTCCTGGGCGACCAGGGCTTCGACCCGCTCGGCGGCGCGGTTGAACGTGGCCGCGACCTCGGCCAGCTCGTCCTGGCCGTCGACCCGGGCCCGGGCGGTCAGGTCCCCCCGCTCCCACGCGACCAGCCCGTCTTGGAGCAGCTCCAGGCGCCGGGTGATGCGGCGGGCGAGGGGGTAGCTGCCCGCGGCCAGGGCGGCGAAGAGCACGGCGAGCACGATGGCCTGGGCTCGGTGCCACGCGGCCCACATCTCCGGGTGCTGCTTCCAGGGTGGGATTCCTTGCTTGTGCTGCCAGCGCACCTCCTGCCAGCCGGCCGGTCGCACCAGGCGCGCCGTCGCACCGGCGGCGCAGACCGTGAACAGCAAGACCGCCACGATGGCCAGATAGATCTGCAGGTAGAGCCGGCTGGCGATGAAGCGCCGCATCAGTCCTGCTCGCTGGCGAACACGTAGCCCACCCCCCGCACGGTCAGGATGCGCCGGGCCTGCCTGGGGTCGTCCTCGATCGCGGCGCGGATCCGGCTGATGTGTACGTCGATGCTGCGGTCGAAGGCATCCAGGTCCTCACCCCGGACCACCTGCATCAAGGCGTCCCGCGTCATCACGCGGCCGGCACGGTCGGCCATGGCGCACAAGAGCTCGAACTGGTGGCTGGTCAGGCGGCGGGGCTCTCCGTCCAGGTGCACCTGGCGGGCACCGGGGTCGATCACCAGGCGGCCGAAGCGCAGGACCGGGTGGGTGTCGGCCCGGGGGCTGCGCCGCCGCAGGATGGCCTTGAGCCGGGCCAGCAGCTCCCTTGGATTGAAGGGCTTGGGCAGGTAGTCGTCGGCGCCCAGCTCCAGGCCGATGATCCGGTCCAGCTCGTCGCCGCGGGCGGTCAGCATCAAGATGGGCAGGTCGGACTCGGCCCTCACAGTGCGGCACACGTCGAAGCCGTCTCCGTCGGGCAGCATGACGTCCAGGATCAGGGCGTCGTAGCCACCGCGGCGGAGGGCGGACAGGCCCGAGCTCACATCGGGTCGGTGGGCGACCACCCACCCGCGCTCCCCCAGGTAGGTGCCGAGCATGGCCGCCAGGCGCTCATCGTCGTCGAGGATCAGCACCCGGTCCGCCATGCCCGCCATCCTATTCCTCTGCTCAGCGGTGCCAGTCGTCGGCCAGCGCGATCAGCTCCTGGCGCTGGTCGGCGTCCAGGATGTCCGCCAGGGACAGCAGCGTGTCCAGGTGCTCGGCGCTGCCGTCGTCGATCAGGGCCAGTCCCTGGTTGCGCAGCCGCTGGACCGCGGCCTCGTCCACCTGGTCCTGGGCCAGCTCGTCGAGCAGGGCCTCGCGCAGGGCCTGGCCCTCCAGCCGATGCGTCACGACTTCGGGGGCGGTGGCGACGATCAGGGCGTCGACCTGGGCCCGCTGGGCATCCGTCGCGTCGACTTCGTCGAGCATGAAGTCCGCGGCCCGGCTCATGCGGGCCTCGACGGCCTCGACCGTCATGTCGCCACCGCAGGGGCCGTGGGCGGCGAAGCCACCGGGGCCCGAGGCGATCGCCGTGGCGCCCAGGACGCCGGTGACGACCAGGCCGCCGGCAAACAGGCCGGTCACGAAGCCACGGCGCTTGCCGCCACGTGCCTTGCGGGCACAGGTCTTGTCGGTGGTGGGGGTGGGGGTGTCGCTCATGGGGTCTCTCTCTCGGTGTCGGGCCCGGCTTCAGTGCCTGGCCACGACCTCAGCTTCAGCACCCCCTCTGTCCGCTCTTTCTCCGCCGTGTGAAGTTGTGTAAAGCAGGACCGGAGGTGTGGAGATGTGCGGTCGCTTCCTCATCCAGTACGAGCTGGCGCCGTGAACACGCTGTGAGACTCGTCAGGGCGTCTCGGCCGCCAACTCCAGCACGGCCGTCGTCACGCTGGGCACCCAGCGTCCCTCGGTGTAGCGGCCCGACGCCAAGGTCACGTCCACCGGGTGGGCCCCTCCCAGGCGACTGACCACGGCAGCGCCCGCGTAGTCCACCTGGAAGCGGGCGACCCCGGCCTCGTCGGAGAAGGCGAGCTGGCGCGGCTGCTCCGCCAGGTTCAAGACCACCAGCTCACCTGGGGCAGCCCGGCCGGTCCGGCGCACGTTCACCCGAAGCTCGGCTGGGCCCCGGCGCTCCCCCACGGGCAGCGGCGTGACCTGGTGCCGCCCCAGGAGCTCCGCATAGTCGGCGCCCAGCTGGTCGACGTCGACGCGCACCGTCGCTGCGCCTTCCTGGCGCTGGTAGACGTGGGGCAGCAGCAAGCCGGCACCCCAGGGCCGGTGGTAGGCCAGGAGCGGGTCCAGGCGCTGGGCCAGGGTCTGGCCGGCCACCACGTGGGGCTGCCAGGGCAGCTCGTTGATCCATGCAGCGACCCGCCGGCGGGAGATGGCCTCGTCCAGGCGACGCTCGTCCAGGCCCTGGCTCTCCCGACCGAGCAGCAGGGCGTGGTCCCCTCGGAAGGACGCGTAGAGGCGGGGCCACGCGGTGACCTCGTCCTCTTCCTGGCTCCACACCAGGATCGAGGGATGGTGACCCCGGGACCGCGCGATCTCGGCGTTGGTCGTGGCGATGAACTCGGCCAGCTCGGGGGTCAGCGCGCCGGGCCGGTCGTTGCGGGCGACCCCGGCGCAGCGCGGTGTGAACACCACCGGCAGGCCCAGCTCGTCTGCGGCGTCGAGGACCGCGTCGCTGTGCGCGACGCCGTGGAGCTCCAGGGCGTTCGACCCCGTGCGCGCCAGCCACCACGCCAGATCCGCCAGCTCCTGGCGGGGCGAGCCGCGCCCGGGCACGTAGCGCTGGGCCGCCAGGTACAGGGGCTCGCCGTCCAGGGTGAGCCGGCGCTCCAGCTTTCCGACCTGTCTCACGCCAAAGCGCTGGCTGGCCGAGGCCCCGCTGCCGAGCTGCACCACCAGGGTCTGCAGCTGGGGGGTCGCGTCGCCGCCCAGGGTCCACCGGGGGCCTGTCCAGTCCGCACTCACGTGGCCTGCTCCCTGGGCGTCCAGGGTCACGTCGGGCAGCCGGGTCAGGACCTGGCCGTCTCGAGCCACCCAGACCTGGGCCTGCTGCCCAGCGGCTTGGTGGGCATGGATCGACACGTCGAGGGTCTCACCGGCGACCGCGACCGCCAGCTCCGACACCCGTGGCCCCCCGCCGATCACCAGGTCCAGCGAGCCCCGGGCCGCCACCCAGCCCTGGCGAGGCTGGTCATAGGTCCAGGCCGTTGGTTCGGCGCCTTCGGGGACGTCCCCGGCCTGGACGGCGTCGAAGCGCAGCGCCAGCTGCTGGGTCCCGGGCTTGAGATCGCCCGTCAGGTCCAGCTCGGCCGGCCACAGGCCCCCGAGCTGGGAGTCCGCCTGCACCCCGTCCACGCTGGCCGTGACCCGCCAGCCCGAGGCGTCGGCCCGGAGCACCACCGGCGTGGCCGGGTCCCAGTCGTCGGGCAGCACCAGCCGTCGTCTAGCCGAGAACGGCCGGCGCTTGCCGGGGCCGGGGACCTGGATCCGGCCCCGCTCGCCGTCCCAGGTGCCGTCCAGCGAGATCGCCTGACCGGGCTGAAGTCCCTGGGCCAGCTCGCCCACCTGGACCACCGCGGCCGGCGTGTCGCTCGGGGACCCGCTGCAGGCCAGCGCCCACACCCACAGCGTCAGCGGCGCCAGGTCACCCTCAGATCCAGGGTCGCCAGGGACCGCTCACGGCCGGCCAGCGGCACGGTGGCCCCCAGCTCGACCCCATAGGCTCCCCGGACCACGAACCGGCCGGCGGCGCTGACCGCCAGGAGGTCCAGGGGCGCGTCGTAGCCGAAGCCCGACGTGACATCGAGCACGAGCGCCAGGGGCCTGGCCGCCCGGACCTGGGCGCCGAGGCCCAGCTGGGCCCCGCCCTGGGGGTTGCCCGGTCCCTCGGACAGCCCCACCGTGCCCAGCAGGCTGGCGTAGCCGTGCACCCGCACGCGCCAGTGGGGCACGTAGACCCCTGCCACGCCCACGTCGGCGCTGTAGGGCCACGCGTTGGTGTAGAGCGCCGTGGCGGTGGGCAGGACCACCTTGCCCGACGCGGACAGGGCCATCGCCGGTGTCGCGATCAGCAGCTGGCTGACGCCGAGCACGCTGTGGCCGAGCCCGGAGCCAGTGGTCGAGATGGCCCCGATCACCTGGTCGTAGCGGAACAGCTCCAGGGCGCCGAAGAGCTCCGTGCGCTCGGTGACCCGGACCGACCCGTCCAGGGTGACGTTGGCCTGGAGGTGGCCGTAGAAGTTGCCCAGGTCGATCACGGCCTGACCGCCGCCGCCGAGCGCGGCCTCGTTGCGGGGGCAGGCCCTGTGGCCTCGGCCCAGGTCCCCGTCGTAGGGGCTCGCGGTGATCGGGCCCACGGCCATGCCGTCGTCGATCTCGCAGGGGCTGGCCAGGGCCACGCCGGTCAGGAGCGTGAGTGCGGAGAGCATCAGTTCACCCCCCCGTAGCCGCCGCCGTCTCGATCCAGGATCCAGGCGTTGGTGAAGGCGTTGGGGGCGCCGCCGGGCACCACCGCGCCGAACAGGTGGAGCGGGTCGTCCCGGTCGGCGGGCACGACGGGCTCTGCCAAGGGCCCCACGTCGTCGAGGCAGGCGGTGTCTTCTGGGGCTTCTTCGAGCCCTTCGACGTCGCGCCAGTCGATGGTGCCGTCGGCGTTGTTGTCGCCGGTGTCGGGCATGCCGTCGCAGTCCAGATCGGCGTTGTCGGGCAGGGCGGTGCCGGCCTCGACCACGATCCAGGCGTCGCCGCTCGGGGGCAGCAGGTCCGCCAGGTCCACCCCGTGCTGGAGCCGGAGGATGTCGGCGTCCTCGGTGCCGAAGGGGTCAGCGGGCTCGACGAGGTCGGTGAGAGTCAGGACGACCTCGCCGTTCACCACGACCCGGACCTCCTCGACGGGCACCCAGGGCGCGGCGAAGACGTTGAAGTTGAGTGAGGCGTCGGCCGAGGGGCTGATGGGGGTGACGCTGGGCCGGTGGCTGTCCTGGCCGTCGACGATCAAGGCGTCGATGACCGGTCCGTTGGTGCCGGTCATCGCCCCGTCCCGGACCGCCAGGTTGAAGGCCTGCTCGTCGAAGTCCGCGACCGTCGTGTCCGTGTAGACCAGGGTCCTGGGGACCCCCATCACGTTGCCGCCGATGGTGTGGCTGTCGCTGTTCGCGGTGCCGCCCTTGGGGAAGCCCTGGTTTAGCAGGTAGTGCCACAGCGCCCGGTTCTGCACGTACACGTGGTTGTCCGACCCGTTCATGACCTCGGTCGCGTGGAAGTCCAGGTTGGAGAAGTCCGAGCCGGCGGGGGTGCGGCGGATGATGGACTGGCCGCTGCCGTCAAAAGTCGCCGGCAGGTCCCGGGAGAAGTCCACCCCCATGGCCGAGAACCAGCCCAGGTCGCGCCCGGACTGTGCGGCGTACCAGGGGTGGTTCATCTGGGCGACCGCGGTGTCCGGGTCCCAGCCCGCCAGGCTGTGGCGTTGCATGAGCGTGCCCGGCTCGGCGAGCTCGTCCCAAGCGGGGCCGCGGTAGGCGCCGTTGACGTCGAAGGGGATGGGCCAGAAATTCCAGTGCCCGATGACCTGGGGGAAGTCGTAGTCGTCGCGGATGTTCCACAGGATGTGGCCGGTGGACTCGGTGCCGGGCATGGCGACCAGCCGGTCATAGGCGTCGAGATCGCTCATGGCCTGGGCGTAGTCGTTGTTGCTGTCGTGCTCAGTGATGGCGATGACGTCGATCCGGGCCGCCAGCCACGCCCGCACGCGGTCGCTGTCGCCCAGGCTGCTGTCGAAGCTCGCCGAGCCGTGCACGTGGAAGTCGGCGTTCAGGGTGTCCTGGGGCTGCAGGTCCAGGGTCTGCAGGTCCAGCTGGAGCCCCTGGGTCGAGCCGGGCAGGACCTCGACGTCCTGGATCCGGGCGACGGTCGTGAAGGGGCCCGCGGTGGCGTACAGGTCCCAGGTCCCGGGGGGCACCAGCACTTCGGTGGGACCGGTGATGAGCGCCCGATTGCACGCCGGCGAGTCGTCGTTGGGGTTGCCCAGGAGCGGCGCACAGGACCAGAAGTTGTCGTGGAACTGGCGGGGCTCGGCCTCGGGGCTGCCGGCGTCGGACGGGTAGAAGAGCACCAGCACGTGGTCCTCGTCGCCGTCGACCGTGGCGTTGAGGGTCAGCAGCCCCACCGGGTCGATGTCGATGGCCCCGACGTCCACCGGCGCGATCTCGACCGCGGTCTCCACGCTGGCGACGATCTTGCCAAAGGCCTCGACGTCGAGCACATAGGTCCGGTCCGTGGGTACCCGCACGGTGAACGTGCCATCGGCCGCGGGCCGGGCCTCGGTCCAGGGGATGCGGTCGTCGACCGGGCTGGTCAGGGTGCCTTCGGAGATGATCACCGACGCCCGGGTCGGGTCGTCGAAAGTGCCGACCGCGCCCTCTGCGCCCACCTGGCCGCTCAGGGTGGTCCAGGTGGTGCCGTCGAGCTGGCTCATGAGCTCCAGGGCCAGGTCCGACGCCACCGACACTGCGGAGCCGTCGGCCGCAGCGATGAAGCGCTCGTAGACCGTGTAGTCCCGGGGCATCACGATGCGCCGCTCGGGCCCGATGCCGGAGACCTCGGGGCTGTGGAAGCCGGTCAGGCCCTGTTCGTCACAGGACAGCACGGCGTAGCTGGCCGCGGGGTCGGCGTGGCCGGCGATCACCGCATAGGGCGTGCTGCGCACGGCGTCGGGCACGTCGGTCAGGCCCCAGGCGGGCTGGTCGAACCCGGTGCCAGGCGCGGGCGTGAAGGGCAGGGTCTCGCGGCCGCCGTAGTACCAGGCGTCCACCGGGTACCAGGTCTGGGGGTCCGGCTCGCCGTTGTAGACCTCGGTGCGGACCCGGATGCCCGGCTCGCAGGGGCGGATCTCGTACCGGGTGGCGACCACGGTGTCCGGCCGCCCGTCCAGGGTGCCCACGAACTGGACCGCCTGGATGTCGCCGTCGCGGATGATCTCGGCGCGGGTGTAGTAGGCGGCCTCGTTGGGCAACAGGCCCACCACCTGGAAGGCGTTGCGCAGGCTGTCGTTGTCGGCCCCGACGGTGGTCAGGTCCAGGAGCGAGCCGCCGGTGGGCGCGATGTAGTGGGGGTGGTCCAGGGCGTCGATCACCGCGGTGACCCGGTCGTTGGACAGCACGAAGTCGCCGGGCGCTGCCAGCGCGTCCATGCCCCCTGGGAAGGCGTCGCCGGCCTGGAGGATCGACACGCTGCTGGTGCCGCCCTCGCAGGTGTAGACGATGTCGTCGCCGCAGGGCGAGGGGACCACGCAGCCGTCCTCGGCGCCCAGGCAACCCAGGGTGTCGCAGCCGCCCAGGAAGAACAGCGCCGCGACGCTAAGCATCGGTCCGGACCAGCCCGAAGTAGTTCGGGGTCTCCTTGCCTTTCTTGATGGCCCGACCGATGACCACGTGGTCGCTGACCTTGCGCACGATGTCGATCATGTGGCCGTAGACCAGGGTGCTCATGCCGGACGTGTTGCTCTTGGGCGCTGGAAAGATCTCCGGAGCGCTGGTCGGCTCCCAGATGTAGTCGAACCACAGCTCGCCGGGCACGTCTTCGCTCTCCCGGATCTGGAAGTGGCCGGGTCCCGTGAACCAGCTGAAGGTCTGGTGGTTGTAGCCCTGGACCCGGTCTTCGTGGACCACGACCCGCTTCTGGAAGCTGCGAAACGCCAGCAGGGAATTCCAGCCCTCGTGCACGACCATGTCGTCGCCGCGGTGCATCTCGTCGACGGTCAGGGTCGTGCCGGCGCACAGTGCGTAGAGGGCGGCTTCTTCCTTGGCGGACAGGCTGCGCAGCCAGGCCACGCGAGCGGCGTGGTCAGCGGCGTTGAGGGCTTCGGACAGGGCTTCGGGGGTCGTGTCGGTGGGACGCGGGATCATGGGCTCCTCCCTGGGTCTCCGCTAACCCGCGGCCGCGCTCGCCACCTCCGGTCCCCTGGCCGGGGGCTACACCACCCGCCGGGAGCCTGGGCTCGAGGCACTGGGCGACGACGAAGCGGTGCCGGTGGGCCGGTGGGCGGAGCTGGAGGGGTTGCGGTGACCCGGCCGATCAGACCTCCTGCCCCGCCTCTCCCCCCACCCGCACCACCGCGACCCCATCCGGATCCAGCGCCCTGGCTTCGGCCAGCAACGCCGGCGCTCGCTCGGGCTCCGCGAGGGCCAAGAACGACAGGATGGACGCGCGGTCCTGGGCCTTGAGAGGGCTCTGGAGCGATCGCTCGAGTTCAGCGCGGCCCTCTTCCAGGCGGCCAAGCCGCACCAGGACGGCCCCCCGGGTCGAGTGAACCGCAGCCTCCCCAGGCCGTGCGTCGACCGCGTGCTGGCTCAGCGCATCCGCCCGGTCCAGATCCCGCCCCAGGATCGCCAGGAACCAGGCCAGGTCGTTCGACGCCAGGACCCGCATCGCGGGGCTCAGCTCGGGCGTGGCCAGCACGGCTTCATAGGCCGCCATCGCATCGTCGATGGCGTGGGTGGCCCCGAGCAGGGCGCCGATCATCAGATCCAGGGCCAGATCGTCCCCCGGTGCTTGTTGGACCCCCTGCAACAAGGCCAAGGCGCCGGCGTGATCGCCCGCCTCGTGCCTCAACAGCGCCTGATGTCGGCTGCCGGCCGAGCGCCACAGGCCCGCCGCTTGCTTGCCATCGAGCAGGGTCAGGAGCTGTGCGCCGTCGGTGCTCTGGCCGGCCTTGCCACCAAAGGGGTTCAGGTTCATGACCAGCAGTGCTGCGTTGGCCCACCAGCCGGCGTCGAGGATCAGCGCCAGGCCGGGGCTCTCCGTGCGCGCCAGCGCGAGCTCCAGGGCGATCACCAGCGCGAAGTGCACCCCGGGTCCGGCCAGGATCAGCGACGCCAGACGCAGCCGCCACAGCCGTGGCAGCGGACCTGGAAAGGACGCCGCGACGTGCCCGGCCAGGGGCAGTCGACTCAGCTTCCAGCGCGTGCCCAGCCAGTCCACCTGCCAGCGATGGGGAGGGCGACCGACCGCGATCCAGTCGACTCGCAGGCCGGCAATGCGCGCGACGCCCGCATGGGCCAGCTCATGGGGGAGCACCATCGCGTACGCCCACACCATCACCAGCGCCGCCCACTGCAGGGAAGCCAGGGCCCAGCCCAGCAGCTGGTCGGAGCCCACCTGCTGGCCGATCCAGGCCCAGCTCACGACGATCAGGATCCAGAAGAAGGTGCGCCAGCGCATCGGGCCCAGGCTACCGCCCGTCGCGGGATAGACGCCGCCCGTGGACCTCACGGCGCTGATGGCGACCTTTCGCGACCGGGGCAGTGATGCCGCGTGGAGCGCGGGCTCACGCCTGGCTCGCGCTGGCGTCGTGCGCGGAGTCTCGGCCGACGACGAAGAGATCACGCTCTCGGTCAAGGTGCCGAACCGGCCTGCGGCGCTCGAGGTCAACCTGTGGCCAGACGACGACGACTGGTGCTGCGAGTGTGGCCTGGACGCCTGCGCCCACGCCGCCGCAGCGCTGATCGCGACCCACCACGCCCGCAAGGCCGGGCATCTGCTGCCCGCTCCTCCGCCGAGCGGCCGCACTCTGCGCTACGACCTGACCCGGCAAGGCCGCGAGCTCAGCATCCAGCGCAAGCTCCTGCGGGGCGGGACCGCGGAGCGCTTCAACGGCAACATCCGACAGGTCGAGGGCGTGCACACCACCGAGGGTGACCTCGTGGCCGACCAGGTCCTTCGACTGGGTGATCGCAACCTGCCGGCGGTGGGGTGGCGGCGCCTGCTGGCGGCCTGGGCGGACCATGGCGCCAGCGTGACCTTGGACGGAGAGCCGGTCCAGGTCTCCTCGGATCCGGTGCAGCCCGTGGCCGTGCTGAGCGATCACGGCCCGGGGTTTCGGCTGACCTTGCACCGGGCGTCCCAGGTCACCGAGGCCTGGCGGGGAGGGGTTGCGCTGGTCGGCGCTGTCCTGCGCCCCACCACAGACGGCGGCCTGGAGCCCCACCAGCGCTCGGCCCTGGTCCGGGGCGTCGCCTACGACAGGGACGACGAGGGTCGGCTGGTGGCCGAGATTCTGCCCCGGCTGCGGCGCACCATGACGGTCGAGGTCAAGACCACCCGTCTGCCTACGGACGTGCTGGCCGTGCCGCCCCGGGGTCGCGTCCGAGTCTGGGACCGTGGCGCCCAGGGTCTGGGCGTGCTGGCCGAAGTGATCTACGGCGATCCGGTGGTGGCCAGGGTGGTCGACGGTCGCTTCGTGCGCGAAGGGCAGGCCATCTGTGTGCGCGACGCGGCCGCCGAGGCGACTCTCCGCCAGCAGCTGGACGCCGCCCTGGGGGTGCCCATCGGCCGACCGTGGCACTTCGAGGGCGAGCACGCGGTGCGCTGGGTGCGCGACAAGCTTCCCCGTTGGCGGGGCGAGGTCGATGGCTCGGCCGGCCGCTGGCGGGTGCGCAAGGAGCCCGCGCAGGTCGGGCTGGCGACCACGGACGCCGGGGTCGGGCTGCGTCTCGAAGGGGACGCCGACCCAGGCGCAGTCATGGCTGCGTGGCGAGAGGGGCGCTCCCTGGTGCCTCTACTCGACGGCGGGTGGGCACCGTTGCCTCGCGGCTTCCTGGAGCAGCACCACGAGCTCCTCGAGGACCTGATCGCTGCCCGGGAAGACGACGGCACTTTGCCGGAACACGCGGTGGGGCCGGCCGCGGAGCTGGCTCGCGCGCTGGACCACCCGGCGCCTGCCGCCCTGGGGCGCTTGCGCGGTCTGCTGGCCGAAGGGCTCGACGAGCTCCCCGAGCCCACCTTGCCCGACGACCTGACCGCCGAGCTCCGCCCGTACCAGGTCGACGGTGTGCGCTGGCTCCAATTCCTCGCGCACGCTGGCTTGGGGGGCATCCTGGCCGACGACATGGGCCTGGGCAAGACCCTCCAGACCCTGGTCGCCGTGGATGGGGCCGACGGTCCGGTGCTGGTGGTCGCCCCCACGTCGGTGCTGCGCAATTGGGCCGCCGAGCTCGAGCGTTTCCTGCCTGGGCGGCGGATCTGCCTCTTTCATGGCCCGAAGCGCCAGCTCGACGCCGACGCGGTCTACGTCATCACGACCTATGCGCTGCTGCGGCTGGATCCGAAGCTCCGGGCCCAGCGCTGGCACACCGTGGTGCTGGACGAGGCCCAGGCCATCAAGAACCCCGAGTCCCAGACGGCCCGCGCGGCCTTCCAGCTCCAGGCCGACCACCGCTTCTGCCTGACGGGCACACCGATCGAGAATCGGCTCGAGGAGCTGTGGAGCCAGCTCCACTTTGCGATGCCCGGGTTCCTGGGCGGACGCAGAGGGTTCAAGGAGCGCTTCAGCGGTCCGGTGGAGCGCGGCGACACACGGGCCATCGCGCTCCTGCGCAAGCGGATCGGGCCCTTCGTGCTGCGCCGTCTCAAGGAAGACGTGGCCCAGGACCTGCCGCCCAGGACCGACGTGACCCTGCGGGTGGCCTTGTCCCCGGAGCAGCGGGCTGTGTACGACGCGGTCAAGGAAGCGGGCCGGGCAGAGGTCGCGCGGGCCGTCTCTGCCAACCGCACCCTCGACGTGTTGGAGCAGCTCCTTCGGCTGCGCCAGGCCGCTTGCCACACGGGCCTGCTACCCGGGGACCGCCCGCCCCATTCCGCCAAGCTCGATCGGCTGCTCGACGCCCTGGACGAGGTGGTCAGCGGCGGGCACAAGGCCTTGGTCTTCTCCCAGTGGACCGGCTTCCTGGACCTGATCCAGCGCGCCCTGGACCAGCTCGGACTGGCCTGGACCCGCTTGGACGGCAGCACGCGGGATCGCCAGGCGGTGATCGATGCCTTCCAGTCGCCAGACGGTCCTCCGGTCTTCCTGTTGTCCTTGAAGGCCGGCGGCACCGGCCTGAACCTGACGGCGGCCGACTATGTCTTCCACACCGACCCTTGGTGGAACCCAGCCGTCGAGGACCAGGCCACCGACCGCGCCCACCGCATCGGCCAGACCCGTCCGGTCGTCTCGGTGAAGCTGATCGCCGAGGACACGGTCGAGGAACGCATCGCCGAGCTGCAACAGGCCAAGCGGGCCCTGGCCGAGGCCGCGGTCGGCGAGGCTGCCCTCCTGGGGCGCCTGACCACCGCTGACCTGGCCTCGATGCTGCAATAACAGGCACTTAGCGTCGTAGGAACCCGCACACACGGAGGGTTTCATGGCACTCGGCGGCACGACTTTTGACGGCATGGCCCACATCGGTGCCCAACGCCGGCGTCACCGGGACCAGGTCGCACGCCGCAAGGCCCGGCGCCAGGTCCAGGCGGCCACTCGGGTGCGGGCGCTCGGCGGCGACGATGTCCAGGACTTCGAGCGTCCCCTCAACGCGCTGGCCTGCACCGGCTGCGCTGCCCGGTACGCCTTTGGCGACACCTGCCCGATCTGTGACGGGGACCTGGTGGACGCGACCACCGTCGACGCCACCGCGGTCGTGCCCTTCGTGGCCCCCGGTCGGTGGCGGGAGATGGCGCCCATGCTGGTGCTGCAGGGCCTGCTCCTGGCGGCCTATGGGCTCGGATGGCAGATCTGGGCCGGGTTCTGAGGACAGAGCCGCTTCCCTCTTCCGCCTTGGGGCTGTGAGCGTTGGATTCCAACGGATTCTCCCCGTCAGAAGGCCCCTCAGGTCGGTTCTGGCCTTTCAGCCGGAAGAAACCAGCGGCTCTGAGTGGCCAGGCGGAAGAACTGAAGCGCTTTGACCAGCCCACAGCCCGGGACGTGCCCTCAAAGCTCCACCGGCCGTGGCCTGAGCATGCCCGGAAGGGCCACCAGGCCAGGCCCAGTCAGCAGGACCACCAGGCACAGCAGGGTGGGCAGGGTCCACACGCCCTGGCGGGGGAGCAGCTCGGTGCCCAAGATGAGCCAGACCCCCGACGCCAGACCAGCGGCGCCCAGAGCCAGGCCCCAGGCGGGACCACGGGCAGCTGCCAGGCCCGCCATCGCCGAGAGGCTTCCCACGAGCATGGCCTGGGCGCCCAGGGTCACCGGCAGCATGAGCACGTCGTCGGCCGGCGCCAGCAGCGGGGTCACCACCGCGGTGGCGACGACCATCAGGGCGCCGAGCTGAATCCGCTGGAGCGTTGCACTGGTGATCAGGTGTCCGGGCCGAACCGGCAACAGCGCGGACTCCCGCAGCATCCGGCGCAGGTCCACGCCGTGGAAGCCGAGGGGACGCACCCAGCAAGCCATCCAGGGCACAGCCAACAGCATCCACCAGACCCGGGCATTGCCCCCGGTCGCGAGCCACCCGATCCAGGCCGCGGCGACGACCGCCAGCGCGAGCGCCAGCGCGGTCCAGACGGAGTGGTGGCCCAGAGGCAGCCAGCCTTGGGGGCCCCAGGCGTCTCGCCACACCCGCCCGGGGCGTGAGGGGCGGGTCTGCACTGTGGGCGCACCTCCCAAGGCCCGAGCGCCGCCCAGTGGGCCCCCCCGACGCAGGGCCGTGGCCACGGCACCGCCGAGCACCAAGGGCCAGAGCATCAACAACGGCAGGGCCTGGACCCCCGCACCGACGGCGCCCACGAGAACCGCGCCGGCGAGCAGCGTGCTGCGGTACACGATCCTGGGCCGCTGGACGAGCGTGTTCCAGCGCTCGACCACCATCCACCCGCCGAGCGTCCAGCCCGTGAGCAGCGTGGCCACCAGGACCGAGTGAGGGGTGCGCCGTGGGGCATCGAGGACCAGGGCCACGCCGTGGGGCACCAGGCTCGCCAGCATGACCAGTCCGAGCCAGGGCAGGACCTCGGCCAGGGCCCGGTGAAGCGGTGCGATGGGCAGGACCGGCAGGGCAGCCCGCTGATCCTGCAGGCCCCAGCGGGGCGAGAGAAACGCCAGCAGAACCGACCCGGTGCCCAGGATCCAGAGGGGGGCCGCGATGCCCCACCAGGCTTCGCGGGTGGCGGACCTCAGGCCACTGGCGATGCCCCCGGTGCCGGGCCCCACCAGCAGAGTGCCGATGGTGTCGGCACAGATCCAGCCAAACCCCAGGGCGTACAGGGTGAACACCGGCCTGCTCCGACAGGTGCGGCCCACCTGGGCCAGGCTGACCCTGGCGTGGTGGCGGGCGCTCATGCGCTCAGGCCCCAGGCCACCAGGGCCTCTTCCAGACTTCCGGCCCCCTCCAGGACGGTGTCCGTGGGCCCCTCCTGGACCACGCGACCCCGATCCACCACCAGCAGGCGGTCGGCGACGCGCTCCACGTCGCCCAGGCTGTGGCTGCTGAAGATCACCGACCGCGCCGGGTCCTTGACGACCTCGAGCACGGTCTCCAGGAGCTGACGGCGGCCTGCCAGGTCTAGGCCTGTCGCCGGCTCATCGAGCACGATCAGTCGCGGCTGGAACGCCAGCGCCAGGACCAGTCGCAGCCGCGTGCCCTGGCCCTTCGACAGGGCCGTCGCCCGTTTGCTCACGTCGATGGCGAACCGGGCCACCAAGGCGTCGACCAGCTCGGCATCCCAGCTGGGGTAATACCCGGAGAGCTGCCACAGCAAGCGGGCGATGGGCAGGTTGAAGACCGGCATGTCGTCCCACATCATGCCGAGCCGGTGCCGCACGCCCACCGGATCAAGCTGGGGATCCAGTCCGCAGACCCGCACCGAGCCGGCGGTCGGCGTGAGCAGGCCGGGCAGGGTGCGCAGCAGCGTGGTCTTGCCGGCGCCATTGGCCCCGACCACGCCGATCACCTGGCCCGCTGGTACTTTCCACGCCGGCACCTCGAGGAGGAACTCACCGCGTCGGACCTGCAGGTCTCGAACCTCGAGCAGGGTCTCAGTCATCGTCGATCTCCCAGTGGTCTGTGAGCAGCGCCCGCTGCTCCGTGTCCGCAAGTCCCAGACGCCGCGCAGCGTGCACCGCGCCGATGAGCAGGTCTCTCGCCTGGCGCCGAGCCCGCTCCCGCGAGACGCTGGCCACGCCTTCGGCCACGAAGGTGCCCTGGCCCTGCCGGCGCACGATCAGGCCTTCCTGTTCCAGGTCGGCATAGGCCCGGCGCACCGTGATCAGGCTCACGAGCAGCTCGCCCGCCAGTGCCCGAAACGAAGGCAGGCGCGTCCCCGGGGTCAGCGCCCCGGAGCGGATCAGCTCAGCGAGCTGATCCTCGAGCTGCTTGTAGAACGGCACCCCAGAGGACGCTTGCAGCTTGAGCGGCAGAGTGATCATGTGTGTATGAAGATATACACACTATACACACCTTAGCAAGCAGACCCGGCCCCGCCACCGACCTGGCCCGCACCTGTCCATGTCTCCATGGGCCGCCCCGCCACCCGCCGCCCCCAGATCCGCCCGACCTGAGACCGGCCCCAGACAGCCCCACGCAACAACCCAACCCAGAGTCATGCCCCAGGGTCAGAACCACTTGCAATCACGATCCATCCCCGCCAGGCCAATGCTTAACAAAAGGTTCCCGACCCCGGTTTCACCCCGGTTTCAACCCCGGTTTCACCCGGTTTCAGACCCCGGTTTCACGACCCCGGTTCCAATTGGCACCTGCTGAAGTCGGCGCCGACGCCCCCCGAAAGGAGGGAAAATAAAACCACCAGCACTCGCCTCGGCGACTCCGGTCAACCAAGCGCCGAGGCTCCCATTGCCTAGACGCTGGCAGGTTCCCGGTTGAGGTAGGCCCAGCCATCACCGCCGGAACCCGGGTTGGTGGCCCCCAATTCCCCAAAAGCTCATAGTCTCGCGTTTCGTCATTTCTCCCGTCGCATCCTCGCCCTCTCACGATTTCAGCCACTTACTGCCCTCGGTCACGGGCTAACGCTCGCTCGGTCGGTCCGTAAGCGCCTGAAATCGCGATATGGCGTCGCCTGCTCGGTCCGAAACGACGAAACCCGAGCCTAGTCCGCGCCGACCGCCGCGTGCCGGGCCGACTCGACCACGGAGAGCTGGTTCTGGAGGGCCACGAGCTGCGTCTCCAGGGCGCTCACCCGGGTCTGGACCATCTCCGACAGCGCAGCCTGGTCCAGGCGGGCCTGGTCCAGGTTGGCCATGACGGATGCGCGGGTCTGCCACGTCAGCAGCATGTTCCCGGCCAGCATCACGAAGATGATGGTCAACAGGGCCGCGCGGGCCCGCATGGTCTGGGTGGCGTGCTGCTCCTGGTAGTAGGCCAGGTTGTCCAGGTCGTCGGCACCGCTCATGTCACCGGGTGCAGGCGCTGAGGCCGGGTCGATCTCGGTGGTCGGATCGTAGGGCGGGGCGTGGACGAGGCCGGCGGAAGGCTTGGACATGACGGGCTCCCAGCTGAGGTGCCGCGTCCACTTTACAGGTTCTTGACGGTTCGCTTCAAGGAGAACCGAGGGCGGCGCGGGTAGCGGTCAGGGTACAGGCTGCGCCGTACACGCGGCCTTCGAGCGACGGCTCCACCTGGTCGTGCACCCCGACCAGCCGACCCAGGACGTCGATCACCGGTGCCCCCGTCGCGCTGATCAGCGGCACCGGTTGCTGGAAGACATAGCGCAAGGTCTCACCGTCGACGTGGGACACCGTCGCGGCATGAAGCCAGCTGCCGTCTTGCCCCAGGGCGACCACCCAGACGTGCTCCAGGGGCACGGGCTCCGCCGGCGCGAGCGCCAGCGACGAGTCATCGAGCCGCTGGGGGACGCGTCGGGATCCCAAGGGCTGTCCCCCTGGCGCGCAGGCTGTCGCCACCGCGTCGGGCTGGCCGCGCTTGAGCTTGAGTCCGACCTTGTTCGTGCCCGTCCAGGTCAGTCGCATCGTCGCGTCGTTGCTCAGGGCCTGTGCGGGCGCCAGCAGGGCAGGGGACCCATCGTCTCGGACCACAACGAAGGCGACGTGGTCCGGCGCAGACGGGTGGATCAGCAGCAGCGGTGTCGGCACCGGTGGATCTGCCATGGCGCCGCCGATCAAGCACAGGATCAGGCCGTTCATCACCACCGGGACACCTCAGCGGAGCACTCGCTTCAGGGGACGCGAGGACTCACGTCACGCAGGTGCCGAACCGATCGTAGTGGGTGGCGAGGACACCCATGGAACGATCGAAGAGCTGGAGCGACCTGGGCCTCAGAGCCGTGAACCTCGGCTCCTCCTTCTCCCGGACCGAGCTCCCCAGGATTCACACCCGACGGGTGGAGCGTGTCCTGGTGCCCGATGAGACCGGCTGCGTGGCCCAGGAGATCGTGACCGATCAGCCGGACAAGCTCGCGGCCTGATCGGCGCTCTAGCCAGGGTCTACCAGACCTTGTCGCCCCCGACCCAGACGCCGTCGACGCTGATCTTGGTCAAGTCGGCCGTCTCGGCGGTGAGGGGGTCCGCGTCGAAGATCACCACGTCTGCCCAGGCGCCGACAGCCAGGGTGCCCAGCTTGTCCCGGAGCCCCACAGCCTGGGCTGTGCCCGCTGAGTAGGCGTCCAGGGACTCGCCGACGCTCAAGGCGTGCTCGTCCAGGTTCAGTGCCGACCAGGCATTCAAGAGAGGCCCGGGGGAGAGCCAGACCGGCCAGTCCGTGCCCATGGCAATGGTCACGCCCGCGTCGGCCAGGGCCCGGTAGTCATAGGCCCGGTCGAAGCGCTCCTGGCCCCAGTTGTCCGCGGTCTCGCCCAGGCTGGTCGGGATCACGTGGCCGGGCTGCACACTGCCCACGATGCCCAGCGCCGCCACCCGAGCCTGGTCCCCGTCTGCCATCAGCACGACGTGATCCAGGGTGTGTTGCACGCGCAGCCCGCCGTTCTCGGATGAGACGGTCTCGAAGGCGTCGATGGCAGCGGTCACCGCGGCGTCCCCGTTGGCGTGGAGCTTGAGGGGCACAGCCAGGGACTCGGCGTCGCGGATGACCCGGGCCAGATCGTCGGCGTCGAAGAAGTACAGGCCGTGGTTGTCGGGATCGGTGACCAGGGGCTCGGAGACCCAGGCCTGGGCGGTGCCCATGGACCCATCGACCCACAGCTTGGCCCCGGCGAAGCGCACCCGGTCGGTGTCCCAGTCGCCCTTGTCCGCCACGGCCTGAGGCAGGCCGTCCGGCTCGAAGACCGGCACGTAGTAGTGCACGCGGAGCGGGAGCTCCCCGGCGTCGTCGAGGGCGGCAAAGACCTGGGGGCGGGAGATGTCCACCCCCGGGATGGCCATGACCTCGGCCACCGAGGTCACGCCGGTGCGCACGAAGTCGGTCAGATCGGGGCCCAGAGCGGTCTTGAAGTCGTCGTCTGTGTAGTCGGCAAGGGCCACCACGCTCATAAGCGAAAGCGCACTCTCGACCAGGTAGCCATTGGGCTCGCCGTCCTGGGTGCGCCCGATGATGCCGCCGGCGGGATCGGGGGTGTCGGCGGTGATGCCGGCCAGATCGAGCGCCACGGAGTTGACCAGCGCCGAGTGCCCGGAGTTGTTCACCAGGATCGCAGGTCGGTCCGGGAGGAGGGCGTCCAGTGACAGGCCCTCGGGCTCCTCGATGCCCTCCTCGAGCCAGCCATAGCCAAACACCCACGGCTCCTCGGGGTGCTCGGGGGCGTAGTCCGCCACCCGCTCGAGGATGTCCTCCATGGAGTTCACCCCCATCAACAGGAGCCTGTCCAAGGCGAAGCTCCCGGCCATCAGGTGGGTGTGTCCATCGCCCAGCCCCGGCCAGCCCCGCTGGGCGTCGGTCAGCGCCACGACCTGGGCCGCGCCGGGCTCCAGGTCCAGGGCGTCGTCGCCGATGGCCACCACGACCCCGTCGCGCACGGCGACGGCGCTGGTCGTCTCGGTGGAGGACAGGTGGAGGGTGCCGGTGAACACCAGGTCGGCGGGGTCGTCGCCGGAGCAGGCGAGGAGGGCGAAGATCAGCATGAGAGCTGGCTAACCAGCGGGGCCCCAGGTGGGCTCGAACACCGCGATCTCGCCAGCGACGCCCATGCGCGGCGGCAGCCCGACGCACCAGTTGCCGCGGTGCACGTAGTGGCGTGTGCGGCCCGTCCACCACCAGCCCTGATCCCGCACGCCCAGGGGCCTGAGCACCGACGCCGGCAGGCCGAACATGTTGCCCGCCACCTGGCCCCCGTGGGTGTGGCCGCTCAGCACCAGGTCGAAGCGGTCCGGCGGGATCCAGGCGCCCAACCGCGGATCGTGGGCGAGCAGCAGGCGACAAGTGTCCGCGGGAGCGGCCGGAAGGGCCTCGAGGGCGCGGGTCAGCTGTGCCCTGGCGTCGGACCAGTGAAAGTTCACGCCGGTGACCTGGAGCACGCCGGCGTCGGTCCTGGACAGGACCTGCTGGTCCACCAGGAGTGGGATGCCGACGGCTGCCAGGCCCTCCACCAGCTCTTGGAGCACTGGCAGGTCGTGGTTGCCAGGGCAGCAAAGGACCGGGGCCTCGAGTCGTGCCAGGGCGTCGACCAGGTAGCCGTGCTCCCCTTCCGAGAACGGCATGACCAGATCGCCCGTGACGACGACCCAGTCCGGGTGCAGGCTGTTGACCCGGTCCACCAGCCGATCCAGCTGGGCCTTGTGCATGAAGGCGCTGGCGTGCAGGTCCGAGAGCTGGACCACTCGGCCAGGCAGCTTCGGGATCCGGTGACGACGCACGACCAGGCCGCGGGTCGCGGCTTGCAGCGTGCCCCATCCGGCCAGGACCAGGGCCGGCACCAGCCAGCGTCCGGGCCACCAGGGATCGGTGCCCGCGATCAAGGCCAGGGGCGCATGGATCCACCAGGTCAGCCCGCCCCACAGCGCCCAGGCATAGGCCAGCTGCGAGCCCCAGCCCAGCAGGGGGCTGAGGGGGTGTGGGTGGTCTCGGTGGATGCCGAAGAACAACGCCCAGATGCCCAGCTGGCCCAGGAGCATCCACGGGTGGGTCCCGTCTGGACCCACCTGGTGCATCAGAGCGTAGAAGCCCATGCAGGCCACGACCACACCGGCCACGAAGTGATCGTTGAGCGTGCGCCCCACCGCGTAGACCCGACGCAGGGTGTCCAGGCCCAGCACCAGCGCCGTCAGCCAGCCCAGGGCGTCAGGCACGGGACGCCACCAGAAACTTGAGCCTGCCTTCGTGGTCGACCGCGGGTCGCCACAGCCACCTGCCCGGCAAGGTCTCGGGGAGGATCGAAGGGGGCAGCTTGAGCCGGGTGTCGGCGGGGGCGTGGGCCAGCAGGGCGCCCAGGTCCAGCCCCAGGTCCGCCACGGCCACGCCGGTGCGGTCGTAGTCCCGGCCGCCCCAAGGAGGGTCGGCCACCAGCACGTCGCAGGGGGTTCGCGCCAGGACGTCGACGGCGTCGCCGTGAACGAACTGGATCCGGTCCGCCACGCCGTAGACCGCGGCGTTGTGACGAGCGAGGCCCAGCCGGTCCGGGTCCCGCTCGATGGCCACGACCCGCGTGACGCCAGGGGTCCGGGCCAGGGCGAGGGCCAGGCTGCCCAGGCCACAGCCGGCGTCCACCGCGATGCCCTGGGCACCGGCGACCATGGCCAGGGCCAGGGCCTCGGGGGTGGCGCTGAACAAGCCCTCGTCGTCCCAGCGCACCCCCTGGTCCCACATGGAGAACAGGGAGCGGCGACGCTCGGCTCGGGCGCGACGCGGCGAGGGGCGACGGCCGATGCGCAGGGGCGGCTCCAGCACGACCCGGAGCCGGTGCCCCGCGACCATGCGGCCGTCGAGCAGGTGGTGTACCCGCCGCGCTTGCTTGGGCCCGAGGCGGCTGTCTGCGGGCAGCCAGAGGGTGGGATCCAGCCAGTCTGGCCCCACGATGCGCACCTGGACCTGCGCCGGCTCCGTCAGCAGGTCCCGGGCCAGGGAACGGATCTCCTCGGCGCCGGCGTGGGGGTCGCCCTGGGCCTGGGCGTCCAGCAACACGCGGAGCCGGGACAGCTGCGCCTGGTCCCGGTCCTGGACCGTCGGGGTGGCCAGGAGCCTGTCGGCCTGTCGGCGCTTCAGCCCCGCACGCACCAACGCCCGCCCCGGGTTGACCCGGCAGCCGGCCGCCGAGAGCACCTGGGCCACCGTGGCGGCGGGCGCGCTGCTCACCGCTCCAGGGCCAGGACCTGGACGGCGATGACGGTGGCGTCGTCGGGATGCCCACGCTGCACCAGCTGGCGGTCGAGCTCGTCGATCAGGCCACGGGCGCCCGGGGACACGAAGAAGGCGTTCTGGATGCCGCGCTCGCCCAGAGCGTCGATCACACCGTCGCTGCACAAGACGTAGAGATCGCCGGCCCGGACCTCGAGGACGTGGATCTGGAGGGCGGTGCGAACCCTGGGGCCCATGCCAACATAGGTGGCCAGGCCCCGGCCCCGGGTGTCCGGGAAATTGAGGCGCTCGAGCTGCGCATTGCGCAGGCGAAAGATCGCCGAGTCCCCCACGGAAAAGGCCCAGACCTGGCCTGCTGCGAGCCAGACCCCGGCCAGCGTGCTGGCGCTCTGGGTCTCGTCCCGGACTGTTGTGTCCGCTCCTTCGACCAGGTCTACAAGGGACTCCTGGGAGGCTGACCGGGGCTCGGTGAAGAACCGGTGCAAGTGGGCACAGGTGATGCGTGCTGCGCGCCCACCGTCTGTGGTGGAGCTCACGCCGTCCGCGACGGCGTACATCACGCCCCGGCGCGCGGAGCGCACCGCGTCGTCCCCTTCGTCGTAGAGGGCGTGACAGTCTTCGTTCGCGCCGTGGGAGCTCCCCCGACGAGACGTGACGGCCGCCAGCGTGTGCGGCAAGGTGCCGGCCATGTCGAGAGCATAGCTGGGCCGCCTCGGTCCGGTCTGGCCTGGAGCGGTCTCCCCGTGCACACTGGTCGCGGAACGGGGATGCCGGAAGCGGATGTCGAAGTACCTCACCGAGGCGCTGCGCCAGGCCAAGGCGGAGCGCGAGGCGGCCCGACCGGCGCCCGGGGCGGCAGGCCAGGACGCGGTCCAGGCCTTCGAACCCCTGGAGCCGCCGGACTTTGCCGCGGCGGGCCTCGACGAGCCCTACATCGAGACCCTGGTGCTCAAGCACCTGCTGGTCTTCCCGGGCCACACCGGCCGCCAGATCGCCCAGTCCATCGCCTTGCCCGCGATGCCCACGAGCGTGCTCCTGCAGTCCCTGAAGCAGTCCAAGCAGGTGGTGATCAAGCAGAGCACCCAGACCGGCGACTTCCACTACGAGCTGTCCGAGGCGGGCCGGCGCCGGGCCCGGGATCTGATGCAGCACTCCCGCTACGCCGGGCCGGCGCCGGTGCCGCTCGACGACTACCTGGACTCGGTCCGGCGCCAGAGCGTGTCGGGAGTCCGCCCGACCGAGGAAGGCGTGCGTGGGGCCTTCGATGGACTGATGGTCGGGCCAGGGCTGCTGCGCAAGCTGGGTCCTGCGCTGTCGTCGGGCAAGGGGCTGTTCCTGTACGGCGATCCGGGCAATGGCAAGACCACCCTGGCCCAGCGCATGACCCGGGCCTTTGGCAGCTCGGTTTGGATCCCTGCGTCCGTCCTGGTCGACGGCATGGTCGTCAAGGTCTTCGATCCGGTCATCCACCAGGCCGTGGCGGCCCCCGCCGGGCGCTGGGACCGACGCTGGATCCACTGTCAGCGGCCGACGGTGGTGGCGGGTGGCGAGCTGACCCTGGAGCAGCTCGAGGTGCAATTCGACGAGCGGCTGGGCGTCTGCGAGGCGCCGATCCAGCTCAAGGCGAACTGCGGCACGCTGGTCATCGACGACTTCGGCCGCCAGCGTTGCTCCCCCACGGATCTGCTGAACCGCTGGATCGTCCCCCTGGAGCACCGGGTCGACTACCTGCGCATGCCCGATGGCAAGAAGATCGAGGTGCCCTTCGATCCCCTGGTGGTGTTCTCGACCAACCTGGACCCCAAGGACCTGGTCGACGAGGCCTTCCTGCGGCGCATCCCCTACAAGGTCCGCGTGGGCGATCCGGATCGGGCCACGTTCCTCCAGTTGCTCCGGACCCGCTCCCAGGAGCTCGGCTTCACGGTGGACGAGGCGGTGCTGCTGGACTTGCTTCAGCGGCACTTCGTGAGCGCTGGTCGCCCGCTGCGCTTCTGCCACCCGCGGGACCTCGTGCAACAGGTCTTCCACCAGCGCACCTTTCGGGAACAGTCCCTGGTGCTGACCCAGGCGGACTTCGACGAGGCGGTGGACACCTACTTCAGCCTGATGTAGTCGGGCCCATGTGGTGGCTCTTGCTGGTGGTGGGTCCGGGGTGCTCGGACGCGGCGGATCCCCAAGGCCTGAGTCCGGCCCAGCAGCGGCGGATCCTGTTGGGACCTGTCGCCCATGCCTGGCGCGACCTGGCCCGGGCGCAGTCGGGGCCGGGCGACGCTGCCCTGCAGTACAGGGCCATGGCCGCTGCGCTCGAGGCCGTGCCAGTCCCTCCGACGGATCCCGAGCTCGGGGCCTGGCGAGACCTGTTGGTCCGCTCTGCCCAGCGCGACGCGGCCTGGGGCGAGGCACTGGTCCGCCAGGTCCCGCTGCCGGCCTCTGACCTGGGGCCGATCTCCGAGCTCCGGGCGCTGGCTCTGGACCCCCGGTCGGGGGGGGCGGTCACGGCCAGCGCGAGCCTGTTGCTCCAGGATCCCCCCTGGGCCAGCTGGTCCCCGGACGGCACGCCATGGCTGGACACGGCCGCCCTGGCGCTGGACGCGGCCCCCCCCTTCGCCGTGGACGCCCACTGGGGCGCCTGGCGGCCTCAACAGGCCAATCGCCAGGCCGCGGGGCTGGCCTTCAGCGCCCAGGGAAAGGGCTCGCCGGCGGCCTTTGTGGCAGGCATGGCCCGGCGGACGGGTCCGAGCCCGCTCCGGGCCCCGCTGGGCTGTGACCTGTACCGGGACGTGGCGGGCGAGGCGGGACCACCGGACCCGGTCCCGGCCGGGGTGGAGCAGGCCATGCGCTCTGCGGAGCTCCTGGCGCGGATCCGCGCCCAAGACCTGGCCGAGGCCCGCGCCGCAGTCGGGCCCCTCGTGGACAGTCGGGACCCACGCTGCCCCGGTGCGGCCTTCTTCCTGGCCGGGCTCACCGGTCGTTTGCTCCTGGCCGAAGGCGACCCGGGAGCGATCGCCGAGCTCGAGCGCGCGGTCTACGTGGGCCGGACCCTGTTGTCAGGACTGCTCGGTCGTTGACCCGCAGGCGTGCAGCAGCGCCAGAATGGCGATCAGCCCGGCGCTCACCCCAGCAGCTTGGCGATCAGCGCCCGATTGCCCTGGACCGCGGTGCGGTTCATGTAGAAGTGGAGCCCGCGCTCGCCGCCGAGCTCGGCGCCACCGCCGGCACGGCCGGGTCCACCGTGAAGCAGCCCCGGCAGGACCATGCCGTGAGGCGTGGCCTGGTCGGCGACCTTCTTGTCCACGGTCAGCACCCGGCCATTCCACGCCGCCACCTCTGGGAGCAGTTCGCCCAGGAAGTCGCGGTCGCTGGAGAACACCGACGTGACCAGGGATCCCTTGCCCCGCGCGACCAGCGCACCCGCTGCAGCGGCCGAGCCGTCGTAGGCCAGCACGGTCGCCACGGGGCCGAAGACCTCGTGGTCGTGGACCGGGCCCGCGTCGGTGTCGGCGTCGACCTGGAGCAGCACCGGGGCTGCGAAGTAGCCCTTGCCCTCGGCACCCTCGGCGCAGACCTCGCTCGGGGAGCCGTAGACGATCCGGGCCACCCGGGCGAGCTTGGCCACGCCCTCGCGGTAGTCCCGAAGCTGGCCCGCGGTCGTGAGAGGGCCCATGCGCACGCCCTTGACGGTCGGCACGCCCACCCGAATCCGATCCAGGCTCTCGCCGACGTCTTCGACCAGCGCGTCGACCAGGCCCGCGGGCACCATGATGCGCCGGATCGCCGTGCACTTCTGGCCGGCTTTCTGGGTCATCTCGGTGGTGATGTTCCGAACCACGGCGTCGTAGACCGCGTCCCTGCGTTCCACGTCTGGACCCACCACCAGGGCATTGAGCGAGTCCGCCTCGACGTTGACCCGGGCGCTCCCGGAGACGTGACCCGCTACCCCCCGCAGCAGGGCCCCCGTGTCCGCGGAGCCGGTGAAGGCCAGCACGTCCTGGCCTGTCAGGTGGTCCAGCAGGTCGCCGACGCCGGCGCCGATGAACTGGAAGGCGCCCGCCGGCAGGATCTCGGCGTCGACCACGATCCGGGACATCTCATAGGCCAGCCACGACGTGGAGGTGGCCGGCTTGGTGATGATCGGCATGCCCGCCAACAGTGCGCAGGCGGCCTTTTCGAAGGTGCCCCATGCCGGAAAGTTGAAGGCGTTGATGTGCACGGCCGCGCCCCGCAGGGGTGCCCAGAAGTGGCGGCCGTGGAACCGGGCCATCGCCGGGTTGATGACCTGGGACTCCCCGTCGGCGAGCAGCTTCTGGTCCCCCAGGGCGGCGCCGATCCGAGCGTAGTGGCTCAGGGTGAAGGTGGCGCCGTCGATGTCGAACTTGGCGTCGGAGCGGGTGTTTCCGCCGTTGGTCATCGCCACGTCCAGCAGGCGGTCCCGCTGGGCATGCAGGGCCCGACTCATGGCCTTGAGCAGTGCGCCGCGCTCGGCAAAGGTCAGCGATCGCAGGCCGGGTCCCCCGACGGTGCGGGCGTGCGTCAGGATCCCGGCGAAGTCCAGGCCGTTGGAGCTGGTCTCGGCGACGACCTGTTCGGTCGCCGGATCGACCAGGGTGCGAAACGGCGCCTGGCCTTCCTGCCACCTGTCCAGGACGTAGTTCTTCAGGCGGACCACGGGACACCTCCGAGAGGCGGCGCCCCTAACGCGATCAGTCTCGGAACAGCAGCACGCCACCCAGCAGCAGCAGGGGGAGGGGAAGCCAGTACAGCTGCAGGGCCGGGTGGCTCGTGAACCACCACCGCACGTAGCGCGCCTTCATGGACAGGTGGGCCGGGTGGAGCTCACCGTCGACCACCGACGCGGCGCGAATGGCGCTGTCGAAGGTGCCCAGGCGGCCTTCCTCGCCGGCTTCGGCGATGGAGAGGCAGCTCAGGCCGACGTCGTCCCAGGTGGTGTAGAAGAAGGCGGCCTCGGCGGGCTCTTCGAACAGGGTGCCCTTGACCCGCCACAGGTAGGCGTCGCGTGTCTCGAGCGGGATGAACTCCAGCCGGCCGTCGTCCTTTGGGTGCACGGGCAGCTCGCTCAGGGAGTCCACGAAGAGCTCGTCGACGCCGCTCGCGATGCGCACCCTGCCTCCGCGGAGCATCACGCGGGCATAGGTCAGGAAGTTCTCACCAGCCATCGGGGACTTGGCGGGGTCCACCACCTCGAGGGTGGCGTCGGCCATGGCTTCGCACTGGAAGACCAAGCCCTCGAGCTGGGAGTCGTCGACGATGAACAGGTTCGCGAGCTGACCCGAGAACGGACCCTCGCCGGCGATGCGAGCGGTGGACAGGCCTCGGGCCTCGAGCGGGGTCAGCGCGCGCCACCCGGTGGGCAGATCGAGGGCGTAGCCGGCCGGGGCCTCGATCCGCCCCGTCGGAAGGTCGGCGACAGGCACCGGCGGGCGGGTGACGTCGAGTAGGGCCAGGGCGGCCGCGAGCTGCTCGTGGGCCATCTCTGGGCTCATGGACGACGTGGCCATGGCGATCACGCCGTGGCTCTCGATCGCGAACACCGCCAGCTCGGACCACAGGTCCTGCTCCATGAAGGCGTCGTGCACGGTGAGCGGCAGTGTGAGCACCTGGCCGAGCACTTCGTGGTCCAGGGACACCAGCTCTCCAGCCTCGTACTTCAGGTCCTCGTCGATCACCTTGCGCAGGTACGGCTGCAGGTTGGGTCGGACCGCCTCGAGGTTGGGCTGGAACGCCGTCGCCATGAAGGCCACGTCGGTGAAGGCCGCTGCGTTGCGCATCGACAGGCGAATGTCCGACGTGCTGTCGCCCTTGGAGTGCTTCCACGGTGGCGGAAGCGCGGGGTCCTCTGCCTCGGGAATCGTGACCTTGAGGCCCAGGCCTGGAACCTGGATCTTCTTGGCCTGGGCCGGAGAGGCAGTCAGCAGCGCGACGAGCAGCGGGAGCATCGGTCCACCGTGCAGGGGGGCCCTACTTGACCCAAGAGGGGCGGCTTAACCCAAGAGGGGCGGCCGGTGGCCGCCCCTCGCGTGCTGTCGGACAGCCTGGGCTAGTCCTTGACGTCGGCGCCTGTGGCGTGGGTCTCGGCAGCCGCCACCTGGGCTTCGCTGTCGAGCTGGCCCAACAGACCGATCCAGGCCAGGAGCAGCTCGCGCTCCTGGGCGTCACCGGTGCCACGGGCGTGCTTGGCCAGGCCGCGGTCGATGGTCTTGAGCTGCTTGAGCGAGGCGTTGATGGCGTCCTGGGGGCTGGGCCCGTCTTCTTCCATCGGCTCGTTCAGGCCCTCCGCGAACAGGGCGTCCATGCGCGTCATGACCGCGGCTGCGGCGTCTTCCATCGCCATGCCCTCGTCGACTGCGCCGCTCTTGGCGGCCTCGACCATCGCTTCCACGGCGGTGTTGGTCAGGATGCTGGTGACCTCGTCGACGATGGGTGCGAGCTCGTCTTCCATGACCTGGCGGTAGGTCGGGATCATCTGGACGATGCTCTGGGATGCGGCCTCGGCGAGCTCGGGAGCGCCGTCGACGACCAGGGCACGCAGGCTATTTGCGGCCTCGGGCACGGCCTCGACGGCCACACCGGTGGCGGCCATGGCGATGCCCTCGGGGTCCATGACCTTGTTGACCTGGGATGCGGCCCAAGCCAGGTAGACGCCGACCAACAGGGCCATGGCCACACCCAACATCAGGGTGCGCATGTTCTGTTCGCGGACGTTCTGGAGCTCGGCTTCGAGGAGGCCTTCGATTTCCTTGATGGCATCAGCACTCATGACTCAGCCCTCCTCGTTCATGCGGGTGTTGACGATGTCCATGAAGAGCATCATCACGTCGTCGACGGCCGGGTCACCGTCTTCGGCGGAGGCCCCGTGTGCCTGGGCTTGGAGCTTGCGGAAGGACTCGTTGATCGACTGGAGCACGTTGATGTGTTCCTTGAAGGTGGAGTCCAGGTGGCCCTGGGCCCAGCCCTGGGCGTGGGCGTGCAGCTTCTTCATGAGCGCGTCGTAGGCTTCCGCGTCGGAGCTGAACTGAGGCAGCTGCTCCTTGAGCGTGTCCTTGTGCGCGTTCGCGGCCGACAGGAACTGGGCGTCCAGGGACTCCGTGATCTTCTTGTTCACGTTGTTCTGGAAGACCTCGCTCTCGGTCACGATCTTCTCATTGAGGGCCGGCAGCAGGGACTCGGCCTCGGCCTCGAAGGCTTCTTGGATGGCGGGGACAGCGTCCTTGGCGACGGAGTCCAGCTCCCGGGAGACCAGCGGCCAGACGGTCGTGGTCGCCGATTCCTGGATCCTGGTCATCAGGACGGTCGTGTCGAAGTTGCGCACGCCGCTGACGATGTTGAAGGCGAACAGGAGGAGGAAGGCCAGGACGACCAACCCGACGATGCGGCGGATGCGGTTGCCGCGATTGCGCTCCTCGGCGATCTCGTCGAGGAGCTGACGGGCGCGAACGCTGTCAGACATTGTTGTGGGCTCCGTGAGAGAAGGACGGATTCGGGCCTTGCGGGCCCGAATGGGCGCGGGCGAGGTCCGCCGCCGGGGCCTGTTGTACACCTTTTGAGCCGTCGGAGGGAAGGAACCTGCGGCCGGGAGGCATGACCACCGCAGTGTGACGTCTCCGTCAGATCCTCGCACCCCTCATTCTCATAATTCGGGGGAGGGATGTCCCGTCAGGGTTCGCCTGCCAGTGCTGCGGCGCTGACGATCCGGTCTGGTACCCGATCGGCGGCCTCCAGCGCGGGTTCGATGAGGGCCCTGTCCCCGGTCAGGATCCAGACGCGCTTGTCCGTGGCCCCCCACAGAGCAGCAACACGGGCGAGATCTGCCGCGGTAGCGCTCTGGATCAGCGCCCGTTCGGCGCGCAGGTCCGCCAATTCGCGGTCCAGGACCAGCAGCTCGCCCAGCGTGTCTGCCGCGGAGCGCACGGTCTCGAGCTTGCGGTTCTGGTGCACGAGCAGGGTGTTTCGCGCGGCCCGCACTTCTGCCGGCGCGAACCCGTCGGGGCCCTCGGCCAGCACCCGGTCCAGGTGCGCGTCGACAGCCACAAGCGCCTCGGCGGCCCGGTCCACGTCGACCTCGGCATCGATGGTGAGCCGGCCGTCCCCCCGCCAGCTGCGCGCACCCCCCCAGACCGAGTAGGCCAGGCCCCGCGACTCCCGAAGATCCATCGGGATCCGGGACGTGAATTCGCTGGCCAGGACAGCCATCAACAGGTCCGCCAGCGGCGCGTCTGCATCTCCGATGGCCGGTCCCGGGAGCAGCACGGTCAGCTGGGCGACCTGGAAGCCGGGGCGACTCACCAGCCAGCCCTTGGCCTGGGGCACGACGGTCGCCGTCGCTCTGGGGCTCGCGTCGCCCTGCAGGCCGCCAAAGGACGCCTCCAGCAGGGGGAGGACCCCTTCCGGCGCCACGTCGCCGACCACGACGATGCGCGGCTGGGCCTGGGCCACGATCCGTCGGTGCAGGGAGGCCACCTCTCGGGGCTTGACGCGCTTCAGGTCCCGGATGGACGACGTGTGCCGGCTGGGGTGACCGACCGGGAACCAGGCGTGATTCACCGCCCTGCTGTGGGTACGGACCAGGTCCAGGGACAGCCCCTCCCGCCAGGCGATCCAGCGGTCCAGGATGCGGCGCGCCTCGGACCGGTCCAGCGCGGGCTCCAGCATGACCTCGCGGAGCAGGTCGAGGGCCTGGGTCTCGTGGCCGACGGGCACCTCGACCTCTCCCCAGAGCCGGCTGCTGGTCACGCCGACGTTCCACCGGGCCCCCAGGCGGTCCAGGTCCGCATCCAGCGCCGCACCGCTCCTGTGCAGGGTGCCGGCCTTGAGCAGCTGACCCATCATGGCGGCCCCGAGCTGATCCGGGAGGGACGCGTGGCTCCCGTCCCAGGGCAAGGAGACCTCGAAGCGGACGAGGGGGACCTGGGGACGGGCCAGCAGGCGCACGGGGGCCCCGGACGACAGCGCCAGGGCCAGCGGCTCCGGCCAGGGCAGGGGTGTGGGGTCCAGCACCTCGGGGGGCACCCGGGTTGGCGCCGGTGGCAAGGGCGTGGCGCCCAGGAGCCCCAGCGATGCCAGCACGATCGCCGCGGTCCGTCGGATCAAGGAGGCACCACCGCAGTGCTCCCCGGCACGGCGCGGTCTTCCTCGCCCGGGCTCACCACCGACAGGACGACCCGGTCCGGGCCCAGCCAGGTCTGGGCGACCCTCTGGACATCTGCCGGGGTCACAGCCAGGTAGCGGGCCAGCTCGTCGGCCCGACAGCCGGCACTGCCGGCGGTGACGACACAGTCCGCCAGGTGACCGGCCAGGGCCGCTCGGTCCTCGATCTCCCGGACGAAGGCGCTCCGCCAACCGGCCACCACCCGGGCGATGGCCTCGTCGTCCACGGGGGTCTGGCGGACCCGGGTCAGCTCTGCGTCGATCACAGCGGCCAGGTCCTCGAGATCCTGGTCGTCCGAGACCGTGTAGACCACGAACTCGCCGCCCAGGCGCCCGTTGTGGGTCCACGTGCCCATGTCGGTGGCCAGGTCGCTCCGGTAGTACAACGCGTCGTCCAGAGGGGTGCCCCGGCCCCCGGACAGGATCGAAGCCAGCACGTCCAGGGCCGGCTCGTCCGGGTGGCCGTGGGGCACGGTGCGCCAGGCGAGGTAGAGCCGCTCTCGGCTCATGTCCTCGGTGAGGATGCGGCGCTGCTCCCCTGCCAGAGGCACCAGCTCAGCGCTAGCACGGGCAGGGGTGAGCGAGCCGACGGGCACGTCGGCAAAGGCTCGCTGGGCCGCATCGAGGGTGGCTTCCGGATCCAGGTTGCCGACCAGGACCAGCACCGCGTTGGACGGCCGGTACCAGGTCTGGTGCCACGTGAGCAGGCGCTGGGTGTTGGCGCTGGCCAGGTCGTCCAGGGTGCCCAGCACCGGGCGGTGGTAGGGGTGGTCCGACGGCCACAGCGACGCGGACAGGCCATAGGTTGCCCAGGCGTGGTCATCGGACTCGTCGCCCAGGCGCTCGGTCTTCACCACGTCCTGCTGGTTGGCCACGTCGTCGGGCTGCAGGCCCTGGCCCAGCCAGGCCATGCGGTCCGACTCCAGGAACAGCAGCAGCCCCAGGGCCCCCGGCGGGACCGTGGCGGTGTACGCGGTCCAGTCGTGGTCGGTCCAGGCGTTGTTCGTGCCGCCCACGGCAGCCAGCAGGGTGTCGTAGCCCCCGTCGGGCGCGTTGGCGCTCCCCTCGAACATCAGGTGCTCCAACAGGTGCGCCGTGCCGCTGGCGCCAGGGGGGTCTTCGGCGGCTCCGGCCCGGTAGAGCAGGGCGCTGGCCACCACCGGGGACCAGAGGTCCGGGGCCACCACCACCGTCAAGCCGTTCTCGAGCACCGCTGTGTGGGGCGCGACCCGAAGGGCATCGAGCACCGGGTCCGCCGCTGCCGTGGCGATGAGCAGGGCGATCACGCGTCAAGGGCTCCAGGCCCGGGACCCGTGACCCAGCCCAAGGACCCGATGCCCCGGGCGTCGAGCCAGCCGACCACCGCGTCCCGGACCCGTGCGGCGGAGCTCGGGTCGGCACAGGGCGCGAAGACGGCGGGACCGCTGCCGCTGATGGACAGTGCGGGGGCGCCCGCGGCCATGGCTGCGTCGCGGGCCCCGTCGAGCCAGGGCACCAGGGGCGCCCGATAGGGCTGGGCGAGCTGATCGCCCAGGTGGCGACAGAAGGCGGCCAGGTCCCCGCGGGCGGCGGCGTCCAGGAGTCCGGTGAGGTCGCGCAGGTTCTGGACGGCGTCGACCAGGGGCACCCGGCGCGGCAGGACGTTGCGGGCCTCGGAGGTGCGGACCTCGAGCTCGGGCAACACCACCGCCAGGGACCAGTCTCCGGCGAGCGGCAGGGTGCGGATGTCCGGGGGCGTGGTGCCGAGCACGGCCACGAAGCCTCCGAGGAGGGCGGGTGCGACGTTGTCCAGGTGGGGCGAACCCGCGGTCAGGGCCTCGGCGTCCCGGCCGATGGCCAGCAGCGCGGTCGGGTCCAGCGAAGCATCCAGGGCCCTGGCACTGGCCACCGCCCCGGCCACGGCGCTGGCGGCGCTGCTCCCCAGGCCGGACCCTGGCGGGATGTGCTTGTGCACGATCAGGGAGAGCCCGCCGCTTGCCTCGCTCGCTGCCAGCACCTGGCTGGCGGCCCACGCGGCAATGTTGCGATCCGGATCCTCGGGCACCCGGTCTCCGAAGGGTCCTGCGTTCCGGACGGTCACCCCGGGCCCCGAGGTGCGCGTGGCGTCCACCCGATCCAGAGGCTCGCGCAGAGCCAGGCCCAGGACGTCGAAGCCTGGACCCAGGTTGGAGAGGCTGCCGGGGGCAACTGCAGTGGCCATGGTGCACGACTACCGTCGGCGGTGGCGGTATCGTCGGGGCTGTCCCTCTCTCGAGACCGGAGGACGCCCTGTTCCTCAGCCTGCTCGTGGCCTCTGCTCTGGCAGCGTCCGACGTGACCCGGTGCACCGTGACGGTCACCGGGCCCGGGGCTGGCCCGACCCCCATCACCGCTTGGGGCAGCACCGAGGATCAGGCCCGGCTGCAGGCCCATCGCGTCGCGCGGCTCGTGGCGGGGCTCCGGTGGGAGTCCACGCTGCTCGATGCCGTGACCGGGGACAGCGACGAAGAGCGCCAGGGCGTCATCGCGGCCCTCGACGGCATCGATGGCCCGGAGCCCCTGGGTGTGCCCGGGTACCGCCTGGTGCCCGGGTCCTGCCAGAAGGACAGGCTGCCGGGGGACAGCCCGGCCTGGCGGGCCTCGTGGCCGGGCGGCGCCGCCGAGGATCACGTGCGGCAGAGCCCCGCCGCAGCGCTCGAGGCGGCCCGGCGCAGGAGCTGTGTCGCGCCCTACCAGTCGGCGGTCGGCGCGACGTTGGACGAGCTCGAGGAGAGCGATCTCCAGGACCGCAAGACGGTGCGCGGCATGGGGCTGGACCTGGCCCGTCGGAACGCCTTGGCGTGCTTGTCGCGGTCCGACCCCCGCCTGATCCCCGCCCCAGAGGCCGGGCCAGCGCTCGCTCGGGACTCCCGGTGGCTGGAGTGCACCGCCCGACCGTGGAATGGCGCACAGCTACCCCCGGGAGTCGCCTGGGGTCGGGACCTGGCCGAGGTCGCCGAGGCCGCCTTGACCGAGCACGTGGTGCTGGCCCGACGGGCGGCGGGGGCCCAGGCCGCCCGAGCGTGGGCCAGGGCATGGGCCGAGCTCCGGGAGACCGAGGTGCGCACGGCCCTGGATCTGGTGCGGGACCTGATCGCCCCCACCCCGGAGGTCGCCTACAGCGCCGTGCGTTGCCGGGCCCTCAAGGGGGCTGGCGAGCTCGACTGGAGCCCGGGCCGAGCCCCGCTGGCCCATGGGGACAGCTGCGTGCCCGTCGAGCAGATCCGCGCAGAGCCGGTCTCGGTGCAGAGCCCCGCGGCAGCGGGGGCCCAGAAGCTCGCGCTGTGCCAGCGGCGGACCTGGCACTCCTTGGCCGTCTACCGAGAGGTCCGCAGCGAGCTGGCGCCCCCGATGCGACCGGTGATGGCACTGGGCACGTGGGGCGACCTGGCGGGCTGCGACGCCCTCTGCGGCGGCACGGCCTTTATGCGCTTCCAGGGCCAGGAGGACCTGGGGCCGTGGCCCACCGGTCCCGATCGCACCAGCCCCGAGGCGGCCAAGGCGTCGCTGGAGGTCGCCATCGCTGGGCGCGACCTGGGCGCCCTGCTCCAGTGCGTCTCGCCGGAGCTGAGGGCCGGCCTGATGAACACCTGGCGTCGGGAAGGCGCCCTGTTCTGGCGCGTGGTGCCCGAGCTGCTGCGAGCCAACGGCCATGCGCCGGTCGTGGCCTGGTACGAGGTCGACGAGGGGCGCTGGTTGCTGGGCGAGCGCTAGGGCTGGTCAGGCCTCTCAGTCTTCCTCGGTCCCGCGGATCGAGTCCGGATCGAACAGCTCCAGCACCCGCACCCGGGTGCCCGGCCCGACGATCTTCGTGTGACAGCCCAGTCGCGTGAGCTCGTTCGGCGGCGGGGCCGGCTCCCGCTCTCGGCCCTCGTGAGGGGTGCCCGCGGTGTGGTCTTCGATGACCTGGCGCTCAAAGGTCGACATGGGCTTGACACCCGAAGCGTCCAGCACCTCGACTCGGCACAGCCCGCACATGCCGTCGGGGCACGTGCCCCCTGCTCGGCGGCCGGTGCTGATCGTCATGCCCTGGGCGTCGGCGGCCATCAGGATCGAGTAGTGCTCCTCGGCCTGGAGCCGGCGCTCGGACCCGTCGGGCAGCTCGAAGAGCACCTCGTACCGCACGATCTCGGGGGGTTCCCCGCCCTTGACGAGGGTCTTGAGCTTCTTGCGGATGCCGAAGCGGGACATCGGGGGCTCCTGGGGCGAGGCGAGGGAGCATAGCAGCGCCTCGGGTACCCGCCCACGTCGCAGCTGGGCCGGGCATTCGATGTCAACTCCCCTTGACGCGCCCGCGTCGGCGCGTAAATGGGCGGCACTCTCGCGTGGTATCACGTGCTTCTTCGGCGGCTCCGGCACGGGGCCCCGCCGGCCGAGAGCCCCCTGTGTGTGGGGACCTCGACCGACGTGTCCGCAGAATGCGTCGCGGCCCGAACCTTCACAGGTGATGGAAATGCGTAGCTTCTCGTTCATGATCCGGACGACCGTCCTGTTCTTGGGTCTGTCGACCCTGCCCGCCCTGGCCCAGGGCAACGCCGAGCCCGGTCCCTGGGCCTGGCTGGCCCTCGATGCCGACCTGGCCGAGCAGATCCTCTACGAAGGGGACCGCTCGGCGGCCGGCCAGCTGGCGCTGGACACCCACAACGCCCTGACCGCAGCGGCGGACCACGTCACCATCGTGCGCGGCGAAGCCTGGGTGGCGACCCTGCACCAAGAGCTGAGCCAGGTCCTCGAGGCCTCTGGCTTCCAGATTCCGCCGGCACCGAACCAGGACGGTCTGGCGGAGATCAGCCCCCGGTAGAACGGGCTGACCCCGGCCTTCAGCCGTGGGCTGCCATGCCGCCCAGGTAGCGTCCTGGGTGGCCAGCGCTGACTGGGATCAGGGCTGGCTCGACCCGTGGCAGCACCAGGTGCAAGGCCACCCCGTCGCCATGGTCCGGGGGACCCGCGGCGATCCAGCCGTGGTGCTTGACCACCAGCACCTTGGCCAGCATCAGGGCGATCCCATAGCCCCGGTGCGCCCGGTCGGGGCCGTCGGCCTGTCGCGCGTTGCCCAGGCGCAGACTGTCGCGGATGGCCCTCAGTGCCGCCGGCCTCTCGCGCCGGCACACGCCGTGGTCCCGGATGACCAGCCGGTAGTACCAGGGATCCAGGACCTCTCCAAAGACCTCGAGCCGCTTGCCGGGGGCATGCAGTGCGCCATTGGTCAGCAGGTTGCCGACGCTCGCCGCGTGGCCCGGCGTGACCAGGACCGGGCTGCGCTCCAACAGGATCTCTACGTCGGGCGCTTCCTGACCGTGGCCCTGGAGGTGGGTGCGCATCGCGTCGACGGCGGTGTTCACCAGCTGGTCCACGCCCAGAGGGCTCAAGCGGCTCCTGGAGCGGAGGGACCGGGCCAGCGACCCGGTCATGCGCATGGTGCGCGACGTGGCTTCGTCCAGGTCGCGGAGCACCTGACGGGTCGAGGCTTCCCAGCTGGAGAACAGGGACTGGGTGTGGTGCCGCGTGACCGGGTCCAGGCAGTCCAGGGCTCGTCGCACTGCTGGAGTAGACGAGGGGGCCTCGCGCAAGAGCAGGTCCAGCTCTTCGCTGGCGGCTCGCATGACCGTGACCGGGCTGGCCACGTCGTGGCTGAACTGGCTGGCGGCCAGACCGTGGCCCAGCAGCACCGAGGACTGGGCGATGACCGCCCGCTCGGTCTCCATCACCACCAGCTTGCGTGCGGTGGCGTCCTGTTCCCGACGCCACTGGTCCTGGGCGCGCACGCTGCGGCCCACGTGGGCCAGCACGGTGGCCGTCAGGGTCAGCAGCACCACCTGGAACACGATCGTGTGAATCACGTAGCCGGGGTCCACGGCCAGTGCGGTCCACAGGCCCGGGCCGCCAACGGCGTCCAGCAACAACAACATGCCGTCGAAGATCGGAAAGGCCAGGGCGTACTGGATGCGCAGGCCCCGCAGGGCTAGCCGTCCCAGGGCGTCGTTGGCCGCCCAGCAGATCATCAGGGTGGTCACCAGTCCCAACCCCAGGGTGGGGAACCAGGGCACGGTGAGCCAGCCCAGGAATTGGAGCCAGCACAGCTGGGCCAGGCTCTGCACCCGGTGGGCCCGCGCAAAAGCTGCGGGGCGGCCCCGGATCAGTGCCCGTCGACAGGCCAGCATGGCCGGGACCTGGACGATGAGCAAGATCCAGAGGAGGGGGTGGGAGGGGGCCTGCAGGGCCGCAAAGGACGGGGCAAAAGCGTCGTTGACCAGCTGTGGGCTCAGGGTCGCCAGCAGCCACGGTGCCGCGGTGATCAGGGTCGTCACACCCAGGACCCAGGCCAGGTTCGCTGCGGTGTAGGCGGCCAGCAAGTGGTCCTGCCGCGGGTCTGCGGGCGAGGGGCTGGGTCGAAGAAGGGGCCGCGCCGTGGGCACTGGGTCCGAGACCATCATCCGCTGCGCCATCGGATTCACCTGGGCCACCGGCTGGGTCAAGGACGGCGACTGTCTGGACCCTACGCTCACCTGGCTCAGGATCCGATGACGGCGCGATGACAGCCGGGGTCCAGCGCGGAATCAGCGGACCTCCAGCTCCAACAGGGCTCTGAGGCACGCGGCGGTCACCAGGCTCCGAGACCCCGAGGTCACCGAGGCCGGGTCGAGCACCAGGGCACGCACGGCTTCGGCCGGCCAGCCGCCGTCGGCCTGCTGGCTGTCGACCAGGGCACGCACCGTAATGTCCGGCCACTCCAGGGCGCCTGTGCCGGCCAGCGTGGGGGCGGCCAGGGCGGTCTCGAGGGGCGTGCCCAGCAGACCGGACCGTCGCCCCCCCCCGAGCAGACGGTCGGTGAGCACCGCTTCGGCCTCTCGCCAGCGCCGGGGCTCGACGCCACGGAGGGCCTGGAGCACCGTGAGCTGGCAGACCGTGTCGCTCATCGTGGGCGAGACCAGGTAGCCCTTGCCCAAGACCCAGGCCGCGAGGGTGCCCAGGCCCAGTCGGACCCGGTCCGCGTGGGCGCTGGCGTCCAGGTGCCACAGGCCCAGGAGCGCGGCGGCCGCGGCTGCAGGGCAGCGCTCGACGGGCCAGTCGGGCGTGCCTGCGACCAGCTCTGAGGTAGGGACCTGGCCGAGCCAGGGTGCTGGCAGGCCGTCGTCATCCAGGCTGGCCACGATGTCCTGCTCGGTCTGACGGACCAGGGGGTGGTCGGACCAGCCGGCCCCTCGTGCCAGCTGGAGCACGAGCCCCCCGGACGCCGTGTCCCGGGCGATCTGTCGTTGGGCGGGAAAGTGGCGCCAGCCGTCGTGGTCCGCGGCGTCGAGGATCGCCTGATGGGCCTGCGCCAGCGGCACCCGACACGGCCCCAGTCGCTCGCACGCCAGCAAGCGGGTGTGCACGCCGCCGCGCACCTCCCCTCGTCCGAACAGGCCCCAGCGGTGGACCTCGCCGGTCTCGTCCAGGGCGGGATCATCGGCCAGGAAGCGACGGGCCATGTCCAGGCTGCGGCTGCGTTCCTCGGCCAGAGACGTGACGACGGGCGCTGGCGCCGTGCGCGCCCGGGCCAGTCGGGACAGCAGCTCCGAGACCCGAGGCTGGACCCGGGGACCTTCGCCCGGCTCGAGCAGGGGCCAGGTGCGTCGGGCGAGCTCTCGCAGAGCCTGGGGCAGGTCGGTGTTGAGCACCCGCCAGCGAGCGGCCTGCATGCGATCCGGGCGGTTGGGATCCCCGGCCAGGAAGCGCCGCACCCAAGGGCCGTGCTCCGGGTGGGCCATCGCCACCTCGAGAGGGAAGGGCAGCTGCGCCCGCTCGTCCAGGCGCAGCTCTCCCGACAGCAGGTCCTCGCAGGCCTGGAGCGCGTCTTCGAGGTCGGAGAGTGCGTCCTCGCCCCGTGCCCGGGGCGTGTGGCGCAGCGGAAGTTCCGCCATTCCGGATGGATACCAGAACCGCCGGCTCGGATCCAGCGATGCCCTCAGGGGGCCAGGACGGCCTGGGCCACGGCCTGGGGATCCCAGCTGTTGTCGGGGGACGAGAGCCGGAGCACCCCCCGCTCGTCCAGGACCCACAGGACCAGGTTGTGGGTCAGGGGGCCCTGGTCCGCCAGCCGATTCACGGCTGCCAGTGCCAGCAGCCCCTCGAGCTCGGGCAGGGCCAGTCGGCCGAAGAGCCAGGTGGGAGACCGGGCGCCGAATCCCTCTCCCCACGCCTGGAGCACGGGCAGGGTGTCGGTCTCGGGGTCCAGGGTGATGGCCACGATGCGGGCGCGGCCTTCGATCAGGGGCTGCAGCGCGGCCAGCTTGGTGGCCAGGGCCGGGCAGAAGTCCGGGTTCGGACAGCTGGTGAACAGGAAGGTCAGCACCGTGGCCGTGCCCTGGCCGGCACCGACTGTGATGGGCCCGGCCAAGGTCTCGACCTGGAGGGCGGGAAGGGTCTCGCCCAGCTTCAGCGGCATCGGCGGGGGATTGTCGGCCCGGATGGCCAGGTCTTCACGGCCCGTGACCTGGAGGCCGGTCAGCAGGTAGGTGCCACCGCTGACCAGCAGCTGGGCCCGGATCACATCGCCCGGCGCGACCTGGCGGGTCAGCGAGGGTTCGGCACCAAAGGACATGGCCATGCCCTTCATGAAGCCGTCGATGTCGTCGTGGTCGACGACCAGCGACTCGGCGTGGACCTCGAGCACCGTGCCGGTGAGCGGGTAGGTCTGCCCCGCCGGGATCGTGCAGGCCAGGGCGGCCAGGAGCCACGGGGCGGTCATGACGGCAGGATCGATCGCCGCCGCCGGCCCCACGCCATGAGCGGCAGCCACCAGGCCCCACCCAGAGCCGAGCCGGGGGCGGCACAGCCACACCCGCCGGCGTCCAGTCCGCCGTCGCCCTGGGGCTCCCCGGTGTCCGGATCCGGGGTGTAGCAGGCGATCTCCGACGCCGGGCTCCGGTCTCCCCGGGCGTCTTCCTGGATCGCCACGAAGCAGTCCGTCCACGGGTCCGCTGCGTCCCGGGCCACCGTCACGCTGACCAGGCCCCCCGCCGCGGGCACGGCGCGTGTCGCCACGTGGCTGGTGCCGTCGTCGGTGTCGACGCTGTAGACGTGCAACAGGCTCAGACCGTAGAAGTCCGTGCTGGCTGGCGTCAGGGTCAGGTCCCACACCCTGGCGCCGTCCCAGCCACACTCGGTGGCCTGGTCCCGGGCGGCGATGACCTTGACCGTCGGCTGGCCTTCGACGGCGATCGCGTCGGTGCTGCCGGTGGTGATGAACAGGACCTCGCGGCCGCTGCCTTCGCCGTCCCAGTCGTCGGTCGCCTGGAGGATGACGTTGAAGTCCCGGTTGGGGGGGAACTGGTCCTCTGGGGTGAAGGCCAGGAAGCAACGAGAGCGGTCCGGCCCACCGTCCGGGTGACACCAAGACTCGACGCTGCCCGGGTAGGCCCCCTGGTCCCAGTCCAGGGTCAGGGTCCACTCCTCCTGCGAGGTCTGACCGTCGCCAAGGATGCCGATCACGCGGGCATCCACCGGCACCCCCGTGGCGTGGTTGGCGGGCAGGCTGCCGACCACCTGGAGGGACTGCTCCGGGCAGTCCTCGGCGCCGGCGATCCCCACCAGGACGAGGGCGAGCATCGTGCCGGTCAGGGCTTTGGCAGCCCGGCCACCACGGCCAGGTCGGACTTTTCGGGCTGCCGCGCCACCATGCCCTGGCCGATGGCGCTGGCTTCCAGGTGGGTGGGCTCGATGCGGACCATGTCGTCCCAGACCTCGGCCACGTTGCCGAAGCCGATGATCCGGCGGTTGCTGGTCCCAGCGACCGGGGCGCCCAGCACCGTGACCGCCGCGTCCATGACCAGACCCGAGCTGCGCCCGGCCTTGATGAACAGGGCGCCCTGATCCTGGAAGGTGGTCCAGGGTGGGCCCTCGGCGGCTGCTGCTGGCGTGGCTGCCGCCGGAGCGGCCTGTTCGTCGCCGCTGCAGGCGATGGTCAACAGGGTCAGCAGGGCGAGGGACAGGATGCGCGGCATGACGGTCTCCGTCTGGCGAGGGCCGGCTATCGCGCGACGGGCGGTGTCGCACCGGGTGGTGCCGGTCGCTCCCGGGGGCATTAGGAGCGCTGGTTTCCCGAGGGACTCCGTGTCCGAGACCGAAGCAACCCCCCCCGTGTCGCTGCCGGACGTCGTCGAGCAGGAGCTCGGGCTGCTGGTCCACGTGCGCACGATGCTGCTGGAGCGGCCGGTGGTGTCCGGGGCTTCGGACCGCGACATCGTGGTGGAGATGGATCGGCTTCGCATCGAGCTGGCCACGGCCAAGAACGAAGACCTGGGGGCCATGCTTCAGCAGTACGACACCATGCACGCGGTGCTGCGCCAGCTCCGCGCGGGTCGGGCCACAGACGAGGTCGACCCGGACAGTCCCTACTTCGCCCACCTGCGCCTGGCCGAGAAGCGCGGCACCCGGGATCTCTTCCTGGGCAAGGCCACCCGGGTCGAGAAGGGGCTGCGCATCGTGGACTGGCGCAACGCGCCGATCTCACGGGTCTTCTACCAGTACAGCGAAGGCGAGGACTACGAGGAGGAGATCGGGGACGTGCTCCTCGAGGGCCGCATCGAGGCCCGCCGCACGGTCACCGTCGAGCACGGGGAGCTCCGGCGGGTGGTCTCTCCCCAGGGCACCCACGTCAACGACCAGGGCACGTGGCGGCACTTCCACGGCGCCGGACCCAAGCTCGCCGGTGGGGCGGGCACGACCATGCTGGCTCACTCTCGCAGCGAAGGCGGAGACCGGCGCCTGGGTGCGGCGACGGGGGGTCGCCGGGTCCGGCGGGACAAGCACCTGCCCGACATCGCCGCGCTGATCGATCCCGAGCAATTCGGTCTCATCACCCAGCCGGACAGCGGGCTGGTCGTCATTCGAGGCTCAGCGGGCTCGGGCAAGACGACCGTGGCGCTGCACCGGGTCGCCTGGCTCGCCTTCAACGACCCCCGAACCTTTCACCCGCACCGCATGGCCGTGGTGGTCTGGGGCCGTGCGCTCCGGGACTACATCTCCCAGGTGCTGCCCGCCCTGGGGGTCAACGGCGTGCCCGTCACCACGTGGAAGACCTGGGCCCACACCATGGTCAAGCGCCATTACCCCTTCCTGCCCAAGCAGCGGTCGGCGACCACCCCCGAGGTCGTCAGTCGGCTCAAGCTGCACAGCGCCCTGCTCCCCATGCTGGTCGACCACGTGGACCGGGTCTCCGGCGCCCCGACCGCCCGCCAGGCCTTCGAGGACTGGGCCCGGATCTTCACCGACTTGGACTGGATGAGCCGCCAGCTGCGCGAACACGCCCCGGGGCAGTTCGACCACGCCGGCCTGCGCAAGGTCCAGGACTGGAGCCGCCGGGCGCAGGGCGTGATCCTGGACTGGCTGGACGGCGACCGCTCCGTCGAGCCCGAGCTGGACATCGAGGACGAGGCCATCCTGCTGCGGCTCCACCAGCTGCGGGTCGGCCCCCTCAAGACCCGCAAGAAGAAGCCCATTCGCACCTCTCACCTGGTGGTGGACGAGGTCCAGGACTTCTCACCCCTGGAGCTCCAGGTGCTCCTGGGCACGGCCGGGCAGCGCCAGTGCGTGACCCTGTCCGGGGACACCCAGCAGCAGGTCATGGAGGGCTCGGGCTTCACCTCCTGGGACGGGGTGTTCGAGGGCATGGGCATGAGCGGCACCCAGGTCAGCTCGCTCAAGGTGGGCTACCGGTCGACCCGCGCGATCACCTCCTTTGCCATGAAGGTCCTGGGCCACCTGGCCGAAGACGACGACCTGATGGTCGCCAACCGGGACGGCGAGACGGTCGAGCTGTTCCGCTTCACCGACCACGGCGCCTGCGTCGGCATGCTGGCGGACACCCTCAAGGACCTGGAGCGGCACGAGCCGAATGCTTCGGTCGCCCTGATCACGCCCACCGTCGCCGTGTCCAAGGTCTACGAGGACGGCCTGACCCGGGCCCGGGTTCCTCGGGTGGGCCGGGTGGTCGACCAGTGCTTCTCCTTTACCCCTGGGGTCGAGATCACCGAAATCGGCGAGGTCAAGGGCCTGGAGTTCGACTACGTGATCCTGGTCGAGGCCACCGCCCGGCACTACCCGGACACCGACCACCACCGCCGTCTGCTGCACGTGGGTGCAACCCGTGCGGCCCACCAGCTCTGGCTCACGGCGGTGGGGGCCCCGAGTCCCATCATCCGGGACATCTGAGCGGCGAGCGCCGCTACTCGAGGGTGTAGAGGTCCTCGATCAGCCCGATCCGGCCCAGGTACAGGCCCACGTCGGTCTCGATCTTCCAGAGCAGCTCGCCCTGGGCGTCGACCTCGTGCAGCGCGCCTGCGCTGCCGAAATTGACCAGGGTGTTGCCGTTGTCCAGCCGGTGGGCCTCGCCCAGGGCCGAAGCCTTCAGCGGCGGGTCCGGTCCATAGCTCCAGATGGCTTCCAGGACCTGGGCCTGGTCTTCGGGCACGTACTCCGTGGCCCGCGTCCGCTTGTTGAGGGGGTCGCTCCACGTGAGCAAAAGGGTGTCGTCGTCGGTGTAGTTGACGCCGTGCTGGTGGTTGAAGTGGGCGGTCTGGGCAGCGAAGTCGTAGGCGTCGTCGACGTGGCCAAAGGACCGGGTCACCCGGCCCGAGTCCCGGTGGACCTCCAACACCCCGTCCAGGCTGCCCAGGCTCAACAGGTAGCTGTCCAGCTGGGGCTCCCAAGACAGCATGTTGGCGTGGGTCCAGTCGATGCAGTCGCAGTAGAACTCGGTGAAGACGGTCTGGTCCGGATCCGGGGACAGCGTGTCCCACGTGCTGTAGATCTCCACAGGCTCGGTCTCGCCCGGCGCCAGCTCGAGGATCCGGTCGCCGCACACCGGCTCGTCGAACTCGGCCACGTCGCGCTTGTCGATGGCGATCCAGGCCAGGGTGCCGTCTTCGTGGGCCGCGAAGGCGTGGTGGCCGCCCAGGGTCCGCTGGGCGTCGATCACGTGGCCGGAGAGGTCCAGGGTCTGGACTTCGCCCAGGTCCTCGCAGTGTTGGGCGTCGAATTGGTTCGCCAGCAGGCCGACACCGGGCACGGTCTGGATCCAGGGCGACGTGAGGCCCACGTCGACCACGTCGTACCAGACCACCCGGCCCAGCCGGTCCAGGATCAGGCGGACGTTCTCTCCGCCGGCGTTGAGCACCGCCGCGGCGAACCAGACCGGGTCGATCGCGCCTTCGTCCAGGGTCTCGGCGTGGAACACCGGCACAGCGGCTGGCAGGTTGCCGGTCCGGAAGATCGTGCGCTCGCTGACCCGCTGTTGGCCGTCGTAGCGGGCGACGAGCTCCCACTGGACGTTGGTGACCGGGGGCACGCCCAGGATCCGCAGGGTGTGGTCCCCTTCGACGAGGGCAAGCGTGGGGGTCTGCTGGAGCGAGCCGTCGAGCATGTAGGCCGCGTGCACATCGGCGGCTTCTCTCAGGGAGAAGCCGATCTCGATCACCGTGTTCACCTCGGCTGCTACGTGGGCTTCCACGTCGGTGAACATGTCTGGCACGCACGCGAGCGCGATCCACAGGAGCATTGGCTGGCCACTCACGGAGAATTCCCACCGGTTTCATAGGGGTCATACCAGACCTCGATCGGGAGTGGAGGCCCCTCGATGAGGCCGAGGGCGGCCAGGAGCCAGCCCAGGACCCAGAAGAACGGGACCCCCACCAGGATCGCGCCGACCAGGGTCCACATCAGCAGCCGGGGCCGCAGGGGCGGGAACACGCGGGTCGGCTCGTGATCGAACATGCACGGCGAGGTTATCGGCTGAGGATGCCGAGCGCCGATGCCCTGCTGAGTCACCTGCGCAGCGACCCCACCGCGCTCGCCCAGCTGGTCGAGCTGGTCCTGGACGACCTGCTGGCCCGGCCGGTCTCCGAGCTGATCGAGCCCGAGTGGGTGGCTGGTCGGGTGGTCGAGGGCCTGCGGGCGTCTGCCGATGACACGCGGACCGAGGCCTGGGTCCGCACCCAGCTCCAGGGCGCCCTGGAGCGAGCCGAGTCCCAGGAAGGCCCCCTGCGACCCCGAGTGCCCGGGGAACTCATCGGACCGGTCAAGGACCTGCTTCGGCGACCCTACACCCCGGATCCGGTCATCATTCGGGCGCTGTTGGATCACCGGGCGATGCGCAGCTTGTTGCGGGCGGTGCTCTCCGAGACGCTCACGGAATTCGCCAAGACCATCAAGTCCGCGGTGCCCCAGAAGAACCCGCTGCCCAGCCGTGGTCGGCTGGGCAACCTGTTGGGGGCTGCCCAGGGCGTGGCGATGGTGGTCGGCGCAGAGCTGGAGCGCCAGCTCGAAGGCAAGGTCCAGGCCTTCCTGGACGGGGCCATCGCGCGATCCCTGGACCTGAGCGTCGACCGCATGTGCGCGCCGGACTTCGCCGACGACTTCGGGGCCTGGCGGGCGGACTCGGTCGAGGCGCTGCTGGACCTGCCGTTGGAGCGCTATCGCCGGGAGCTGGAGAAGCTCGATCCAGACGCACTCGTGGGCGAGGTGGCGGCGATGCTTCGGGCGGTGGCCCGGTGGGACGGGCTGGAGTCCGCGGTCCAGGCCGGCCTCGAGGCCTCGGTCCGCGAGGCCGGGACCCGCAGCGCCAGGGACTTCCTGGCGGGCAGCGGCCTCGAGGAGGGCTGGCGCCCCCACGTCCAGGCGCTCATGAGCGAGCGGGCCCAGGAGCTGGTCCAGACCGACGGCTTCGCCGACTGGCTGGACGCCGTGTGCACCGCCGCAGACAGCGGCTGATCACTCCCGCTCGGTGAGACCGATCAGCTCGACCTGGGCGTCCCAGGTGAGGTCCGAGCTGGTGCCCCCGACCTGGTGGACCTCGACCGCCACCACGTTCGTGCCGGCCACCAACAGCGCCGGGTCCAGGTCGAAGGGGAAGTAGGTGGTCTCGTCGGACCCGGACGCGGTGGTGTCGGCCCAGGTGTCATAGGTCAGCTCGCCGCTGGGCATGGCGGTGCGCAGGACCTCCACCCCGTTCAGGTACACCGCAGCGCCGTCGTCCCGCCGCACGTCGGCGGTCATCTGGGTCACCCAGCTTGGATCGCTCAGCTCGAACGACGTGCGGAAGTAGGCACAGGGGCGCTTGTTGTCGCGGTCGTCTCCATAGGACAGCTCGGTGGTCTGGCTGTCGCCGTAGCCCAGGGGGGCTGGCCCGCGGGCCCAGCCGGCGTCGTCGTAGTCGGTGGCCAGCCACGCGGTGCCCAGGTCGATGCCCCGGTCGTGGTAGGCCCAGACGCTGCCGGCGGCGACCGCCACCTGGGTCTCCTTGACCAGGTCCTGGTTCATGGCGCCGGGCGTGCCGATGGCCACCTGGGCCCAGTCGTCGCCGCCGTCGGGCAGGCGGGCGTGGGCCACGTCGTCGCCCAGGGCCGGGAAGAGCACCCAGTCCATGGACTCCTCGTCGGGTGTGAACAGCCCGACCGCGTCGCCGTCGGCGCCCAGCACGAAGTTCAGGTGGTCGGCGCCGGCGGACGTGTCGCCGTCGGCCCAGAACAACAGGTAGCCGCCAGCGTCGATCACGGTGCCCGCTGGCAGGGTGAAGCGATCGGGGATGCGCCAGTCGTCGCTCAGGTGGTAGCCGTCCAACGCGATGGCGGCGTCGTTCGGGTTGTAGAGCTCCAGCCAGTCCGCCGGCGTGCCGTCGGGGGGCAGGGCCGAGCCGGTGTTCTCGGCGACCAGCTCGTTGATGAGCACCTTGGGAAGCGCCACACCGCCGATCTGTTCCGGGCCCGAGTCCCCGGTCTCCGCCGTGGACACGACGGAGTCCTGGGGGGTCACCGGGTCGGAGTCGACCGTGTCCCCCTCCCCACAGGCGAACAAGAGCAGCACGACGGGCATCCATTCGACGCTACCATTGCCCCATGGTCCTCCTCTCGTGTCTCCTGGCCTGTCCGGCCCCGATCGTGGGGGATCCGGTGACGGGCACGGTCGACAGCCACGACTCCGCCCACGACACCGGCGGCGTCACCACCCTGCCCGACGCGGACTGGCCTCGGGTGGTCGTGAACGAATTCATGGCCGCCAACGACAGCACCCACGCCGACGGGACCGGGGCCTGGTCGGACTGGATCGAGCTCTACAACGCCAGTGACGTGGCGGTGGACCTGGCGGACTGGACCCTGTCCGACGACCCGGACAACCCGGACGACCACACCCTGGAGTCCCGAGTCCTGCAGCCCGGCGAGCACTGGGTCGTGTGGGCCGACAACGATCGAAGCCTGGGGCCCGACCACCTGGACTTCAGCCTGGCGCGCAGCGGGGGCGAGATCCTGCTGTCGGGCCCGGATGGCCGGGTGGTGGACCGCGTGAGCTACCCGATCCAGGCGTCGGACGTTGTGGCGGTTCGCGACGGGGACGGCGGTGTCGGGTGGGCTCTGTCGCTGACGGCCACGCCGGGAGCCGCCAACGCGGACGCGGGTCTCGCCGCGGCCCGGGCCGACGCCCCCGAAGGGCACTGCGGCCCGGTGACCGACCTGGCCCAGCCCCACTTCCTGGAGGGCCAGCCCGTGTCCTTCGGGGTCAGCTGCGGCGGAGAGCTCACCCTGGCCGAGAGCGAGCTCGTCTTGCTGACGCAGCCGGACGGCGCTGCCTTCGACGCCGAGGCGCTGACTTTTGACTGGGCCACCGGCCCGACCAGCGGGGGTCGCCACGACCTGGTCTTCTGGGACCGTGCTGCCGGCGCCACGGACCGGGTCCCGGCTGCTGCCACGGTGACCTTCTGGGTGGCGGACAACCCCAACCTGGCCGGTGCGGTGGCGGTGGATCCGCTGACCTACACCGAGGAGTGGGGGCTGCCGGTCTTCCACCTGACCCACGACGGATCGCTGACCGAGTCCTACACGACCGGCGAGACCATCTACCGCGGGGTCGCGACGCCCCACGAGATCAAGATCCGCGGGGCGGCCAGCGCCAGCTACGACAAGAACAGCTGGACCGTGAAGTACGACGAGCCCGAGCTCGAGGTCGAGGACTGGGGTCGGAGCCGCGACCGCCTGGTCTTCCTGACCACCTTCGACGACAACAGCTACGTGCGCCAGAAGCTCATCTACGACCTGTGGGCCGCGATGGCCGACCACGCCGGCGAGTCCAGGCTGACGCCGCGGAGCTTCTTCGCGGTGGTCTACCTGCAGGGCGTCTACCACGGCCTCTACGTGGTCATCGACCACGTGGACAACGAGTTCGTGGACCACTTCGGCCTGAACCGCGACGGCAACCTGTACAAGTCGGTCAACCACGACGCGAACTTCGAGCTCACCGACTACTACGGCCGCACCAAGAGCACGCCTCACGCGGGCTACGAGAAGAAGGAGGGCGAGCCCTCCGACGACTTCAGCGACCTGGACAGCCTGGTGAACTGGTCCGGCCCGGCGTCGGCTTCCGACATCCTGGACGGTGCCGAGGACTGGTTCCCGCTGGGCGAGTTCCAGGACTGGTTCCTGCTCGTCTACTACAGCCTGTCCGAGGACTCGGCCGGCAAGAACGCCTACCTGTACAACGACCCGACCCAGGCCACCCGGTTCCGCTACGTGCCGTGGGACTTCAACCACGCCTGGGGCCAGAACTGGTACACGGCCCGCACGAGCTCGGACTCGTTGAACGACTACTTCTCGGTCAACCGGCTCTTCTGGGCCATGCAGACCGACCCCGCCGGCAGCGACGAGCTGTGGGCCCGCTTCGCCGACCTGCGGGCCGACGGCGGCCCCTTGTCCAGAGAGTGGCTGGAAGCCGTCGTCGACGACTACTTCGCCCAGATCGAGCTGTCCGCAGAGCGCGACTGGGCCAAGTGGAGCGACGCCTACCACAACGAGTGGTGGGCGCCGTACCGGGAGAGCGACTGGACCACCTACCAGGAGGAGAAGGCCTACCTCTACACCTGGCTGGACGAGCGGGCCGACCTGTTCGAGGATCTTCATCCTTAGGGGTGATCGGGGGCCACAAAACAGGGCAAAACAGGGGTCAGGAACCTTTTGTTAACACTTAGCGGTCCTCTCCTGGTTCGCCCTGATTAGCAGATCTGCGACGAGGGCATGACAACGGCTCAGGTCTCTGGCGTGCGACTCAGATCGTCCGGGTGCAGGAAGGCCGGGTACAGCGCCAGCATTCCGTAGGGGAACATGCCCAGGGCCATGGTCGCGGCGATGCCCAGGTGCACGAGCACGCCCACGGCGGCCCACCACAGGTGGGGTCGCCACCGCAGCGACCAGCGCCTGAGACGCCCGGGTCTGTCCCGGGTGTAGCGGTGCCAGAACGCCCACACCACCACCGGGGCCGAGAGCTCGAACGCCATGGTGGTGGCGGTGCCCAGCTGGGTCAGGAGGTAGAACCCCGGCAAGCCCGTCAGATCCCGCGAGACCATCGTCGGGTCGCTCAGCACCACGAACAGCGCGCTGAAGTCGCCGGCCGGTGACCAGCTGAGCGCGGTCTTGTTGAGCCCAGCCACGAAGTAGCAGACCACCAGCTGGAGCACGATCAGGTGCCGGGGCCACGCCGGCGTCTGCAGCGACGGGTCCCCCCGCCAGCTGCCGGTCTCGCGCCAGGCCTGCCAGGACCAGACACGCCCCGCGCTGCTGCAGGCCAGGATCAGGGCCACGTTGCGCAGCATCTGGTCGATGCCGCGGTCCGCCAGGGGCGCGATCAGGCCGGACTGGGCGGACAGCAGCACCCAGATCAGGGCTGCGGTGCGGGTCCGCACCCCCAAGGTCAGCGCCACGCCAGCCCCCAGCAGACCCGACCACAAGAGCCACGCCGAACCCGCTGTCGCGGGCATCAAGCGGTAGAACTCCGGCACGGTCGGGCGCTGGAGCACGGCGGGCAGGCCCCCGGCCTCGACCGGCGCCCACAGCACCGGGACCAGCCCAAGGGCGGCCATCGTGGCCACATCCCAGACCAGGGCGAGCCCGAGGCCGATGCGGATCAGGGCCAGCACCGTGGGGGCCTCTCGGAGATCCCACAGGTCCTCGAAGCGGGCCCACAGCCGCCTCATGGGGTGTGCAGCACCGGATGGACACGCTCGAAGCGCTTCTTCACCCGGGGGTCGGGGGTCTGGTCCGGGCGGGTCGTGCGGGTGCGGACCAGCCGGACCCGGACCGCGTCCACCGCGGGGTCGGCGTCGTGGAGACGCTCGCCGAGCCAGACGCCGAAGGCCTCCCAGGTCGCAGGCTGCCGGTTGTGCTGGGTGTTGTAGAGCCCCCGCAGCCGCCGGTAGCGCAGCTGGGGCGCCAGCCAGTCGTGGTCGGCGTCCAGCCCCCGGTACCGCAGGGTCCAGGTGTCCGCGACGCGCCCGTCGATCTCGAGGCGGTGGGGTCGGGTGTTGGGGTAGGCGAAGTAGGCCCAGCCCTGGCCGATGCCCGTGAGGCGATAGGCCGGGCCCGCCACCTTGCGGGGCAGCTTGCGCAGGCGATCCACGGCCCCGCTCGCGGCCAGGAGTCCGTCGCCCAGGGACTCGGCAGTCGCCTCGAGGCCGATCCCCGACAGGGTCTGCACCCAACGGCCGAGCTCTTCCTGGCCCCGGGGAGACTGCAGGGTCTGCCGACTCAGGCCCCGGCCCCAGGGCAAGGCGTCCAGCGCCTGGAGGCACAACACCGCCCCGATGGCCAGGGCGCGCAGGGTCTTGGGGGGCAGAGGCAGGCGCATGGGGGGTGCCACCCGATAAACCGCCTCTGCCGACGAGGCCTTGTTGCGCCCACCCATCCGAGTCCTGATCCCCCTGGGTCTGCTGGCGGTGGCCGCGTGCGTGGCCGTGGCCTGGGGCTTCTCTCGCACCGGGTCCCAGGCCTGTGACACGCCGCCGACGGGCTGGACGCCTGAGTCGCTGCCTGCGTCGACCCCCACCCAGGTCAGCGTCACAATGGCCTTTGCCGGGGACCTGATGGTCGGCCGCGGCCTGGGCCACAGGCTGGACGGCCCCTCTCAGCGGCCGCTCTACCAGGGCTTCGAGGCGGCGCTGGCGGGGGTGGACGTGCTGGCCGTGAACCTGGAGTCGGTCCTGGCGGATGCCCCGCAGCCGTGGCCGGACAAGCGCTTCCACTTCAGGCTTCCGACCCGCCACGCGGAACGGGTGCTGGCGCCCCTGGCGTCGGGACGCACCCTGGTCGCCAGCGTGGCCAACAACCACGCCCTGGACCACGGGCGTGCCGGACTCTCGCAGACCCTCGCGACCCTGGGGGAGCTCGGGGTCCCGGCGGTCGGAGGCGGCGCCACCTGGGACCAGGCGCGTCGTCCTCGCATCGTCGAGACGGACCGCGGCGTGCGGATCGGCTTCCTGGGGCTGACGGACCACTGCAGCTGCGACGACGTCTGCGCCTGGGCGGCGGGGCCCCGGGCCAGCGGCATCTGGCATGCCGACCTGTCCGGCGGCGACTGGGACGAGCCCCTGGCGGCCGTGCGTGCCCTCGATGGTGTGGTCGACCACGTCGTCTTCTCCGTCCACTGGGGCCCCAACTACACACTGACCGGGCCGACCCGCTGGATGCGCGACTTCGCCGCCGCCCTGGTCGACGCCGGCGCCGACGTGATCTTCGGCCACAGCGCCCACCAGATCCTGGCCGTGGAGCCGATCGACGGCAAGACCGTGATCTACTCCCCCGGAGGCCTGCTCGACGACTACACGGACCGGCCCCTGTTCCGCAACGACCTGGGGGTCCTGGTCCGAGTCACGCTGGCCCCGGACGGGACCCAGGAGACCGAGGTGGTGCCGCTGAAGCTGACGCGCCGTGGCGGGCGAAGCGTGCGCGTGTTGGAGGGAGGTGAGGATGCCCAGGAGGCGCTGAGGCGGGCGGAGTAGGTGCGTCACCGGGATCCGGGGCATGCACGCGCAGACCAGGACACCGGGTCCCCACCCGGGCCGGTCGATCCGCCCCCAGTGGTCGCTCTGGTCCTGGCACGGTCCCTGCTCCCCGGCCGGCCATGTTCCGTTCTCCCTTCCTTGCCCTCGCCCTGGCCGCCTGTGTCCCGGTGACCTCCACCGCCCCGGCCGTGTCCTTCCACGACGAGGTCGACCTGACCGGGGTCTACGACCGCTTCCAGGTCGAGGAGGGCGGCGTCTCCGTTGCGGTCCACGTGCTGTCCGAACCCCGGGACACCGCCCAACTCTGGGTCCGGGCCTTGACCCTGGACGGCGAGGGGGACCTGTTGTCCCAGGAGGTCCTGCCCTGGGACGATCTGCAGGCCCATCAGGACCACGACGTGCGCCGCTTTCCCCTGGCCGGGGAGTGCGCCCAGGTGGTGTGGCGCGATCCGTTCAGCGAGCGGCAGATCGTGCTCGGTGCCAGCCCCAGCTGCATCGGCCAGGGCGAGGTGCACGTGGACGTGCTGGATCTGAGCGTGCTGAGCAGGAGCCCGAGCCTGACCGGGCTGGAGCGGCTGGCGTGGACCTATCTGGCCGAGGTGAGCGCGTCGGACCTCGCGGGTCGCGCCCCGCTGGGCGGCTTCACCTTGCGGGTCGAGGTGCTGGATCGCAGGGACGCCGCTCTCGCCAGCCAGCAGCTCTCGTTCTCCCTGCCGGAACCCCACCGGCCGGCCCTGCTCGAGGTGCCCTTTCCGCTGGACACCGAGCGCGGTGACCACACCCGCTACGAGGTGCTGTTCGACCCCGCCGGGGACTGGCCGCGGCTGATCCTGGATCGCCGGGTGCTCGACGGCGATGCCGTGAGCGATGGCAGTGTGTCTGGGGCAGCCGCGTCGCGGCCCGAGGGCTGAGCATGACGCCGGTCCCCCAGCGCTGGGCCGCGCTGGGCCGATCCGGGGACGGCACGGCTCTTGCTTTCCCTGGCAGCGGCACCCGGGACCCGCACATGCGCCCCCTCACCATCCTGCCGCTGTTCATCGTGGGCGGCTGCGTCGACTACGAGTTCCACACCCCCGCCGACCTGAGCGCGCCGCTGATGGACACCGGCCTGCGAGGCTCCGCGACCACTCCCAGCAGCGACACCGGGGACGACACGGGCGACACCGGCGACAGCGGTCACACCCACCCGGACTCGGGCCAGGGTGTCGACCCGCCGGGCAACGACGGCCCGAACTTCGGCTCGCCCCCCGACGGCGACGTGCCGGACACCTACATCAGCGACGACTGCGAAGGCGGCGCCGACGTGGCGATGAGTCCCGACACGCTGGTCGTGCTCGGCTGGGATCCGATCACCGACACCGGCACCCTGACCGCGCCGTCGGGGGGGTTCTACGACCTGTACGACACCAGCATCGCCGAGTCCGGGGCCAGCCAGTGGAACGAGTCGGCGTACCTGAGGGTGTCCAACACGACCAACCCGGCCGGGCTGCCGAACTGGGGCAACTGCGGCTCGGACTGGGTCGTGGTCGACGCGGACAACCACGGCTTCCCGGGCAGCAGCTTGATCTACCTGGGCACGTTCTGGCTGGACCCGGGGGTGAACACCCTGACCTTGCTGCACTACTGCGAGCGGCAGCGGGCTGGGGAGTGCGGATCGCTGCACATCACGGACGATCCGGGCTCGACCTGTGACACGAGCAACGCGAACTCGGTGCACGTGGAGGCCCAGGGGATCTGCGCCAAGCCGAACAACGACTGAACCCCGACGCCCACTCCTGACGCCCAGGTCAGTCCCGCTCGAGCGGGCCCCGTGGCGACATCTCCGTCGCCGATGGGGTGCCATCCTGCTCGTAAGTGCGCCGCACCGACACAACCGCCGCCGATGGTCAGTCACCCTGCCCATAAGTGCGCCGCACCGACACAACCGCCGCCGATGGGGTGCCATCCCGCCCGTAAGTGCGCCGCACCGACACAACCGCCGCCGATGGGGTGCCATCTTGCCGGAAACGGCGCCGGCGCCCTGGCGAAGAGCGTCAGCGCTCGACCAGCACGATCCCGGTGATCGCCGAGACCTCTTCGGAGATCAGCGACGTGTACAGGCACGCATCCACCCCATCGCCGCAGTCCTGGCAGACGATGTCGGGGAAGTAGAGCTGCACGGTGTCGCACAGCGGCTCGCTCTCCACCTGGACGTCGCGCAGGTCCCAGGTCGACGTGACCTGGACCGTCAGCAGGGCGTCGCCGCCGCAGGAGAATGCGGTCTGCAGGTCGAAGTCCCGGAGCCAGAGCGGCCCGCCGCTGGACTCGATGCGCAGGTCGATGGGCCCGGTGTGCCAGGCCGGGTTCTCGGCCAGGTCGCCGACCACCCGGTAGGTGCCGTCGTTGTCGTCCTGTTGCAGGACCCCGTCGATGGTCTCGCCCAGGGCCACCAATAGATCCAGGCTGGCACCGCTCAAGCCGTCGACCTGGATCAGCAGGTTCAGGTTGTCGGCGTAGCCCAGGGCTTCGAGGGTCACGACCAGGTTGTTGAAGCCCTCGGGGGTCAGCCACAGGGCCTCGGTCAGGTCCAGGTCGTAGACCCGGCCGAGCACGTCGGACCCAGTGATGGGGTCGCACACGGTGCGAAAGGTCGACCGGTCGGTGCGCTCGCAGGCGGTCGCCGTGGCCGTGTACTGGGTGTCCCGGGACCAGGGCGCATCGGGCTGGAAGGTCACGGTGGTGCCGGCGGTGCTGGTGGTGCCGGCGACGGGCCCGGCCGGGCCTTCGACCGCGATGTCGGCGCCTCGCACGGCCGCGGTCAGGACGGCGCTGACCGGGGCGTCCAGCAGCACGGCCCGGTGGCCGTCGGCGGGCTCCTCGAGCGCGATCTCGGCGTCACAGTCCGTGGGGGTGGCCGTGTCGGTCGCCGAGCTGTCGGTCGGCGCCGGCCCGCTGTCGGTGACATCGGGCTGGAACAAGGAGCTGCAAGCCACGGTGATGGCGAGGCCGAGGACCACGGGCCCAGCGTAGTCCGCCGCCGGATCAGCCGCCCCCGAAGAGCGCGTAGACCGAGCCGGCCCGGCCGAAGCCGGCGTCGTGGCCCGGCGCCCCGACCACCAGGTCCAGGGCACCGTCCCCCTGGAGATCGGCACCGCCGGCGACGCTGTAGCCGGCCTCGTCGTCCGGGTCCTCGCCCAGCAGCACGGTCGCGTCGGCCAGCTGGAACGTGCCCGAAGGCGCGCCCAAGACGAGGAACAGGGCGCCGCCGTCGCCGTGGCTCGGCGCCCCCACGGCCAGGTCCCCCCGGCCGTCGCCGTCCACGTCGCCGGCGCCGGCCACGGTGTGACCGGTCGCGTCGGTGTCCGCCACGCCGACCAGGATGGCCGCGGCCTCGTCGTCCAAGCGGCCGCCGCGGGCGATGGGGCCCAGCAGCAAGAACGCGGCCCCCGGCTGGTCGGCGCCGGTGGCGTAGCCGGTGGCCCCGATCAGCACGTCGTCGTAGCCGTCGGCGTCCACGTCGCCAGCGGGGGCCACAGCGCCCCCGGCAAAGGCGGTGGCCCCGGGTCCGTCCAGGCGGATGGCCGCCGAGCCCAGGGACTGCTCGCCGGACAGCGGCCCGTGCAACAGGTAGACCGAGCCCGCCGTCGTGCCGGTGTGGTCCGTGCCGGTGGCGCCGATGAGCACGTCGTGCCGGCCGTCCCCGTCCACGTCGCCTGCCCCCGAGACCGCTGTGCCCGCATAGTCCTGGAGGGCGACCCCACGCAGCCGCGCGGTCGCGTTGCCGAGTCCCAGATCGCCGGTCCCGGGCGCGTGTACCAGGTAGGCCGCCCCGGCGTCTTCCACGCCTCCCTCGCCCGCCAGGAGCGAACCCACGAGCAAGGCATCCACACCATCGGCGTTGACCGGTCCGGCCATCGCGACGGACCACCCGGCCCAGTCCCCGGGGTCTTCGCCGATCAGCCGGGTCGCGGCGACGTCTTCGACGTAGCTGGTGGGGGCCACGTCCAGGGGACCCTGCACCAGGTAGGCCGCGCCGGCCGCTTCGCCGCCGGAGCCTTCGTGCAACGCACCCAGGAACAGGTCCGGCCAGCCGTCTCCGTTGGCGTCGCCGGGCCCGGCCACGGCAGCCCCAAGCTGGTCGAAGTCCTGGTCGCCGAGCAGCACGGTGGCGCTGCTCGCCAGGTCCGAGACCCCCGCAGCCGGCGAGGGCACCACGTAGACGCCGCCGGGGTTGCGGGCCCCGACCTCCAAGAACGGGGCACCGACCACCACTTCGCCCAGCCCGTCGCCGTCCAGATCGCCGGGCAGCGACACCACCCGGCCGGCCGCGTCGTAGGCCTTGGCGCCGCGAAGCGTGACGTCCGCCAGCCCCAGGTCCACGGCGTGGGGATCGTCGCAGTCCTGGATCTCGCCGTCGTCCCAGATCTCGGGGGCACCGGGATAGGTGTCGGCTGCCTGGTCATCGCAGTCCTGGTCCAGGGGCCAGCCGTCCCCGTCGGCGTCGTCGTCGACCCCGTCGCAGTCCTGGTCCACGCCGTCGTACCAGGTCTCCGTCGCCTCGGGATTCACCCCCTCGTCGCTGTCGTCACAGTCGCTGCTGTCGGTGACGCGCCCCGGACCGAAGCAGCCCGTCGAAGGGCCGTCGGGATCGCCGTAGCCGTCGCCGTCCAGGTCGAGCCACCCGTCGATCTGCAGACAGCCCGTGTCGGTGCCACCCAGCCGGGCGGTCAGGTCGTCGTCCGAGATCCAGTGGCAGCCCAGCACCCACCAGAGCATCAGCGGACCCGGCACTGGAAGAAGGCCCCGTCGCAGTGCAGGGTGACGTCCTGCCCGGACACCAGCCGCAGGCTGCCGGCCCCGACGCTGCGGCCGTCACCGAAGTCGGCCTGGATCGCGTACGTGCCCTCGGGCAACCTGCCGGGCTGGTGGCGCTTGCCGCCAAGCACCAGCACGACACGGCGGGCATCACCGGTCACGCGGACCCGGGCCGAGGGCTTGGCGGCTGGCGCGGTCCGGGTGGCCTTGCGAGGCCTGGCGGGCGCGGACTCCGGGGTCGCCGAGGACTCCTCGACCGGATCCGCCGGGGCCACGGGCTCCGGCGATTGCGGCACCGGCTCGGCCGAGACCTCGGTGACCAGGCCGCCCAGCGGGTCGTCGACCCCGACCGGGTCGGGTGGGCGGGTGCCCAGCCACACCAGCAGCGCCAGCGCCAAGCCACCGACAGCCAGCGCCAGAGGCACCCACCGACGAGGGGATGCGGGCTCTGCCGGCGAGGCCACGGTCGTCGCGTCGCTCGCCCCGGCCGGCTCGAGCTCGGCCGCCTCTGGGTCGTCCAGCGACGCCGTCCACGCGCTCCCGGTCAGGTCGGGCATGGTGTCGTCTTCGCTGTAGAGCTGGGTCAGCGCCGCGTCGCGCTTCCCGGGCTCGATCATGATCCGGGGCACCCAGATGGCGGCCCAGTCGTACAACCAGGGCCCCTCCACGTCCTGCCGGAGCCCCCGGAGCTGCCGTGCCAGGCCGGCGGCGTCGGGCCGGTCCTGTTCTTCGTAGGCCAGACACGCCTGGAGCACGCCGCCCAGAGCGCCGGTCGGGTCTACGGGCCGCACCGCCTCCAGGGCCTCCTCCATGAAGGCCAGGTAGGCACCCGGATCGATGCCCGGCTGCCCCAGGCGACGCCCACAGACCAGCTCGTAGAGCACCACCCCCAGGGCGTAGACGTCGCTGGCGTGGGCCTCGCCCGAGCCGTCGACCCGCTCCGGCGCCAGGTAGCCCTGGGTGCCGAAGCGCAACGGGCTGGCCGGGGTCTCCCGGGTCGCCAGGTCCGCCCGGGCGATGCCGAAGTCCATCACCTTGACCTCGCCCGCAGGCGTCAAGCGGATGTTCGAGGGCTTCAGGTCCCGGTGGAGCAGGTTCAGGGACTCGCCGCCGGGGGTCGGCCGGGAGTAGGCCACCTCGAGGGCGGTGGCCGCTTCGCGCACCAGCTCCAGCGAAGGCCCCACGGGCACGCGCCCCCGGGAGATCAGCCGATCCAGGTCGACCCCTTCCACGAACTCCATGACCACCGCCCAGCGGCCGTGCAGTCGGACCAGCCCTTCGACCTGGACGATGGCCCGGTGGCGCAGGCGACCGAGCACCCGGGCCTCGTCGCGCAGGCGGGACTCCAGCTCCGGATCCTCGGCCTTGTGGGGGCGCAGGACCTTGATGGCCACCAGCTTGCGGAAGTCCCCTTCGCCGTGGACCTCGGCCTGGTAGACGGTGCCGAAGCCGCCCTTGCCGATGACCTTGAGGAGCTCGTAGCGACGGCCCCTCACCGCTGCCAGACCCACAGGGCCATCGCCCCGGTCACCGCGGCGCCGGCGCCGGCACCCACGGCGCCGACGATGAGCCCGTTGGTCTGTCGCCGGAGCCCGACCAGGTCCTCCTGGGGGGTGGTGGGGTCCCAGAAGGTGTCGGCGCTGCGCAGGGACAGGGCCCACAGCGCCCCAGACGCCACCCCGGCGACGGCGGCGACAGCGACCAGGGGCCGGTGCTCGACGGTCCGGCTGGGGGTCGCGGGCTGCCGGGGCGGGCCCGTCGGGACCCAGGTGCGGTAGACGGGCACCGGGTCCCCGGGTGACAGGTAGGCGGTCTCGACCACGCGGCCGTACTCGTCGACGCGCTGGAACACGACCGGTCGCAGCTCGGGCCGGCGCAGGCTGCGGCGACCGTCCAGCAACAGGGCGCCGTCGGCAGGCCGGTCCAGCTCCCGACTGGGCCCGGGGTCCAGAGCGCGGCCCTCGAGCCAGACGCCGCGCAAGGGGTTGCCCCGGGGCGCGATGCCCAGGGGGAGCTCATAGGCGGGCTCCAGCAGCGCGGCGGCGGAGTAGGCCCACGCGGCCCCTCGACGGTCGCCGGCCAGGAACAGGTCCAGGGCCTCGACCCGATGGATGGCCGCCGCATCGGCCGGGGTGAGCGGGTCCCTCAGGCAGGCGAGCTGGTTCCGCAGGTCGTGCACGGACTCGGCAAAGGCGGGTCGGTCCAGCCGGGTCCACGCGGCCTCGGCCGAGCCCAGGCTGTCGAGCAGCTCAGGGGCACCCACCAGGCGCTCGCACGCCAGGGAAGACGCGACGAAGAGGGCGGTCCACCACACCGGCGGATGATATCCCCCCCAGCACCCATCAGATGCGGGGACCGCGGCGGGCTACGCTGGCACCGTGCGAGGTCCCACCCACCCCCTGCCCGACTCCGGCACCACCCTGCAGACGCTGCGGGGCGGCCGGGTCACCTGCACGTCGGGCCCCGATGTCGGTCAGACCTGGGAGGTGTTGGGCGACGTGCTGCGCATCGGCTCGTCGGACCAGAACCACGTGGTGTTGACCGACGACACCGTGTCCCGCCGGCATGCTCGCCTGGTGCGAGGACGCTCCGGCGTGATGCTCGTGGACCTGGACTCCCGCAACGGCACCTGGCTCGACGGGGTGGCCGTGCGCGAGGTCTTCCTGTCACCGGGACTGCCGTTCAAGGTCGGCCAGACCCAGCTGACCTACACCCCCGCCGACCAGCCCCTGCCCGTGGCCCGGGGCCAGAAGCAGGAGCTCGCAGGGCTGGTGGGGCGCTCCCAGCTCATGCGCGACGTCATCGCGCTCCTGGAGCATGTGGCGCACACGGATCTGCCGGTGCTCCTGTTCGGCGAGACCGGCACGGGCAAGGAACAAGCGGTCAGGGCCCTGCACGCAGTGAGCCACCGGGCAGAGGGCCCCTTGCGCATCGTGGACTGCGGGGCCCTGGCGCCGCACCTGGCCGGCTCGGATCTCTTCGGCCACGTGCGCGGTGCCTTCACCGACGCGCTGGTGGATCGGCTGGGGGCCTTCCGCGAGGCCGCCGGCGGCACGTTGCTGCTCGACGACATCGACGAGCTGCCGGCCAAGCTCCAGCCGATTCTCTTGCGGGTGCTCGACGGCGGGCTGGTCAAGCCCCTGGGGGCCCGGGACGCGGTGCCGGTCGACGTGCGCATCGTGGCCACGACCAAACAAGACCTGCGGAGCGCGGTCGACGAAGGGCGCTTCCGCGAGGACCTGTACTTCCGCCTGGCCGTCGTGCCGGTCCGGCTGCCAGCCCTGCGGGAGCGACCCGAAGACCTGGCTGGCCTGGCCCGCCACCTGCTGGCGAGAGCGCCCGGGACCCGGGATCGGGTCATCCGACTGGATCCCCAGGTCCTGGCGGTGTTCAGCAGCTACCACTGGCCGGGCAACGTGCGCGAGCTCGACAACGTGCTCCAGCGGGCGGCGGCCTATGCGCACGGCGACGCCATCACCCTGGGCACGCTGCCCCAGTCCCTGTCCGGCGCCGGCGGGGAGTGGCTCGCCACCGCGCCGATGAGCTTCTCGGACCTGTCCTTTCGCCAGGCCAAGGACATGCTGGTCGAGGCCTTCGAGCGCCGCTACATCGGGGACCTGCTGGAGCGGTGCGGCGGCAACGCCAACGAGGTCGCCCGGGTGGCGGGCATCGACCGGCGCACGGTGGCGAGGTTGCTGAAGAAGTACAAGCTGCGGGATGGCTGAGCGGTGCTGCTGATCCTGCTCGCCTCTTGCGTCTCTGACGCACCGCAGTCCGACCTGGGCACGCCGGGCGGCGAGGACACGGAGACCCAGAGCGCCGGTCACGACGACGAGGAGACGTGCGACGAGCCCCTGACCTACACCTGGGACCGGGACGGCGACGGACACGGCTCGATCGCCGACGCCGTGCAGGCCTGTCGCCGTCCAGACGACGACGCCTACCGGGCGAACGGTCGAGACTGTGACGACGCCGACCCGACGGTGTACCCCGGCGCCCCGGACCCGGTCCTGGACGGCATCGACCAGGACTGCAATGGGTCCGATCTGGACGGGGACGGCGACGGGCACGACCTGGAGAGCCACGGTGGCACGGACTGCGACGACGCGGACCCTTCGGTCCCCGCCGCCGAAGAGCACTGCGACGGCCGCGACGATGACTGCGACGGCCAGGTCGACGAGGACGCCTTCGACGTGTCGACGTGGTGGGTCGACCAGGACGGCGACGGGGTGGGCGTCGACGGCGACTCGTGGGTGGGGTGCCAAGGCCCGTCTGGGACGGCGCCCTTGTCTGGCGACTGCGACGACGCCGACCCGGCGCGAGCGCCGACCCACACGGAGATCTGCGGCAACGGCATCGACGACGACTGCAGTGGGTCCAGTCGGGGCTGTGGCCTCGGGCCCAATGAGCACGCGGAAGACTTCCGCGCGGTCGAGCCCCCCTACGTCACGGCGTCCCGCGGCCTGGCGATGGCCGACTTCGACGGGGATGGGCTGTCGGAGCTCGTGGGCAGCGACGTGTTCCTCTTCGACCCTGCGGCCTATGTCTACGAGGCCCTCGGCGGTCAGGAGCTGGCGATCACGTCCTGGTTCGAGGCGGACGGCAACCAATACGACGAGCGCTCGATCCAGCTCGCCCCCGTGCCGGACGCCGACGGGGACGGCACCTGGGACCTGCTCGTGGGGACCCGGAGTCACCCCTATGGCGACGCCGACCAGGCGGGCGAGGTCGCGCTCTTGCTCGGCGCCAACCTCGCGGGCGACGCTGGAGATGGCGCCCTGGTGTGGTGGGGCCAGCAGGACCAGGAAGCCTGTGGCACTTCCGTCGCGTCCGCCCGGGGCGACAGCGTCACCTGGCTGGCCGCCGGCTGCCATGGCACGGGCCAGCTGTGGCTCGGTGCCCTCGATTCCGCAGCCTCGCTGGACACCGAGCACTGGATCGCGGGCGACGAACCGGGCGCCGCCCTGGGTGCTGTGCTCGCGTCAGCCGGTGACTCCGACGGCGACGGGCTGGACGAGCTGCTCGTGGCGGCCCCAGACGGCGCCGCGGGGGGCACGGTCTGGTTGCTGGCGCCCGAGGACGCCGGCGGCGGTCTGGATGCAGCCCGACGGTCGTGGCTGGCCGAGGCCCCGGGCGATCGCGCCGGGGCTGCCCTGTCCGCCGTCGGGGACCTGAACAGCGATGGCCTCGATGACCTCGCGATCGGCTGTCCCGGGAGCGATCGGTCGGACTCCGAGGCCGGCGCCGTGTTCGTATTCCTGGCCGGCGACAGCTCGGGAGGGGATCTGGCCGACGCGTCGATCGTCCTGCTGGGCGAGACCCGTCACGACGCGGCGGGCACCACTCTGGCCGGTCCCCTCGACCTGGACGGCGACGGCGCGTTGGAGATCGTGATCGGTGTGCCCGAGCGGTACTACCTGGCGGGGGCAGCGGGTGCGGCGGTGCTCGTCGAAGACCCCAGCCAGGGGGTCATGGACCTGTCGAGGGTCGCCCATCGGGTGCTGGGCAGCGGCGAGCAGCACCGACTGGGCTCGGCCTTGGCCGTCGGAGGCGATCTGGACGGGGACGGCTTCGATGACCTGGCCATTGGAGCCACCCCCTCGGACCCGGCGCTCGGTGAGCTCTTCGTGGTCTGGGGGGGAATCGGGCCGTGATCGGCGCAGGCTCCGGCAGGTCATCCCGGCGGTGCCCAGCCGGACAGGCCGGCACGGAGGACCCGCTGGTGGAACGGGTTCCGTGGGGTCGCGCAGGGCCTACAGGTCGCGGCCCATCACCAGGTAGGTCTTGCCCCCGTTGCGCACGATCTCGTCGTTGTATGGGGCCCCGACCAGCACGTCGGAGCGCCCGTCTCCGTCGATGTCTCCGGCATAGGACAGCCCATATCCGGCGTAGTCATTGATGAATTCACCGCTCATGACCAGTCCGACATCGGCCAGGCCGAGCTCTCCCGTGAAAGGACCAGGAAAGAGGTAGACCTTTCCTGGGTAGCGGTCGCCGTAGTAGGGGTCGCGGGGGGCGGAGACCAGCAGGTCGGCGTAGCTGTCGCCGTTGAAGTCGCCGGCGAGGTCGGTCCTGAGCCCGAGATCTTCGCTCTCGGTTTCTGCGGTGAACCAGCAGGGGGCGTCGGCGAGAGAGTGGGAACCGGAGACCGGCCCGAACCAGACGTAGACACGGCCGGCCCGGGTGCCAGCCGCCTCGTGGAGCGCGGCTCCGATCGCGAGATCAGAGAGACCGTCCCCATCGATGTCTCCGGCTCCACCGACAGAGGATCCGCTCGTGGCCCACTCCACATCTCCGTACCCGGGTGCACACTCGGGTCTTCGTCGTCGCAGTCTTCCTTGTCAGGCGAGCAGTCCCCGTCGAGGTCGCCCGTGTCACCCAAGCAGGGCGGGGCGCTGTCCTGGGCGGTCTCACCTTCTGCGCTGTCGCTGTCCATAGGCGGGCTATCGGCTGTGCTCCCGGTATCAATGTGGGTGGTAATAGAGTCTGGGCCCTGCCCCGTGTCGCTGTCCCGGACCGAGTCGAGCGAGCCCTGGCAAGCAGCAACGGTCAGCAGTACGCCGATCAGTGGTCGATTCCGTTCGTTGCCGCCTGCGCATCCCACTCCTTGAGCAAGTCGGGCACGTGGTTGTCCGCCGCGTACCGCATGTTGACCTCAGGATCCCCGGTGTCGGCGGTGTCAGAATTTGCCGTCGATGTCCAGGTGTCAGGGTTGGACTCGTCCCAGAGATCGAAGATGTGCTCGGTCGAGACTCCTTCGTCTGTGGTCAGGTCCCAGAAGAAGCGGAGCCAGTCCCACTCGGTGCCAAGGTCCAGCCACGGTTTGTCGCAGAGGTCCTCGAGGTAGTTCGCGTTCGCCAGACCTGACATCGGCGCGTCTTCGCAGTCCACCTCCTGCGGGTCATTGCCTTCCACGAGATCCCAATCGATCGACTTGTAGTAGTAAAAACCACAGTCCGACTCCGTCGTGTCATTCCAAACCGCCGCCGCGTAGTAGTGGGCGATGCCCTCATTGGCGGCGGCACTCTGATACTCCTTCGACGCTGCCTCATGGGAGCGCGCCGTGTCGGTGACGCAATTGTCCGGGTCGGCCGTGTAGTCCTTGCTCGCGGACGCATTGCCGTTGCGCACATAGGCCACGGCATGCCCGAGCTCGTGGGAGATGATGTACTTCCGGTCGACGCCATAGCTGTCGATGTAGAGCTTGCCGGAACACAGACAAGACCGGTCGGGCGGCGTGACACAGGCGCAAGGCTGTGTGTAGGCGATGAAGGTCGGGTCGGTGACCCCGGCCATCTGGCGCCTCAGGGACTTTCCCATCGCCGCGGCGATGTTCCAGTGATCCGCCACGCCTGAGGTAAAGGTCTTGGTCTCGCTGGCCGTGGGTGCAAACGTCAACCAGCCCGTGGTCGAGTAGAAGTTCTCGGCGGTGTCGTTGTCGTACACCCATGCGGACGGTCTGGACATGGGCGCCTCTCAAGCCATTGTAGGTGCTGCGGGGTAGGATTCCGTGGGTGAATTGACCCGGCCCTGCTCCAGGAAGAGTCCCTCACAGCACCGCGATGCACGCCTCCCGGATCGCCCAGAGTCCCTCGGCATCGCAGCCCAGCTCGGCAGCCCGCTCCGCGATGAAGCGCCGGTGCAGGGTCTCCTTGTAGGCGCCGACCTGGTCCGGCGTGATCGACTCCTCGTGCAGCAGCCGCACCTCCCGCTCCCGGCGGCCCCCGGTCAGGTCCACCCGGTGCTCGCCCAGTCGCAGGTAGCAGTGAGCCTCGGGCAGCCAGCCCAGGCCCGCCGCCGCCAGGATGGGCGCCACCGGCGGGTCGGTCTCGCCCGACAGGGCGTAGACCCCCAGCGTCAAGCCCAGGTCCTCCCCCAACTCAGCGCCCAGAGCCGCCAGGCAGGCGTGCTTGCTGGAGCAGGTGCCTTGGCCCTCGATGAGGACCAGCGCGGGATCCGTGCGGTTGTGAGTGCGCCCGTAGGGCAACCCCTGGACCAGGCCGGCGGCCTGGCGCAGGTCGCCGACCATGTTCAGCATGAACAGGGTCGTGAGGGGTCCGACCCCGGCGACCGGGGTGCGCGGGATCAGCACCGGTCGCGGCTCCAGGAGCACCCGCGTCACGGGTTGTTCATGAACGCCCCGATGATGATCAGCACCAGGCCCACCACCAGGATCAGCGCCGCGGCGGTGATGCCGAGGATGTAGATGCCCGCGCTCAGGACAAAGGCGGCGCCCACGCTGGCCCCGCCGATCAGGATGCCGAACAGGCACACCAGCTGGCCCACGTGCTTGATGATCTCGCCGCTGACCCGGAGCTCCTGGCGCTCCTGGGGGGTCATCGCCGACGGCACGGTGTCGCGGGCCACCGGGCTCCAGTCGGCTGCTTGCACGGTGGCGCCGTGCCGATCCAGCCCCACGCGGGCGGTCAGTCGGTCGACCGTGTCGATGCAGTCGTCGATCAGCAGGCCGGGCTCCTGCCGACCCAGGCGCCAGGTGACCCGTGACAGGACCCGAGACAGCTGGTTCAGTCGGCGGGGATCGGCGCCACGGGCGCGCCCCTCAGCGCGCAGACCGTCGTCCAGGAGCTCTGCGAGCGCCGGATCGTCCCGCAAGGTCCGACCCCGGTCCCGGCGTTCCTGGGCGGGCATGCGCTCCAGGTACGCGGTCACGTCCAGCAGCGCCCGGCCCAGGGTCTCGCCGTCCCGGTCCAGACGGGCCCGGACCCGCGGGTCTTCCTGGACGTCCCGGGGCAGGTCCCGGAAGCCCGCCACGCCGGCCAGGGCACCGAAGGCGTCGCCGAGCAGGCCGCTCCGCAGGCCCTGCCGAGCCAGGTGGTCGACCACCTGGGGGGGCAGTCTCAGCCCGCCCAGGGCCGTGCGCCGTCGGTCCTGGTCGGCCAGCCACGCCGTGACGCCAGGGCCACCCGCCAGCGCCGGCGCACCGGTCGCGCCCCCCACGGCCACGGCGAGCAGTCCGCCCATGCTAGCCAGCAGTTCCCGTCGATCCATGTCCAGCACCCTATCCGCTACGGCTCGCTGTCCTGCTCCCGCTTCTTCACGAAGCGGGTCTGCTCCATCGAGCCCAGCACGTGCTCGGCCTGGACCAGCACCTTGTTCAGCTCGACGATGGTGACGGACATGTCGTCCATCATCACCTGCATCTCCTTCATCGAGGTCTGGAGCTCCGACATCGACACGCTCAGCTCGGGCACGGTCTGGTCGTTCAGGGTGCCAAAGGCCGACTCCGCCTGGAGCGACGCGCGGTTCAGCGCGTCCATCGACGTGGTGATTCCCGTGAAGAGCGCCGCGTCGTCGACCAGGAGCTGACCCAGACTGCTGTCGGGGTCTCCGACCCGGGCCAACAGCGTCTGGAGCTCGTCGATGGTGTGCCCGAGCTCGCCGGGCTGGGCCACTTGCGCCAGCATCTCGCGGACCTGCTCGGCTGTCTCGGGCAGGCTCGACAGGTCCAGCCCCTCCATCGCGGTGAGGGTCTGGCGCAGGGCGCTCTTGGGGTCATTCAGCGACGTCAGCAGCTCGCTGGCGTGGTGGATCAGGCCTTCGACATGGCTGGGCAGGGACTCCATGGCCGTGCGGCCCAGGATGGCCTGGCCCTCGAGGCTGTCCAGGGACAACAAGCTCGCCCCCGGGGGCAGGGGCTCCGCCTCGGGAGAGCCCACCGAGACGTCCAGGACCTTGCCCCCCAGGAACTCGCCGGCAACCGTGGTCGCGCTCGCCGCCGCGATCGAGTCTTCCTTGATGTACTTCAGGAAGCTCTCCCGCACGTCAAAGGAGACCTGGACATAGGGCCGACCGTCCGGTCCCACGTGGGGGGCGATGTCGAGCACCCGGCCGGCCTCGATGTCGATCAGGTACACCGCGGTGCCTTCGGACAGCCCATGTCCCCGGTGGAAGCGCGTGTGGAACACGTGGCGGTCCTCGAACAGGTGCTTCTGGCTGGCCACGGCCGCGCCGACCACCGCCACAGCGACCGCTGCGCCGATCAGGAACAAGCCCACGAAGCGCTCGCCGGGCAGCCGCTTCATGCCGGGATGCCCAGAGCCATCGCCGACAGCTCACCCAGCGGAAGTGTGCGGTCCAGCTCCACGAGCTCGTGGTCTACCACGGCCACGATCCGGTCGGCGATCTCGGCTGCCAGGGTCACGTCCTGGGTGGTCAGCACGATGGCCGCAGGGCAGCGGGCCTGGGCCCGGGCCTGGAAGGCGCGAAACGCGGCCACGTCGTCGAATTCCCGGCCCCGGAGCAGGTCATCGAGCAGCAGGAGTTCCCAGCCGGTGAGCCACGCGCGGGCCAAGGCGGCTCGGCGGCGCTCCCCACCGCTCAGCACCGCCGGACGGTTGTCCAGCTCGCTGGGGTCCAGGCCGGCGACCCCCAGCGCGTCGGTCACGGCGGCGTCCACCCGGTCCGGGGGCACCAGCTGGTGGTAGGTCAGGGGCAGCGCCAGGTTCTCCCGAACGGTCATCGTGGCCAGCAGGGCATGGGCCTGGAACAGCACGCCAAGCCGTCCGGCCACGCTCTCGAGCTGTTCCCGGGGGTCGATTCCGAGCACCTGGACCGTGCCTGATGCCGCAGCTGCGGCCCCACAGGCCAGGCGAATGACCGAGCTCTTGCCCTTGCCCACGGCACCGACCACAGCCACGGTCTCGCCGGTGGCGACGGTGAGCGAGGCCTGGCGGAACACCGCCTGGGGCCCCAGGTCGAGGGTGACCCGGTCGAAGGACAGGGCTGGCCGGGCGCCGCTCACACCAGCCACAGCAGGGTCAGCAGCGCGTTCACGAAGACGATGACGATGATGCAGCGCACCACGGTGGCCCCCACCGCGACGGGCACCTCGGTGATCGCCCTGGACACCTCCAGGCCGCGGTGACAGGCGATGGCCGAGATGACCAGGCCAAAGGTCAGGCCCTTCAGCAGGGCGATGGCCAGGTCGGTCAGGTCCAGGGCGTTCAACAGGCTGTAGACCAGGACGTCCCCGGTGATCCAGGGGGCCACCAGGGCTGCTGCGATGCCCGCCAGCATCGTCAGGAGGACCAGATAGACGGTCAGCGCGACGGTGGCCGCCGTGATGCCCACGACCCGCGGGACCACGAGCAGCGCGACGGGGTCGATGGCCATGGCTCTCAGGGCCTCCACCTCGCCGCCGGCCTTCATGCAGCCCAGGTCCGCCGCCACGGCACCCCCGGTCCGACCCGTGACGATCAGCCCGGCCAGGAGCGGCCCGATCTCCCGGACCACCACGTGCACCCAGATGGTGCTGAGCATCGTCTCGGCGCCGACCCTGGGCACCGTGGGCAGGCTCTCCAGGATCAGCGTGCAGCCCAGCATGACCGAGATCGTGGTGACCATCGGCAGGGCCTGCACCCCGGTGAAGAGCACCTGTCTACGGGCCTGGCGGAGCATGACCCGACGAGCTGGGACGTGGCCCCAGCCCAGGTCCACCAGTGCTGCCAGGAGCAGCCCTGCAGACGCGGGCAGCCAGGCCACTCGGCCCAGCGCCCAGCGGCCAAGGCGATCCACGCGGTCGGTGAGCACGCCAGGCATGGCCCGAGGATAGCGCTGGGGCTGGTAGGCTCCGAGCCCCGGAGGCCCATGGTCCCTGTCGACCGAGCGCTGGACGTCCTGGTGCGACGCGGGGTCCGGCTGGGCCAGGTCCGCTGGGTCGAACGCGACGTGCAATGGCTTCGCGTTCGCAATGGCGAGCTGGAGCTGCAGACGCGAACCCTGGATCGGGGCCTGGGGGTCCGGGTGCTGGATGGGGGCTGGGGCTTCGCGGCGTCTCGGGACCCGGAGCGGGCGACGGCCGTGGCCGAGCAGGCGGTGGCGCTGGCCCGGGCGTCGGCGCCCCACGCCTATGCAGAGATCGACATCGGGGTGCGCCCCCCGGCGGTGGGCAGCTGGTCGGCCCCCGTCGAGATCGATCCCTTCGAGGTCCCCCTCGCCGACAAGGTCGACCTGCTCCAGCGGGCCTGTGCCGCCATGGACGGCGCCGACATCCGCGAGGGCACCACGGTGGCCATGCGCACCCGCACGTCCTTTCGATCGACCGAGGGCTCGGACTGGCAGCAGGAGCAGACCCTGACCGGGCTGTCGATGCTGGCCATCGCGCGGGGTGAGGGCCGCTTCCAGGTGCGCAGCTGGCCCAAGTCCTTCGAGGGCAACCCGGCGGGCCGGGGCTGGGAGCACGTGCTGGCCCACGACGTCGAGGCCCGAGGTCCCGAGCTCGCCGACGAGGCGCGCCGGTTGCTCCACGCTCCCCCGGTGCCCAGCGGCACTTGGGACGTGATCCTGGACCACGCCCAGCTGAGCCTGCAGATCCACGAGTCGGTCGGACACCCCACCGAGGGCGATCGCGTCTTGGGCGAGGAGATGAGCCTGGCGGGGGGGAGCTTTCTGCAGCCGGACTGGCGACAGGGGCGCTTCGGCTCGGACCAGGTCCACCTCTACGCCGAGGCGACCTCGTCCGGGGCGGCGGGGTCCTTTGGCTGGGACGACGAGGGCAGCCCGGCCACCCGGGTGGACCTGGTGCGGGACGGGCGCTTCACCGGCTGGCTCAGCGGGCGGGAGTCCGCGGCCCGGCTCGGCACCCCCCCGGCGTCTGCGATGCGTGCCGATGGCTGGAGCCACCCGCCCATCGTGCGCATGGTCAACGTCAACCTGGCCCCGGGCACGGCGGGCAGCCTGGACGACCTGGTGGCCAGCACCGAGCGGGGCCTGCTGCTCTCGCGGAATCGGTCCTGGAGCATCGACCAGCTCCGGCTGAACTTCCAGTTCGGGTGCGAGGCCGCCTGGTCGATCGAGGACGGCGCGATCACCGGTCTCTACCGGGATCCGGTCTACACCGGGGTCACGCCGAGCTTCTGGCAGTCCTGCGACGCCATCTGCTCGGCGTCGGAGTGGGAGCAGTGGGGCTGGTCTTTCTGCGGCAAGGGCGACCCGATGCAGATCATGCACGTCAGCCACGGCTGTGCACCCGCCCGCTTTCGAGGGGTGACGCTCCTGTGAGCACCCTGGACCGGGCTGGAGCCCAGGCGCTGGCAGACCGCGTCTGCCGGCTCTCCGACGGCGTGGCACTCCAGGCCACGGTCACCGCGACCCGCCGTCGCCTGACCCGGCTGGGCAACGGGGTGGTCCTGTTCTCGGGCCACGTGGACGACACCCGCGTGCTGGTGCGGGCGGTGCTGGACGGGGCCGAGGGCACGGCCTTCACGAATGACCTGAGCCAAGAGGGTCTCACCAGGGCTGTGGGCGAAGCGACCGCCGCCGCCAGGGTGGCCCCGCCGGTGTCTGGCCACCCGGGTCTCCCGGACAGCGCCGCAGCGGGCGAGCCCGTCGCCGTCGACGCCTGGGACGAAGGAACCGCGGTGGGGGACCTGTCGGCCGAAGCCGCCGCCGTGGGCGCAGCCCTGGCCGCGGCCCGGGGCCGCGACACCCGTCTGGCCGGTGTCTTCGTGCGGAGCGCGTGGCGGGTCGCGGTGGCCAACACCCTGGGGTTGCACCGCGTGACCCGCGGCACGTCGGTCCAGGCCCGGTTGATCGCCACCTGCCGGGGGGCGAGCGGCCACGCGGGGGTCATGGCCGGGAGCCTGGACACCGTGGATCTGCCTGCCCTGGCCGACCGGGCGGCCGCGGTGGCGGTGGCCGGCCAGGAGCCCGTGGACCTGGCGCCGGGCCGCTTCGACGTGGTGCTCGAGCCCCCGGCCGTCATCGAGCTGCTGAATTGGCTGGCCGCCATCGGCTTCCGGGCCAAGGGCCTCGCCGACGGCACGAGCTTCCTGGCGGACCGCCTGGGCACTGCGGTCACCGGCGACCGGGTCACCATTCGCGATCCAGGCCCGGACACGGCGCTGCTGCCGGTGCCCTTTGACCAGGAAGGCGTCGCCCGTCAGCCCGTGACCTTCATCGAAGGGGGCATCGGGCGGGCGGTGGTGCACGACCGCCGCAGCGGGGCCCGCGCGGGCTGTTCGAGCACGGGGCACTGGCGGCTCGACGAGCGCTTTCCCGAGCCCGGCGCCAGCCCGGGCGGGCTGGAGCTGGCTGCGGGCACCGACACCGGGGATCTGGTGAGCCGGCTGGAGCACGGGCTGCACATTCATCGCTTCCACTACGTGAACGGCTTCCTGGACCCCCGACGGGCCCGCATGACCGGCTTGACCCGGGACGGGGTCTTCGAGGTCCGGCACGGCCGGCCAGTGCACCCTGTCCGGGATCTGCGCTTCACCGAGGACGTGCTCGACGCCCTGGGTCGGATCGACGGCATCGGTGCCGTGCTCTCGTCGGTCGCGACCTTTCGGAACACCATCGGTGGGGCGATGGCCGCGCCGCAGCTGCTGGTGCGCGACTTCGCCTTCACCGGGCGCTGCGCTCCCTGAGCCACTTGCTCGACCGGTGATACGATCCCGAGCGCCCGCGCCGGTTCGGCGGTGCGGACACCGGGGACGTGGCGATCGAGTGAGTGGCGGTCCGGACGAGATCCAGCGGCTCAAGCGGCGGATGGCCCGCATCCTGCCCATGCAGCTCAAGGGGGAGTTCGGACTCCGCGCTGGCGAGGTGCGTTGGCTGAGCGGGCGGGAGACCTACCTGTGGATCCCCGAGAAGCTCCAGGCCCAGACGACCTATGAGATCCGGATGGACCTGCGGGAGCACGGCCGCACGGTGGACGGCACGGTCACGGTCACCGAAGTGCACAGCACCCGCAAGCTGCGCCTGCGCCCGGGGTACCTGGTGGTGGCGAGCTATCGAATCCCGGACGGGACGCACCGCGCCCACCTCAACGAGCTCCTGGTGCGGATCAACCCAGAGGACCTGATCGAGTCCTCGGCGGCGAGCCGAGCAAGCCAACGCTCAGGGCTCCAGAGACCACCGCCGCCCCCGTCGGGCGGCATGGACGAGCCGTCGCCGGCCGCCCCCGTGCCGGATGCGGCCGATGCGCCCTCGGTACCCAGCCGCATGCGTGCCCGGCGCCAGGCTGCCCGGGAGCGAACCCCGTCCGGCGGCAGCTCCCGCGGGAACAAGATCCGGCGCGACGCGCTGGAGCTCACGCCGCTGGGTCCGCCGCCCCGGCGACGGGAGAGTCCGGCCGAGTCGCGCACCAAGCAGACGCGGGAGCTGGGGCGGATTCCCCTAGGGCCACCCCCGCGTCGCAAGCCGCCGGTGGCCGACCCCTTGCCGGCGCCCGTCCTGATCGAGCCGGGGCCGCCGGCGTCGCTCTTCGTACAGCTGTACGACGCCCAACAGGCCAGGGGCGCCGTACAGGGAGAACCCCCGGATCTGCTGGTGTGGCTGACCCCCGACGACGGCCTGGTGCCCGGTCAGCACGCGAGCGTGGCCTTCCAGCTGCCCGATGGCCGCATCCTGCAGCTCACCGGCCGCATCACCAGCAAGAACGCCCAGCGGGCCCTGCTGCAGTTCCCGGATGCTCGCCCGGAAGACCTGCACCTCCTGACGCTGTCTCGGTTCGACTGAGTAGCGGGCTGGGTGGGGTGGGTATACGCTGCCGCCCTCACGGGAGCTTCCATGTCTGTTTTGCTGCTGCTGGCCACGGGTTGCATCGAGGGATCCATCGACACCGTCGGCACCGACACCCTCGACACCCAGCTCGAAGTCCAGAGCCAGTACGCGTCCTGCAACGGCTCGTCCCAGGTCGACGACAACTACGACGGCGTGCTCGAGGAAGGCCACACCCTGGGCTACGACGAGTACGGCAACCTGGTCCGCTACACGACCGACGAGGGTCCGGACGGCACCGACGACCTGATCTACAGCTACACGGTGACCCCGTCGGGCGAGGCCCTGGTCACCGACAAGGACGAAGACGCCGACGGCACCGCCGACATGCGCTGGACCTACCTCCGCGACGCCGATGAGTGGCTGGAGTCCGTGGAATACGACGAGGGCCTGGACGGCGAGCTGGAGTGGATCACCGAGGTGACCACCACGTGGAACGACGACGGCGAGCCCCTGACCGTGGTCTCCGAAAAGGACGAGGCCCTGGACGACGTGATCGACGAGGTCGAGTCCCGGACCTACACCTACGACAGCAGCGGCTACTGGATCACCGTCGAGACCGACTACGGCGCCGACGGTGCACTGGAGACCCGCTACGAGGTCCGGTACGACCTCGAGGACAAGAAGCAGGAAGCCCGCTGGGACTACGGCGCCGACGGCACCGAGGACAAGTTCCAGGAGTTTTTCTACACCGACGACGGCCAGACCCACCGGATCGACGTCACCCAATACCTGGCCGACGGCACGACCGAGCTCACCTATGTCTTCCACGAGTACACGGACGACACCCGCATCGCCGAGATCAACCGAGACGACCTGGGCGATGGTTCGCTCAATGGCGTGACCAGCTTCTCCTGGGACTGCCGCTGAGGAGAGCGGCGGATTAGCCGAGCCTCCTGCTTGGAGGCCTGTCGTGCTCGCACTGATCCTGTCGCTCGGCGCCGCCCACGGCGGTGCGTGGACCCCGGACCAGGGGGACGCCTACGGCAAGGTGAACCTTCGGTTCCTGGCCGGGCGGGCCGCCTATGCCGACGACGGCGAGGTCGTGGAGACCGGCGCCTATCGGGACACCAGCCTGCGGGCCTACTACGAGCTCGGCCTGAGCGATCTGACGACCCTGGTCTACAGCGGCACGCCCATCGGGCGCGCGACCTACGAGGGGGCGAGCGCCCAGTACCTGGGGCCCAACGCGGTCGGGCTCCGTCGGTCCCTGTGGGACCACGCACTCCAGGTGGCCGTCGAGGGTCGGGTGGGGTGGTCCGAGCCCTTCGGCCAGCCCGACCTGGCCACGCAGTCGGGCTCGGCCCTCACCCCGCCCGGCTACGCCTACGAGCCGTCTGTGGGCAACCACTTCCTGGACCTGGAGATCTCCCTCGGGCGGGGCATCAAGAACGGCTGGGTGACGGGCACCATCGGCGGCCGCACCAACACGGCCGACGTGATGAGCAACGCGGTCACCGGGGTGGTCCAGGCGGGCTGGGTCTTTCAGGGCCGGTTCGAGCTCGACCTGCACGTGCCTTGGTACCTGCCCACCGGCCCGGTCGACCAGGTGAACTTCGCGGGCACCGGAGAGACCTCGTACGTGGGCGTGGGGCTCGGCTTCGGCTGGTGGTTCCGGGAATCCCTGGGCGTCGCCGTGGCCGCAGAAGGCGTCGCAATGGCCCAGTCCAACGCCGCCACGCCCAGCCTGACCCTGGGTCTGCAGTTCCGATAGACTCGGGCAGAGGCGTCCAGTGTCCGAGACCAGCATCGACGGCGTGATTCGAGCCCTCGTCCACATCATCGACGACGCCGAGCGGGTGGGCAGCCGACTGGGCTACTTCCCCGCGCTCTACCGCCACGTCACGCTCGAGGTGAAGCGCGGCATCGCCCAGGGCGCCTTCGAAGACGGCGACCGGATGGCGGCCACGCTGGTGCTCGAGGGCCGGCTGCTGGCCAGGCCCCTGGTGCTGGCCGGATCGTGGTTCGAGCGGCGGAATGTCTCGGGCAACATCCGGTTGTTGTGGGCCCCCCTCCCGTAGACTCCGGGCGATGCCCGCCCTCTACGACCCCATCGTCCAGGCCACCCGCTTGTTGGTCCGGTTCTTCTTCCGGCGGGTCGAGGTGACCGGGCTGGAGCACGTGCCGGCCCAGGGCGGCGGCATCCTGGTGTCCTGGCACCCCAATGGGCTGATCGATCCGGGCCTGATCCTGACCCACTTCCCCCGTCGGGTCGTGTTCGGCGCTCGCCATGGGCTCTTCAAGGCCCCAGGCCTGGGCTGGGCCATGCGCAATCTGGGCGTGGTGCCGATCTACCGGGCCCAGGACGCGGGCGGGGCCTCCCCCGAAGAACGGCGCGAGGCCAACAAGAAGAGCCTCGAGGCCCTGGCCCAGGAGGTCGCAGATGGCCGCTTCAGCTGTCTCTTTCCAGAAGGCGACAGCCACGATCTGCCGTACTTGTTGGAGCTCAAGACCGGCGCCGCCCGGTTCTACTACCAGGCCCGGCAGCTCCAGCCGGCCGGGGCGCCGGTGCCTGTGATCCTGCCTGTGGGGCTGCACTACGACCACAAGCGCTCGTTTCGTTCGAGCGTGCACGTGATCTTCCACCCCCCCCTCGAGCTGGCCCCCGAGCTGGCCTTGACACCCGCTGCCGACGAAGACCCGGAGCTCGCCCGGGACCGGTGCCGGGCCCTGACCGCGGTGATCGAGCAGTCCCTGCGCGACGTGGTCCACGCCACCGACAGCTGGGAGCTGCACAAGCTGATGCACCGCACGCGCAAGCTGGTGCGGGCCGAGCGGGCGGTGCGGGCGGGGGCAGACCCGGGCAAGGTGCGCATTGCCGAGCGCACGCTTGGCTTCGCCCGGGTGCGCGATGCCTACTACGCGCGGTCCGTGAGCCATCCCGCCGACGTGGCCGAGCTCCAGGCGCGCATCGCCGAGTACGACGCCGACCTGCGCGCGCTGGACATGGAGGACCACGAGCTGGACCGGGGCCCCCAGCTGGCCAGCAAGTCCCTCGCCGCCATCGTCGTGTACCAGGTGGTGTTGGTGTTCGTCCTGCTGCCGCCGGTGGTGCTGCTGGGCTGGCTCATCAACCTGCCGGTGGCCATCGGCCTGTGGGCGCTGTCCAAGACCCTGGCGGCCAAGCGCAAGGACGAGGCTTCGATCAAGGTGCTGTTCGGGACCGTCGCGTTCCCGTTGACGTGGGGGGGCGCCGGCCTGTTGGCGGTCTGGGGCCACCAGCAGCTCAACGCCATGTTCCCTGGAATGCCCGACACGCCCTGGCTGGCAGGGGTCGCGACCGTGGCCCTGGGCGTGTTCGGCGGGGTGGTGGCCTTGCGCTATCTGCGCGTCGCGCGCGAGACCGCGCGGTCCGTCCGCGTGCGCTTCACCCGCGCTCGGCGTCGGGTGACCCTGGCCCGGCTCAAGGCCGAGCGCGGCGAGCTCTACGAGGTCCTGATGGGCTTCATCGAAGGCCTGGAGCTGCCCGGACAGGTGGCCGAAGACGGCCGGGTGGTGCGGGAGAGCTGAGGATCACGGTCCGCCGCCGCCACTGGCCGACTATGCTGCAACCGAGGCAAGTCATGAAGTGGACCCGGAGAGAAGTCCTGTGGACGAGCGCGGTGGCCGTGGTGCTCACCCTCGGAGCCGGTGTGGCCATGTTCGCCCGCTATGGCGACCGCCTGACCCTGCCCGATGGGCTGGTGGCCACGCTCCTGGCCACCATCAGCGAAAGCGGGAGCGGCAATTGCCCGACCGATCTGTCCCAGCTCTACAGCACCGGCGAGGTGACCGTCTTCAACGAAGGCGCACCCCAGGACTGCGGCGCCGACGACGGCGCCATCTGTGCCCTCTACAAGCTCACCATCTCCATCGCACCGGACACCTGGGGCCCCGAGGAAGACGAGGGCCTGGACGACGACGTGGGTGAGCTCAACGCCTGGGTCGCCATCCGGGCGCCCGACGAAGCGGCGCTGTGCAGCAACCGCTGGATGATCCTGGACGCGGGCGGCGAGGGGCTGGGCTGGGCGCCGTCCTTCGGCAAGACCCCTCTGGGCCAGGTCGACCTGGACAACGACTTCTACGGCGACGACATGATCTACGACTACAACCAGGCGGGGTACGTCACGGTCGACGTCGCCTGGGGCTGTGATCCGTCGGACGGCACCTGTCCGAGCGCCATGGAGGGGTGGTTGAACGACCCGAAGCAGGGCGCACCGTGGACCCAGGGCACCGGCGGCACGGGCCCGCTGGGCGTGGTGAGCCGAACTCTGGCCCTGTACGACTGGGTCTACCAGAACTCGGGCAACCGCCGGCTGTGTGCCCACGCCCAGTCGGCCGCGTCGGGTCGCCTGTTCACGGCGCTCAGCCGCTACGGCGCCGAGGACCTCTTCGACACCGTGGCCTTCGACGGCGGCCCGGTCTGGGCCTACATGCCGTGGTCTTGTGGCATCGACGACGGCGACCTCGGCGCTCGGCCAGACGCGGATCAGGGCACCTCTGGCGGCGGTGCGCCCGCCCGCAACATGGACTGCATGATGTCCGGCACGGGCCCCGACCTGGCCTGCGCCGTGACCGCCTGCACCCAGGGCCGACCCCACGACGGCCTGGACCTGGGCAGCAACGTGCTCGCGGACGCCGACTTCGACTTTGGCGATCTCGACGTCATCGTCGTGATGGGCGGCGCCGACGACTCCGGCGCGTGGCGCCAGGTCCCGCTGTACCTGGGCGACTACGCCGACGGTCCGGACCAGGCCCCGTGGCCGTGGCGGACGCGGATCACCGCGAACCAGGTCAAGGTCAGCCAGGGCCTGTGCAACCCCACGGTCAACGACTGGCGCTGTGACCACTGGGACGAGTCCAACCTCACGAGCTTCTACGGGTGGGCCTTCGAACAGGACCTCAAGGACGCCCCTCACGCCACTGCCCAGGACGCGGGCGGGGCCCAGGTCATGCAGTCCATGATGCTGAGCAGCTGCGAGCTCACGCCCTGATCCCCGGATCTGCTGCCCTCTGACGGGGCGGTTACGGGGCGGGCCCCTCAGCGCCAGCGCCTGGCCAAGGAGCCCCATGTCCCTCACGCAGATCGAGGACGGTGTCGTCGTCCTGGTCCAGTACGTCCTCCGCAACCAGAATGGGGTCGTCTTGGACCGTTCCGAGCCGGGGGCGCCGTTGCCCTACATCCACGGCGCCGGCAACATCATTCCCGGCCTGGAGCGCCAGCTGGCGGGGCTCGCGGTGGGCGCCAAGGGCACCTTCACCGTGCCCCCTGAAGAGGGCTATGGCCTGCGCCAGGGCGATGCCCAGCAGGTGCCGCGCAGCGCCTTCCCCGAAGGTCAGCCGCTCATGCCCGGCATGCAGTTCTCGGCCCAGGCACCGGACGGCGAGATGCTGCCCTTCTGGGTCGTGTCCGTGACCCAGGACACCGTCATGATGGACCCGAACCACCCCCTCGCCGGCGAGACGCTGGTGTTCGAGGTCGAGGTCGAAGGCCTGCGCGCCCCCACCGACGAAGAGCTGGCCCACGGCCACCCCCACGGAGCGACCGGCGACGAGGGGCACGGGCACCACCACTGATC
>Ga0114932_10000075_pt1 | contig 104513 bp, 93 predicted proteins | sample 2SBtaG_2_FD_87286 | JGI IMG/M metagenome (GOLD analysis project Ga0114932, IMG submission 87286) | Deep subsurface microbial communities from Kolumbo volcano to uncover new lineages of life (NeLLi) - 2SBTROV12_ACTIVE470 metaG | ecosystem: Environmental > Aquatic > Marine > Volcanic ...
CTTTCTCCTTCAACAAAACGCTTCATTAATTTTCTCGCCTCTATTACGATAACAATGCAATAAATATAACATTGCTTAGTAATATTGACGACTCTGCGTTTTCACACAGTCTGGGCCGATAGCAGACCTTTTTTTTCGCCGAGCGATTTTCCACACTTGCCCCACGCCTAGTGGTTCAGATGTTTTTTGAGAGATTTCCATTTTTCTTGTGTGGCCTGGCTGGCTTTAGTTTCCATGTCCCGATAAATGGCGATCACTTTTTTTCCTAATGGCGTGAGGGCAGCTCCGCCGCCACCTTTTCCACCCGTCACACTTTCTACCAAAGGTTTTTTGAAGCATTTGTTCATGGTGTCTACCATGTCCCAGGCACGTTTATAACTAATATTACTTTGTCTTGCCGCTTCTGATATGGACCCCACTTGATCGATGGATTCCAGCAAGTCTACTTTGCCTGGACCCAAAGCAATCAGATCACCTGACATAATCCGGAAACGGGAACGACAACGAACGCTGTTGGTTTTGGTTTTTGGCAATTTCTAATCCTATTATTTTTTTATTCTGACGAGCCCCAAAACATTTGGAATGGGCCTGGAAAATGTGTTTTCGTCATGTTCTCTGGAACCGGTGGAATAACTTCCTATGAACTCATGCTCTTCTTTGCCGGTATTGATATATAACTGTGCATCGGCACCCCCTTCTACATACATCGCACGTTTTAAATTTATAGGAAGTTGCAAAAGCATATTGATCAGCTCGTGGGTGGAGTAAGGGGATCTAACATGAATGAACATAATCCTTCCCTGGTGGTCGAGCCCAATGGCGGCGGTACTCCACATCCTTTTTGAAGGGCTCCAGACATTTTCCCCTTTACAGGAAACCATACGAATACTTTGAACTAAAGTTGCATATTGTTTTCGAAGAATACTGAAGTCTTCGCACTCCCGATCGATTAATTTTACCGCAGACAATTTTATTTCAGTGGGATCAAAAGCAAGAATGGTTTTGTCTTTAGACAACCAAGTGCTATTTACATGTTTTCCTGTTTTCATGAAGGAAACACTCGACACTTGATTTTTCTGGTACATGCTGGCGTTGATACCTGCAACAAGGGAATTCTGGTTCACCCATTTTTTTACCGAATACCTCTTGTTGGTTTTTGAGGCGGAAGAATTTAACAATTTTAATGCGAAAAATCGGGTGTCAGCCCGCAATACCCTGATTAACGAATCACCGAGTATGGATTTTTTGGGTGCCGCAAAAAACCCTAAATCCAACCCTGGTTCCAGTTTCCTCCAAACCCCAGAATCCTTTGATGAAAAATCGGCGAAACTCAGATCCGAGGGCAACAAAACGCCAAAGGTGGAAAACAAAAGAAAAATTAATAAATGTTCCCGAATCCAAGTTAACTGAGCAAAACTAGGCATGCTTCTAAAGGTTTTCTGGTCTCTTTTCATATGATTATTAACTGTTTTCCCAATACCAAAAGAATTTGAAATTATACCCTGTGCGCAGTGCTTTTTTCTTCCCATTTGTAGCTTAAGTGGGGAGTTTCTATGATGATACCATTGATTTTATGCCTGTTTTCGTCCATAATAACAGAAAAATATCATTGAACCCGATGTAGCAGACAGCATGCTTTCTTGAGGGTTTTGCAAGGATTGTTAGATTACGAGGACGAGAAAGTTAGCTCTGAGGATTTTTGGGTTTTGTCACCTGAAAATTTCCAGAAGTCTATTTTAGTTTGTTAATGGTGTTTAATTATTGTTTCATTTTTTTTAAGAGGAGTTTATGAAGATCATTTCTAAAGTATTAGCCTTGATGGCAGTTATTGCATTTGTAGGATGTGCGGGTCAAGCTGGTGGTGGATCCACAGCGAGTGTTGCTACCTCTAGTAAACCTCTTTCTATTACTACCCCTGCGACTCTTTCTAATGTAAGTAGTCCGTTGCAAGTTTGCATGGCAACCAATGGTTATACCGTTGAACCTGCGAAAAATGGTGTGAACGCGGGTAAAGGACATCATCATCTGTTGATTGACGTGCCTATTCCAGCAGATTTGAGCAAGCCTATCGGTAAAGATGGAAACCACGTGCATATGGGCGATGGTTCTAAATGTAAAACATTGAACCTGTCTAAAGGGCAACACACAATTACCGCTCTTTTTGCACAAGGCAATCATGTTCCTTACAATCCTCCGGTAACGGATGGTGTGACGGTTACAGTTGTGCATGTAAAATAATTCCATCAGGAATAATTTTATTGGAAAAAATTTAATTCCATCCCCGAAAATGGGGGTGGAATTTTTTTTTGACCTCTCTTCAGATATTTTATGACAAATATACCTAAAGCTTCGGGCCTGGTTTTTTCTGATGACCACCTGATCAACCTCTATTGCATAAACGAGCTATACCAAAGCATCGGCAAAGAAGTTGTCAGTCGCCTTAAAGAAATCTACGGACTGGATCTTTCGCTGACTGCAGGTATCTGGGGAGGCACCTATTTAATCGCCAAGCCCAATGGGTTATCGCGTCGGCGCATCTGGAGGCTCTATTCCATAGTAAACCTACCGCAAAACAGTCCCCTGGATAAGCATGAAAATATGGAAAAACTGGTTGCTGTTTATGCCGATGTTTATAAAGAAGCATTTGCTCCTTACCAGCTTCAGCTCGACTTGAAAATGTGGGGTGGCAAGTTGCCCCATAGTAATAGGGCTAAACCCAGCATCACCATGCATATGGAAGATGCGACGGAAAAAGTTCGCTGGTTAAGAACCTTCTTTGTCTGGAACAAAGTTCCGTGGGAGGAATCGATAATCAGCGACACGGTAAGAATTATCAAGGAATACAAGCAGTATTTTGACTTGCAAAAAGGGCCTGTAAAAAAAGATCCCAAGGATATCAAATATCTTTTGCAAGACATTATCATCATTTACCGGACTCTTGAAAATGCCTGTAGTGAAGAATTTCGAGAACATGCCACGCCCATTATCGAAACCATGATGCAGGCATTTATGGAAGGGCTTCATGAGCCTGAAAAGATAAACGAGCTTTACCAGACGGTTTTTAACAACGCCCTGATTTACGGTTTCGAGGAAAGCTTGGGAGAGCCTTTCAGGAAAGAGGGATTGGACATAAGCAAGCTAGAGACCTGGCCCGTTGAAAAAATCAATTGGGTACCCGATGAGCTAAAAGAAAAACTCATCCCGCCAATTCAAAATATTTTTGATGGATTCAAAAAAGAATTGGGGGCAGGTGGGGGCTCTTCAGATTAGTTTTACTTTTCTAAAGCAGAAACAAATTCGGCAAGGCTGGGAAAAACTATTGCTGCACTTGTGAAATCTATATTTCGGTTCAAGTCGTTTTGCAAAATGATGCAGGGAATGCCTGCTTCGTTGGCTGCATCCAATCCTTTCAAGGCATCTTCCAAAACAAAACATTCTTCAGGGGCGTGCCCCAGTTTTTCGGCAGCATTCAGGAAAATATCGGGAAAAGGTTTTTCCCGTTTAGCAGATTCTTTACCGAGAATGACGGGGATCAGGTCCAGTGCATCGGCATTTCGCAAAATATGTTGGATATCTGTGGCCCAGGAGCCGGAGGCAATTGCCAGCTTGTATTCCGAAGACAGGTGTTGAATCAGTCGAACCGCTTCTGGAAATAGCTTGATCTCTCCACTTTTACAAAACCGGGTGTAGACTTCGAATTTTTGTTTGCGCATATCTACCGGATCGACATTTAGCTTGAGGTTGTGGCGTTCGATTTCTCCTGCAATCCCTTTTCCTTTAGAGGTCCATTCCACCCAGTATTCCTCTTTGTTTAGAGTATGACCATACCTTTCAAATACCTCATTGTAGGCTTTGTAATGATACGGTTCCGAGTCGGCGAGCAACCCATCGAAATCCAGAATTGCGGCTTTGGATTTTCCAAGAAGGGTGTGAAGTTTTGATTTGCGTTCTGAGAAAGAGGAGTCCATCGGTGATGAGAAATTATTCAAGTATTTTTCCAAAGCGGTCAAAGCGAACCCAGCTTTCGAGTTGGTTCCAGGACCAGTAAATCATCAAAGCTTTACCGCGTACTTTGTTTACATCGAGAAAACCCCAATAGCGGCTGTCCTGACTGTTTTCCCGGTTATCTCCCATCATAAATAAATGGCCGTCGGGAACCAGCACAGGACCAAAATCATCGCGTGGCACCAGAGGGCTGTCGGAAGGTGAATCGGTGTGTCGTGCGTGCAGGTCCTCATAAGGTTTGCCGTTGATAAAAATATTTTGGCGCCGAACCTCAAGTAAATCACCCGGAATGCCAATCACTCTCTTGATAAAATCGCGTTTCTCGTCTTTGGGATACTTGAAGACGATGATATCGCCCCGTTCAGGTTGTTTGGGAAAGAAAATGATGTCATCGAATAGTTTGATATTCAGAAATGGGATTTCGTTAGGAATATGCGTTCCGTAAGCAAATTTTGAGACAAGGATATGATCCCCAATAAGAAGTGTTGTCTCCATAGAGCCCGAAGGAATTTTAAAAGCCTGAACGGCAAACGTACGGATGAAAAGGGCAAGAAGAAGGGCTATTAAGATTGCTTCGGCATATTCCCGGGCAACGCTTTTTCTTTTTACCGGCTGACCCTCCGTATCTTCGTTATTTGTCATCTGTCCTCAACACAGCAAGAAAAGCCTCTTGGGGGATTTCCACACTTCCAATCTGTTTCATTTTTTTCTTTCCTTCTTTTTGTTTCTCAAGCAATTTGCGTTTTCGGGTTATATCTCCCCCATAACATTTTGCCAGAACATTTTTTCGCAACGCTTTGACTGTCTCACGTGCAATGACCTTGCTACCAATAGCAGCTTGGATGGCGACCTCAAACATTTGTCTGGGGATCTGCTGCTTGAGTTTTTTAGCTAAATCACGACCTTGGAAGAAGGCTTTATCTTTATGTGCTATTAAGGACAAAGCATCTACCAGTTCTCCGTTCAAGAGAATGTCCAACTTTACCAGACTGGATGTCCTGAAATCTATAAATTCGTAATCAAAGGAGGCGTAACCTTTGGTGGAAGATTTTAGTTTGTCATAAAAGTCCAGCACGATTTCATTGAAGGGCAATTCGTATTCCAGAAGGACGGTTTCCGGATTCAGGTACTCCATTTTTTTCTGGATGCCGCGCCGGTCTCTAACCAGACCCATAATAACGCCAATGTATTCGTCCGGTAAAATGATGGTTCCCATAACATAGGGTTCTTCAAGGTGATCGATATTCTTTTGTTCTTTTAGTTTGGTTGGGTTGTCGATCATTATGGTTTTGCCATCGGTGGTAATCACCTTATAAATAACCGTGGGCGCAGTAGTGAGGAGATCGACTTTATATTCCCGCTCAATACGTTCCCGTATGATTTCCATATGCAACAATCCGAGGAACCCGCAACGAAACCCAAATCCCAGGGCGGTCGATGTTTCTGCCTCATAAGAAAATGAAGCATCGTTCAAGGTTAATTTTTTAAGCGAGTCGCGCAGGTCTTCATAGTCATCTCCACTGATCGGGTAGAGCCCACTGAACACCATGGGCTTGACCTCTTTGTATCCTGGTAAAGGGCTTTCGCACGGAGATTTGGAATGTGTGATGGTGTCGCCTACTTTAGTTTGGTCCAGTTGTTTGATTCCCGCAATCAGGTAACCCACTTCTCCTGCTTGCAGGGTAGGTTTGGGTTCTTGTTTGGGATTAAAGGTGCCGAGTTCTTCCACTACAAAAGTGTTTCCCGTGGCCATCATGGTTATTTCATCGTTCACCGAGAGTTTTCCATGCTGAACTTTAACCAGGACAATGACGCCGCGAAAAGAATCGTACCAGGCATCGAATAGCAAGGCCTGCAGTGCGCCGGCTTTGTTGCCTTCAGGGGATGGAATTATTTTTGTTACCGATTCCATCAACTCATCGATACCTATTCCTTCTTTAGCGCTTACCAGAACAGCATTGTCTGATTCGATCTGCAATACGTCTTCCAGTTGTTCTTTTATGAATTCCGGGTTTGCACTGGGAAGATCAATTTTGTTGATGACGGGAACCACGGTCAGATTATGCTGCATAGCCAGGTTCAGGTTGGCAATTGTTTGTGCCTGAATGCCTTGTGTCGCATCAATGACCAGCAATACGCCTTCACACGCAGCAAGACTGCGTGATACTTCGTATGTGAAATCTACATGTCCCGGCGTATCGATCATATTGAAAACAAAGTTACCTTCCTCTTTGGAGGTATATTTCAAACAAACCGTTTGCGCTTTAATGGTAATCCCGCGTTCGCGTTCAAGGTCCATATTGTCCAAGACCTGATCTTTCATTTCCCGCTGGGTTAGCGCAGAAGTGGCAAGAATCAGTTTGTCTGCAAGAGTAGACTTACCATGATCGATATGGGCAATGATGGAAAAATTTCTTAGTTTATTTTGATCCATAGTTTTTAAAAATTTATCAAACCAAACAATCCGTTAAAGCATCGGACAAAAATTAGAAGAGAGATGTTTTAATCCGGGAGATATTTAAGTAATAAATACTTCTTATCAGTTCATGGAAGAAGTGCGTGCCACTTTACGGGAAGGGGAAAATGCCTCGCTGTATTTTTCAATGCTGGTAAGGGGTGTCGTCCTTAAAAATTTTCGCCATTCATCAAATCGGGTTTTCATTGCCTCATAATCTTTTGCATTATCAATATCCAGAGCGGCTCCTGGAAAAGGTACTTCAAGGGCCGAAAACCGGGTTTTCATTATAGTGGATATTGTTTCTTCCAATTCTTTTTTGGGATTCAGTTTTCTAAAATAATCTACCACGAACTCCAGGCCCAGTCCGCCAAAAAACAAACATAGCTGCAATCCGATGTAATTTTTATAATGCTTTGCCTTATCTTTTCCAAATACGGACAAACCAAACAATACCAGATTTTTGAAGTTTCTCTGATACCGATACTGGTACATCTTTTGGATGTATTCCCGATTCTCAATGCGCAAAGGCTTGACCAGATGCAAGTTGTTGATGCGGAAACTATCCTCCTTGATATGCAAATAGGCCATCTTGATCCCGGGCTTACCTTCCTGAGGATAAAAATGTCGCAGTTTCTCGCGCGAGACCAGCCCAAGCACATGGTCGTATCGATTCATATCCGCGTTGGATATAAAATATTCAACTTCATGCGGAGTTATTAACGGAGCATCGCATGGCACAATAAGAACGGCTTTTTCCCGGTGTGCATCCGTATTGGTAACCTCTACTTGTTGGGATTGTAAAAATGTCTGCCAGACATTTTCATACAAATTGGCCTTTTGTTCGACGACATGAATACGTTTCGGAAATTCACGGTCAATCCGGCTCGAATGTAGAACCTGATCGAGTTTGTCTTTCAATCCAACAATATAGATATCCCCAATCGATTCGACCTGCTGCAAGGTCTCAATTACATAAAGAATGACGCATTTCCCCTGCAGGGTCAAAAATGCCTTGTTCTGGTGATAAACTTTATAGCTGGACTTCCCCTCACCCGCTACCAGAATCACATCATATTTTTTATGTCCGTTTGATGAGCTCATAACCCCAGTTTACCACTTCCTTTTTTAATATTTATAATTTCTTGCGCGCTTCCGGTAAATTGGTTATACAAATGATTCGCTTTTTATAATTACAATACCCGGTGTATTTCCATGGCAGATGATTCAAATCTAAAAACAACCCCTCTTCACTCCATGCACAAGGAACTTGGTGGCAAGCTGGTTCCATTTGCAGGCTGGCATATGCCCATTCAGTTTAAAGGAGTGATTCAAGAGCATCAATGCGTTCGGGATGGTGTGGGTATTTTTGATGTTAGTCATATGGGCGAAATCGAAATCGCCGGTCCAGATGCAAAAAAATTAATTCAATATCTGGTAACAAATGATATTGAAACCATGCAAGACAATCAAGCCCTGTATACCTTGATGTGCCTGGAGACTGGCGGCGTTGTGGATGATTTATTGGTCCACCGTTTTTCCGACGATCACTATTTTCTTTGTGTTAACGCATCCAACTCGGATAAAGATTTTCAATGGATTCTTAAAAATGCCGGCGATTTTAACGCTTCGGTAAAAAATACCAGTCAGCAGACGGCACAGCTGGCGGTACAGGGGAAACACTCTGAGGCACTTGTTCAAAAACTGTGCGACACCTCGTTGAGCGAGATTGAATACTACCATTTTAGAAAAGCAAAAATCCACAATTTTGACTGTATTATGGCTCGTACCGGATATACCGGAGAAGATGGTTTTGAAATCTATATCGACTCAAAAAATGCCGAATCGGTATATAAATCGCTCATCGAAGAAGGAAAACCCTTCAACTTGCAACCTATTGGCCTGGGTGCAAGGGATACTTTAAGATTGGAGATGGGTTATGCCCTCTATGGCAATGAACTCAATGAAAATTGTAATCCCCTGGAAGCCGGTTTGGGGTGGGTCATCAAATTGCAAAAAAATGATTTTATAGGGCAGGCAGCACTTAAAAAACAAAAAGATGCGGGTCTTTCTCGAAAACTCGTCGGCATTCGATTGCTCGATCGAGGGGTGCCGCGTCCTCATTACCGGGTTTTAAACGAAGGGTCACCGATAGGAGAGCTGACAAGTGGAACATTTTCTCCTTCCTTGAATACGGGGATCGGTTTATGTTATGTATCCACAGAATATGCAAAACCCGGAACCAAACTGGATGTGGAAATCAGGAAGTTGAACGTACCTGCTGAGGTCGTAAAGCCGCCTTTCCTGCCAAGTCGTGTTAAAAAAAACTAACTGTTAATTTCCTGGAGGCATCATGGAGGTCCCTGAAAATCTTCTCTACACGCAAGAACATGAATGGATACGTGTGGATGGCAAAAAAGCAGCCGTTGGTATCACCCAATTCGCACAAGATCAACTGGGAGACATTGTTTTTGTCGAATTGCCAGAAGTCGGTACTTTGATAGAACAGGAAAGCCCCTTTGGGGTTGTGGAATCTGTCAAGACTGTTTCTGATCTTTATGCCCCGGTCAGTGGTACTGTTACCGCCGTAAACAAAGATCTGGAGGCCCACCCCGAGCAGGTAAACGAAGCGCCTTACGGAAATGGGTGGATCATTGAAATAGAGCTTACAGATGAAAAGGAACTTGAAAAATTAATGAGTCCTGAGGATTATATTGAGCAGTGTAGTAAGGAACAAGGCTAGTTTCCCTTAACAAATTTTCAGGTCTCTCCAAAAATGCGGTATATCCCCCACACAGAACAAGACATCAAACAAATGCTCGCCGAGATCGGCGTTGAAAATATTGATAACTTGTTTGATAGCATCCCGGAATCTTTGCGGCTAAACAATAAGTTGCTGGATTTACCTCCCAGTCTTCCTGAAAGTGAATTAACGGAATACCTGAAGCGGATGCAAAAAAGAAACACCACTTCTGAAAACGGATCTGTTTTCCTGGGCGCTGGAGCTTATCACCATTTCTCGCCTATATTGATCGATCATTTAATTTCGCGTGGAGAGTTTGCCACCAGTTACACCCCATACCAGCCTGAAGTCAGCCAGGGGACCTTGCAGGCCATTTATGAATTTCAAACCATGATCTGCCTTTTGACCGGAATGGAAATTGCCAATGCTTCCATGTATGACGGGGCATCAGCACTTGCCGAAGCGGTGATAATGGCAAACCGGATCAATCGAAGAAGTGAATTTCTAGTATCGCGTACCGTACACCCAGAATACCGCAGTGTCATTGACACTTATACCCGAGGCAGTAAATTTGATTTGAAGGAAGTTCCTTACACCGCGGAAGGGGGCACTGACCTGGAATTTATTTTAAAAAACCTGACCGAAAATACAGCAGCGGTTGTTATTCAATCCCCTAACTTTTTTGGAACTGTGGAAGAATACGCCTCGCTGGCCGAAACGCTTTCGAAAAATGGAACCTTGTTGATTGTAGCTGTTGCAGAAGCTTTGTCTTTGGGCATCATAAAACCACCGGGACAACGGGGAGCGGATATTGTGGTAGGAGAAGGACAATCTTTTGGATTACCGGTTTCATTTGGGGGTCCTTATGTGGGATTCTTTGCCACGCGCGAAAAATATCTCCGCCAAATGCCGGGAAGACTCGCCGGAGAAACTCAAGACCAAAATGGCAAGCGCTCCTATGTGCTCACCTTGTCTACCCGTGAGCAACATATTCGACGCGAACGGGCGACCTCTAACATATGCACTAATCAGGGACTTTGTGCGCTGGCAGCTACTATTTTTCTGTCTACTCTCGGCAAACAGGGTTTGAATGAAATGGCGACACTCAATGTTAGAAAAGCACATTACTTGAAAAACCGATTGGCACATATTCCGGGATTTGAAATTAAATTCGGCACCCATTCTTTCAACGAGTTTGTGCTCGAATGTCCACGACCGGTCGAAGAGATTTTGCAAACTTTGAAACAGGATCATATCATTGGAGGCTATCCTCTAGAACAGCATTATCCTGAATTAAATAACTGCCTCCTCCTCTGTGCTACAGAGCTGAACAGTCAGGAAGATATGGATCGGCTTGCGGACAAACTGGAAGAAATGTAAATTTTCTATAAGACGCACAATTCATTATTTTTGCTAGATAAACCTCGCGTTTGTCATTGCGAGCATAGCGAAGCAATCCAGGTTGAAAAACAAACCTTCCTTTTCAGAAGAATATTCCACAAGTAAATTGGGAAATTATTAAGGCTGGATCGCCACGCTCCCGCCGGTCGCTCGCGATGACGTGGGTTATGCAAATACCTTTTTATTTTTGGGATATTTGCTCTGCCAGTTCTTCAGCGGGATAGGTCAGGATCTCGGCAAGGGTAGGATGATAATGCGGAATGTTCATCAAGTCCTTTACGGTTCCACGAAAATGCATGAGAGTAATAATCTCGTGAATCAACTCTCCCGCCTCCGGTCCGACAATATGTCCTCCCAGCACCTCACCGGAAACAGGATTACATAAAATTTTCACATGCCCATGGGTTTCCCCTAGGCACATGGATTTTCCGTGGTCACTGAATGGATGCGATGCCACCAGGTAGTCAATGTTTGCCGCCTTACATTCTCTTTCGCTTAAGCCGACACTGGCCACTGCCGGGTCTGTGAAAACAACCGATGCTTTTAAACGGTCATCGACCTTTTTAAAGTTTTCAGGATGGCATGCGTTAAATCCGGCTACTTCTCCTTGCTGAATGGCGATATGAACTACCTCGTGAATTCCATTCACATCGCCCACGGCAAAAATATTTTTTTGATTTGTGCGCATTTCAGAATCAACCGTTACACGGCCTTTATCTGTTGCTACCCCTGCGGCTTGCAGATTGAGCCCATCAATATTTGGCCTTCGACCCAAAGCCTGAAGAATGGTTTCCGCTTCGACACGGTTTTCTTTTCCTTCGTGTTCGAAATAGATCGTGGAGCGATTATTTTCTTTGGCGGCTTTTATTATTTTTGTTCCTGTATAAAGTTCCATTCCCTCTTCTCGGAAACGGTCTTCTACGGGGCGCGCCAAGTCTTCATCGCCTTGCGATAAGATATGGTCACTTCTCTGTATCAAAGTCACTTTTGTGCCAATCCGTAAAAAAAACTGCGCGAGCTCTACTGCAACAGCACCAGCACCTAAGACAATGATCGACTCGGGGATTTCTCGCATGGTCAAAACGTCATCGCTGGTGACATACCCGGTTTCTTTTAATCCAGGGATGGGGTAATCGGCAATCACTGAACCTGTGGCGACAATAAATGATTTGGCTTTAAGGGTAGATGTGCCCACTTGCACTTCATTGGGGGAAATAAATTCGGCTTTTTCTTCGATGAGCGCGAATCGAGAGTCTTTCAACTGTTCGACACGGTAATCGGTAAATTCGCCAATCAACTGGTTTTTTCGATCGTTGATGGCAGCAAGATCTGCCCCGGCTTCAACGGGAAGCAACCCGAACTCCTGGGCACGACGCATTAAAGCGATAATATCTGATGATCGGAGGATGGTTTTCGTAGGCATGCATCCACGCAGGATGCATAGTCCGCCGAGAGGGCCGGGATCGACAATAGCCACTTTTACGCCATGGGATTGTGCGGTAGATGCGGCGGCATAGCCCGCCGAACCACCGCCTATAATTGCGACATCAAATTCCAAAAGAAGTCTTTTTAAAGATTATCAAATAACTATTTCTAGAAGCATAAAAACTGGTGTATTGCGCAAACCGTTTTGACCTATTGGCCCGAGGGGCCTACCCCTCAAGAGTTTGGCAATCTTCAGGGGTCAGATCAAACTCTCTACCACATTCCTGCATCAAGTCGCGGGCATTTTTCTCCATGAAATCTTCGCCCGTTTCTTTAAAGATATCTGCTGCCTTGGCAAGGTGATGAATGGTTTCCTTGCCATATTTTAATCCGTAATACAGCATAGCAATGTTGCTGTGCGCTCTACCGAATTCAGGGTTGATACGAATGGCTTCCTTGTAATGCTTGAAGGCTTCTTCCATCTCACCAATGAGGTTGCTCACAACCGCCAAACTATAATGAACCATCGGAGCTTCAGGTTTGATGCGAAGCGCTTCGCGAAAAGATTTAGAAGCTTCAAGATTCATGCGAAGCTTGCCGTAGCGAATGCCAATGTTAAAATGCGCAAGAAAATGATCGGCATCAAGCTCAATAGCTTTTTTATAAGATTCAAAAGTTCTGCGGTCATCCCCCAGCTTGCTAAAAGCCAGACCATCCTTAAAGTGCTCTTCCGCAGTTTTTTCTGTTTGTTGTTCCGATGACATAATTTTCCTCTAATTTTCTAATGAAAAATGGTTTCACGACAAAATTGAAATTGGATAAGCATCTATGCTACCTTATTGCCCCCCACCATTGCAACCGGCGAGCCGCCGGGGGCTCTAGAGGTCGTGTCTTGGCTTGCAGGCAAGGATCTTTATTCAGGGGGTTTCTCCAATAACTAGAAAGAAATCATGGCAATAGAACCCGGAACAGATGAAGAACGGCTCATGCTGGGCCGCTGGATTAAAAGAGGACAAAAACTCATTGTGGGCACCTCGTGCCTGGGAGACTCTTATCTCGATCCCAATGTAAAAAGAGAGGAAGAGATTCAAAAGTTGTCAGAAGAATATGTTGCCTTTGACCATCAGGTGGGCGAGGAACTGTCTCACTTGAAAGGCAAATTTCGCTGGGATCTTGAAAAATATTATCGCGACCGATACGGTCCCTACCTTCCCGAGGATTAACCTCTATGTCCAATGTCAAAATTTTAGAACTGGACGAAGCTCCTGAAGAAGGAACCGGAGTACAAATCGATCTCGAACACCCCTATACAGAATGGAAGTATCTTCTCGCATTTTTTAATGTTGAAGGAAAGTTTTATTGTATTGGAGATAAATGTAAGAGCTGTGAGGGAAGCCTGGCAAAAGGGGTTTTAAAGGGTATGTTTGCCTTTTGCAGTCGAGAAGAATGCGCCTGGAACATTAAAAAAGGCTACTGTAAGTGGAACCACTCCGATACCACTCCCATCTACAAAGTCGCCACCCAAGACGACGGTTTCTATATAGAGATTTAAAGACCCCCGTTTTTTTTCAGGTGTATAATTTCATCTCAACAGGAGGTGAGTTATGAGTCTGGATCTAAAAAGAAAAGTGGTGACCGTCCGTCCCGAAGAAACCATTACCACCAAACAGAATCTCCCCTATTACGTTGGCATTTCAGAAGAGACCGCAGGTGCCAAAGGGTTGTCGATGAATATGGTGGTGATCCCACCCGGCGGCTCGCCCAAAGCGCATTATCATAAAGATTTTGAAACAGCAATTTACATATTGAAAGGAAGAGTGGAAACCCGCTTTGGTGAAAACCTCAAAGAGTCGATCATTAATGAGGAAGGAGACTTCGTTTTCATCCCGCCCGGAGTGCCGCACAAGCCGGTCAACCTGAGCGAAACCGAACCGGCACTTGCCATCGTTTCCCGCAACGACCCCAACGAACATGAAAATGTGATGCCTTATGAGGGAAAATAAAAACTAATTTAACCAAGAATGAAAATGTTGAAGATCAAGAATGTTTGGTAGTGCTTGTAGTCAAGGGGCTAATTGTCTTTTTTATGATTCTTTAAAATGAATTTTTGGGGGTGAATTAATGAGGCGTACGAAATCTAAATCTAAACAATTAGATGAATATAGACTATTTAAGAAGTTAGACGGGTACGCAAAAAGTGTTAGCGAAGGTAAAATTAGAAAGGGAAATTATTTTTCGCTCTGTGTTCGTGCTGCTTTCGTAAAATGTTATGAGTTCAATTTTCATGCATGGGATGAAAAAAATTCGGCCACCGCTTTTTTTTGGCTTCCCACGCTTCGAGGTATTTGTGAAGACTTAATTGTTCTCAACTATATTCAACTTATTCCTAAGATTGATAGAGAACCTCTTATATTAGATCTCATGATGCATGAGGTGCAGGATCGCACAAAGATCCAGGAAACGTTTTTTAAAAAAACACGTCCTCAACAACCTTGTCTAGCACCTAACGCATCGGCTGAGCAATTGGCTGACCTTGAAAATAGAGTAAGGCAGGTGTGGCGCGCACACGGCTGGTCAAACATGACAAAAAATGTTCGCCCGCCAACTAGACAAATTGCAGAAAAACATGGAGGAGAAGTCTTGGCAGTACTATACGATTACTTGTATCGCCTTACTTCTGATACTGTGCACTTTAGTGTTAGAGGATTGTTAAGAATGGGTTGGGGGAACTTACCTCATAGCAAATTTTCTACGACTAATTTAAACATGTACTATGTGACATTTGTGCGGATCTATGGAGCATTTATGTTTTGTTCATATTTTGAACTCCTTTTTCGCTTTCTCCGGCCAGATAAAAAAACAAAGCTTCTTGTTGGTGAAATTCGTCAATCCATATTAAAGAGACCTCGTTGGCCTGAAATGATTACCTTTGAAGAAATGAATGTCAGCCCACCCAAGATAAGCGTTATGCAAATAGCACTCTCTTTGATGCAATCAGAGACAAAAAAATACTTGCTAAAGTAAAAAACTATCCTTAACAAAATAACTTACAAATTAAGTGGAATATTTATTAGTCTGGATCGCCGCGCCGCTTTGCGGCTCGCGATGACGTGCGGTAGGGTTTAGGGGAGCAAAATTTTCTTCTTTTAAATATGCCCAAATGGTTTGTATCGCTATAACAGTTCTGACCTATAGCCCACGGCGGCTCGCCGTTAGACCATGCCGATGGCGGGTTGTTGCATTTGGCGGCGTTGTTCTTCGGTCATTTCCAATTGTGGCAGATTGTTCGATCCGTACTTATCGATGTAGAGGAAAATGTATTCGCGGACACAGGTTCTTAAGTCCCATTTCGAATTGTGGTTTTGTTCAAACTCATCGAAGACATCCAGCGCTTCCTGAATGGTGAGTCCATCCTTGGTGGTGAAGTAATAGTCCAACGCTAGATCCCATTCCGGATTTTTATAATAGGTCAGTCCATATTTTTCCGGTTCGAAGGCAATGGGACTGTATTTTCCCAATACAAAAGTCATGAAGCCGAGGGAATGAATATGGGCGCTGTTCTTTTCGACAAAAGCTTTGCTGTCATCTGCTTCTTCACTGGTTTCACCAGGAAAACCAAAGAAGCCCATCAAGTGGTTCCAAATCCCCGCATCAGAAGACATTTGCAAGTTGGTTTCAATGGCATCGAGCTTGGTTGCCTTATCCATAAGTTTTAATACCCGCTGATTGCCTGATTCGTAACCGAAGTGAAGGTATTTGCAACCCGACTCGGCAACATCTTTCCACACCTGTTCTTCCAGTAAAGATTCTTCAAACCGCATATGGGTGGTCCATGCAATATCGAGCTTGTCGTCAATCAGTCGACGTGAAAGCTTTTGGAACAGGGCGGGTGGGTAAGACTCATCGGTGAAATGAAAAAACCGCGTGCCATATTTTTCTTTGAGGAAACTGATTTCTTCAACGATATGATCGACCTGTTTGGTGCGGAAGCCTTCAACATAGCCTTGGAAATGGTCGCAGAAGGTGCAACGCCCCCAATAGCATCCACGAGTTGCGAGATAAGGCAGAATCAGTTGCGGCACAAAATATTTTTCGAGCGGCAGACCATCGAAATCCGGCGGCGGCAACTCGGCAAGGGATTCTGCAAAGACTTCTTTGTTTACGTGGACCCCTTTTTCGTCTTTATAAATCAGGTTGGGTAGAGTTGAAAATTCATCCCCGTTTTTAACCGCTTCGGTCAATTTAAGATAAGCGGATTCCCCTTCATAAACGATGGCACTGTCGAACAGTTCCCATAAATTTTCCATTCCCGGAAGCATATCGCGAATTCGGGTGATGATGTTTCCTCCCAATGTGATATGGGTGCCGGGGAATTCCTCCTTGATCATTTTGCAGAAAGTGAATGTCGGGATCAGTTGCTTCTGTTGCACCACCGAGATGCCCACCATTGCCGGTCGGTCGCGCTCCATCACCGGGCGAATCAGCATGGCGTAAACATCGCGATAAATATTGATCTGATCGTCATCGAGAGATTCAATGATCTCACTCGACATGAACGGTTTGTAAACGATATCGGTTTCAATGGGAGGAAAACAAATTTGCGCCGGGTAATAACCCAGAGAGATCAAAGTCATTGTCTGATGCAGGCAGTGGGTGGCCCATTCCAACTGGTCGATGTCATAGAAAGCCTGGCTACGCAGAATTTTTTTGGCGCGTTCAACGTCATTTGAAAATTGTTCGAACAGTTCCGGCGTGCAGGTTTGCAACTTATCTAAAAGTTCCTGTTCTTCTTCGTCCAGCTTACGTTTGGTTTGTTCTTCGTCGAGGAATTGCCTTTCGTTTGCGATGCGTTGGGCAACATGTTCCAGAAACCGCCGACTGAAAAACAAATCGTACATTTCTACATTGACGTCCATCTGCACGACTTCGTGACCGGCAGGGCGTAACACGGATGCGAGAGACGGCAAGCTCAAGTAAGGCTCGGAAGGCAACCAGTCAGGTGGAAATAAAAGTAAGTTTTTCATTTTTTTTGGTCTTTCTTGCTTTTCTTACTGCCTACCCCGCCAGGGGTTAGGCGCGGCAAAGAACTTTTTCCTCTTCTTCAGCGGGAGGTTGTTTGCCGTTCAATGCTTCTTTGCCAAATTTATCTATGTAGAGAAGAAAATGTTCGCGCGGCAGCGTGCCCCAAACTTTTAACGATTGGAAATACTCCTCCGCCATTTTAATGCAAGTGTCGTTCATTTCTACCGCTTCTTCCCGCGACATTCCTTCTTTGGCAACAAAGTCCAGGTTCATCGCGATGTTGCGGTCGGGATCTTCAATTATTTTTTCAATGGAAAACTTTTCAGGAAACTGGTAACAACTCGAATCGCGATTGAGGAGGAACACGCCGGGACCGAAAGAATGAATCGATTGCAGATTGTTTCTTAAAAAGTCGATGGTTTCCTGGGCTTCGGGTCGGGTTTCTGTTGGGAACCCGAAAAACAAAAATGAATGGTTCCAGATTCCCGCCTGGTGACTTTTCATCAATACATCGCGTTCGACTTCCTGGGTGGTTCCCTTGTCGATGAGAGCAAGGACTCGATCGTTCGCACTTTCCAATCCAAACATGAGGAAGATGAATCCTGCTTGTTTCATTTTTCCGAACAGTTCTTCGTCCATCACCTTTTCAAATTTCAGTAGGGCCAGGGAACGGATTTCAACTCCGCGCTCAATCATTTCTTCCGACACATCATTTAGCGAATGTGGGGATACGGCTTCATCGGAAAACGTAAAATATTTCGTGTTGTACTTTTTCATCAAGTGTTCCAGCTCATCCACCATCGCCTGGGTTTTCTGTTTTCCGTAACGGTGACCATAAACAAAACTATGTGTGCAAAAAGTACATTTGCCCCAATAGCAACCGCGGCTTTGCAATACCGGGATGATGGGATAGGGCGATAGATATTTATCCATCGGCAACCCATCAAAAACCGGATTCGGCAGTTCCTCGAACCGCAGTTCCACCCTTTCTTTGTTTTGCACCACTTCTCTGCCATCGAGATGCAGCAGATTGGGAACGGTGTAGAGCGAGTCGCCAGCTTTCAATGCACCTAGCAAACGGTGCATGGGTTCTTCCCCCTCAAAGGTGACAACGCTGTGGCAGAAATCGTCAAAAAATTCCGGGTGACCGATCAACTGTCCTGCGTTGACACTGAAAATTGGACCGCCCAGCGTTATATGCAAATGGGGATATTTTTCTTTAATCATTCTCGCTAGTGTGAGACCGGGAATGATTTGCGAAATACCTATTATGGATATTCCCACCACATCGTATTCCTGCCAGTTTTCTGTGGATAGCAGGACATTCTCGTATAAATTGATGAAAGGGTTGGTGGCGGTGTCGCGTGTGGTTTCGTGAGCTTTTCTGGTGGACTCTTCGGCACGGGTGCCACTTTCAAAAGTGGACAAACTGAATATAGCCGGTGCATAAGCATCAGACACCAGTTTCAGGGCAGATTTGATGACCATATCGGCCTGCTGGTATGCGCCGAAATCGAAAAACCGTTCTGGCGTTCGCATCACCGATTTGGCTTCTTCCACCCCACCTATGATCTGGTCGGAGAATTTCAGGCCCATCGATAGCACATCCAGATGCGACTTTTCCTTAATTGAAAGAGAGCTTTGGGTTTTCAAAGCCTGCTGCCGTTCCCGCATCAATTCTTCAGCCTGACGCAGCAGGGGAGCAGACAAAAAATGGTCGTAAGACTCGATATTAAAATCCCTTTGGGACACCTCCCATCCCTTATCCTGCAAAAATGCGGTCAGGTAGGGAGTGCTCAGATAAGGCTGAGTCGGATACCACTGTGCCGGAAAAATCAATAATGTTTTCATGATGTTAGAATGATACCATTTTCCCCCACTCCCGTGGGAGGGAATTTACAATGCCCTTATTTCCTCGCAATCCACTCCAAAGCAGAAAAAGATATTCTCATTAGAATCCAGCGGCACGCTGGCGGGGAAAGCAAAGTTAGCCCCTTAGCAGGGGAGGCAAAATAACCGAACCTGTAGTTAAAGGCTTTAAAACGATTTCTGCTTTATTGGAATAGGCCCCTGGGCATTGGGCCGAGTAGCGGTTGGTGGCTTAGTCCTTGACAATAAGGGTTCCCGGTGAAATAATTCAGCCTACTATCCCGCATTTTCCTCCACCAGACGGATGATTGATTGATTTAGTGGAGTGACGCGGGTTTTTCGTATTTTAAGAAGGAAAGTTTCATGAAAAGAACGTTTCAACCCAGCAATATCAAGAGAAAACGCGTACACGGATTCAGAAAACGTAGTGCAACCGCTAGTGGCAGACGTATTTTGGCTAATCGCAGGCGAAAAGGAAGAAAAAGCCTGTCTGCCTGAAAATGGGTGATTTCTCGTTTAGTAAACTGGAAAGGCTTACCAAAAGACCCGAGTTCGAAAAAGTTCTTGCCGAAGGGAAAAGGAATCGTGTTGGAAGGCTATGCACTGTTTTTTCACTTCCAAATGGCTTGGACAGGAAAAGGCTTGGGATCATCGCATCTAAAAAAGTTGGCAATGCGGTAGCACGGAACCGGGTCAAAAGAGCCATTCGAGAAATATTTCGGCAGATAAAACATCAGATGGTTCCGGCAACAGACATTGTCGTTATTTCCGGAAAGGAAATGGTTGCCGAGTCTTACAAGGTTATAGATGAAAAGCTCTCGAATGCCCTTCTGGCTATCAAGTGATCCCTCGATTCTAAATTTTCCCGGCCCTCAATGTTGAATTGGATTTTCCTTAAATTTGTTCGTGGATATCAGCGTTGGATATCGCCTTTTTTGATGCCAGCCTGCCGTTTTTATCCCAGCTGTTCGGAATATGCAGCCCAGGCTCTTAAGCGCCACTCATTGTTAAAAGCCGGTGGTCTGATCGTAACCCGTTTATGTAAATGCCATCCCTATCACGAGGGAGGCGCAGACCCGTTAAAGTAAAGCCGTTGGCTTTTTACGAATGCATTTTATAAAGAAACATTAGTAGCAATACTTGTAGACCAGTAAGTTATTTTTTTAGCTAAGCGGAGATTCGATTTGGAAAAAAGATTACTACTTGCCTTTGTTTTATCATTGGCAGTTTTCATTGGCTGGGGCGCCTTCATGGCGCAATTTCAACCCCAGGTAGCTAGAAAAACGGATACCGCAAAAAGTTTGGAGCAAAGCCCTGTTGCACCGCCCGGCCAGAGTCCGGTAGCACCCGCGCCTTTGACTTCCCGTCCACAAACCGCTACGCAACCGGCAGCGACGCCCCCTGTTGTCAGTCCGTTTCCTGGAAATGAAAAAGAAATTCAGGTTGAAGCCGGAGAAATTCATTACGTTTTAAGTAATAAGGGCGGGGTGCTGAAACATATTTTTCTGCCGCGTTTTAAAAACGATGATGGAGATGTCATCGACCTGATCAATAACCCTGATCATTTAACTGCCGCTTTATCTTTAAAGTCAAACGATGCGGAAATCACTTCTATTTTACAAAACGCTTATTATGAACCTTCAATATCTTCGATCGTTCTGGGCGAATCCAATCCTGAAGGTGTATTGACGCTCACTTTAAAACATGAGTCGGGACTGGAAGTTTTCCGGGAATTTAAATTTCGTCATAATGATTATGAGGTTGAAATTAAGACGCGTATTACCGCTTCCCCGCTAGCAACCAAAAACCTGCAATACAGTATTTTATTGGGACCGGGAATGGGTGGAAAAATTTCCTCTCAAACCGATTACATTGTTTTTTCCGGTGCAACGGTCTTTAACAACAATGAACGTATTGAGCACCCGCCAGAAGATTTGACCACTACCGCCTACCATAGGGGTGATTTGAAGTGGGTTGCTTTCCAGAATAAATATTTTGGTTCTGCTCTGGTTCCAGTGCAGGGGACTAAGGCGGGAATCGTATTTAAAGAAAAAGACCAGGTTTATGTCGGGTTGGAATACGAGTCTGTTCAATCGGCTGCAACTGCCTCGCACCTTTTTTATGCAGGCACCAAAGAACTCGAAACTCTGGAAGAGAAAGGCAACCATCTTGTTCGAATGATCGATTACGGATGGTTTGGCAACAAGTTCGCTTTCCTTGTTAAGCCGCTTTTGAAAGTGCTGGCTTATTTTTATGGATTAACTCAAAACTATGGTTGGTCCATTATTTTTCTGACCATTATCATCAAGCTGTTGTTCTTTCCGCTGACGCATAAAAGTTTTAAATCCATGAAAGGCATGCAAAAAATCCAGCCTTACGTGAAAGTGATTCAGGAGAGGAACAAGGATGACCGCCAGAAGATGAATGAAGAGTTACTGGAACTTTACAAAAAGCATAAGGTGAATCCTGTTGGCGGTTGTCTGCCCATGCTTTTGCAGATACCGGTTTTCATTGCCCTTTACCACGCCCTGTTTTTCTCAATTGAGCTTCGTGGAGCGCCCTTCATAGGGTGGATCACCGATCTTTCGGTACAAGATCCCTATTATGTAACGCCGGTGCTCATGGGTATCACCATGTTCCTGCAACAAAGAATGACGCCTTCTGTGGGCGATCCCATGCAGCAAAAAATTATGATGTTTCTCCCAATCGTGTTTACCTTTTTGTTTATATCTTTCCCGGCGGGACTGGTCATTTATTGGACGGTGAACAATATGCTGACCATTTCGCAGCAATATTACATCTACAAAGTCCTCAAAGACTAGCCCACTACCGTGGGATGGGATAGGTCACTTCGGTTTTCAGCAATATAAATCTTTAAGCTTCTAGAAGAGTTTTTGCCCCTGCGGCGAGCAGCCTTTCCTCCATCGGAGAAAGGGCTGTGATTTTATTGAGGGATTATTTTCTATCCCAGATTTTCTTCGATTACTTTTTTAATTTCGGCTTTAGACTTAACGCCAACCAATTGCTGTACCACCTGTCCGCCTTTGATGAACAAGAGGGTTGGGATTCCACGGATTCCGTAATTGGTGGCCGTGTTTGGGTTATCGTCCACATTCAGTTTGCCGACCAATAGCTGACCATCAAACTCACCCGCGAGTTCTTCAACAGTGGGAGCGAGCATTTTACAGGGCTGACACCATTCGGCCCAGAAATCGAGCATGACAGGTATTTCTGATTTAAGAACCGTTTGCTCAAATTCGCCATCAGAAACAATAACCACTTTACCGGCTGACATAGATAACTCCTTAAATGAATGAAATAAAAACTCTTAATTTATCCGCAGGGACTTTTATCTGATTAATTGAATCAATTGCGGTGCAAGAATTGCCATCCCTGAAAAAATTCTATTAACAAAATGCAAATAGGGGATGTTTTCTGATATTATCATAATCCCCAAACACCAGCAAGGCTTTAACCTTTTTGTGAGTGGGTGTGTCTGAATTAAACTAAATAACAAAGGTTTGGAGTCTAAAATCCATGGTAGATGCAGTCCATTTTTTTGCTTACGACGAATTGATCAATGAAGAAGTTTTTAAGGAACGTGGGCTGGAATATATTTCCAAGTCTTCCGTTAGCTTGTCAGGTTGGAAACGGGTGTTCAATAAAATCCCCAAAGACAATGAAGGACAAGAAGGACTGGGTCACGCGAATATAGAGCCCACCATTGACACGGCAGGAATGATGCACGGTGAGCTTTATGAGATGGATGAAAAATTTGTTCCGAAGTTGGATGAAATTTTTGACCACCCGAATGAATATCAGCGAAAGGTAATGCGGTTCAATCGCCACGATTTTCTAATGATCAATGGGATTGTGTACGTGGCTAAACCCGAAAAAATTGACAAGGGACTCAAACCCAGCAAAGCCATGATGAAGGTATTTAGAAAAACTAAAAAATTATTTCCAATGCTTTATTTTTCACGATTGATGAACACACCTACCATCGACTGAGCCTGACTTGGGAATAATCATGCAACCCTTCACTGCATTGGTGAGGCCGCCAGGAACAAGCTTTCCGCAGGCCATTTCCAATCACCCGCAGAAAAAGGGAATCGACTACTCCATAGCGCTAAACCAACACCAGAATTATGTAAATGCGCTGAAACAAATGGGAGGTAACATCCTTTCCCTGCCTCCCGAAAACTCTCTTCCGGATTCAACTTTTGTTGAAGATACTGCTTTTGTTTTTGGCGAGACTGCGTTCTTGTGTTCCGCGAAAGAAGAGAGCCGCAGAAAAGAAGTGGAGTCGGTTGCCCAGGCACTAAAAGAATTTCGGGATATCATACCCCTGATTCCTTATCTGGATGGAGGAGATATTCTGGACACTCCCGAAGCAGTATATGTAGGTTTGTCGAATCGAACCGAGGTGAAGGCCGCACAGTTTTTATCCGAACAGATCAATAAAAAGATGATTTCCGTACCCGTTATAAAGGGATTGCACCTTAAAAGCGCGGTCAGCTATTTGGGGAATAATACATTGATCATTGATCCTGAAAGAGTTGAGAGCAGCGCATTTAAAAATTTTAAATGGATTGAAGTGGAATACAAAGATTCTTATGCAGCAAATTGTTTAACTGTGGGTAACCGAGTTATCATGCCTGCTGGTTTCCAAACGGTGAGCGCAAAAATACGCCAACATGGTTTTGAGACGGTTGAGTTGGAAATGAGCGAATTTGAAAAAGCCGATGGCGGTGTTACTTGCTTGAGTATTATCCTTACTTAAGGGTGGGTGGCCAAAGGTAAGAGGCTCCATCAACTTTGTCGACATTACGGGAATTGACCAGTCGCCTCCCTCGCTAGAGGGCTAGTTCCAGCGGGGGTCGTGAGTGGCACGCATTTTTGAAAGATGGATCAGGTCGATTTTCATTTTCAGGAACGAGTGGAGAAATTCTGCGCGCTTGAGGACATCTTGTTCTTCAAGAAAATTTTGTTTCTGTTCGAGAGAAAGATCGAGCTGGTAGGCGAATCGGTCTACAAACTCACTTAGTTTTGCGCCCAGGTTCCAATCGGGCTCTTCTTTTTGTGATTTGCCCTCGGGAATTTGGCCTATAAACTCACGAAAATTTTCAATGAGTTTTTCGCGGCACCCGTTTGGTTGGCCTTCATCAATGTCCTGCTCGTTTTTTTCTTCCAGCAATTCTATTTTAGCCTGGCGATAAAGTTTACCCTCTTCTTCGCTGATGATGCGGAACCGACGAAGACCTACTAGTGTAAAATTGTATTTACCATCGGGATGCTTGATCTCTTTTTCAATGTTTCCTACGCAACCCACAGAAAATACTTGCGGCTTGCCATAATAATCTTCTTCCCAATTTGGTTTCAGAAGCACCATTCCTATCATGCGCTTTCCCTCCAGGGCATCGGCGGTCATCTGCCTGTAACGCGGCTCGAAGATATGCAGAGGTAAAGGTGTTCCCGGATAGAATACCGTTGTTGGCAGCGGAAAAATAGGTATAGTTATTCCAGTTTGAAGGTGTTCGGTCATATTTATTAATCGATCCGTTCGAATGAAAGATAGTATTGTAACATTTGGCATCGTCCAGTTTAATTTTAAACTTGAAAATTTGACAATTGCTATTTTATTTTTTAGTCTGAAAATTCATGATTGCTCAACCTGAAAAAACATGTGTGGATATAAAGGCCTCTCTGGTGCAGGCTGGACTGTTTTCCGATTCGGGGAACACCTGGAGAATCTCTCCAGAACCTTATTTTCTTTCTCAGGAAGAAACCACTTTTTTCCATGAGCTTGGCCCCAAGCTTCTCAAATTTTACTCCGCGCTGAACCGATTTTACTTAGATAGTGTTAAAGGAAATTTCCACCCTTGGGTTTCTGAATACCTTGATGCGGGAAAACCTCCTGAGTTGATTGAGTTCGGGCGTATGAAAAGAATGCGTCAGGCATTGCCAGGAATCATAAGACCTGATGTTATTGCTACTGAAAAAGGATTTGCAGTAACAGAGCTTGATTCCGTGCCTGGAGGGTTCGGAATGACTTCCTGCCTCATGTCACTTTATGAAGACCCTTCCTGGGAAATGACTGGCGCGGGCATACCCCCGCTGTTTTACCAAATGGCGGAATCGGTTGCCAAAGAACCTTCTCCCAATGTTGCTATTGTTGTCTCCGATGAGGCCAAAGATTACCTTAGCGAGATGCAATATCTGGGGTCTCTTTTAGGTGGAAAAGGGGTGTATGTGGTTCACCCCAAGGATATGAGTTTCAGGGAAGAAGGCTTATTTGTGATGCATGAGGAAAAATGGGTGCGAGTCGACGTTTTATACCGATTTTTCGAATTATTCGATCTCAAAAACATCCCCAAATCAGAATTGCTCCTCTATGCTGCCAAAAAAGGGCAGGTGGCCACCACGCCTCCCTATAAGCCCTGGTTGGAAGAAAAGCTCAGCTTTGCCCTGTTTTCTCATCCCGCACTGAGATCAGATTGGGAAAAAGCACTGGGCTCTGAAACTTTTACCGCTCTAACTCATCTAATCCCAGAAACCTGGATTCTGGATTCCAGGCCCCTTCCGCCTCATGGAGTTATCCCAGACCTTGAAGTAAAGGGCAAACCAGTGAGAGATTGGGAGGAGCTATTCCCCTTGACTCAAAAAGAAAGGGAAATGGTGATCAAGCCCTCAGGTTTTTCTCCCGAATCGTGGGGGAGCCGAGGAGTTGTGGTCGGGCATGATGTTTCCAGCGATATCTGGCAACAAACATTGACGAAAGGTTTGCAGCAATTTCCCGACCAACCTTCGATTTTACAAAAGTTTTATAAAGGGAAAAAGGTTGAAGCCCGGTATTTGAATCCGGGCACAGGAAAAATCGAAACAATGATAAGCCGTGTGAGATTGACACCCTATTATTTTTTATCGGGTGAATCGACTCAATTGGGCGGAGTTTTGGCGACTCTTTGCCCGCACGATAAAAAGAAAATTCATGGCATGGTAGATGCCATTATGGTCCCTTGTGCAACAAAAAATTAATAAGGGTTAAGTACTAATGAAGTTATATAATATTGATGGATGTGGTTATTGCGCTATGGTAAGAAATGAGCTGGCGCAAATGGGCCTGGAATATGAAAAAGTAGATGTTCCCTGGTCGCACCCTGAGCGCAAAGAGGTTTATGATGTGTCAGGGCAAACCACAGTACCCGTTTTGGTTGATGGTGAAACGATTTTGGCAGATGAGTACGAAATCATCGACTACCTGAAAAAGACCTATCCTGTTAACTCTTGATTTCCACACACTGAAGGCAACTCATGGAATTATGGCAAAAACAACTCAGCCAGAGTGCGGTTAAAATTAAAGACCTTCCTTTTATTCCCGAATCCGATGAATACAGGGAAAAACTGGAACGGGTTAGAGAAAATTATCCGGTTCGAATCAATTCCTATTTTCTGGGTCAAATTAAAGGTCCGAACGATCCGTTATGGAAACAGGTAGTCCCCACCCTTGAAGAGTTAGATGATTTTGTTCAAGAAGGTTTGATATCCGATCCTCTTAACGAAGAAGGCGATATGCCGGTGCCAGAGTTGGTTCACCGTTACCCGGATCGCGTATTATTGATGATCAACAATCAATGCCCTATTGTTTGCCGATTTTGTACTCGTAAACGAAAAATCGGTTTTCCAGGAATAGTTACCCGGGAAACATTAAGACAGGGAATAGAGTATATTCGCAACCACCCGGAAATTCGGGATGTGATCATGTCAGGGGGCGACCCGCTTCTCGTTCCTGATAAAGAACTTGATCGTATTCTCAGTGAATTGCGATCCATACCGCATCTGGAGATCCTCCGTATTGGCACTCGCGTTCCTGGTACCTTGCCTGCAAGGATTACTGAAAACTTGTGTTCTATATTAAAAAAATATCATCCGTTGTATTTCAATATGCATTTTAATCACCCCTCGGAATTAACTCCTGAAGTTGAGAGAGCCTGTGCCATGTTGGCTGATATTGGAATTCCTTTAGGCAGCCAAACAGTACTACTAAAAGGTGTCAACGATAACTCTGCAACTATGAAGGAATTGATGCAAAAATTATTGAAGAACCGCATTAAGCCCTACTACATTTATCAGGCAGATATGACAGAAGGGACAGACCATTTGCGCACCTCGGTTCAAAAAGGTCTCGATATATTAAAAGACCTCATGGGTCATACATCAGGTATGGCCGTACCTTATTTTGTGATTGACGCTCCAGGAGGTGGAGGCAAGGTCAGACTCCTTCCCAACAGTGTTATCGAGCATACGGATGATGAAGTGGTGATCACCAATTATGAAGGTAAAATATTTCGCTACAGTCAGCCAAATTTTAATAATGGATCCTCAAACGTAAGATCTGAAAACAAGGCATCCCTACAGGATATGTGCCAACTGCCCGCCTGACCTGGTTCTATACCCTTCCCGCATTTTCTGCTTTCTGATAGAATCTATGTAAGAATTTTGATCTCTTCCATACAATTTTCATGTCCCTAATTCCAAGTCGGCTGAATTTGTGATTCGTACTTCTACCTTAAGAGAGCCTCTTCTCCTTTTCCTAATAGGAACTTGTTTAAGTATTGCGCAATTCGTGATGATCCGCGATTTCGTAACCATTCTTTATGGTGAAGAGGTGGTCATCATTCTTGTTACCGCTTCTTTTTTTCTTGGGTTGTCCATTGGTTATTACCTTTCACTGAAGTTTTCTGAAAATTTTTTTCGCAATTCGTTTCTCGCTATTGTTTTTCTCCACCTGACATTTCCTTTTTCTTACAGAATGCTTGCCGTGGGGATTGCGAAGTATGATCTGATCAGCTACATGTATGTGGTCTTGATGTTTTTCTATGCTTTGATTTTCAGTTCCATTTTTGCCGTGTTTCTGCCTCGGCTGGTTCATGAAAAATCACCTGACAAAGAATCCGCCATAAAAAAAATGAAAGTGCTGTATTCCATGGAACTGATCGGCTTTGTGGCAGGGTTTGCCCTTGTCGGAATGAGCTGGAATAAAGGGGTCGACTTTATACTTCCCATTTACTGGGCTCTGCTTGCTGTTATTGTTTATCTGGTTGTGCAGAAAAAATCCTGGGCCATTGCTTTCGTGGTTTTGGCTGTTGTTGCCGGCAGCTCTGTTAAAAGCATAGATCATAAAACTACATCTTTGCTCTATGATTATAAACACCATTTCGACGGGGCCGAAACTCTCTTGACCATCAACTCAGCCTATCAAAAAGTTGAGGTAATAAAAGACGAAGACGGGGAGCTCTATCTTTATTTGGATGGGCTTCTCAACCTCAACGCTTCTGATTTGGAAGATTTGAATTACTACATTGCGGAAATTCCGGCGCGACTAATCAAACCGAAAAGGACTCTGATAATCGGGAATGGAACTCTCTCTTCAGTGCCGAAAGTTTATCCTCATTCGAAGTTTGTGCAATCGGTGGAGCTCGATGCAGGAGTTTTGTTGGCGGGACAAAATTTTTTTACTCCAACAGATGACCTCAAAGGGCTTGATCGTTGGAACCTGATTGTTGACGATGGGAAACATTTCCTGAAAACCACGAGCGATATGTTCGACCTGATCATCATGGACATTCCTTCTCCTCTCACGATTCAGGAAGCCATTCTTCACACAAAGGAGTTTTATCAGCTTGCAAAATCGCGACTGACAGAAAAGGGAGTCATTGCGGTTCAACTGAGCGGGCCGTTGCAGCATAATAACCGCACTCCAGCCCGTGTGGTTGCTGCTTTATCTGAAGCGTTCGATGAAGTCATGGTCATAAACAGCGACCAGGCCGACCGCAGTTTTGGGTTTGCATCCCGGCAACTTCCTTTCACTGGGGAGGACATGCGTTCAGCGACAGTTGAATACGAGAAAGGGTTGGATATTGTTATTCCCAAGGACATTCAGTCTTATTTGTCCAGTGCCGTGCCTCTGGCACTGGATAATCTCGACCTGGTCCTATGTCGGGGGCTGGATCGCTTTACGGATCGTTATTTTCATGTCGACCGCGATCCGTGCCGCAAAGTAAGAGATTTTACAGAAGGATATTTTAACAATGACTAAATATCCTTTCTATGCATTTCTTACTGGATTGTATTTCTCTACACTCCAATTCTGCTATTTGATTCTTTTACAGATGAATATATCCTCCGCTTACCTGACTTACATGGTCATCACCACCTCATGGCTGCTGGGCTCTATTTTGGGTCTATGGTTTGATAACCTGGATCGGAACGTAGGGGTAGGGCTGGGACTGTTCAGTTATTACGGTGTTTATGCAATGATATCAAATATACCGTTTTCAAGTTTCACTCTTGTTCTGGCGGCGCTGGGGGCGGGTGTGACGGGATTATGGGCAGGGCGTTTCTTTGTCTTTCTATTGCATCAATACAAACAAGTGGATCGGGTTTTCTTTCACGAGAACAACGGATTCTGGGTGGGTATCGTGATGTTTTTTCTGGGGTTCACACTCGTGGGCAGACCCTTTGTATTCTGGGCACCCATGACCCTGGCGGGGTTACTGCTTTTGAAGAATCGGTGGATGAAATCCTAGTAAGGACAATTGGGTGTCGGCAAAGTGTATTCGTATATAACTAAAAAACCATTTTCCACCGAACCCTTGAGTTCGAAATCGCACCCTGAACAGTCCGAAAAATCACTTTTGTACTTAGTTTCATCATAGGAAATCTTAATATCAATCGTAGAGTCCTTTGGAAACGCCAGCTTCGCATCCGATCCGGCATCACCCACACTGTCATTTATTTTTACTGTCAGTTTGTCTAAAGAATTGTCCGTAATATCCTGAGTTTTTTTACAGTATTTCACACGGACATTACCGACCTCTGTTTCGAAATCGCCTTTTCCGGTTAAACCGTTACCGGTTAGATCCCCTGACATAGATTCCAAGTCAACATTCTCAGAGGTTACATCCAGCAAGACAGCACCGCTACCGGAGCGGACATCTACATCTCCCGTCATCCCTGTTATTGTGACGGTACCCTGGTTCGAGCAAATGCCCGTGTTATCTTTACAATCTGCTTTTGTATAGTCGACATCATCATCTTTATCTTTATCTTTATCTTTATCGCCACTGGCTTCTGCAATAGCAATAAGGGATGGTCTGGAATCTAAAGAAAAACTGGTCCAGTCAGCAATGCCGGTGACCAGTAAAGCCATCAATGCAATGGGAATGTAATGTGATTTTATTTTTTTCACCTTTTTTCTCCAGAATGAATCAACCCTCAACATCCGTGGTTCGTGGAACAGTTGCTTTGATGACAACCTCGCAATCTGTTGCGTCATTTTGGGCGTTCGTTGTGATCACCATTTTACTGTCATCAGATGTATCTATATTGTATCCACAGTTGGTCCCACCAGAAATTTTTTCAATGACCACCGTGCATGTGGTGCTATCAGAGCCGGTTACCTTAATATTCGGTCCTGAAGCATTCGCCGTTGCTACAAAATCTTCGTGATAGGTAATCTGTAGATTCGTGAGTGAGCTGCAATCATGAGTGGTCGTTACACTCTCGTCATTAGCCAAATCATATGAATAAGAATCTTCATCATCATCCTTATCTTTGTCTTTATCACCGCTGGCTTCTGCATTTTCAACCAAGCTTGGCGCAGACACAAACAGGCCTGATCCTGACACAAGAAACATCATCAGAAAGGCGGCAAGCGTAATGGGATTTAAGATTAAGCGTTTCATCGACACGGCCTCGTTCTCCAGAATAATTCTATTTTAGATTTACTTGATCGTAGTATTGCAAAACAAAATTGCGATTGCGTCTCAGCTTTGTATCAACTTCATCACAAATATTGACGGGCTGATAAGAAGCTTTTATCATTTAATTATAGGGGGTGCAGGCAAGGCCCACAAGTGAAAAAATCAGGCAAATTATTGAATTAAAAAAACATGCGGTTTTTCAGCGGTTTTAAGATACGATTATTTTTCGTTTTTTCTTCAGCTTTGACAGTGGAATTTTAGGGTCTTATAATTATAGATGCATAGAAGAAGAATCTTCCCAATCCCCCTTTCTAAGGAGAGGCTGGGGTGGTTAGCAGCTTGGTCCGGTTACCAATTCGGTAAAGAATATGAAGTTTTTTAAAAATAATAAAGGCTTCACCCTGATAGAAATGATCAGCATCATTCTGGTGCTAGGTATTATTTCTGCCGTGGCCATCCCTTCATTTGATCGAGGCGGTATCAACGTTAGCCTGACTGCCAACACCGTTCAAACCGATATTCAATATGTTCAGGAATTGGCGATGACGCGGAACGAAGAGGTGAGCATTACATTTACCTCATCCGCAACCAGCTATACACTTACAGCAGACCCGAATTCGGTTTTCGGAGCTGAAACCAGGGACTTGCCCCAAGGAACATCCATACAAACAGGAGGCACCGTCACCTTCAACAGTGCCGGCGAACGATTAGCCAGTTCTGCTTCGTCGATTGTTCTCATTTCAGGAAGTAACACCGCGACTATAACCATTGAGCAGTATACCGGGAGGGTGACGGTATCATGATGAAAGGTTGTTTTGATAATTATCGCGAGCGACTAAAAGGAGAGCGGCGATCCAGACTTTCTGGATTGCTTCGTCGTCGTTGGCTTCTCGCAATGACACATAATGAATTCGGCTTCACCCTGATCGAAATTATCATGGCTATCGTGATTATTGGTGTTGCGGTGCCGTCGATCATGATCCCGTTTTCCGGTCTGAGTGACACGAAAAATCCGGAATACATCGTCCAGGGATCGTTCCTGGCACAGAAGAGAATGGAAGAGTTGGCAAATGAAACCAGGACATCCATCGATGATACGGACTGTCCCGTAGGCTCCAGTGCCAGCACGACAGATGGTGATTATTCCTTGGCTTGTACATCTGTTTCAGTGAATGCAACAACGCCTGATACTTCGAACACTTCCACTTTTGCGCAAAAAATTACTTTAACCGTTACCCGGACGGATGGTGCCATGGATGCGATGACCTTCAATCAACTTTTTGCGACGGATTGACCCATTATGAATGAGCCACTATACAAAAAATTGCTTTTTAGGAATCAGGCAGGGTTTTCTCTGGTTGAAATGATTTCGGCCATTGTTCTAATGGGCATCATGGGTTTGTTCTCTATTCAGTTCATCACTGGGGCGGCCGAAAGTAACCGTCTGGTAGCCGGGCAAAAAGGTCTGGTCGACGATGCCAAGTTGGCGATGGAGTTCATGCTCCGAGAAATCCGTGTTTCCAACTCCGCAACTAATGTCATTGCATTTACTGATGCAGGCTCGACCGCTTCAATCACTTTCGACAAATTCAGCGGTCTGGATGTCGATACCAACGCTTCGCAAATTGTATACAGTTGGTCTGGAACCACGCTGATACGGACTAGCAATTCCGTGGTCACGACATTGTCGGATCAGGTAACGGATTTTTCCATTACTAAAACAACTTCTGCAGGAAGTGAGTATTATACTTTCTCTCTGACCCTGGAGGGTAGCAACGGCGAAAGTTTCACACTTGATTCCGGCATCCGTCCAAGAAGCCTCATCTCATGAAACAACGTTTTTTTAAACTTATCGTTCATCCGCTAAAAAATGAAAGGGGCATTGCCGCTTTGATGGGTATTGTAATGGGGATCGTCATTATGGCTGCCATTGCTTTTAATTTTCTTGCGGAATCCCGGCAGAAACAGACCGGAGCTATTTTAACCTACACCTCTGCCAACGCCTTCATGATTGCTGAAGCTGGACTCCGGTACACAGAAAGATGCCTTTTGGAAACGGAAGCGACCTGCCCCTCAGCTTTACAGGATGTGGATGACTGGACTGATATCGACAACACCGATAATATTTCATCTGTCACTTTTGGAGATGGTACCTTCGCTATCTATTTTCCAGGTACTACCACCCCGGCCAATGCAACAGGCTCCCCTAATGATAAGGATAATATCAGGGTTATTTCTGTCGGGACCTATAAAGGAGCCGAACGATCCATCCAGCGGTTTATCCAACGCGCATGCTATTTATCCGAAAATGCGGCTACCTCCTGCCTCGGTACAACCACGGCCAATAACTCTTTAATTGACCCAGAGCCTGAGGCCAGTGCATCGAGTATCTGTGGTGAAGTGGTGGAAGCCCTCGACCTAACAGACGACTTCACGGACCCTGACTGTGATACAAGCTGTGATGGCTCGGATAGCGAATGCCCGAATTTTGACTCCACCCTTGAGGCGCATCACGAAACATCGACCAACCTTTTGAAACATTTCAAATTTTGTGAAATGACCATTGACGACCTGACGGTACTGACCTCAGATGATGACGCAACCGATGATCATATCGCTATTGCAAAAAATTTGGAAATTAAAGGTACCAGCACCGTGAAACTCACAGATGACGCCGCTGACCCAAATAGCACCGATGAAACCACCATCACTGTATATGGCAACACCACAATATCTGATTCGGGAGAAATTCGCGTGAACGGTGCCTTGACCCTTAAAGTGGGGGGTACCTTTGATATGGCAGGTTCTACGGCAATAAATCTCATCCAAAATGAGGCAACAGACACGAGTGCCTGGGTGGAAGGGAATGCTACCCTGGATAACAACGCAGATTTTATAGGGGCCCTTTCATCCGATGGGACGATTTCGGTTTCAAACAATGCCGTAATAAAAGGTTCCATCCAGGCCCAAACGGTTGCTCTCCAAAATAATGCTTCTCTCGTTTTTGATGAAGACGCGGGTGAAAACACAGAGGGCTATGAACAATGCGGATCTAATAACGTGTCGTTAGCCTGGGCAGAATAAAAAAACTCAAAGGTATTTTTTGCCTTTATGAAGTGGTTGCATACCCCTTGCAAAATTTATCTAGCCACCTTCCGCGGTCAAATTTCTCCATATAATTCAATGGCTTTTGCAACAAAAACCCTTGTGGGTGGTTGTTGTTTTATGCGATAATTTTAGGGTTACGATAAATTAGATCATATTCTGAATTTACGACCTATGAAACTTAAACTACCTTCATCAAGCGGCGGAAAATCCAAACTGGGACAAAAAAGCATCGGTCTCGATATCGGGTTTCACGATATCAAGATAGTTGAGTTGATGCGCACTCAAAAGGGATTTCAGATCACCAAATTCGCGATCAAGGAAATTCCTGCTTCCATTCTCCAGCAAAAAGACAGGGCGCCTTTGCTCGGTGATTTCATCAAGAAAATGTTTGCTGATGCAAAAATCAAGGGCCAGCAGGTTTACCTTTCCATCACCGGGCACAATGTCATTATTCGCAATGCAACTCTACCAAAAATGCCAGCAGAAGAATTGTTAGATGCTGCCAAATGGAACGCCAAAGAAGAAGTGCTTTTTGACTTGGAAAAAGCCGTTGTAGACAACTACATCATGGCGGAGTCGGAAGAGGACGGCGCAACATTCTACGAAATGCTAAGCGTCATTGTCCGTGGAGATGTGGTTGAGTTTCTGGTCTCTATAGCCAAGGCAGCGGGGCTGCAACCCAAAGGTGTTACCGTAGTTCCCATTGCGTTATGGGACTACGATTCTGCTCTCAATAAAATAGATTCGGATACGGTCACCAGCTATGTCGATATGGGATCGGAGCGAACTCGTATCTATTTTGTTTGTGATGGGCAGATTCTTTTTTCCCGTGAAATTCCGAACGGAGGAAAAAATCTAACAGCCTCTCTGGTGGGTGAATATGAGTTGGAAGACGGTAAAACAGCGATCATCGATGCCGTGAGGGCGGAACAAATCAAAAAAACCTTTGGTTTTCCTGCAGAAGACGCAGACGGAAAAACCGAAGAAGATATTCCTCTCAGTCTCATCCGGGAAAAACTGGAACCCATCCTGGAAAAACAAATTACTGAAATGGATCGCTCGATTGAATATTTCAAAAACCAGTATCGCAAAGACTCGGTCCATCGCTTGATTCTTTCGGGCGGCGGGGTAGGGCTGAGCGGACTTTACCAGTATTTAAAGGAAAACCTCGATCTGGAAATTGACCGCTGTAATCCATTTTTCCAAACCGATACCGAAGACGAATCTATCTCTAAAGAGAATATGAAGCTTTATGGTCCCAGCCTGACTGCGGCAGCAGGCCTGGCATTGGGGCAATGTGACAAGATCAATATTCTGCCCGAAAAGTACCGGCCGTCATTTAAAAAAACGCTGGCCAAGCTGGCTCCAATAGCTGCGGTATTGTTGATTGGAGGGTTGCTTTACGGTTATAGCTCAAACTTGCGGCAGGAAGTTATTACAAAAAAGGCCGCTCTTCAAGATCAAAAAGTTTCCCTGGCCAAATTACAGATTCAGGCTCCGGAACTTGAAAAGCCTGCAAAGGAGTTGAAAGCGCTCAAAAAAAAGAGAAAGAAATTGCGAAAAGAAAAAAAATCCCTTCCTGGTGCAACTCCTTTTCCATTCAAGTTTCCAGTTGTTTATGATGAGATTGCGCTGGTGGTGCAGGACAATATTTCGCTGTCTGAAGTAACTTTTTTAAAACGAGGAAGTGAAAAGAAAAAAAAATCTAAAAGCAAAAACAAGAAAAGCAGTGATTTTATCAAAGGCGAACGTATTAAAGTCGTCGGACATATTTTCGGCAGCGATCTGAAGTCACAAAATACCTTGAGGTTTTTGTTGCAGGATTTGAAAAGCTCACCCATATTTGAAGATATACAATTAATTCGCTCAAAGGCTTTAGCTGACGGCAAATACAATAGTCCCGGGTTGCAATTTGAGCTATATGTTTTTCCTAAAACTCTGAGTTGATTTCAACGGACGAAAAAAATGGCTTTGGATAAATCCAATTTAAAAAACTTGAGCATGAGAGAGATGATGATCATAGGAGCCACTGTGATTTTTGGGGTGAGTTATGGTTATTACGAGTTTGAATACGTATCGCAAAATAAAAAGCTCAAAAATCTAAAAGCGGAAACGGTTCAGGTTCAAGCTACTTTGGGTGCTTTCCAGCAAATGATGAAAAGCCCCGGGAATATAAAGAAGACAAAAGCACAAATCGTTAGAGTTGAAGAAGATATCTCTAAATTAAAAAAGGAAATTGATGAGGCTAAGGCCCGGCTTAAAGGTCAGGACGGGGAGATTATTGACGATCTACAAAACGAAGCAGATTTCTACGGTGTGTTTCTGAGGTCTCTGCGGACCAGTGAGAAAATTGTAAAGCGTGGTGGAATGAAGTTAAAGGAGGTCTCTCTCATTATGGAAATGGAAAGCGAATACGGTGCACTTAAAAATTTTATTGGCTCACTTGGCAACTCTTCTGCTGTCATTGATATTGAAAGTTTAGAGACTAAAAGAGTCGAAAAAATTCTTCCAAAAGTCGAATCCCGACTTCATCTAAAAGTTATGGTTTTGTAATGCCATTTCCTTGGCTAGATAAAGGTGGCTCTATTTTGAAAGCCAAAATTTTAAAAAAAACACTATTTGCAATAATAGTTGTTTTTCTTGCGGGAGGATCTGTGCTTGCTGCGGAGAAACCTCTAATGCGGGTTAACCCTTTTGAATTGCCTCGAGGGGTTTACTCCAAAGAAAATGCTCCCCAAGAAGTCCCGCAAACACTTCGTCTTCAGGCAATATTCACTCTCAAGGGGCAAAAGATTGCGACTATCAGTGGTCAAAATTTTATTGAAGGGGATTTCGTTGCGGGAAAACGTTTGACAAGGATATTCAAAAATCGAGTTACACTTGATGATGCGGGCAAAGAGGAGAGTCTGGTCTTGGAAAACATGAGGTTTTCCATCCGAAAACATATGCAGAATTGACTGATCTTTCTTCCAAAACCTAATTTTTCCCCCGCCTAATTTCAGGATTATCCCAAAGAATTTGTTTGTTTCAATTCAGGCTCAACCATTTTTTTTCTTTGAATTAAATCCCTTAGTCGGTGTTCCAGAACTGTCACTGCTTCATTTTCATGGGCTGAAAAAATATTTTTCAAAGTTCGAAAAATTCTCTTTGGGAAGAAAAGGTAGCTTACAGAATAATTGGAGATCATAAAAATAGTTCTTAATAGCCCTAATAATCGTGCGTTAATATTTGGATTAAAACATACAATTCTCGAAGAAAGGTATGAGCTGTTAAGAGCACCCAAAGCTAAAAAGTAATCATCATCAAGAGTAATTTTGTTTTCATCTTCCAATTGCTTAAAGATTTCTGTGCCGGGATAAGGTGAAAAAATGTAAAGAGGAGCTTCGTCTATTCCATTTGCGGACATTCTAAGTCCATAGAACATGGTTTTAAAAATGTCGGTCCATGTTTCCTCCGGGAATCCAATAATTAGATTAATCCGGACGGTCAATTTCTGGCGCTTGGCTTCTAATACTGATTCTGTGAGTTGGTCTAACTTTATTTTCTTTTTGATTTTTTTCAAGGTTCTCAAAGAAGCACTTTCGGGGGCATAAACGAGATAATTGCAACCCGTTTCTTTCAACAATTTTAATGATTCTCCATCCAGAGCTTCACTGCGGGTTCCACTAGGCAGGGACCAGTTTAATTGAATTCCTTCCTGAATGAGCTTATTGCAAAATTCAACTATCCAACCCTTTTTGGTAATGGCGGTCAAATCATAAAATTGCAGGCTGCTGATCCCAAAACGTTTAATATAATTTTTAGCTTCATCGATGACATCATTTACATCCCTTAATAGGTAACGAGTCGTCCACATATTTGGGCTTGAGCAGAAGGTGCACTGGTACGGACATCCTCTTGAAACCATGAATGGCATATCTTTTTCTGTGGCCACTCCAAATGATTTCCCGGAGTCCCAGAATTTTTCTAAATACTCATCTGGCCAAAAAGGCCAACCGATTTCATCAATTTTGCGGATTCGCGGAGGAGGAGATTCATCCAAATGAAGGATATTATTTTCATCCAGATAAGCTGTGCCGCCTACTCCTTTAAAACTTCCCGTTTTTTCATAGGCCATAATTAATTCCAAGAGAGTTTGTTCTCCCTCTCCTCTTACACAGACATCAAGCGCGGGGCAATCCTTTAGACTGTACTCAACTAGACTCGTTATATGCTCACCACCACCAACAATTAATGCATTAGGAAAAAATTTGCGAATTTCGGTTATCAAATCGCGAGCCACTGGCCATTCACTAGAAAACATTAGGGAGAATCCAATCACTTTTGAATCCTTGGGAATGCGAGCAATTATTTCATCAAATTTCAGTCCTTGAGCTTGAAATCCGGGATACTTTTCTAATGGCCACAGCCGATTAATCCCTTCTCCTATGGCATCTACCATTTCCGGTTCGTAACCAAATTTCCTCAAGTACCCTGATAGATAAGCGAACCCAATGGCAGGGGTTGACTCGTTGTTAATGGCACCTATTTTGGAGACAATGGGTCCTCTAACAAAAGTGATCGGGAGTCTTTCTTGTTTCATTTGGTAGTACTGGAAATTGGTTGTAGAAAGCAAGCTTCCTGATATTTCAACTTAATTTAAAATCTTATAAGGGGCTTGCGTTATAGTCAACCTTTAACGGCGAAAACGAGCGACTAAATCTGTTATCACTCCAATAACGCGCTCTACATCTTTGACAGACATGCGAGGATAAAGTGGGAGGGAGATAACACTTTCAGAATAGCGAGTGGCAATGGGAAATGTATCCATTCTGGCTCTGAATTCTTTTTGGAAATACGGTTGAAGATGAAGTGCTCGATAATGTACTGCGACTCCAATTCCCGTAGATTGAATCGTGTCAATGAATTCGTCTCTTGTCACGGTGAGCTGTTCGAGCCTTAAGGCGATGACATACAAATGGTGCGAGGGTTCAGCATAATCGCGAGTTTCAAGTACTTCAATTTCAGGTACCTGATTGAAGGCCTGATCATATAAGGAAGCATACTGCTTGCGCACTTCAAGAAAGCGTCCTGCTTTTTTCAACTGATGGATACCCATAGCGGCATTGATATCCGTCATATTGAATTTGTACCCTGGCATTTCAAAATCCCAGTGCACAAACCCGCTCTTGCCAAAACGTTTCCAGGCATCTCGGCTTATCCCATGCAAACGAAGAATGCGGACCTGGTCAGCCATGGATTCATCATTCAATGTCAGCATTCCCCCTTCCCCAGTGGTGATATTTTTGTTAGCGTAAAAGCTGAATGCAGTTGGGTTTCCCAAATTGCCTATCTTGCGTCCTTTGTATTTGGTTTCTATTGCATGAGCGCCATCCTCAATCACCACAAGTTTATTTTTTCGTGCTAAATCCATAATGGGGTCCATATCGCAAGGATGCCCTGCATAATGGACAGGCACTATAGCCCGGGTGCGAGGGGTTATTTTTTCTTCGATTCGATTTATGTCTATTGTCATTGTTCCCGGTTCCACATCAACGAGAACTGGAGTTAGCTGCTCATGAACCATGGCGCTCGCGGTCGCAGGAAATGTCATCGTGGTAGTGATAACTTCATCACCGGGATCAAAATCCTGTGTGCTCAAAGCCAAATGGAGGCCAGCGGTACAAGAGTTCAGTCCGATAGCATGACCACAACCAATGTATTCTTTGAAATCCTTCTCAAATTGGAAAGTACGGGGACCCGTGGTCAGCCAGCCGGATTTAAGCGTTTCAACCACTTCATTGATCTCATCGTCCTCGATGAAGGGTTGGTGATAGGGAAGGTCAATATTCATTTTGGGGTACGAAGAGGAATAAAATAGCTTCTAATTAAATAAATCTTCTGTATTATTACTTCGGCATTTTATTATAATACCTTTAGTAGTATCTTGCCTGTATAGCCAACCTGCTTCAGGAATTCAGACTAATTTTTTCTAATATCTGGAAATTGTATATCTCAAACAACTACATGTTAATTGAAGAAAAGGCCTTGGTTTTGCGAAATCTATCAGCCAGTCTCATTATCCTTCTGGATTCATGAGTATCTTTTGGTTAGATTTTGAACGACCAATAATGCCTTTCGGACCCATGTTGGTTCGTCGTAAATGGCACCTGTTTTTGAGACTATGGGTCTTTTAGCGATAAAAATGGGGAGTCTTTCTTGTTTCATTTAGAAGTTCTTGGATTGGTTTTGTAGAAAGCAAGTTTCCTATTTTTCAATTTAATTAAAATTTTATAAGGGGCTTGGCTATTAGTCAACCATTAACCATGGAAAAGGGTGATACGTTCAGTCAACAAGGTGAAAAGGCGTTTTTAAATTATAATTGTTTTTTATTATTTCCTTCTTGTGTGAATTTAGCTCTACAATCGAAAGGTAATTCTACAATCAGGGGTACCTGACATCCCTCACCTATGATAAGATCTCAGGCCTTCCATATGATGGACTTAAAGTCAAGCTAGGGGTAGGTTATTTATGATGGCGCAAAAATGGTAACTGATATATTTAAAAATCAAGGATAGACATGAACTACCGTCCCCAAGACCAGAATGTATCTCCAGGTGAATGGATAGAAAGTATTGGAAATGTCTTCGAAAGAAAGCCCGTTCTAAAAGAAATCTATGAGGACTGTTACCAGGAGCTCCGAAAATTATCAGTTGAAGGCAAGACGCTGGAAGTTGGAAGTGCCAGCGGTAATTTAGGTCGTATTTTCGGTGATATTATTTACACGGATATCGTGCCATCGCCTTGGATTAATATTGTGGCCGACGCACAGAAATTACCATTTCGTGACGCCGCATTTGCCAACATAATCGCAATTGACGTTCTCCATCATATTGAATGGCCTATCTACTTTTTAAAAGAAGCTTCACGTTTGCTTAAGTCTGGAGGAAAGCTCATTCTACTGGACTCCGCAATCACGCCTTGCAGTTGGCTCTTGTACAAATTATATCACGTGGAAGAGATGAACATGAGTGTTGATCCTCTTGAAAAGGGAATTATTGATCCTTTACGCGATGCAAGATTAGCCAACCTGGCGATAGCCACATTATTAAAAGGTAAATACAACTCTAAGCTAAAGGCAGAACTACCAGAATTTGAACAGTTCGACTTTCGCTATCATACCCTTCTTGCGTTTCCACTTGCCGGTGGTTTTAAACCATGGAGCCTCATCCCACAATGGACGGTAAAATTCATTTTATCTTTAGAGCGATTACTTTTGCCATTTGTTGGGCGTTTCCTGTCTTTCCGCTTATTGCTCGAATTCACTCGCCGAGGTAACTCTTAAAGAACCTGATCAAATTAATGAAGTGGATGTTTTGGAACAGAGCGCTTTTTTCTATGTCTGTTGCTCCTGTTCTCTACGGCGATTTTAGAGGGTTTGGAAATTAACTCTAGATGGTCTTACTTTATCTCTAATGTAAAAGAAACTCAGAGGTAGGTTTAAAAGTTAGTTTCATTCTTTTCCCATACAGACTCGACAAATTTCCAATTTAGCGATGCCCCTCCTCAGCTCTCGCCTCAAGCTAAAAAAATCATCTCCTTGCCAAATCTGGTAAATTTCTTCATCAGCTATATTACCAAACGAATGTTTTCGGTAATAATCATTACAGCATAAAAGCACATTACCCTTGTAATCCACTTGAAGAACTTCCAAAGGATCAGTGCAGACATCTTTCTTGTCAAGCAAATCAACTTCAACAGCTCCCCCCCGATTAAATAAGGGCTTATCACGAAGCGTCGATATACTTAAATACTCGGGATATTTTTCAAGAACTGGGTTCAATTTCTTTAACAACTTCGCATCACTTTTATCATGAATAGTAATGTTAAAATCTGCCACACCAGCATCAATTAATCTATCAGCCAAGTCTAAGGTGAGAAAATCTCCATTAGAAAAAACTCGACTAACACAAGATGGAAGATGTTTTCTTACATAGCGAACAAATTCCGGGAGCCTTTTATCTAATAGTGGCTCATTATAAAAATGGTAATTAATAATGCCGGAAAAATTAATAGATTGAAGGTCTTTTATGACCTTATTAAAGGTATCTTCCGACATGAATTCAGTTGGAGTTCCTTCTAGTACATTGGGGCAATAACTGCATGTCCGATTACAATTAGTTGATATCTCTATAGAAACACTACGAAAAAAATAAGGATCTCTATACTTAATAAAATTATTAACTCGGTTATATAGTCTATATATCTCACCAGATACAGAGTTGCTAATATGAAATTTTTTAAATAAAACAAAAGCCTTCGCTTTCCAGTTCCCAGCGCGATGCCCTACTGCCATGTTTGTATTCCTTCCCTAGCATTGTTTACGGGCTAAAATATTCACCCTTATAACGACCATAGTGCGTGTTGTATTGCATGGTAATCTGGAAGATTTAAAACATCCAAATCACTTTTCAAGGCAACAGCACTTTCCAAAACAGAAGATTCTCCCTGGCGGTCTTATCGTTTTTTTTTGGTTCAGAGATGAATCATAAACGGGCTTACTTACGAAGAGGTAAAGTTTTATTAAGAAGCACTCTCCACATTCGACCTTTTTCTGGGCCATCTGATTTTAACTCCAGGTATTTGCCGTTCTCATAGAGTAGAGGAAATAATGGACCTCTCATTTTATCTCCCGAATTCAGTTTTGCATTCCAGAGCTGGAATGCCGCCCCAGTGTCAGAGTGAGGATCGTATATAATATCATCTCCGGTACAGCGTACCACGTATCCTTTTCGGTCGATCTCTTCAGCATAATTGGGGCCTGATCGATGTTGGGTCCTGCCATGAAATGCTAGAAGATCCCCCCGCTCCAAGTCGAAAGACACAATATCATTTTTAGAATATTTATCAGAGTCTTCAGGTGTCCTGGCTTTGAAATTCGATGTTTTACTTTTCATCCAATATTGCGGAAGAAATTTTGATATAGGAAGTAGATTTGGGGGAGGACCAAAATTCTCAGTCCATCGGTGAGAACCTTTAATAAACTGGAGGCCTCCATTATGTAAAGAAACGTTTTCTGTTGCCATCCAAAAAGACATTATCTTTTCTCCCTGAATGGGAGCGTAACTAATATCGTGATGCCAGGGGAATTCTTTTATAGAACCTGAAGACTTCAAGAAGATTACGTCTTGCAGAAGGCTAACCCGACTTGACCTGAGTAACTTAGCCGCCAAATCAATAATTATTGGTTGTTGTACGAATTTTAGAAAAAACGGATCAGACTTCCAAACGTTTGGTTGTGAAAAAAAAAGTGAATCTCCAAACATTAGTTTGTTGAGTAGTTTTTTACGAGCCAGATAGGGGGTTAATGCGCGGTCCAGTTTTTCTAACTGGTTTACATTTATAGCGCCCTTAACCCTTATGACACCATCTTTTTCAAAATCCTCAACATCTTTTTCTGTGATTTCAACCATTTTACCCTCTGCAGAGACTCTTTAACCTGTTTTTGAAAACCAGGTTCATCAATCCTGTTAGATTGACTACCATTAAAGATGTTATCAAAGATGTTAATATTCCCATAGAAAATAAAACAATTTCAACCGGGTTCCTAAACTATACTGGATCATGGATGATAACGTCGAGATCGGCTATAATAAACAATTGTCTCCCAGCCCTTTCTTAAAGGACATTGGAATAGCCTAACTGTACTGTTAAAGCTATAACCCCCGTGTGGAATTCACATAACTCCTTCGGAGCACAATCTGAAACGATGCCCCAAATAAGTCTGCCTTCTAAATTTGGTCCAAAAACAGATATAGAAATTAATAATCGAATTTTTGGGTTAGGTTCTGTCCTGGATAATAGAAAATAAATGTTATAGGGATGGCATAGGAAAGAGTATATTTAAGTTTTAATTTTTGTTCCCAGCTTTTTCCGTATTTTGTTTTGGTTTAATGTTGTGTAATATATGTAGAAGAGTTATATAAGTGAGGCATTTAGGTTAAATTACGAGGCGTATTTTTCGATGGAAAATTCAGAAAAACTAAAGGTTTTATTGGTTAACCCTCATGGCTTTGATACCAGCTCGGTAATACCTATGAGCCTTGCATATCTTAAGGCAAATATCAAACATCCCCAAAATTTTGAGATAGAAATCCTTGATTGTTCCCTATTAGATATCAAAGCTAGTTCCTACGAGTTTAAAGAGTGTATACAACGGTTTACCCCTGCAATAGTCGGGATTACCACGTGGTCCCCTATGTTTATGGAGGCGCTGGATTGTGCAAAAGCCGTGAAAGCTGTTTATCCTCAAGCATGTACAGTTATGGGAGGGCCTCATGCCACCGGTTATTGGGAAAGCGTTATTGAGAACGACGAAGTTGATTTTGTTTTTAGAGGTGAGTCCGAGAATGACTTTAGTCTTTTTCTAGACAGGGTTTATGAAGGATCGCATGATTATCAAGACATTGAAGGAATCGTTTTAAAGAGAGAAAACTCTTCTGTATTGGAAGGTGCTGTGACCCTGGTAGATGATTTGGATGCTTTAAAGCTTCCGGATTACGATGCCATACAGCTAAAACAATATATTGACAGAGGTTATCGCTATCTTACTCGTGAAAAAAATAATGCGCCAATTTGGGTTACAAGAGGATGCCCATATCGGTGTGAGTATTGTGCATCACCGATGATTAGCGGGAAAGCGGTGCGAAAGCATTCCTCTCAGTACTTGATCGATTGGGTCAATGATCTAAAAGAGCGTTACGGCATCAAACATATCAACATTATCGATGACAATTTTACGTTTGATGTCCGATATGCAAAAAATGTCTGCCGTGATATTGCTGATGCGGACCTGAATGTTACCATTTCAACGCCAAATGGAATTCGAATGGAGCGTGGCTCTGGAGAATTATGGGAGTTAATGAGGAAAGCGGGTTGGCGTACAATGTTTGTGGCACCAGAGAGCGGGTCGTCGAATACACTAAACTTGATGAAAAAGGATCTTGATTTAGATGTTGTGCCACCCATTGTCCGTGAAATGCAGGACGCGGGCCTGTATGTGATCGGGTTTTTTATTCTTGGATATCCTGGCGAGACCTATGAAGACCTAATAAGGACAAGAGAATTCGTGGTGGAATGTCGCTTTGATTTTTTTAAGTTTCATGTGTTTCAGGCAATTCCGGGAACACCGATCTATGATAAACTGGTCAAAGAAGGGGAGATTTCGTCAGCCTACCTACCATCGGAATATCATAATTTCGCATTGGCGACCAAACCTCAACCTTCATACGAATTTCCCGATAAAGTTGAGGCGTCCGTAAATAGTAATGAACCAAAAACGCCCCTGACGGAACACTATAAAAACCCCAATTTGATTGGCCTATCCTATCGCAAGTATATAGTTGTTACATATTTCAAATTTTATACTAAACATATGCTGCAAGCGTTAAAACTTTTTCGCCACTTTGGATGGAACTTTATTATTTTGCGTGTATTAAATACCTTTGGATTAATAAAGTTAATTCCGGGAAAAGCGACGGCAATAAACTGGGCGCGAAAGTAAGTTGCACCAACTTTTTAGCATGCGACTTTTGTTCATTTTAACTTTAATTACATCTCTGGATTCTGTAATCCTCCCAAAATCAGAGCCGCTGACTTTTAGAGTTTTTTCGTTTTGAGTTAGTCGTGAGGACGTTCTTCATTGCACTCCCTGACCAGCTATTCGTTATTTCTCTGGCCTCGGATAACCGTCTAAAAACATAGATATCCAGTACCTCTGTTCAGTGAGTCAGGTCAGGCTCAACCTATAATTTCTGTTGCGCGCAGCTTCCTGGGCTCAGTAGTCTTAAGGTTTATAACATGTCGCCTTTATTCCAATTTTCTTTTGATGCTCATCATGCAAGTGAACTCGAATTTTCAACGGGACGGGGTTTGCAGCATCAGGAAGTTTTTGGAAAATTAATACAACGAGCCGTTTAATGGAAAACTAATAGATCTAGTCCAAGTAGTTTAAAAGTTGGACTAACTGGAGGATAAGAAATTCTAATGGTGTTAAATTTGCGACTATCTTTTTAAATTACTGCTTTGTGTTTGCTCGAAAGAACATCAGTCTACGTAAAGCATCTGATATTCCCCTGTCCATTCTCGACTCTTGAGTTCCTTTGATTAAATTTTTTATAACCAAAAACGGTCTGATTGGACGTCGTAGAAAAGACATGCTGTAAAAGAGACTAAGACCAAAGACCCGTAAAACTTGAATGCCGTTGTTAGAAAAATTTTCACTGTACGAGGTTATTTTAGTCTGATCACTATAGGTTCTTAAACTATCATAGAATTCATCGTCTAGTTTTACCCGGTTCTGAAGACTAAGTCTGTCAAAAAGCTCTGTGCCAGGATAAGGAGAAAAGCCCCAAATAGATAGATCGTGGGCCCCAGCTAATGCCATTTTTATAATAAAACTATAAGTTTCAAAATATTCCCCAATTGTATCGTCAGGAAAGCCAAAAATCAGATTAACTTTGACGTTAATGCCTTCTTTAACAGTACCGCGAATCGAACTGACCATTGATTCCGGATTTACTTTTTTCTTGATCCGTTTAAGCACGGAAGGCGACCCACTTTCAGGGGTATAAGTCATGTTTTTGCATCCCGAGCGGTGCATCCAATATCCTACTTCACTGTCAATCGCTTCAGAACGAGTACCGGCTGGTAATTGCCAGGTGATATTGAGACCTCTATCTACTATTTTACTGCAAAAATCAATCAACCAGCGCTTATTCAAAACAAATGTTAGGTCATAAAAGTCAAAGTTTGTAGCGCCATAAGTCGCCATCGATTTTTCCATTTCATCCAACAACAACTCTGGGTCACGAATAACCCAACGAGTGGTCCACATATTTGGGCTTGAGCAGAATGTACACTGATAAGGGCAACCACGACTCGCAACAATGGGCATTGACCGACCGCGGTTAACACCGTAGCCAAAGCCACGATCAAGGTATTCGTGAAGTGGAGTAATATCCCAAGCCGGTGAGGGTATGTCATTTACATTTGTAAGTCTTGGGCGAGGGTCCGTCTTAATAAATTTGCCCTCCTTGGAATGGAATGCAATGCCAGTAATAGATTCTAAGTTTGTATTCCCATTTTCAACTGCTTTGGCTATCTCAACAGCTGTCTCCTCTCCTTCGCCGCAGACGATTATATCAAGCGAACTTTCTAAAAGGCTTTCCTCTGGCACCGCAGTAACATGTTCACCCCCCCCAATTATTGTGATATTAGGAAAGCGTTCACGGATAAGCTTGATCAGCACTTGGCACATCGGCCAGTCAAAAGAGAATCCGGCGTGAACTCCGATCATGTCTACATCATCTGGAATTTTTTCGACTATTTGTTCGAGGGTTAAACCACAAATATAACAATCTTTAACCCAATCATGGCGGGTATCTAAAGATTCTCCAAGACCATCAATAAAGCATACTTCAAATTGACCTTCACGAAGCGCACCAGCCACATAAGCCAGACCAACTGGCGGAGTATAGGTTGTAACGAGATTTGCGGCTGGAACTAAAATAGGGGGCCGTACTAGACAGATTTTCATTACATCACATCTTGTAGTTTAAAAAAGGGATATCCTAAATCATTTGCTGGCAGTTTCGCTACACCTGTAATGTGCTTGTAAAGTCAGGATTTAAATTTTTTTCGTAATACTCTAATAAGGGACTTTACGAGAGTAAATAGGGAAAATCAATATTTTTAATTATCTAAACTAAATAAACACTCGTGTCTGGTTAAAAGTTGAAGCATCTAAGTTGCTTGTAGGGCACGCTTGGTGGAAATCCTAACTTACGGTCGAAGCGGTTCGCCTTTACAGTTTGTTTCCCGACCAAGATATTTTACACGATTTTAAGCGGCTTCTTTTTCGTCACTTGAGTTTTCAAAAAAATATTGTTGATTAAGTGACTTTTTATCCAGAAAGATCTGCACAGGTATTCTTCGCTGAAAGGGCTTTCACTGATTTATCTTTACCTTGTTGAAGTATCGCATGTAATCCTCCAGATCCTTTTAGATTTTCCATTGAGGCGTAGACCTCTTTAAGGAAACCTGGATGCTGTGTTTCGATCTCGGCGGACTATTTCTCAAGCCACTACATACGGAACTATTCAAGGAATCCTCCCTCCAGGCCCTCTTTTTGCAAAGTCCAATTAATATCATAATGATGCTGCCGGGATACGTCTAATTTGCGGCAAGCTTCCGAGATATCACTTTGCGTTTCACCGAATTCTAGAATATTCTGTTTTCTTTTGATAATGTATTGATCTTGAGTCATAAGATTCTTCTTTAAGCTAAATAAGTTCTTAAGCAAACTTATCTTAACCGAGAAACCATGGCTCTCCCTCTGTGAACGCTTTTCTCAACCACGCCATTTTTCAGATAATAGAGAAACATATTGATGAATGCTAAAAATCAAATCAATAAACCTTCCAGCTTTCTCAGTAGCAAGACTGTACAAAAACTGGCAACTTTTATATTAATTTTATTATTGGGAGCCGCAATGGCGGGTCGAAAACAATTCGTTCTCGACCCCTATGAAAGTGTCATTAACCTTGCTCTTCCATTCTCTGATGTCGTTACCGCTTCTGAGAACCTGTTTGGGCAAATCCATCCTCTTTTTTCCCAAAAAAAATATGTGCCACCAGGGCACAGTGTAGTCCCCGCTCCGTTATTATTCAGTGCCTGGTTTCACGTATTTTCTGCCATAGCCTTTTGGGCCCTGACAATAGGCGGAGTATTTGCCTTAATCAGGTTGGGTAGCTTTACAGAATACCAATCCATGACAATGACCCTTTTTCCCTTATTTGCAGGGAATCTTCTCACCGGAAAACTTCTGGATATTCCCTTGTTAAGTCCGTCCCCCTATTTTGGTTTTCAATACTATATTTTTTGGGCTCCCATCATTCCTTTATCTAGCCTGGGTATATTTTTTATGGTCAAAAGACGTTTCCTGATTTCTGGAGTATTGATTGGATTGGTAACATTTTTTCATATTAAATTTGGATTCCGATTTTTTTGGCTACTATTATTGTCTTTAATGCTGTGGAAATTTTGGGGTTCTCGTAGATTGTGTTTATCGCAGAACGATATTACCTGGAGAAATATTGCTTCTTTTGTGATTGGTTGGGGAATTTTATTTGTAATGACTTTCAGGCATATCCATTCAAGTATGCACTTTTTCGATACTCTGGACCTTCCACGAAGCCAGCCTATTTTAAGTCAATTGGCATGGTTGATTAAAAACGAACCGGACGACTGGCTGATTTATTACCATTTTGGGGAAAACCTTCCTTTTTTTGGTTTTTTATTCCTGGCAGTTGCTACGGGAGTTTTTTGTGAAATCATCATTAGATTGTCTAATGTTAGTTCATGGAAGAAGTTTGCGGTCGTATGGCAGATTGCCACCATGGTGGCGGTAGGTTTTTTTGGATTTGGTTTTTTATTCGAGTCTTTCTTGATTGATTGGCTTCCTTTGGATTTAGCTCACTCTATTACCTTAACCCGTTTTTGGGATCTAATATGGGTGGTTGTGATTGGTTTCTGGATTACTCTCATTTTGGCCGTGACCACTTTTTTAGATAGAACAATGATAAGACTTGAAAAGCCCAGGCGAATCTCCTCCAATGTTTTTTTTCATTTTGCGATGGCTCTTTTTCTATGCATAAATTTAACAATCTTTATAATAAAAAAAGATGGCAAATTGATAAAGGTTTCTGATGTGAGGAGTGGGGCGATTCCTGTTCTCAAAATAATGGATTATGTGCAAATTTGTGATGATGTAACTCCAGAGTACAATAAATTTTTTTGGATGGCTGCAAGGGCAACTCAAGTAAAGGATGAAAAGGGGTTTCAGGAGGCTTTATCCAGACTGAATGGAATTTATGATGAGTTTAAAGGAAATTTAGAAAACCCACCTTTGCAAAATATCGATTCCCTCCATTTAAACCTGTTAAATCATCTTATTAAAAATCGTTTTGCGATGAGTATCAAAGAAAGCCGCAAATTGAAAAAAGTCAGAGGGGATGATGCCTATTGGTTTAGTTGCTTTCATTCAAAACCTGGGATTCATAACCGGTCATTCGACATTCCAATAAAACATTTTTTAGATGCCGCTGACTGGGTTAAAACGAATATTCCTTTTGACAAGGGGGTTATTCAACCACCTTATTTAAAGTTGGCGTTTGCTTTGTTTTTTAAAAATTTAGGTTTTTGGGATAGGAAACATGATCAGCATATGATGTATACGATAAAAGGATATTACGGAATCGGTCTCCACAGACTTAGGTCGGTTGCCGGGCCTTATGCTTGGGAAATAGAATCAGGAGTACAAAATAAGGGGTTGGGGCCTGCGGGAAGGTGGTATTTTCTGGATCTGACAAAAGAACAAATTGTTAATATTCGTCGGGATTATCCAAAATATAATTATTTTTTAACAGAAAATAAAAATTTACAGGGTTATCCGGTGGTCTACTCCAATCCCTCGCTGACTTTGTATGATATTTCAAAACCCTGATAGAGAAAGGCATGTAGACAAATATTTTTAACGGTCGGGGAAACGATCTCGAATTCCGCCTACGATAAGATGCCAGAGAACTCCCTGCCACCCCTCAGCATGCGGGGTTATGCGTTCATCAACAATTACTGGCACCAGAATACAAATATCTGAAAGTTTTTTAGCCGCACCTCCATCCCGACTCACAATAGAGACGACACGAGCGCCAACTTCCTTGGCAGTTTCCATTGCCAGTACAAGATTGTAAGAAGCTTTTTTACTTCCTCCTCCAACAGAAAAAATAAGCAGAGCGTCTTTGTCGGAAAGTTTTGAGGTGAGCAACCAGTTTTTGAAAACCACATCGAAGCTGTCGTCGTTGGTCCAGGCTGTCAACTCTGAAACATTATCTGTAGGGGCATAGGCTTCAATTTGGCAGATTTTTCTAAAATCGTTGACTGCGTGCGAAGCATTTCCCGCACTTCCCCCAATACCCAGAATAAAAAGTCTCCCTTTCGATCGCTTTAAATCAGAAAGCAGGTCGATAACGCCTGCAATAGCCTCCCGATCAATGTTTTGGATGATCTCCTCGGTTTCTTTCAAGTATTGATTTACGTAATCCAAGCTCATAATTTTTTCGATATCATAAGGTGTATTTTGCTTTTTGGGCATCGTTAAAAAACATTCGCACTGTATCTAAAGAAAATTTTTCAAGGTCATAATCAAATTTAGAGAGCTTATTAAGAATTCCTGGAGTTGCCGTTATGATGTCGCACCCCGACTGGTCGGCTTGAATTACGTTCAATACTTCTCTGGGGCTTGCCCAAAGTAATTCTGTACTTGGCTGGTCTGCGAGAATTTCCTTTGCTTCCATCATCATCGGAATTGGATCGCGGCCTGTATCCGCAATTCTTCCGGCAAAAACGGAAACGATGGCGGGAGTTTCTGCCGACAGAACATTGTGTATTGTCTTAACCTGTTCCAATGTGAGGAGGGCCGTAACATTCAGTTTGACTCCATTAGATGCAAGACGTTTTACCAGAGATGCGGAAGATTCGCCTTTAGTATTAGTAACAGGGATCTTGACATATATATTTTCTCCCCACCCCGCTATCTTATTGGCCTGTCGCGCCATATCATCAAAATCATCTGAAAAAACCTCGAATGAAATTGGTTTATCCTTTACAAATGAGAGCACTTCCTTTGCAAAATTTTCATAATTTTTTACTCCCGCCTGAGCCATAAGGGTTGGGTTGGTGGTCAAACCTTGAATACTGGGGTTCATGGCCAACCGTTGCATATCTTCAATATTTGCTCCATCGGCAAATAATTTTATCTTGAGGCGGTCAGGTTTAAAAATTGCATCGTTCATCGATATTTTTTTCTTCCTTTAAATTAAAAATTGAGTTAATTGCATTGAGATTTTAAAGAGTGCGCGAAGGGAGCCAAACTCTGGAAAACCGAATCAGGAAGGCAATCCTTTTCTTCATATAATCTTCGGGCATCGCACTTCATGCCGCCAACTAAAATCGTTTTCAAGCCAACTGCTTTCCCTGCCTGAATGTCGGAGATGCTGTCTCCCACCATGAAAGAGTGGTTTATATCTATCCGGTGTTCCTCAATCCCTTGCAACAAAAGACCTGTGGCGGGTTTGCGGCAATTGCAGGATTTAATCAGGCCTTGATCTCCTTCTGGAGTACCAATGGGGTGATGTGGGCAGCAATAAACCTGATCAATAGACGCTCCATTATTAGATGCCAAACTTACTATATGCTGATTAATTTCTTCAATACGGGCCAGGTTCATCTTGCCTTTTGCGGCTCCCGGTTGATTTGTTGCTAAAAGTACTTTGAATCCTAGCTGATTGAAAATAGCTATGGCTTCAAAAGCACCTTTTATAATACGCACTTGACGAATATTAAACGGCGAATCTAAAACTTCAACATCTTCGTGGAACACAATTTCATTAACGACGCCGTCTCGGTCCAAAAAGATTGCTTTATTCATTTCGGTTCAATTCTTGAAAATAAAAGGATTCAAGAACATCAGCTATTAAAATTTCTTGGCCTTTAAAGTTTTCGAAAGGTGAGTATGCCCTAGAGAGGTTTTGGTGTCCAGACGTTTATTTTTTTCTAATTTTTGCTGCCTTAAGCATGTCTGGTGTGTCGATTGGGATTACTTTTTCTTTCATTTTAATACCCATGATACGGGTGTTCGCTTTTATCCAATCAGGGATTACCTCTCGACCAAAATCGCAAGGGCTATCAGGAATTCGAGATAGTAGATGTGAATCGATTACGTAAATTCCTGCATTGACCCAATGGCTGGGAGGAGGTCTAGTTGCTGGTTTTTCAACGAATTTTAGAATCCGGTCTTCCTGATCAAGAATTGCCACTCCGCTGTTATTTACCTCGTCGAGATGAAAAAGAGCGATGGTCATTTCTGCTTTTGTTTCTTGGTGATGTTTATACATGGCGCTAAGGTCATAGTCGGACCAGTTGTCCGCATAGATGACAAAAAAAGGTTTGCCTTCCAGAGATCGGGAGAATTGCTTGACCCCTCCGCCAGTGCCTAATAGATGGTCCTCATTAGCGTAGGTTATGGTGACGCCCAACCTGTCCCCATTTCCTAAATAATCTGTGATAATTTTTGGAAGGTGGTACAGATTGATGAAAAGGTCGTTGATTCCGTGCTGCTTGCACAAGTTGACGTTCCATTCGATCACTGGTTTTCCATTAATGGGCACCATTGGTTTTGGCAACTCGAGAGTTACTTCTCCCAGTCGCTCACCTTTTCCAGCGGCCAGTAAAACGGCTTTCATCAGTTTGCCCTTATACCCTTTTTAATATTATCTAGAATGGTTGCAGCCCGGTCAGTGAAGAGAATTTGCGGTTGCCATTGAAAGATTTCTTCGACTCGCTTGTTGCTAAATACGAAACCATAATCTCCATCGTCATCAGATTCAAGGATCCTTGCTACAGGATTATACATATGGATTACTTCGCGAACGGAGAGCGTATTTTCTTCCCCTCCACCTGCATTGAGCTTTACCCCAAAGCAATTGGACTTTAAAATAATTTCAATCAGATTTCCCAGGTCATCGGAGTGTAACAAATCGCGAAATTGTTTGCCATTATGGGATACTGTTACCGTTTCGCCAGCCTGAATCCTTTTTGCCACCTTAACAATCCAGCTTCCTTTTTCGTGGTCGAAATCTGTATAGCAAGAACCTAGTCGAACTATCACCGTTTCAGGGTGGTCTTCAAGAATAAACTCTGCCATTAGCTTTGATTTGGCGTAAATGGATTCGGGTTGAAACGGCTGATCATCGTCTACCCTGAATTTGGGTCGATAGGCTTTTTCTTCTTCAATTAAGTTGTCCAAAGTATAAAGTTTTCCAAATACATCTTTGGTTGAGATGTGAATCAGAGGGATTTTAGAATCTTTGAGAGCTCTAGCTAATGCTCTAGCGCCGCCGACATTAACCAAGTCTGTTGGAGAATCTATCTTGAAATGAGGAGTGACTCGATCTGTAATTGCGGCGCAGTTTACAACGGCCTCAATATTTAATTCTTTGAGGATAGATGGTTTTAATGTGCGAACATCCTTTTGGCTGTTCCAACCAACAACTTCATAGGTTTGCTTTAGATAGCGACTGAGTCCAGAACCAACATAACCTTCATCACCCGTTAGCAGGATTTTCATGCTGAGTGTCCTCGAATTTCAGCGGAGATTTTTTTCGCCATCGATTCACAAGTAATTATTTTTGCGGCAAACATGGACCAGCATCCCTGTCCATGCGATGTTAATTCAGTTAGGCGTGCATCGGTTTCCATCCGATTGGCGTCAACAATTCGGTCCACAAAAATGGATTTCACATAATTAGATTTGTTCAACAAGGGCACATATTTTTCGCTCACCTTGCGAATATTGTGCCAGTTTGATTCTACATATAAAACCCTGCTTAACAGGCGTTCATTTGCCTTGGAAACATTTCGAATCAATTGCGATGCCTCCACGTGTGCAAAGAGGCAACGATTATTCGAAAACCCCAATGGAAGGAAAGAGGGGAAGGGGCCATCTTGAATTGTTATCCCGATGGGTTTGTCCACCGGAAGATCAATGATGCATAATTCTTGAAGATTAAATTGGAACAGACGTTTTTTAAATCCAAACCAGCCACAAAAGCGATTGTGATTGGCGTACATGGCATTGATGACAAAGTCGAAGTTATGGGTATGGCGTTTTTCACCATTTTGTACGATGAGTTTTTTTTCTCCTCCAGGTTCTATGGAACCATCTATAACGCAATGATCAAGTTTTATTTGTACGGTAGATGTCTTTGCAATCCTTTCTTTAACCAGCTTTTTTAATGTTACGAAATCGTAGACACCTTCTTCTGTTCTTAACGATAGGTCTATTCTGGATTTATTAAGAACTCCTTCCTGAGGCCATTCTTCCTTGTAATTAAGCCCAACCTCATCACAAAAGCGGACGTATTCCTCAGCTGAAGTTTTAGTGTCCTCCTTAGAGACACAGTAATAGCTTGCATAATCGTTTGAGCAACAGGCCTTATAGATTCGTTCAAAATCTTCACGGCTTTCCATGCATTGTTGGGCGGTTTCAGGGCTTCGGGGATAATGGTAGCCTAAATGATGGCGATTGTGATTGGCGTAGGTAGCACCGGTCATAATGTCCGATGCCTGATCGAATACGGTTACATCATGAGTCTTATCCAGGTTCATGGCGCAGGAAAGACCAAAGATACCGCCTCCGATGATGCCTACTTTTTTCTTCATGTTTTTACCGGGAGGATTAGATCGTATAAACCTGGGTTACACCGGAGTAATCAAACTGCCAATCCATTTCAGTTAAATTGCGGTTTTGCATACTTCTGCGAAAATGGTCATGTTTTTCTGAAGGAACGTAGAACATAAAGAAACCACCTCCACCTGCCCCCATCACCTTTCCTCCTAAAGCCCCATGATCTCTGGCAAATTGATAAACTTCATCAATATAAGGTGAGGACATCATATTTGACATGGATTTTTTTAACTCCCAATGTTCATGGAGTGAATTCCCGAAACTATCTATATCACCTGATTCCAGATTCTTTTTTGACTCATAGCCGATCTCCTGAATTCTTTGCATTGCTTCCACAGCAGATTTTTTACGTCCGCCAATATCTTTGCTCTGTTCTTTTAATATTTCATTTGCTTCACGGGAAACACCGCTGAAATAAAACATCAAGTTGTGGTTCAAATGTTTTTTTGTGATGTGGTCTAATTCAAGCGGAGTGACGGTCACTTCCCCCTCTTTGTTTATTTCCAATGAATTGATCCCGCCAAAGGCAGAAGCATATTGATCTTGCTTGCCAGAAGAATGGCCTAGGTCAACCATCTCTATATGACAGGCCAATTCAGCCAATTCCTTTGTAACCAGAATACGCCTTTCCATCAGACTTAATAATTTTAGCGTTGCAACAAGAAAAGCCCCCGAAGAGCCACAACCTGTATTTCCAGGAAGTTCAGAGATGGAATGCAGTTCGAATCCTTTAGGGATATTGAATTTTTCCAGACATTTTTTAAACAGTTCATTTTTTATTTCATCAATGGAATTACAGACTTCCACCTTGGAGTAGCTCAACCAGATTTTGTCATCGTAGATACGCCTGGACCCTATAGCATAGATATATTTATTAATTGCTGCGCAAATCAGGAATCCCCCGTGTTTTTGATACCAACCAGGAAGGTCGGTGCCTCCTCCTCCTAGTGTGATTCTCAGTGGTGCACGAACCATTCGCATAATTCAGGTGATTGTAGTTTTTTTAATTAATGGGTAGGAAATCCAAACGAAAGTTTTGCTGGTCAATAATAGCTAGAATGGCAAGGATTTGACAAGAAAAAAATGACTCAAGACCAATCAATTTAAATTCAATTTTACTTGTGATCAAAAATCTTTTCGAAGCTAAATTGTACTATTTTTGGTTTGCTGTGAAATTAAGGAAAAGGGCCAAAAAAGAAAGGCTCCTCGGGTCGTCGGGCGTTTAAGTATTCCTGTTTGATAATCTATGGAACATTGCGCCCACATGGAAACAAGGGCGGCCATGGCTTCAAGCGAGATGAATGCTGCTTTGAATAACCCTTTTGGAACACAACGCGAATCTTCATCGTGTATATAGGGTACATGAATTTCTGAAACCGTAAATCCAAGCCCATAAGCACGAATGACGATTTCTCCATGTTTCATGCCGTCATGCCACAGTCGTAGGGTAGGATAAATTTTAAGAACCGATTCCTTCTGGAATAATCGAAAGCCAATTTGAGGATCATTAACCTGATCTTTAAACAGCATTTTGAATAAGTAAAACATTCCAAAAGAAATAGTTCGGCGTAAAGAAGACTTACTTTTAATCGTCCACTGGCCTTCCTTCGTCAAAGACCTGGAGCCTTGGGCAATACCGGTTTCGTTTATAAAAGGAAGTAAATTTTCAAATTCTCTTGGGTGGACCGCAATATCGGCATCCATATTTCCGACGAGAGGATACTTTGCGGCAAGAAACCCTGCAAGAATAGCGTGCACGGCCCCAACATGTGTTTCTTCGATCAAGCGGATCCGCGAATCCTCTTTGGTAAACTCACGAACTAATTCGCAGGTCCGGTCTTCACTTCCATCATCTACAATGATTAATTCAATCTCAAACGCAGGTGTTTCATCTGCCCATTCCATAACTTTTTTTATGGTTGGTGGTAAACGATTTTCCTCATTGTATGCTGGAATAACGATAGTAAGTTGCTCTTTGGGCATACATTTAACCTTTTTTAACTTGTTTCAATATGATTTGGCTGGATATTTGAATTCAATATGATTGGCAAATTTACCATCATGCCAATAGCCCATCAATAGCTAAATTTATTTGTTTATAGGAGGCTTGAATAGAGTTAATTTGATTTTTTGAAGTTGCATTTTAAAAATGTTGGTGGGTTTAAAAACCAAGCTGGCCCCAATAGCGCATTCAAAGGTGCAGGCACACCCTTCATTTTGAATAAAGGAATTCACTCGACGTGCTGGGGCTGTTTTCAAAACTTGTTTGATATCATAGTTGTGGTCTCTAACATTTCCCATCCAGGATTCTTTGAAATCCGGTTGTCGTAGCGTTTCTTTATCTTTAATAAGAGTGTCTAATGTCTCACAGGGAAACAATTCTCCATATTCATTCATTTCAATCAAACTTGTACCGGCTTGGCAAACAAAAGGCATTTTTTTCTTTCGCTGAATCTCCATGATTACCATTTCAGTCAAACCCCGCATAAGAATCAGAAGACGTGAAAAGAAGGGGAATTGATATTTCTCTTGTTTTCTAGTTTCGCTGGATCGATTGATGATTTCTTTGTACTTTATTTCTTCGGGTAGGATATTTTCTTTTTCTTGAATCGCTCCTCTTGGGTAGTTTATTGCGTGGTTTTCAACACGCATCTGGTTGTTCACAAAATCCACCAAGGTTTCAATGCTATCAAGGTTGGATTTTTGCAAAACACTTGTTACATCAATTTTGACGTTAGAATATTTATCTGCAATCACTCTGAGCAATTCATAGGTGTGTAAAACTTTTTTCCAGATCCCTGGCATTCCTCGTATCCGGTCATGAACTTCTTCAAAACCATCCATTGATAAGGGAATCCTGACTATAAGATTGGGGCAGGATTTTGCCATTTCCTCGACCATTTTCCCGACACGTTCGGGGTAAGTTCCATTGGTGGTTATGGTGACGGAACGGGTATTGGAAAAACGATAGAAAATTTTGACTATTTCATCAATATCTTCACGAAGGAAAGTTTCGCCTCCTGTAAATGTGATGTGGTATAGGACAGGACTATGTTTGGCAATTTTTGTTATTTCCTCAAGCGTTAACTCCCTTTCCTTGTCCGCATTTTCTATTTCTTCTAAGTAAAAACAAAAGGAACATCGGAGATTGCACCGCCCGGTAATAAAGAAAATCAAATAGTTGGGGCCGTCTGAGGCCAATGTTCTGGTATAGGCAACCGCATGATTTATCAACCTGATAATTCGATTGACCACAGTTAACTCCTTTTACTAATAATTCCAAAGATTAAATTTGGTTTTCGGGCTAATTCAATAAATGCGCCAGTCAATATAGCCAGGGCAAGAAAACTATGGCACAAAACGGACATGATCGTAAAATTCAAACCCTCTTCCCTAAAACATAATGTCACAAATTTCCAATTTGCCACAATGGCGGCACTTAATAACGCCAACCCTGGAAGGAAGGAGCCCCATATTGGTGTACCTATGAAAGCGAACGGCCACACCGCGCTGAACACCTGAATAACGGCATCCTTCTGGCTGGTTCCAAAGCTGTCATCGAACCCCCCCATTGAAGCCTTTAATTCCATCCACATTCTAATACGCTGGAAATAAAGTTTGAACTGCTTCCAAAAACTTGGATACCTATGGTGGACACGTAGCCCACTTAAATATTGTATTTTCCCATATTTGCGTCGAAGCCTGTACCCTAGTTCGAAATCTTCGACATCCGCTCCTTTATATTTGTCATCGAAGCCCCCACTCTCCAACATAACATCCCTCTTGATTGCAAAACACCTGCCAGCAATAAAAGAGACGTCGGCGTCAGTTTTTGGGGCGCCAACTATCATGAACAACGCCTTGAACCGAGGGAAAAATCCTGGATTTAGAGGAATGGGTGAATCCCATCCCGAAAATATTTTGATATCAGGATGAATGTGAGAAAAATCTATTAGTAGTTGGATGCCTCCTGAAACCAATTCAGTATCAGAGTCAAGATACAGTATGATATCCCCCTGTGCAAATTGGGCACCTTTATTTCTGGCCTGACCTGGGCCTACGTTTTTTTCAAGGTGGACAAAGCGGACATCCGGGTAGTCCCGTTTTAAACTGTCAAATTCGCTTGGGTTTTTCGAACAGTCATCTATCACGATGACTTCGTGAGTATTTTCGTTAGGCTTTACCGACCTTAATAAACCTTCTAAATCCTTACTTCGACCATAGGTAGGGATCACGATACTTAAAGGTGCTTTTTTCAATTGAAAACTCTTAATGAAATTGAATTAACTATATTTTATATCTGAAATCTGACCTGATTAATATATTTTCGCAGGCATGGGTTATGTTGCTAAGTTCTATAGGAAAATTCCCTTTCCTCGCTTATGACAACCAGCTAAAAGCCTTAATATAAACCCTCTCGTCAGGGAAAATCAAATTTTGCGGAAGCCTCTCTATCAAGAAACCATTCTCCTTGGATCCTCAAGGTGGGATATATATTGATTACCGATGGGTTGGATGCCAGTTTGAAAACTATTTCAGATTTTTCTTCCCCAATAACATGATAGGTTATACGATGTGATCTATTTATCGTCGCCGGGGTCATGGTTATTCTTTTTTGCCCAGTGTCAGGATGCTGAGATACTTCGCAAAGTTTTTTGGAATTAATAATATCTTGTTGAGGGAAAAGAGAGGCTGTATGACCATCAGTCCCAACACCAAGTAAAACCCAATCAAAGAAATTAATATCTCCTTTTCTAAGAGCCAAGTGGCTTTGAATTTCTTTTGCGTAGTGAATGGCTTCTTTTTCGGGGTTTTCTTCTCCACGAATTCTATGAATGTTTTTGGCGGGAATAGAAATATGTTTCAATAGATGATCGCTTGCAATTTTATAATTACTTTCTTCATTCTTCGGAGATACGCACCGTTCATCTGCAAAAAAAATATGGACCGTTTCCCAGGGAATTCTATCTCTCCATTCAGGTTGAGACAATTTACCATAAAGCAGTGAGGCGGTTTTTCCGCCAGACAATACGACAGAAAATATAAGTTGTTCTTTTGCTGTCTGCCTAGCTTTTTCATGCCAGCAACGGGCTATCTCTTCAGCCATCTCTTCAGAATCAGAAAATACGCGGATGGATTTCATGGAGGTTTAATTATATGTAGAGCTATTCAAATAGAGTATAGGTCAACGTTTCAAATTATTTTAGCAATTCGCTATAGGGTTTACAAACTCAAGTGCTCAACACGTTCAAGAAAAAATTTGCTGGAAGCGGGTACTTGGTTTTTAAATGACTATTGAGTATATTGAAGATCGAGAACCAAAAATAATGTGGTTCAACGTGAAAGAAAAGTTTATTTAAGTTAAAGCCGTCCCGTTATCCCTAAGAGGCTTGTATTAGAATGGCAAAAGTACTTATCACCACTGTTCCCTTTGGAGAAAATAATCGGCTTCCGTTGGATTTACTTGAAAAAGCGAAGATCCAATACCAAATAAACCCTTATGGAAAGAAGCTTACCGAAGACCAATTATCCGAATTAATTCGTGATATTGATGTCCTTGTTGCGGGCACGGAACCGATTACGGATAAAGTAATGGCTCAAGCTCAAAAACTTAAATTCATCTCTAGGGTAGGTATTGGATTGGATAGTATTGATTTAATCGCCGCCAGGGAAAGGGGGATTAAGGTTTCCTATACTCCAGATGCGCCTGCCCCAGCTGTAGCTGAGCTTGCCCTATGCATGATGTTAAGTCTCTTACGCTCAGTTCATGTTTCCAATCAGCAAATGCGCCAGGGAAATTGGAAGCGAATTTTTGGCCGAAGACTTGCTGGTACTACTGTTGGTATAATTGGAGTTGGGAGGATAGGAACCCATCTGTTGCGCCTTATGAGAGGGTTTGGTAAAATTCGTGTTTTAGTCAATGATATTTTGCCAAACCGTGAATTGGATCGAGAATTCGAAATTGAATGGGTTACTAAAGAAAAAATTTATAGAGAGGCAGACGTTATCAGTTTACACCTTCCCCTAACTCCTCTTACCCGGGGCATGATTTGCAGGGAACAGTTGCTCCAAATGAAAAAAGATGCCTTAATTATAAATACCTCTAGAGGGGGCATCATCAATGAAAAGGATCTATATAATGTGATGAAAGAAGATTGCCTTGGAGGGGCAGCTATTGATGTTTTCGAAAATGAACCCTACAAAGGGGAGCTTTTTGAAATAGATCGTTGTTTGCTGACAGCTCATATGGGATCCATGTCAGTTGACTGTCGATCTCAGATGGAAATTGAGGCAACTGAGGAAGCTGTTCGTTTTCTTGCCGGGAAACCCTTGCAAAACGAGGTACCACAATCAGAATACGAGATTCAAAGTTGAAGGGTTATTATGAGCCAAATTAAAGGCAATGAAAAACGCAATGTAACGGTAATAGGAGGTAGCGGATTTATAGGCTCCCATGTGGCCGACCAATTGACGCAAGAGGGATACCAAGTACGAATTTTTGATCGTACTGACTCCCGCTGGAAAGGGGAAGATCAGGATATGATTATCGGAGATTTAGCCGATAAAGACCTCCTCATTAAATCAATATCCGGGTCGGAGGTGGTTTATAATTTTGCAGCTTTAGCAGATTTAGATTTAGCTAGAAATAAGCCAATCGAAACTGCTGAAATCAATATTCTGGGGAATATCAATGCCTTGGAGGCTTGCCGCTTGAATGGGGTCAAGCGTTTCATTTTTGCCAGTACGGTTTATGTATACAGCCGTGAAGGAAGTTTTTACCGTTGCAGTAAGCAAGCAGCGGAAAACTATATAGAAGAATACCAAAGAGTTTACAATCTGGATTACACTATATTGCGCTATGGTTCGCTTTATGGGCCTAGGGCTGACAAGAGTAATGGTCTGTTCCGAATTATAAATAATGCCTTGGAATCTGGCGTGGTGCGTTATGAGGGAAGCCCTGAAGCTCTTCGCGAATACATTCATGTCGAAGATGCAGCAAAAGCAAGCGTGAAGGTTTTGGGGGATGATTTTCAAAATCAGAGTGTTGTTTTGACCGGCCAAGAGCCTATGAGGGTGGTTGACTTGTTGAAAATGTTAGCTGAAATTCTTGATTTTCCTGGTTCAGTGGAATTTATTGAAGGGGATTATCCCGGCCATTATATACATACTCCCTATGCCTATCTACCCAAACTCGGACGCAAATATGTAGCTCCATTCCATGTAGACATGGGGCAGGGGCTAATCCAGTTAATAGATGAAGTGCGTCGAAATAAATGACGACAGAAACTTCCAGCTGATGACGCTCAATGTCACCGGAACACTGGCCAGGAAAATTGGTAGAAAAATTTAAAATTGTTTTTTGGGATTTTGATGGAGTCATAAAAGATTCTGTGAGCGTTAAATCCCTCGGATACGCAAAACTATTTGCTCCATTTGGAAAAGAAGTGGTTGAGCGGGTCAATCAACATCATGAGGTGCATGGTGGGGTTTCGCGTTTCGAAAAAATACCCCTTTATTTAAGCTGGGCAGGTCTGTCTCCTGATTTGGCTAAAGTTCAAGAGTATTGTGTTCAGTTTTCCAGATTGGTGCAACAGGCTGTGATTGATTCTCCGTGGGTCCCAGGTGTCCATGAATTTTTAAAGACCCATCACAAGAGACAATGTTTTATCCTTATAACGGGCACCCCTCAGGAGGAAATTGAGCAAATACTTCAGGCGTTGGAGTTATTCCCTTATTTCAAGGAGGTGCATGGGGCACCCAAAGAAAAATCCGTGATGATAAAAGATGCATTAAAGCGTTTTGATTTCCAGTCAGACCAGGCTCTGGTAGTTGGAGATTCAGGGACAGACTTTGAGGCAGCTCGAGAAAATAATGTTGCTTTTTTGTTGCGCCGCACACCCTTAAACCACGAGCTTCAAAAAAAGTTTAAAGGGCCTTCATTTGAGAATCTAAATTTTTAAGGGTTTATAAGCGTTGAGTAGATCTATTATTTGTGCATTGATGATTGGGCGAAAGGGAAGCGTGGGTTTTCCAGGGAAAAACTTTTATCCAGTTTTGGGTAGACCTCTTGCGGCATACCCGCTGTTAGCAGCTAAGGCTTCTTCAAATATTGAAAGAATTTTTGTTTCGACAGATTGTCCCGAGATTGTAAGGATTTCAAAGGAACATGATGCAGAGTTGATCGATCGCCCGCCCGAGCTGGCGACTAAAGAAGCTTTGGGTGAAGATGTTTTTGTTCATGGTTATCAAGAAATAAAAAGACGCCTTAAGCAAAATGATTTGGAAATCGAATTGGTTGTCTTATTGTTTGCAAATGGCGCTACCCTAAATGCTGACTTAATAGATCAGGGTATAGAGGCTTTGAGGAACGATAAGAGCTATGACTCTGCGGTGACAACATCGGTTTACAATATGTGGAGTCCACTCCGGGCGCGTAAGCTTCAGGCGGATGGAAGTTTGCATCCGATGGTTCCATTTGAAACATTTGGAGACCCGCTCACCATGAATTGCGATCGCGATTCCCAGGGTGATGTGCATTTCGCAGATATGGCAATTTCAGTAGTGCGGCCAGAGTGTCTGGAAAAATTGAATGAAGGGCTTCTACCGCAAAAGTGGATGGGCCAGCGCATAGCACCTATTCCCAATTGGGGAGGCTGCGATGTGGATTACGAATGGCAAGTTCCCATGGTAGAGTTCTGGCTTCGTAAACATGGTTTTAAAGAAGCGCAGAGGTAATAAATGAAAAAAGACTCTCGGCCTGTTTATCAAAAGCAAAACAGTTTTTTTGAGATCAGGCATAAAGATAATAATTCACTGGCTGAAACTCTGGAACGTATCAAAAGTGTTCGGAAAAGAGATGATTTTTCTGAAAAAATGTCGCAAGCGCATAAGCAGATTTTTAATCAAGTCTGCAATGATTTATTTGATTCGGATTCGAAAGACCAATTCAACCAATTCAGCCTTAACCCCAGTGTTGTTGAAGAGATTGCCACATGCTCTGATTCCGATCTGCCACGGTATTTAGTTCATCGTTATCGTTATGAAATTTTTCCGCAGCTAAAAACTCTGGACGAATATCCCCCCTATCTGCAAATTGAACCTTCTTCAATATGCAATTTCCGTTGCATTTTTTGTTTTGAGACAGATCCAACTTTTACAGATAAAGCCAGTGGTTTTATGGGGCAGATGACGCTTGAGTTGTTTAAGAAAATAATTGATCAGGCTGCGGGGAATATAGAGTTTCTATCTCTTGCATCACGTGGTGAGCCTATGATCTGTAAAGATATCGTTCCAATGCTGGAATATACTCGAGGCAAATTTTTAAATCTTAAGTTAAATACCAATGCTTCTTTACTCGACGAAGAAAAATGTCATGCCATTCTTTCTGGTGGAGTAAAAACCATAGTTTTTTCTGCAGATGCTGCTGAAGAACCTTTGTACAGCAAGTTCCGGGTCAATGGAAAGCTATCGGTAATATTAGACAACATTGAGCGATTTCAAAAAATAAGGCAAACCAGTTATCCAGATTTGCCCGTCATCACACGTGTTTCCGGGGTGAAATTTTCAGATGAGCAGGATCTGGATTCCATGCAGAAAGTCTGGGGCGGTCTTGTAGATCAGGTCGCTTTTGTGAAATACAATCCTTGGGAAAATGTTTATAATCAACCTGCTAATGGTTTGGACAAAGCCTGTTCAGATCTTTGGCGCAGGATGTTTGTGTGGTGGGATGGAAAAGCGAACCCCTGTGATGTGGACTATAAATCAACCCTGTCGCAAGGTTCTATAAAAGAGTTTGACTTGAGTAAGCTTTGGCGATCTTCAAATTATGAGACCCTTAGATCGGATCATATCGAGAGCAAACGAAAAAACAGAAACCCCTGCTCGGCTTGCACGGTGGTTTGAGATTTTTGGGACACCCGTAAGATTAAATAGTTTAATAAGACGGTATCGATATGCAACAGGTTTTAATTACAGGAGCGAGCTCTGATATTGGGATCGCAACGTGCAAAAAATATCTGGCGAACGGATTCCACGTTGTAGGGCATTACAATCGCGGGCAGGATGGGTTTTTTGAGCTGGTTGATGCATCGCCCAGTATGCAGGCTGTTCAGATTAATTTGTCTGGTTCCAACGATATTGAACAAGCTTTAATTCAATATGAAGACCTCATTCAGAAAACAGATGTTCTGATAAATATGGCTGCTATTTCTCAGCCAAAACCATTTTCTGAAATTACCGCTACGGACATAATTGAAACGTTGAACGTAAATCTCATTGCCGCATTATTATTCATACGAGTCGTTACTCCAGGAATGATTAAGCGAAATTGGGGGCGAATCGTTAATGCGGGTAGTATAGGGGTTAAATTTGGAGGAGGAGTAAATAGTTTTTGCTATTCGCTGAGTAAGCACTCCCTTGAGTTCATGCCGGCCGATCATAAAAAATGGGCCGCGAAAAATGTATTTGTTAATACACTAAGGGTGGGAGTTACTGATACAAAAGCTCATATAAAGGATCCAGAAAAAAATATGAAAAGTCGAGTGGAATTGATTCCCGCAAAGCGCATGGCTAGGCCTGATGAAATAGCTGATGCAGTTTACTGGTTTGGGTCCGATCAAAATTCCTTTACTACGGGGCAGGTCATTTCTGTCGCGGGGGGAGAATAGTCGGTTGCACTTATGAATACGGATTCAACGAAGAATTACCTTTTATGAAATATTGAATTCCCCGAGGCGACATAAATAAAAAGAAAAAATATTAGCGCCTCGATTTAGATCAGTCGCCCTTAAAAAAATATTTTCAAAATAAAACCAGAATTAATTTGCCCGATTGTTGTTTGGCATAAAGAATTTCTAAATACGAGAATGCAAATGAAAGAAGAAGATATTCGCCCTGAGAAAATATTTTCTGAGCATCTTCGCCTTTGCAAACAAGATGTGCAGACATATTTTACGAATGTGGAGCGAGAAAGAATTAAGTGCCCAGCCTGTGACTCTGACGGAGAGTTTGCATTTAATAAGCAAAGCTTTGAATATGAGCATTGTCCCAATTGCCAAACGTTATTTGTGAGTCCGCGCCCCAAAGCTGAATACTTTGTGAAGTACTACATTGAATCATCGTCTTCAAAGTATTGGGCGACTACTTTTTACAAAGAAACAGCTGAGGTAAGAAAAGAGAAACTGTGGAAACCTAAGGCAAAAATGATTTTGGAAGCTATGCAAAAATATGAGGCGACCCATAATAAAGTTATCGATGTGGGTGGAGGGTATGGCCTATTTGCTGGTGAAATGGAAAGTCTTTCGGGGCAACCGGTTTTGGTGATTGAGCCAAACCCGTATTTTGCATCAGTCTGTCGGGAAAAATCTTTTCAAGTAGTGGAAAAATTTCTTGAGGATATCGATAAGGAAAGTCTCCCTTCAGGTGCCAAAGCATTCGTTAGTTTCGAATTGTTTGAACATCTTCACAGTCCTTCAGCTTTTTTGAACCAGCTGGAAAAAATCATGATGCCTGGCGATCTGTTCATAATGACCACTCTTTCGGGTACGGGGGTAGATATTCAGGTGCTTTGGGAGGAATCGAAATCTGTTGTTCCTCCACACCATCTCAATTTTCTAAACCCAAAATCTATAGAAATATTACTTGGTAGGATAGGCCTGGAGGTTATGGAAGTAACGACACCCGGCAAACTAGATATGGATATTCTTGCCAACAGCCAAGATAAAATAAAGGACCGTTTCTGGCGTGTTTTTAGTGAGCTGGCTGATGATAAAATGAAAGACCAATGGCAGCAGTTGGTTGCCTCATCGGGATGGAGCTCTCATATGATGGTGATTTGCCAAAAACCAGATTCCCCCCTCAAAAATGATAATTAATGGGCATTTTTCTCTTACTTCTTACCTCCATTTACCTATAAACCAATAATTGATGTGGTTTCAGGTTCTATACATATGGATTTATCAATACCAAGAACTGTTTTAAATCTTTGATATAGCATGGATATAATGTGTCTTATAATAATCGCAAAAATTAAGAGTGCGTCGATGCATAAAGATGCCTGTTGAAATTACAACAAAAGCTCGTATCCGTTTGAAAAAGATGGTTTAATTATATACTCTTCGGTAAATAAATGGACGCGGTCCGGCCAAACATTTTTAGAAGGGCAATCTCCTTTAATTATTCTTTGCAGAAGCTTTCCCGGGTTTTTAGCGGGGTGTAAATATTATGAAAAATAGGTTTGGAAGTCTCCAATACAGATCTGCACAAAATGGACGCTTGTTAGGAGAAAATCATTGAATAGAGATTCAGAAAGAGCCAAATCAGATATTAAGGTTCTTATTGTATATCCCAATTTACCTATGATGTTGGTTCCTTCCCTTGCTGTGGGCATTTTCACTCGCGTATTGAGATCTAATGACTACAAGGTTGACTTGTTTGATACTACTCATTACTCAGATGATGAAGGTGCAAGTACCCAAGAGCGGGTAAGATTTTTACAGGTGAGAGAGTTCAGCGAGGAAAACGACCTTGGTATCAGTGCTAGAGACGATATGCTAGGTGACTTTCGAAAGAAGGTTATGAGTTTTCAGCCTGACTTGATTCTATTTTCAGTAGTAGAAGATGTTTATTGTAAGTCACTAAACATGTTGGAATGTATAAAAGATTTGAATGTTCCCACTCTTCTCGGAGGAGTTTTCCCCACCGCTGCACCGGATGAGTGTTTTAAATCTCCTTTGATAAACTTTGTGGGTTTGGGAGAAGGAGAAACCACAATAGTTTTGGCCGCAGAAGCAATCCGCAAAAATCAGCCTTTACATAATATTCCAGGAACCTGGTATCGAGACTCGGCGGGTGAAATTCATAAAAACCCTCAATCTCCTCTGGTAAATATCAATCAATATCAGCCTGATTTCAGCCTGTTTGATGAGAAGCGTTTTATCCGTCCCATGGGAGGGAATATTTTTAAAACCATTCCCTTAGAGACTTACCGCGGGTGTCCCTTTGCTTGCACATATTGCAATTCTCCGGGGCAAGTCGTTTTTTCCAGGGAACAAGGGTTGGATAGTTTTCTAAGGAGAAAAACAATGGTAGGTCTTGCCGATGAGATAAGGGAATTGGTTGATCTTTATGACCCCGAATTCTTTTTCATTGTTGATGATAGTTTTTTGGCTCGTCCAGATAAAGAGGTCTATGATTTTTGTGATATGTACGAAGAATTTAAATTGCCCTTTTGGTTCAATACCCGACCTGAAACCTGTGATGCTCAAAAACTAAAGCGGCTTAAAGAGGTGGGTTGCTATCGTATCTCCTATGCCATTGAATGTGGAAATGAAACTTATCGCACCAAGATTTTAAAGAGAAGAGGGTCCAATGATCAAATCATTAATTGGTTCAGAGTAATTTCCGAGAGTGAGATCCCATACACGATTAACTTGATCGTTGGATTCCCGGGAGAAACCAGAGAAATGGTGATGGAAACCATAGAACTGGTTCGTCGTATACCGGGTTATGATACTTTGACCGTGAGTATTTTTACTCCCTACCATGGAACAGAGTTGCGGGATGTTGCTTTAAAAAATGATTGGCTTGAATCCGATATCCTCACAAAACATTTTCTTTCAGAATCCCTCCTGCGTATGCCGACTCCGTATTTGAGTTGTGAGGAAATTAACGGGTTGATTCGTACTTTGCCTATGTATTGCTATTTCCCGAAAAGTGAATGGCCGCAAATTGAACTGGCAGAGAAAAATGATGAGGAAGGCAATGCAATTTTAAAAAAATACTCAGACATATATAAAAAAGAATTTTTGGGTGAAACTCAAGGCAGTCAAATGCCTTATCTAGTAGATGGTGCAGGCGGGTGCCGATCAAACCCAAAGGATTCATATCCGTTGCAACAAACACAGTTTTCAGCTTCGGAAATAGAACGCTTAACTGTATGAGAGATTCTTACTCTATTTTTCAGGATGCTTAATAATTTAATAAGGATGAATCTGTGATTGTATATCTTGCTGATCTGGCTCACGACTATTTGCCTGCAAGGCAGTTTGTGCCTTTAGGTATCGGATACCTCGCTTCTTACTCCAAGTCAATTTTTGGAGACCAGGTTGAGTACCGATTATTCAAATCAGTCGATGAGTTATTGGATGCTTGCGATGATAATCCGCCGGATTTGGTTGGACTTGCCAATTATACCTGGAATGAAAGACTGAATGCTTTTGCGGGTTTTAAACTGAGAGAATCTTTCCCAGATCTTCCTATTGTTATGGGAGGGCCTAATATTGCAACGGATGAGAAAGGAGTTGAGGGTTTTCTAAATAAATATTCCTTTGTTGATGTTTATTGCATGTATGGGGGTGAACTGGCTTTTTCAAAAATAATCGAAATCCTATGGAGGGACACTTCTAAAAAAGATTGGCAAAAAATCTTATGCGCCGATCCAGATTTTTGTGGGTATTCACTTTACCAAGGAAAAATTATTGGCTCAGCAAATTATGTTGTGGAAAAAGATCTCAATTTTATTCCATCCCCCTATCTAACAGGTGTTTTGGACTCTTTCCTGGAAAATGGATTCATTCCCATTATGGAAACAAATCGCGGATGCCCATTTGCTTGCACCTTCTGCGTATGGGGTATTTCTGCTTTAAGTAAAATTCAAATATTCAGCATGGATCGGGTCGAAGCCGATTTAGATTATGTCACTCAATTCGGAAATAAATACCCTCAACTGGTTTTTGCAGATGCGAATTTTGGAATATTAAAGAGGGATGTTGATATAGCAGGTTACATTCGAAAAGTATGGGAAGAAACAGGAACCTTTACTTCGATTGAGGTTTATTGGTCCAAATCCGCTCAGGATTATATGGTCGAAATAGGGCGGGTGCTTGGTCATCTCACCAATACCTATATTGCCTTTCAAAGCCTTGATGACAACGTTTTGGAATCCATTAAAAGAAAAAACATCAGTACTTCGCGTCTGGTTTCGTTAATTTCAAGACTAAAACAATTTACACACACTACTAGAACAGACATTCTTGTGGGCCTTCCAGGGGAATCTTTTGACAGCCATTTGAACTCTATTGATCAGGCAATGAGCTATGGCATTAATGATATTCTTGGAGGAGAAATTCAATTACTCCCGGGAAGTGAAATGGAGACCCAGGAATCTAGAGAGAAATTTAATCTGGAAACTAAATATCGATTTTTTGAAGGTTGTTCTGGAATCTATAGAGGGGAACTCGTTTATGAGTTGCAGGAGGTCGTTCGGTCCACAAACACAATGACCGAAAAGGAGATGATTCGATTGCGTGCCATTCGCGCTTTATTTTTTGGTGGTTTGACTCTTGGCGATCACCGTCCTTTAGTATCCTACTTAATTAGTAAGGGAGTGCGTATAACAGAATTGTATACAAATCTTGTATTGAATGGTTCTGATCATCCGATTTTAAACAGAACTTTTAAATGGTTGGACAGTCAGATATCCAGTGAATGGTTTGAAACGGTAGAAAAGGTCGAGGAATTTCTAAATGATTCCGATAACATTGAAAATTTTTTCGGGGATGATGCATTTGTAAAGTTGAATTATGCTTTTACTGCTTACCTTATGGTTAACCCAAAAGAATATGAAGCTTATTATCGTCAGTTAGAATTTGAGGTAAATCATTTACTTCCAGATGAGCCTGAACAGGTTATTCATGAGATAATCAGGTTATGTTCGGAAAGAAATTTTATTTTCAGGTGCCTGCACGGAGACATAGAATACGCTACTTCGATTGAGCTGTCACCTCCTGCCTTAAGGGCTCTTGTCGATAGTGGTTATTTTCCAAAAGATTTTCAGATCGGTGACTCGAAGGATGTTGGTATGAGTTTAGATGGTTTAACTGCCGATGGAATAGTCGGCAATCTCGAGTTAATAAATGGAAAACCTTCGGTTTTCAATCTAACCCAAATCATGCAGATGTACCGCGGTAGATATCAATTGACACCGACTACTGCTCATTGTTCCATGGATGAGACAGACCATTTCTCCGAAGCAAATCATTTTAATTCTTCCTTAATAAATTAGTGATTTTTTGCCCAGATTCTCCAAGAGGAAAATATGATGCAGTGACCTTTGATGTGTCTTCCAAGTTAATCTCAAGCTTTAAAACTATTTGATGTTATCTTGATTTCCCAAACTAGCTATTAATATTAAAGAGACTAGTTTGTGGCGAGGCAAGTTTTAAAACATTTAACACGATTTTTGAATATCTGATAAAATAAAAATTAAGAAAAATTAGGTTCAGTAAATCTTTTTTGATTTTTTTTTCATGAAATTTAGTGGTTCGCACCCTTCCCTTAGACTAATTCCAAAAAATTTAATTATATAGGCATAAAGCCTGAATTTAGTATGTTTCTAGACCACATTTATAAAAAATTGTTATAATTAAAGACTAAAAATATTCCCTAAATATCAAGTTTCGATTTTATAGGCAACACTTAATGAGCGGTCAAAAGCACCCCAGAATACTAATCATTACGACTCCCATTCGTCCTGTGCCGACAGATTTCCCACCCCTAGGCAGTTTGTCGATAATCACCGCATTGAACAAGGCTGGTTATCAGAATGTAGAGTTTTACAATATAGATTATCTACGCCCTGAATATGAGGATGCAATTTCCCATATAAAAGAGAGAAAACCCGACATATTGGGAATCAGTGCTGTGGTTTCCACAGCGTACTCGTTTGTAAAAAAGCTTTCAGTTGATATCAAGAAATGGTCACCCCAAACCACGATATTGATGGGTGGCAATCTGGGAGCCTCAGCTGAAATCATCCTCAATAAAACAGGAGTGGATTATATTTGCACTGGGGAAGGGGAAAAAACAATTGTTGATTTTTCCAATTGTTGGAAAACCGCCAAAACCAAAAGCGATTACGCTCAAGTAAAGGGAATCTCCTACCTTGATGAAAAGGGAGAACTAATAATAACTCCTTTCGTGGAATCAATTTCAAAAGATGAAGTTTACGATATTGATTGCGGGATATTAGAAAAATGGGAGCAGATAGATTTTTTTTTCCCCATTAAAGAAGAGGCTCCAATAATTGCTTCCAGTTTCTCTAAGGACACTAGGACTTTCGAATCTCATAGAGCCGGTAAGCGAACTGCCACTCTCCCTGGAAGTAAAGGGTGTGTGGCACGTTGTACTTTCTGTCATCGCTGGGATAAGGGAATTCGTTATATTCCAGTTCCTATTTTGATGGAACGAATTGATCTCTACATCCAAAAATATAATGTGGGTTTCATTAATTTTGCTGATGAAAACTTTGGCACGGACAGGAAATGGCTAAGCCATTTTATCGAAGAAATAAAAAAGAGGGATTTGCTTTGGAGAGTTGGGGGTATGCGGGTAAACACCATTACTTTTGACCTGATCAGGAAAATGAAAGAAAGTGGTTGCGTCAGCATTTATTATGGTATGGAGAGCGGTAGCCAGACAATGCTGGACGTAATGGAGAAAGTTACTAAAGTAGAGCAAAACTACAATGCTGTTAAATGGATGGCTGAAAATGATTTGTTTACCATAATACAACTCATTATAGGAATGCCTGGAGAAAATCTAAAGACCATTGAAGAAACAATCCGCTTCACCTCATACTATGTTGAGCAATCACCGAAAAATGATCCTAATGCGCTAAGCATTAATTTTGCTCAGGCGCTCCCAGGAACTCCTTTGTATGAGGTGGGACGACGAAAAGGAGACATTGGCCAATCCTTGGAAAAAGAGGAGCAATATTTGATTCATATTTCGGATCGTGACGCTCGTGATGGAGAGACATTTATTAACTACACAAATTTCCCCAAGCTTATATTGGAAAAATGGCATTTTGAAATACAAAATACAACGCGGCATTCCTATATTAAAAAATGGGGGATAACTAATTATAATAAGATTGTTAATAATTCGCAAAGACAAAACCATCGCCAGATAATTCAGGAGGAAACGCCCTCGATCGACACAGGTTATTTTGCAGACCCTGCACGCCAAAACGAAAGTCTTGTATTGAATGGCACGCCTGCAAGGCCACAAGCTAGCAGCGACGCGACTGATTCGCTCCACGAAAAAGAAGAGGAGATTTTTTCCGAAGGAGGGCAATCACCTTCCCTTTGGTCTTTACTCACGCTTAGGTCCATTGGGAAAATGGCTTTGTTTTATCCTAATTTTTTTTGGAGAATCAGATCGTTTATTCTCGTTTTTATTTTTGGAAATTGTATCCGAAAGTATGGTTTGAAATATTCCCTTAGAATTTTAGTCGAATACTGCAGTTGGAGATTTACTAATTTATTGAAGTTTAAAAATCAGAATTTAATTTTAGAAAAAACCTCCCTGAGAAAGCTTTTAAAGAAATTAATTTATCCTGAAATAGCTAGCGATAACCCGGCAATGTCTGTACTGCGCAAAGGGCGTTGAAATGATGGCCGTAAACTCAACTGTTTTGCCTGTTGGGAATCTGAGTATTATCTTGAGCCATATGGGTCTCAGACTTTTAGCTTAGGCCATATAAAATTCGATGCAGGCTAAAGGCTGCCAAATTAATTTGTGGTTTAAAAAAAATTAGCCACCTTATTGTATTTTTATAAAGTTAAATAATTATTAGGAAAATCAGAATGATTCCCCCAAAGACGTATGTGATAGCGGAAGCAGGTGTAAACCACAACGGTTCGTTAGAAATGGCAAAACAATTGGTAGATGCTGCCATTGCAGCAAAAGCTGACGCGGTCAAATTCCAGACCTTTAAGGCCGAGTCTATTGTTAGCCGATTTGCCGGAAAAGCCAATTACCAAAAAGAAACCACCGGTACTGATGGTTCTCAATTTGAAATGATAAAAGCACTGGAATTGCCAGAGCAAAGCCAAAAGGAGCTTTTCCATTATTGCCAGAAGAAAGGTATTGAATTTTTATCAACACCTTATGATTTGGCAAGTGTTGATTTTCTGGCTTCCAAGTTAAAGCTTCCCACTTTAAAAATCGCTTCCGCAGAAATTACTAATGGTCCACTTTTATTAAAGGCAGCTCAATCACAAAAGTCGATCATTTTATCTACCGGAATGTGCGAACCCAATGAAATTGAAACCGCACTAGGAGTTCTGGCATTTGGCTATACTAAACCGAATGATGTGCCTTCACTTGAGGGATTTAAAAAGGCCTATTTGTCTTCGGAAGGAAAATCTGTTTTAATGCGTAAAGTTAGTTTGCTTCAATGTACCACCGAATATCCGGCACCCTATGAAGAAGTTCACTTGCGTGCAATGGAAACCCTGCGTCAATTATTTGGCTTGTCAGTAGGGTATTCTGATCATACGGTGGGTTGCTCCATTTCTCTTGCAGCTGCAGCACTTGGTGCATCCATAATTGAGAAACACTATACATTAGATCGAGATCTCCCAGGGCCTGACCATCGGGCTTCTTTAGAGCCGGATGAATTGGCGGATATGATTCGGGATATCAGAATGGTGGAAAAAGCTATGGGTACTCCAGAGAAAACCTGCCGACCTTGCGAACAAAAAAATAAACCCATCATGAGAAAGAGCCTGATCGCCAACGAAGAGATTAAAAAAGGCGAACCATTGACTCAAAAGAATTTAATGGTTAAACGGCCTGGCGATGGGGTTTCTCCAATGCAGTATTGGGATTTCCTTGGCAAATCAGCTAATAAAGACTACGCCTCGGATGAGAAAATTAATTTTTAGATGGGCTTTTTATTAGGCCATGTAGAGATTTAAAAACTCCTGTTAATAATGATACCTCAGTGTCATGGACTTGGGTAGGTATAAAAATTTAATTCGTAGAATCGGAGGGTGAATTGACCCAGAAAATCGTTCATGTGGTTCATTGTATAGACACCGAAGGTCCGCTTTATGAAGCGCTTCCTGAAACCTTCAAACGTTTGAAAGAGCTTTTTGATATTGAGCTCTTACCTTCCAGAGAGAATCTAGAAAAAATCCAAAGGGGCCTTTTAGATTTAGGTGGACTTGAGGAGGAGGTGGCTCGTGTCTTCAGTCCAAAGCTAATAAACTACAATGATACCTGGGATAAAATCGATGACATGCTTCGGGATATTATGTCTAGCGATTTTCGAAACAATCTCCCCGACTCATTTGGTGGAGGTTGGATATATAACTGGCATTGTGTGGATTTTATAGGGTACTCAGAAAATCCACGTCGTAGAGACATGGGATTTCATCAAATTTTTGATCACTATAAATTTTTAATTGATAATAATGTAACAAATAAAAAAGATGGCCTGCATTTTCATTATCATCCCATGGCTTTTTCAAAAAAGGCCCATTATTGCGCTACCCATTATTTTGCTACGGGAAACAGATTATATGAAATTTTAGCTCGGGACATCATAGATCGTCATTGGTTTCCAGCAGTGAATCGACCTGGATTTCATGTGACCCGTCCCGATAGTCATTGGTTTCTGGAGCAGTTTGTTCCGTTTGATTATAGTAATCAAAGAATGGAAGAAGATGACTTGAGACAAAAAGATCTTGCCAATGGGCGTTATGGAGATTGGCGTCGGGCCCCTAAAAGTTGGAAACCCTATCACCCTTCTCATGATGATTACCAGGTATCAGGTGATTGTCGACGCTGGATTGCACGGTGCTTGAATGTTGGGGCACGGTATAGAACAATCGGTCAAAAAGAAGTGGACCAGGCTTTTTCAGAAGCTGAGTCGGGGGCTTCGGTAATTCTAGCTTTTACCAATCATGATTTTAGAGACATGAAACCCGATATTAAAATTATGCGTGAAATGTTGTCAAAGGCTCAAAAACGTTTTCCAAATATAAAATTTAAATATTGTGAGGCAAGGGAAGCTTTTCGACAGGCACTACAAATGAAAGAATCTCCTCCTTGTCAGATTAGCCTGTCCTTTGCGGAGAATGTTTTAAAGATTGAAAGTGATAAGAAAACATTTGGTCCGCAACCCTTTTTTGCCATAAAGACCCAGTCGGGAGAATATTTTCACGACAACCTCGATTTTCAGGAACCCTTTCGCTCCTGGACCTACACCTTTGATCAGGCGACCTTTGAATTAGGTTCTTTAGGAAAAATAGGAATCGCTGCAGGTGATGATACTGGAAACGTCACTATTGTGAATTATGATTTTTTAAAAGGTTCTTCATCGAGTTGCCACATTTAGCGAAGAGGTAATAGGCGGAAATCAAGCGACCTTCCCATAACGATACCCAATTTAAGCCATTTGCAATTTTCTTGATTTATTTTTTCTAAAATGCTTAGATTAATTCAAATTTCTGTTTGTGAAATAAATACAAATCTACCGTCTGCATTTAGCTCAGCTTGCAATGATCTCGAAAATATGAGTGGTCAGCTTTTTTTATACGGCCGCAGGCATAAAATTCTCTAAGCTTATCATTAATGATTGCAAAAATAATATTTCCCCATGCCTGTTGAACGAATTATTATTTTACGTGAAGACAAGTATTCTAAATTCAATCACGACAGGTTCGGTATCGACATTTTAGAAGAACGAGGGCTTGCTGTAGAATATTGGGATTGTTCAAGAATATTCAGAGCGCAATTCCAGGGAACCCATCGAGTTGAAAAAAAAGATGGGTTTTCAGGGTTGCGATATTTCGACAAAAGAGATTTTCTTTTGGGCAGAATAGCCAGCTTGACCCCTAAAGATGTATTAATAACAGAATTGACCCCCACTATTAAAACTTTGAAGTTGCTGCGCTATATTGCTGGAATAAAAGCATTTTGGGGAATGGTAAGACTAGGTGATTTGCCAATACCGCAAAGTGAAAGCAGTTTTCTATCGCGAATTGAAAAGCTCATCCGAAAGCCTTCCGTGGGTGTAAATTTTCTCCTCCGAAAAGTGCCTCCTGAAAAACTCGGATTGCGTGCTTTAGATTTCATTCTCCTTGGAGGCGCATCTCCAGTTTTAGGGGGCCCTGGTCGAATGATAAATGAAAATACAAAATTTATTGATGCCCATTCCTCTGATTATGATAGATGTCTTCTTGAGACAAGGGAAAAAGGAAAAGCCGATTGCCCTAAGAAAGTAGTTTTTTTGGACCATGGCGGTCCTTTTCACCGCGATCAATTTTTCTTCAATGTCCCATTTCCATGTTCAACTGAAGAATATTTTTCAAATCTAAACAGTTTTTTTAGGCTCATTGAGAAGAAATTTGGATGGTCAGTGGTAGTGGCGGGTCACCCACGAGTTGATTATAAGGAGAAGGGTAATCCTTTTGAAGGTAGGGAGATTGTGCAAGGAGAGACTCACAGGTGGGTCAAGACTGCGCATTTTGTAATAAATTTCTGTAGTACGACAGTTTCTTTTGCTGTAATTTATAAAAAGCCAATTGTGTTTTTAGAGATCAACCCCAAAAAAAGAAATGTCTTTGATCCTCTAGGTAAAAGCATAGCAAATAAACTTGGCAAGTCATCTTTTTATTGGGCCGGTAAAGGGGAAGTTGACTGGGATAGAGAGTTGAAAATTAATCATGACTGTTATGACCAGTATATGGAGTCTTATATTAAAAAACAGGGGTCACCGGAAAATTCATGCTGGGAAATTTTAGCAGATTATCTAATGTCGAAGGATGGTTGATACGCAAAACTTAAACCAAGTTCTATTTTTTTTCATCGCTGTATAAGTCTTCAGCCAATAATTAGTTTTCAAAAGAATAAATTTATAGTATCAGTTTAGCCCGTTTGGTTTTAATGTGCTAGGCGGGTATTTCCTGTTAAACATTTGCATGTCATTTGATGTTAATAGCAAGAGAGACTTTCTACTAAGCCCTTCTTGTGCAAGGAGTTTGTGATGGGTAATTTGGTAGATGGGTTTATTTCTAGTGCTGAAAAATATCCAGGTAATAACGCATTATTTGTTGATGGCGAATATTATAGCTATCGAAAGCTAGCTGGCTATGTGATAAGAACATCAAGCCTATTGAAAAAAGTTGACTCAGAAGATTGCCTAATTGGTATATTCGCATATAGAAGTCTCGCGATGTATACCGCTATACTATCAATATTATACCAAGGAAAAGGGTATGTTCCTTTAAATCCAAGTTTGCCTTCGAATAAAAACAAAATAATTTTATTAAACTCTAATATAAATACAATATTAACAGAAGGCAAACAAATAAAAAAGCTTTTAGATTTTTTGCCTGAAGATAGTCCTGCGTTTACAATCATAGTATTGGATGCTAATGATGCCGACTTAGGGTTGCTTTCCAAGAAACATAGAATTTTATGTGTTGAAAAAAATGATCCAGCTCCTAAGGGAGAGTGTTTAGGTAAGGGGATAGGAATAAATCCAAATTGTGATATTGCTTATCTGCTATTTACATCTGGAAGTACTGGTGAACCAAAGGGAATAGCGGTTAAGCATAAAAATATTCTTCACCTGATTCAAGTGATGATGACCAAGTATGGATTTGGTCCTGGAGATAGGTTTATTCAAAATGCTGACTTTTCGTTTGACTTTTCTGTGGCAGAAATTTTTTTAAGCTTTGCATCGGGAGGTTGTTTGTATTGCACACCAAAATCTCAATGCGTAATGCCTGCCCATTTTGTTTCTAAGCATAAAATTTCGATATGGACTTCAGTCCCTTCCGTGGCAAACTTTCTCTCAAAATTCAAATTTTTAAAACAAGATTATTTTTCCAGTTTGAGATATGCCTTCTTTTGTGGAGAACCACTGATAGAAGAATTGGCGGAAGAGTTTTCACGTGCGGCACCGGAAGCAAAAGTTGTAAACCTTTATGGCCCAACGGAAGCTTCCGTATTTTTTACTGAATATGAATTTATATCTAATGAGTCGAAGTGTCCAAATGGGGTAGTTCCCATCGGCAAGCCATTTGATTCTCTGAATGTTGAAGTGGTTGGGGAAAATAATGAGCCTGTTAGGAATGGGGAAGCAGGCGAACTTTGTTTGTCAGGGCCTCAAGTAGTTTCTTCGTATTGGGCTAATCAAAAGTTAACGCGCGAACGATTTATAGAGAAAAAAGGGTCTGCTAAACAAAAAGTAGTATGGTACAAAACAGGCGATTTAGTAAGGCGGGGCCAAAATGGTGACCTAATTTTTGTTGGCAGAACAGATGATCAAGTCCAGATTTCAGGATATAGGGTTGAGCTTGGGGAAATCGAATATGTAGTGAGAACTTTTCACGAGGCAGGCCGAGTGGTAGCTTTAGCGTATTCCGATTTTAATGCTCAAGAGTATATTATTGTTTTTTATGATGGCAAACTACTGGATAAGAAAAATTTAATAAGCGCATGTGAAAAAAATCTTCCAAGTTATATGGTGCCAAGAGAATTTCACTTCATGGATTCTCTGCCAGTAAACAATAATGGGAAAATTGATAAAAGTAAATTAATTGATTGGAGAAGACAAGTTTATAAAAAACATGAGAGTAAATCAGAAAATGGAAATTAAAAATATTGGTGAGTTCAAAAATTTTGTCTGGGAATTTTTTAGAATTAAATTTTTAGATAATGGTTTTTCTGATTCGAAAAAATTGGAACTAAATAAATCTTTACTAGGGGATGGGTTAATTGATTCTTTGGATCTACTAAATTTAGCTGTTGCTTTACAGGAAAATAGCGTTTATCTGGATATTTCATTGTCTGAAGGTGAGATTGACACTTCTATTTTAGGGCTTTTTTCTATGTTGAAGTTCGACGATGATGAAGTTGAGGAAAGAGTTGAAGGTGATGGCATTAAACATATATTGACTGACCTTGGCATCCAGTCTGGGGATAATTTGCTGTTGCATTCGTCCTTTGTTGCTATTAGTTCATTTGTTGAAACTCCAAAAGATGCAGTGAATAATATATTTGATGTGATTGGTGAACAGGGGACTCTTTTGGTGCCAGCCGTTAATATTGAAGAATTTAAGAGAGGAAAGTTTGATACAGAGAATTCCCCAATCGAGGGGAAATATGGTGCAATTAGTGAACAGGTAAGAAAAACTCCGGGGGCAATTAGAAGTATAAATCCGTTTGATTCGGTGTGTGGAATTGGCCCAGTAGCTGAAATGATATGTGGTGGATACAATGATCGCTGCTATGGGGAGGAATCACCATGGAGAAAAGCACTTAATCAAAATTTTAAGCTTGTGATGATCGGTGTGGATTTTTATTATGCTTCGGTAGTTCATGTTGCCGAATTAGATTCAAAAGTTCCGTACAGAAAATGGATGGATTTTAAAAATAATATTATCCATAAAGATGTGAAAATGGATTTTACTGTCAAACTATATGCATCTGAGATGGGACTAGAACGGCATTATGACAAGGTTTGTGATGAGTTCTTAGAGTCTGGAGATATGCTTAAAAAAAGCAAATACATTAAGGGGTACGTAATTGATTTGGACTATATGTATAATTATTTTATGACTAAACTTAAAGAAAACCCGTATATGTTTGTTTCATCATGAGACAGGTAAATTTTGCTTTTATTGGTAGCGGTAAAATTCTCAGAGATTGCATAAGTGAGATAGTTAATTTTAATCAAGGCTCTGCTGGATATTTTATAAATATAAAATATGTTTTTGTTGACCTGTCGAAGGGGTTTTTCGATAAAAAACTTCCTGAACAGCTGGCTGAAGGTGGTATTTCTTCGGAGGTTGTAGTTAAGTTAAATTCTGCTAAGGCTATACAAATAATTAAAGAGTTGAAGGTTGATTATTTAATCAGTGTAAACAATCATCAAATATTAAAACAAGAAATTATTGCGGCACCAGCTAAGGCTGTCCTTAATTTTCATAATGGGCCGTTGCCAAAGTATGGCGGGTTAAATGCATGTACTTGGGCGATTTATAATAATGAAAATATGCATGGTGTTACTTGGCATTTTATGAGTGAAAAAATTGACGGGGGCAATATTATTGCCCAATCAAACTTTAGTATCAGTGAATCTGAAACAGCGATTACTTTGATTATGAAGTCAATTATTGAGGGCGTAAAATTATTCCGAGAATTGCTAATTGAAATATGCAAAGATAACCTTAAATCTTACAGGCAAGATTTTAGTAAAAGGACATATTACTCGAGTAATGATATCCCTAACTCCGGATATGTAGATTGCTCCTGGGGGTATGAGCAATTTACCCGCTTTAAAAGAGCTTTTTCCTTTTACCCCTTTGACAATTTGCTAGAACCTCCTAAGATAAAAATTGCAAACAAGACATATCATCTTCTGGATTATAATTATGTAAAGGGAGATACCGAGAATATTAGTCTTGGTCAGATAGTTTTTGACGATACACGTTTAATCTTATCAATTGGAATGAGCGAGGGAATCCTTGAGGTAAAAACAATATTGGGTTGTGAGCTAAAAGGACAATTTAGTAAACTGTCTTCTCCAGAGGAAGTTTGAGGTTAAAAAAATCATGGAACATCTCTGTCTACTTTTCACTCAATCTGCTAAATAACTTTAATGATAACCCAGGCAAATGTGGTTTTATCTTCGATCTGTTTCAAAGAACGTAACTTGCCTGAATTGTGTGAACTTCTGGTCGGCAATGGTATAGATAAGATAGAACTTAGTGGGAATATTCAGCATCTTCCACTTCCTGAAATTGAAGAAATTCTTAATAAATTTAAAAGCCAGATAAAATTTTATATACACAATTACTTCCCCGCTCCTGAAATACCTATTGTTCTAAATCTTGCTCATCCAAACACAGTTTCCGAAACCATAAAGCATTGTAAAAGGTCTATTGACCTTTGTGCGTTTCTGGGTTCAAAATTTTACTCTCTGCATGCAGGTCTATCTTTTGCTCCCAAACCTTCAGATCTTGGTAAAGGTCAAACACATCTGACGTCAATGAGCTTGGAGGATTCATGGGAAGTTTTAGAGCAGGCGTGCCTCCAAGTAGCCGAATATGCCAAGACGAAAAATATTCAGTTATTGTTAGAAAATAACGTGGTAGCAAACTTCAATTGCCCTGAGAAAGTTAATGACCGCTATCATTTTTCAGATTTAAATGAATCGACCCGTCTTTGCAGTCTCTTTAGTAAACCACATATGGGTGCCTTACTTGACACAGGTCATTTAAAAGTCAGCTCCAAAACACTGGACTTTGATCCGGTACAATTTATAGAATGTTTTTCTCCTTACATCAAGGTTGCTCAAATTAGTGACAATGATGGATTGAGTGACCAGAATCTGCCTGTGCGGGAAGACTCTTGGTTCTGGAAATATATTCCATGGAAACAATTGGGGTATGTGTCTCTTGAAGTTTCTGGTCAATCTACAGAAACACTTTTAAACCAATTAAAGCTTACTGAGGCTAAGATCGCTGAATTTAGTTAGATGAAGCGGCTAGATATTTCTGGCTTGGAGGAGAGCTTCGGCAATCAAAAGTTCATCGATAGTATTTATATCGATAGAATCAATTTGGCGCATAATATAGGGCAAAGTTTTTTCCCCATACCGGCTCTTATTTTTGATCAGGTTTTGAATTTTAAATACGTAAACTGCACCATTCACAAAAAAGAATGTTGGGTATCCCTGACGCTGAGTTTTTTGTTCCTGAAAAAACAAATCTGATAAAAAGTTCATTTTTCCTTGTGCATCCCAATTTACCATCACTGCAGGATGCTCCATCGGTTCGGAAACGGATACAACAGAATCGGCTTTTTTTTCATCTAACAATTTGATGCAGTCATCGATATGAGTTGCCTTGCGAAGTGGGCTAGTGGGTTGAAGCAGTACGATCATATTGGGCTGATATCCTTCATTTTTATTTAATTTCTCAAGAACATCCAGAATGGCATCTTCAATAACAGAATCATCCTGTGATAATTCTGCCGACCGCAGGAAAGGAACTTCAGCACCAAGAGACTGGGAGATTTCCGAAATTTCCAGAGAGTCTGTCGAAACAATAATACGATTTATCCTGCTTTTTTTTGCTTCTTCAATCGTATAACTGATCAAGGGTTTTCCATTTAATAGTTTTATATTTTTCCCAGGAAGTCCTTTTGAATTTGCCCGAGCCGGAATAAAACCTAATATCTTCACAATTCTAGGACCTTCAAAACTTCAGAAGCGATGGTATCGATCTTCTCGTTATCCAGAGATGGGAATATTGGTAAATTAATTACTTTGGACGTGAATTCTTCCGCGACTGGGCAATTCATTTTTCGAAAAGTTACTCTTTCCTTACTGTATAGTTCCTGTTTATAGGGTGGAAGGGAGTAGGCAATTCGTGTGTCAATTCCGTTCTTCTTTAAATGATCGACAACCGAATCCCGCCCATTCACAAGTACTGGATAAAAAAAATATGAATTTTGAGAGTTCGAACGTTGACAAGATGCGACTTGAATTCTTTGGTGGTTTTTAAAATGATCATCATAGCGTTTGGAAACACGTTGCCGTTCTTTTAACATCCATGGAAGTTTTTTAAATTGAGCCAAACCAATAGCAGCGTTTAAGTCCGTCATCCTAGCATTTGTTCCAAGATGAGAGTGTAAGTATTTGGCAGATTCTCCCTGGTTTCTGCGAATTCGTAATTCTTCGGCTAATTCTTTTATATTTGTAAAAATCATTCCCCCCTCAACGGTGGTCATAACTTTTGCCATATGAAAACTCATTGTTGAAACAGGAGTATGTGCCCCCAAAAGTTTACCCTGATAAATGCCTCCTAGAGATTGAGCGGCATCGTGTAAAAGTATTAAATTGTGTTTTTTTGCAACTTCCTTAATACCTTCAATATTCGCCGGATTTCCTCCATAATCAATAAACATTATAGCTTTGGACTTAGGGCTGAGGGCCTTTTCAATTTTATCTGGATCAAGGTTGAAGGAGGTTGAATCGATATCGACAAAAACCGGTGTAGCATGTTGGTAGGAAACTGCCGAAGCCGTGGCAAAATAGGTCATTGCTGGAACGATAACTTCATCCCCAGGACCAATGCCCAAGCACTTTAAAGCTAAATCCAAGGCAACCGTACCATTTGTAACGGCAATGGCCTCAGTAACCCCTAAGTAGTCCGCCATTGTTTGTTCAAACTTTTTAACTTTCGGGCCCATGGTTAGCCAATTGACATCAAAGGAATCTAATACCTGCTTTAGTTCGGATTCATCAATTTCGGGTTGAGCCCAGGGAATTTTTTGTGTCATGTTCGTAGTCAAAAGTATTTTTTTAATACCACATTCCTAAGAATAATGGATTGAAATTTAACAGATATATACTTATCTGGCTAGAGTGGATTCTTGTTGTTTAAAAAATAATTTTAAGTTTTCCAGATTATTGTTTTCAAAATCTATTTTGCAGAGGACACCCGTACGAAAACAGAAAATTAACTCCTGAATTCCATCTTTAATGGTCAGGGTAGGTTTAAACCCTATGGTCTGTTCAATTTTTGTGAAATCTACTTTGTAATTTCTGATGTCATCAATGCTATCAGAATAGTGGGCCTTAATGTTCGGAAGAGTATCTTCAATCATATGCACAACATCTTCTTTCTTATAGTTTTCGCTAGTTGCTCCTGCATTAAAAATTTGACCGCCTACCGTGTTTTCATCTGCCGCTAAAATATTTAACAGAATCTGTGACATATCGGCAACATGGATATAGGGTCTCCAGGTATTGGCTCCGAATACCATCAGTTCTTTTTCAAATAGCGCCTCATAAATAAAAGAGTTGAGCAGCAAATCAAATCGGGTGCGAAAGGAAACACCATAGGCAGTACCATATCTGAGACAAGTAGGATAAAAAGAATCATCTTGCAAAGAGGTTAAAAAATTTTCACAGTCAATTTTTGTTTCAGCGTAAAGGGAGACAGGATTCAATTTTCGGTTTTCGTCTGCTGGGATCTCTGGATCTACCACGCCGTAATTGGAGCATGTGGATGCAAATATAAACCGGCGGATTTTTTTTTGTTTTGCCGATTCAGCCACCAATTGAGTGCCTTGAAAGTTTATCTGGAATGATGATTTGGGCGCGACCTGGCAAGGTAGATCGCCTACAACAGCGGCAAGATGGATAACAATATCAACATTCTCTAAAGCCTTTTCTACATCCTTTTTAACACGCACATCCCCTTTGATTAATTCGAAATTTGGGTTGCTTAAAAACCCCACCAGGGCTTTGCCCCCATAGATTAATATGTCAAGGCAGCGCACTCGATAGCCTCTAGCAAGAGCATCTCGAATAAACGTAGCTCCCACGTAGCCTGCCCCACCCGTTACCAGAATAAGGAGTTCTTTCTGCCTCATCATTCAGACTCCTTCCGGTATAATCCTTCGAGGCTTTCATTAACTACAGTTCCGGCAGCAACCACTTGATTTTTCCCTATCTTAAGGCTTTTTTCGATGATTACACCTGCTCCCAGCATTACATTTTTCTGAATCGCGCATCCTCCGGCGATTACAACCCCCGGAGATAAATGACAATGCAAACCCACGCTGGCGTTAACATCCATCACCACCCCGGGGTCTAAAATTGTATTGTCACCGATCTTTACTCCATGTGAAAGAATTACTCCTGGTGCAATAATTACCCCCCTCCCCAGAGAAACATCCGGGTTTATAATTGCTTTGCTTGATATAGCGTTTACAGGGGTCAACCCCGCTTCACAACATTCATAATATGCTTTCTCGCGAATATACACATCTCCAATTGCGCAAACAAACCCTGGAATATCTTCCTCCTTGAGTTTATGAATGATTCCGCGATCCCCTAAAAATGGGAATTCATGATACACATTTGAAGAACGTAGAACTTTTTCTTCCTCAGTAGTTCCGACAAATCCCGCCAATTTAAAATTGTGACTTTCTATAATAATATCGGCAACGATCATCGCCATTGTTCCAACTCCTACGATGACAACTTTCATCGTAACCCCCTTAAATTAAAAACCTGATTATTGAATAAATATTATCATCATAAAAGCATTCTTTTATCCAGTCAAGCTCTGCCAAATTTCACATGAAATCAGTTTTTTAAATTACAACCCTCAATTTACTAGAAGGCATGTTTGGGGAGGACCCAAAAAAGGTGTATTATAAATAATCGTTGTTAGTGCGATATGAATTAGACAATTTGAGTTTCAAGACTTGGCTAATGGCATCGAAATAAGAGTTTGTGCCCATGGTAAATAAATGGTGGGTAGATATACTATTTAAAGTATGCAGCTCAATAATTTTAGATTGAAATGAAACTTTATAATTCTAGCTGGGAAATTATATTCCCGACACCGTTAATAAAAAATAAAATTACTCAGTCGGCTTCGAAAGTAATATTAAACATTTTAAAAGCTGAATGATACTTTCCCCCATTCAACAAGCACCTTAAAAGAGGTTTATAATTAAAAACCGACCGAAAGAAATATCTCAATGAAAAACATTGTCCTTTTTGGCGGTTCAGGCCACGCCAAAGTCATTGCTGACATTATAGAACAAGAGGGTCTTTATAAAATCCTCGGATTAATTGACATGAACCAACCTTCAGGTGCTAAATGTTTCGGATATGAAGTGCTCGGTTCGGATGATGAATTGCCCCAGTTGATAGAAAAGCATGAGGTAGAAGGTGGAATCATTGCTGTTGGGGACAACTGGATAAGGCATTTAATCGCACAAAAAGTTTTGAAATTAATTCCGGGTTTTAATTTTGTTAAAGCGGTTCATCCTGCAGCTCAAATTGCACGGAAAGTGAGCCTGAAGCAAGGGACCGTCGTAATGGCTGGAGCTGTAATCAACAGCGGTTCAGAAATTGGAGAGTTTTGTGTTGTAAATACTAATTCATCTATTGACCATGATAATTTTTTTGGGGATTTTTCCAGCATCATGCCTAATGCCGCGACAGGTGGAAACGTGCGGGTAGGGGAGTTTTCTGCCTTGGGTATGGGGGCCAATATTTTGCACCAAGTCCAAATTGGAGCGCACAGCGTAATAGGGGCAGGGTCAGTTGTATTGAAGAATGTCAGCGACCATTCAGTGGTCCATGGTTCACCGGCAAGTCGAAAAAAAACCAGAAAAGATGGGGAACCCTACCTTTAACCTTTTTTAAGCCCTAGCATTTTCATTACCCTTAAAATCCCATCCTTAATTTTACCTTTTCTTACCTTTCGTAGAATCAAATCGCATTCTTCTTGAAGGGCGTTAGAATTTTCTATTTCATCGTTTTTCTCAAATATTCCATACATGTGGATTTTTCGATCCGGACCAAACTCAATTATTTTGAAACCACAAGCTTGCATATAATGCTTAAAGGTTCTTGGGGAAAAGTAAAATACATGTGCATTTTGCAATTGGCCCCAACCATAATTATCTATATTAGGGACCCCTACATATATTAATCCCTGAGGGCTCAAGTGCTTTGCAAGATCCTGCATATTACCCAGAAAGTCCGTAAAATGCTCCGCTACATGATTTAATAAAATGACATCATACGTTCCTTTCACATTTTGAAGAGACCCCAATCGTAAATCCAATCCTTGAGTTTTTCCAAACTCAACCAGTCCAGGGCCAAAATCGTAACCAACTACCTGATAGCCCTCGCGAGAAAAATGAGCAAGATTCCATCCTCCTGCACAACCAATTTCCAAAACGCTTGAAAGAGATCGTTCCCGAATAAAAGGTAAAAGAGCATCGGCAATTTGTTCCCCCTGCCCATTTTTAAAGCGATCAGGTGCTTGCTCAATAAAGTTTCCTTCATCATAAACCTTGCGGTAGGTGTCAGATTCATAAAATTCTTTGTAGGATTTTGCGGTTGGATGCGGGTTATACATCATCAATCCACAATTTTTACAAACACTGACAGGATGCCAAAATCCATAACGATCGAAATCGGCTATTTTCACAAATTCTTCAGAGTTGCACAGACAAGAAGTAATTTCTATGTCAATAATTCCCTCAGCAATACTTTTATTATATGTATTTACTATCTCTTCCTGCTCTTTAGTTTTTTTTAAAGCCACAATCTAACCTCCCTCATTTGTTGGTACTCTTTCAAGGTGATTCAAGGTTTAAACTATATTCTTCGAATTACTTTATCTTGTCCCCATTTTTGGGCATATCGATCTGTTGCGACACGAACAGCATCATCCGAGCTTGATCCATTATCCAGTTCCTCAAGGTACGAGGCGACGAATTCACCAATTCTCTGACTGGCTTTTCCATCTCTGAAAGGGTCAATCTTATCCAAAATGGGAGTGGCGTTTCCCAAATTTGGGTTAGCAGCGGGGTTGGTAAAGAAATCAGTAATTGCCTGACGTAATAATTTAGTTTCATAAAAAACACAACGATTGTGACCCAATGAGTGCAAAATACAATATTGTTTTTGAGGCCCTTGATCAACCTTTTCATAATCCAGGAAAATTATTTTGGCTCCTTGAATAGCCGCTACGACCAGAGCAGATATTGTGCTAATGCCCACTGAAAAATCGGACAAGGTAGCAGCGTCTCCGGGTGAAGATGTATGATCCATTACGTACAGTCGATTGGTTTTTTCTGCACGTATAAACAAATCATTTAAATTGTCATCATTTTTATCTATCCTTAGCTCCCCTTTTCCTTTTATTAGTAATCCTAGATGAGGATCTTCAATTAACCAATTCAGGAAAAATCCGTAGAAATCGGGACTTGGGGAAGAGCCATCGAACAAAGTAAGGATGTAACGAACACCCTGCTTTCGCATTTCTTGTACCTTTTTCTGAGCATTTTGATGCTCTTCATTGTTTGAGTGGTCGGACAAAAAACATCCTGAAAGTAGTAAATTTTTGGATATTGACCCCGCATCCAGAGCGAGTTGGGCATCATGATGCCCCCAAAGAAAATATACCTGATGGTTTCGGCTGCAAATTTGATTAATACCGGCGTGAGAAGCCCAATGTGTTCCAATGCGAATGGAATCGCTCATATCAGAGGCAAGCGAGATTAAATCCAAACCTGCTTCTTCAAAATGAAATATTCCTTTTAGATTTAATTTCTTGTAAATATCGGAAAGCTTTTTACCTTTAAAATATTGCCAACACACTAACGCCAATACTGCCTGAGAAAACTCGTCTTTGATAAAGGATGTCCAGGCAAGCTTGGATATTAAACAAAATCTTCGTACTGATATAAATAATGATTGATTTTGTATATTTGGAATTATTAAATTTGGATAATCTCCTGGAAACTTGGAATTCAACGCCACCGATTCAATACCAAGATTTTTGACTTGCCCTACTCGATCCCTAGTGGGTTGGATATTTTCTCGCTCAAACATATAAAACAAACGATCTGCAGCTATTGAGCTATTGCGCCACCAATACAAATCGTCTTTTTGGTTTTTGTCCATTCCTTCAGTTCCCCAGGCGGCTGCTGCACCAAGCTTAAAAGAATAAAAAGATTTTGAAGCCTGAGTTGTTTTGGGTATAAAAAATTTAAAAAATACCTGCAGTACTTCCAAGATGCTAAAAAGTACTGTGGCCAGAGGATATAAAACAGCCTTGTTCTGATTGGGGTGGGACATGACAAAAACGTCATTCTTTGTTGATGGGTTCAAATTTAAAATTTTCAACAAGGAAGCATATCGAGAAATAAGAATCACATGGTCCGTAGGAATATTCTCCTGTTTTCCTAACCTCCTGGCTACAGAGTGCAAAAGGAGGGCTTCATTAATCCAGACTTGCCATGCACGACTTACATTCGTTGCAAAAATTTTTTTTCTATAAAGAGTGCACTTGGGAATATATGTTTCGATAATGCTTTCAATCCGATCCAGTTGATCTTTGCAGGTCTTAGTGACCTGGTATTGGATTTCCCAAAAATTCGTATTTGGGGTGCCGAAATAAAATAAATCTTTGATTTTTAATGGATCGGATGTTGCAATTCCAAATAGGTGAAGCAGAAAAGCTAATCTCAAGCCTCCGCGAGTGGCTCTTTGATAATAAATCAAAAAGGGACCCTGCTTAAAATAGACCCCCAACAAGGGAAAGAGGGATCCACAGGAAAGATCCTGAATCACAACTAAAGCCTTATGGTTGTTGCCTCCAGGCCTGGGATTACGATGGTAATCTCTTGGTCCATCAGTTTTTTCGGAAACTGAAAACCCATTATTATCATTTGGCTGGTTCATTTCTCAGGTGCAATCACAAGGAATTAAAAAGGACGGAAAACTTTAGATTCATAAAATAATTAATAAGGACGGCAGGATTTAGCGCCTAAAAGATAAAAAAATTTATATTAATAGAGGTAAGGCGTGCCGCCTTCCTTTACCTAATTGAGGAAGCAAAAACTGAATTGGGTGTGAGATTATCAATGAAATGGTTCAGCCAACCATGTGCCCAGCATTTTATGTGCTTTTTTATTCCAATGTCCATCTGTAGGGAAATAATAATTTTTATTTGTCTGTTTTTTAGCACTTTTAATCAATTTTTCTAAAGATACTACTTCAATATTAGTGTCAGACAATTTCAACTTGAGATATTCTACAAGCGGTTCTGCGGTAATTGCAGCATTAGCATCCATATTATATGCATCATGGGTTTTGCCATCAACACCTTCATCCTCAAATGCCCAGGCAGCAGGTATCATCAAGATTCGCATCTTTCCACCTACCTTGTTTACTTCGTTAATAGATTTTCGTATATCCTTTATAGCGCTATCAACATATTTATGTAGTTCCTCATTCCAACAACTCTTATTAAAAGCCAAACGTACATAATCACGAGTCAAAACGGTAATATTTTCATATTTCTTTATGCGATCACAGTCTTTAACAGGGTCTGTCAATATATCTGAAAACATGTCAGGTGAAGATATGCTTAAGGGTGATTTTTTTTCTTTCCACTTGGTTTTTATTCTTAGTAAAAGCCTATAGATTGCAGAATTCATTACCAGTGCATGTTTTAGCAGCGACGGGAACTCAGATTCCCCAAATATTTTCCACATAAAGCTGAAATCTCCAAATTGCAGTTCACCCGATTCCCCCATTTCTCCCAAACGATAATAGTTCAAGTTTGAAAGCCCATAGTTAGGCAGAAAATCGTTGGTCATTACAAACATATTTACCTCTACATTTTTACGCAACTCATTTTTTTTCAACCAAGCATAAAAGTTTAGCGGTGCCCAACTTCCCATTCCTACCTGCAGGACCGTTTTCCCGCTGGCTTCTTCCATTACGCTGCTCAAGGTATATTCATAAGGTATTTCATCTGCTTGTAAAAACGAGTCACCTATATTGATTACATCGTAACTAGTCACATCCGTAACTGCTGACATGTCACTAGGTCCCGCAACCCTGATGGACGATTTATTAATAAAACTCACTATTACTTCTCCCCCATCGGTAGGTAGCATCTTGTTTTTATGGGAAATTTCGGGACAATAAATATGGTGCAAACGCTCATCGGGACACATTGTGAAAACCGTTTCATAGTAGCGGTCGGTAAAACGCGCGGTAGAATCCTTTTTTAAAAAATTATTTGAAATATATAAGGTCCAATTACCGAAGAGAAGCTCAAGAAAAATCACTCCAATAATTAAAATAATACTATTTATAAAAACAATTTTAGCAAAGGACTTCATTTGCGAAGCTCTCCTTTTAGTGCCTGGAAAAGAAATTTAGTGAGACCGTGATGCCACCAAGATTTTAATTTAGCATAGTTGGTAGTGGGGGTAGAGGGCTATTTTGAGGTTTAAAAATATCGAAAATGATCAATTAAAATAAATTTGCGCTCAATAAATGATGCCACCCTTTCCAAATTGGAAGAAGGATACCATAAAAATAACCAGAAAATTTTATCAACTAAAGCTAGGTGAATTCAGAGCTAGGTGGGTAAAAAGCTTACCTAAGAAATATGCCGAGACACCTTTGCCAAACGGTTCGTGTATTCGGGAGCCGGTTCCTTATTACCCATAGAAACTTCTAATTGCCTAAAAACACTTCCCTGGTTGAGATTTTTTCAGTTTAAGCGTAAAATTGAGCAACTTGACTTCGGCTAAATTCATGGGATTTTTAGGGTAAATTAAATCCCAAGCTTTTTTACGGTTTTCAATTTGTTAGTTACTCTTTGTTTATTCACAGATTCGCTTCAAATGGCTCAATTTTCTAAATTCCGTTTTTTCGTCAGTCCCTTCGGGCATTTGATATGAATAGATCAATATATTTAGCAGACCTGACTCACACTACTATTACCATTTCGAATGATAGTTTTCCGCTGAATGTTGGCATGGTTGGGGCATATTGCAAGCAATTTTATCCAGACTTGAATTTTAAGCTTTTCAAGTACCCCGAAAAACTGATTTCGGAAATAAACCAGAAAATCCCAGATATATTGGGGCTTTCAAATTATCCATGGAACCATAATTTGAATATTTCCATCGCCAGGTACGTGAAATCCATAAACAAAAATGTAGTAGTCGTATTTGGGGGTCCCTACATTTCTTATGATACCGAAGAGCAGGAAATTTTCATGACTCGTTACAAAGGGTTGGTTGATTTCTATTGTATGTTTGAGGGTGAAACGAGCTTCAAAAGCCTGCTGGATAATGCCCATCAATCATCATTTGATATCGAGAAAATGAAAAAAACCGCTTTAGAGGGGAGCCTGTTTTTGTCAGATGATGGGAAACTTGCTCCTTTTAATTCTATTACTCGAAGCCGTTCGATTGATGATTACCCGTCGCCTTACACCACAGGTCTGCTGGATGAATTTTTTGATGGAAAGCTATCTCCCATGCTTGAAACTCATAGGGGATGCCCATATAGCTGTACCTTCTGTCATGAGGGGCATGACTTCTATAGGAAGGTCAGTAGGTTTGATGGGCAACGGATAAAAGATGATTTGAAATACATAGCCAATCGGGTAGGCAGCAAAGTGAATAATTTAATGATCGCTGATCCAAATTTTGGACAGTTTAAAAGTGATATAGACTTTGCGGAGTATATCAATGAAATTTACGATAAGCATAACTATCCCTCGACCATGTTTGCATCATCCGCAAAAAATAACCAGGATAATTTGATCAACATAAGCAAGACACTTAAGAATACTTCCATGCCTATGTGGATGTCTGTGCAGTCCATGACTGATGATGTTCTGGAGAATATTAAAAGGAAAAATATATCAGTTGACGCAATGTTGTCAGTTCAAGAAAGTTTGCGCACCGCAACACAGGGTACGCAAAGCGAAGTAATAACTTGTCTCCCCGGGGAAACTTTTGAAACGCATGTTTCATCCATTTCTAAATTAATGGATGCAGGACTGGATAAGATTGTCCCATATCAGCTAATGCTTTTAGATGGCACTGAAATGAAACTGGATGAAACCAAGCTTAATAAGCATGGTTTTGTCAAAAAGTATCGGGCGCTTCCACGTAGTTTCTCCGATCTGGTATATGCTGGTAAATCTATTGAATTAGAAGAAATCGTAGTGGCAACCAATACATTTTCCTTTGAAGAATATATCAAGGCCAGGGTTTTTCACTTAATTTTAGCTGTTGTTTATAACGGAGCGCCTTTTGTCGGATTTTTTAAAATTGCTCGTGAATATAAATTAAGTTTAAAAGATTTTTCCTTCAAGCTTCTTGAGAATTTCTCTTCACATCCTAAACTATCGAAACTTTATACAGAATTTGTCCGGGAAACTCATGAGGAGTTATTTGAAAGTTTCGAGGAAGCTTCCGAGTTCTATCTAGACAAGAAAAATTATGATCGCCTTGTTAATGGAGATGCGGGAAGCAATCTATTGCAAACATATTCTTGCAAGGCCTATATCTCCCATACTAGTGATTTGGTGGATCTTCTTAAAGGTACGCTGGAAGAGGTGGCAACAAATATTATTCCAGAACGAATGCTAAGTGATTTATATCAATACTATAAATCGGGATATAAGAATTATCTGGACACCAACCGGCTCAACCTAAGTGAAAATGTGCTTTTAAGGTATGACATCTCGTCATGGTTGAAGGCGGGAAGAGGTCTTTCCGAGTTTGAACACCCTTCGGAAACGGAATTCACTTTTTTCACATCCCCCAAAAGTTATGACTATGTAGAGTCTTATTTTAATCGTTACGGCAGATCGGCTCAAGCATTTGGTAAGGTTTTGACAAGATTATGGATGAAAGAGCTTCTAAGAGAAATAAAACCGACGCGTTTATGCCAGCAGTAATAACCGGTCGGTTTTTTATTTTCGGTTAGGGTAACCAATCTTCAGGAAATACTTAGTTACATTCTCATAGTGCTTATCCACAGATAAAAAATTGTTGTGCTCTCCCCCTTTTAAAAACAACTCCGTTTGTTTGAAAAAACCAGGTTTATACTCTCTATCCAAATGGTCATCAATTTCTATAAACTCAGTGGTTACAGATTTGGGTTTTTGCACTTGGAGTTTTTCAAGTGGTCTGAAGATCAATCGATTGTTGGGTGTAAGAACTTCTACAGACCAACGCCCCGGTGCCAGCCAATTTGCTTGATATGAGAACAGGGCGCCAATTTCAGATATACCCGAACCGGAAAAAATAGCGGACTCTGGGTGCCAATCACATCCCTCAAGGGCAAAGGATTCTAGTTTTTCTGGATAGCCACCCAGCAAAAAGGCTGTGTCTAACACATGGGTAGAATTTACCAAAAACCAATTTCTTTTCGCGCTTTCACTAAATCCTCCTTCCAAGATAGTATGCGGCCATTCGGTAAACTCAAAATTGAATGACTTTACTCCCCCATCATTGCGAATAATCTCTTGAGCTTTTAATACCGAAGCATAAAACCGCCTGTTATAGGCTATCCATACATTGGATTTCGTTGCTTTAGCCTTATCTTTAACTCTTCCAATTTCTTCAGCATTTATACCGCCGGGTTTTTCAATCAATATATTTCGGATTCCGCAATCCATTAAATCCAAGGTGGTTTGTGCCAATTCCTCTAGGTTGACGGCAACTATTGCGAATTTAGTATCCGGAGCTCTGTTTGTTTTCCAACCTTCTACGCCACCTGAAAACGCATGAATTCCTGTTTCGGAAATAAATTGATTCACTCCAGTCACGCTTCTTCCGACTACATGAAAATCGGAGCCGAGCTGTTGTAAAATTTTGCAGTACTCCTTTCCAATGGGTCCCACTCCAAATAATACTGGGTGTGCAGAGTTTAGGTTATCGGACATCGTGTGACTCTCTTTCCCGTTGTTTTTGAAAGGTGTTCCAAAAATGCCCGAATTAAAAATAAATGAAGGCCCATTGATTCTGAATATGTTGGAAGACCACAAGAACCATTTTTAATAATATCTTCAATCAGTCGGTGAGTTATTTGGCTTTGAAGAGGTAAAGATTCTGTTACTTCTGTTTCATTATTTTTTGTTTTAGATTTATGTGTAACTCGATCCATATGCACTGTAATGATATGGTGATTGGATCCATTTTCAATTTGTATGGTTTTTACACCACGTTGGTTCTCTTTTTCGTGCTCACTTTCTTTACAGTTCATAATAAGTTTATGTCCTTGCGAATTCTTTCCAGTCATTTCACCTATAAACTCTTTGGAGCCTGGACGTTTGAAATCTGGAATCACCCGATCAAATCTAATATCAGTAAACTCGAAATCCTTGCACCCTGAAAGAAAGGCAAATAAATCAAGAATATGAATCCCATTGCAGGCCAATCCCCAATCGGCCCCATCTACTTTCATTAGGATAGTCTCGTTTGAGTCTAATAGAGTTTTCAAATTTCTGAAAAAATCTGTTGCGCGTAGAATACAATTTACCCATACGGGGATTTTTTTTTCTTTAAGAAGGGCATCCATTTCGAAGTACTCTGCTTCAGTTTGAAACAAAACTTTCTCGGAAATTATCGCCTTTATGTTTTTTTTTTTGATCAATTCTTTTAAGACTTTGCTCCTGACAACGGCATCTGTGGAGATAATAACTATATCCTGGGACTCATCCAATCCATCAATCGAATTTAATGTTTGCAGCGATATTCTTTCTGAATTTTCTTGATAAACGGAATGAAATCGCTGGCATGCAATTTCAAGTGATTTTGAAGAAGGATCTACCAGCTGAATACAAACAGATCCCTTTAAATTTGAAAGTGCTTGTAAATGACGACTGCCAATTTGTCCTGAACCAATTATGGATACGTTTAATGTTCTGGACATAAGAGGAAATTAGTTGCTAGCTAAGTGGCTTGCAAGCCGGGGTAGAAGGTAGTAGAGAAATGAATGTTAATTGAATCCTTTGAGGCTATTTGTAAATTACAAATTTTAGTTTAGCTGTTTTTAATAATCAATACTTTCTCTTTCTTTTAGTAGAACTTCGGCAAATTTTAAATCAATTCTATTGTCAATATCAACAGCATATTCAGGGTCAATGTAGTAAGAACGGAAACTATCTCCCCAAATAGAATCTTTTTTCATTAAAACATCGTACCAGGTAACATAAACTGCTCCACAGTCTCGGTAGACTTTTGGTAATTGCTGGCGAGGCATCTCTTTGAAAGGACCTTCCATGAAAGGGAGAAGCTTTTCCCCTTCTAGTTGATACATTTTATAGGGTGTTTGTTCAACATCACTAACGCTAATTACGGCATCCCAGTCGCTGGAAAGGAGATTAACTGCCTCATCAATATGGCGTGCCAATCTGAGTGGGGATGTGGGTTGCAGGGTTACAACTTTACTGGGGACGGCTTTCCCTTTCAGCTGTTGAAGGGCATGTTTTAAAACTGGAAGGGTTAAGGTGTTGTCACCTGCTAACTCTACCGGACGATGAATTACTTCAACACCACAGCTTAATGCCACTGCAGCAATTTCTTCGCTATCTGTTGTGACAAGCACTTTTGATAAAACTTTCGATTGTAGCGCTACCTCAATTGTATGGACCAACAAAGGTTTTCCCGCCAATAGACAAATATTCTTTTTCGGGATTCCTTTTGATCCACCACGTGCGGGAATAATCCCAATCACATATTCTTCGTTGTTATTTCCAGCCATAAAGAGAGCCTTTAAATGAGGAAGCAAATATTTTTAAAATAATATTTATTGGCCTCCGAAGTTCAGCTTGTATATCACGGCAGTATTGGTGTTAAATTTCACGGAAGGTTTTTTGGCAACTTCTTTTCCAAAAACTTTCTTTTTTTAGAATTTCACCGAATAGTTTTGCGCTATTTCCTTTTCCAAAGTGCAGAGAGGGCGAAGATTTTTTAGGAAGTTTTTGCAATGTGTCGAGAATTTTATTGTGATTTTCTGAAAGATGGATGATGGAATCGTGATCGAATCTTTTGTTCTGACGAGAGCCAATGTTGATTGTAGGAACTCCATAAACAGGAGCCTCACAGATCCCCGCACTTGAGTTTCCGATTATAGCCGATGACTGTTTTAAAAGAGTTAGAAAATATTCGAATCGCATAGAAGTCACCAGCTTAAACCTATCCAATCTTTCCAGTTTAGAAATTTCTTGGACAATTATTTCTGAGCCGGTATCGTTATTTGGGTAAATAATAACTATATTTAATTCGGATTCTTTCAGAGCGTTAACTACAGTCGTAATATTTTTTTTGAGCAGGGGTAATTCGGTAGTAACCGGGTGGTAAGAAAAAATCGCATATTTCTTAAAAGGTATTCGGTAACGCCGCTTCACTTTTTGAAGAGAGGGAAGCCGGCTAGAAAGCATTATGTCAATATTTGGCGAGCCAATCACAAAAATGTTTGCGGGTTTTTCGCCCAGTTGGATCAGTCTTTTTTTTGCTTGCCTGTTTCCTGCGAAATGAACGTGGGATAGTTTTGTTATAGCATGCCGGAGAAGTTCATCAATTGTTCCGGAAATTTCGCCTCCCTCGACATGGGCGACTAGGATATTATTCAACGAGCCTACCATGGCACCTGCTAAAGCCTCAATTCGATCTCCATGGACTACAATTAAATCCGGGCTGAACTCTCTTACATAAAGCCCTAATCCCTGAATGGTGTTTGCCAGAACATAATCCATTTGGGCGCCTACAACATCATCTTGGTTTATGTGAGGGTATATATTTTTAAATCCGGCTTTACGAATTTCATTGATTGTAGATCCATAACGTTTTAACAAATGCATTCCAGTGGCAAAAATGCCGTGTTCAAAATGTCCATTGTTTTTAACGTGCTCTATGAGACCCTTAAGTTTACCAAAGTCAGCACGTGTGCCCGTAATAAACAAAATTTTTTTTCTATGCTTGTTCTTTTTATTGTAAGAATCAGTTTTTAACATCATTCCAGTTCAATTGAGTGTTTTTGTTGAGGTTGCGTGTGGCCTTTTGTCCTATCAGGGTGTCAAAATCTACCGCTTTTATTTCTCCAGTTCCGGGACGTTTGACCCACAAATTTTCTTCGCTAAAAACTTCTCCTTTTGATATCTCTCTTAGTGTCACTACACAAGCGTATGCAAAATCAATAGTTGGTTGTTCTTCCGAGAGTATTTTTTTTGAACCTCCCAGGGCTTTAAATATCGCATTAGAACCATCTATCAATTCTTTCAACTCAATGGGTGTAATGGAGATAGCAATATCCGGTCCATCCCAGTTTTTTTCTGAAGTGAAATGTTTTTCCAGAATTCTTGCACCCATTGGAATTGCTCCGAAGCATGTGTAATTTCCCAATGAATGATCGCTAAGTCCCAAGAGGGCATCTGGAAAATTTTTTGCTAGATCATTCAAAGCTCCCAGACGGACTTTCTCATAAGGGGTGGGATACATTGAGGTGCAATGCAAAAGAGCATACGGAACCCTTGCTTTCTTAAGTATATCCACGGCAGGAATGATCGATTTAACATCGTTCATCCCGGTGCTCAAAATAATGGGTTTCCCATAGGAGGCGATATGCTTTATAAGAGGATAATTATTGCACTCCCCTGATCCGATTTTATAAGCCAGAACGCCCATTTTCTCCAGCCGAATTGCAGCTGCCCTGGAAAAAGGGGTGGATAGAAATAACATTCTCTTTGATTCAACATATTGTTTGAGGCGGATGTCTTCCTCCTCTGTGAGGGCACAACGCTTCATTATTTCCCAAATGCTTTCATTTGCATTGCCGGGAATAACATCATTGGGAATCATTTCATCTTCGATAATGTGTGTTTGAAATTTCACACATTCACAACCTGCTTCAAAAGCATCATCAACCATAGCAATGGCTTTGTTGAAACTGCCTTCATGGTTTATGCCAATTTCGGCAATTACTAGCGGAGTAAAATCCGCGCCAATTTTTCGTGTTCCAATATTGAAATAATTTGGGGTTTGATCGATCACAAGAACCTATGTTGAATCCAGCGACAGAATTAATAAAAGCCCGGCAAAACCGAATTGTATTAACCTGGGAAATATACGATCCGTAAACCCCATATGTGAGGTTTTTTTATTGAACTCTCTCACCCATCTCTTTTTTTAAGATTTTTCAACAAAAGAAATCATATGGCTATGAGGAAGTTTGTTGATGCAAATGTCCCGCTTTTGAAAGATTTCTAAATGGGTCACGAATTTACTCATCCAGCTATTTACTCATCCAGCTAAATGTAGTCGTAAGATAAAACCCAGTTTCATAGTCAAAGGGTTTGCTTATGTCTATATTCATGGTGCGTAATTGGATTGTTGTAAGTAGTTAAAAGTAAAACAATTCTATCATAAATTAAAATTGCTAAGGAGTTAAATTTCTTATAAACCTATTTGATTTGAAGGTTCAACAGGCAGACTGGATGTTTCCTAGCTCAAGCTTTGCTTGGCACAAAGTTGGCTGTATAGTCCACTTCCAGATTTTAATTCTTCGTGTGTTCCTTCTTCGGCTAGATGGCCGCTTTCTATCACATATATATAGTCGGCCTGGGAAATCGTGACCAATCTGTGAGCTACTACTATAACGGTTCTTTTGCCGTGCAGTGCTTCAATGGCCCTTTGAACCTTTCTCTCTGAGTTTGCATCCAGAGAACTGGTAGCTTCATCAAAAATAAGAACGGGAGGGTCCAGATAAATTGCTCTTGCGATTGCCAATCGCTGTCTTTGTCCCCCTGAAAGCTTAACTCCTCTCTCCCCCACCAATGTCTGGTATCCTTCTGACATTTGTTCAATAAATTCATCAGCAAAAGAAATTCTTGCTGCTTCTATCATCAGGGCATGATCCCTATTCTCTATGTCAACACCAAAGCAGATGTTATCCTCTATCGTTCCACTAAATAAAAAAGCATCCTGGCTGATCAGCCCTATTTGACAGAGCCAGGTGCTGATATCAGCATCATTCAGATTTACGCCGTCAATCATTACCCCGCCATTTTGCGGTTTAAAAAAACCAGCTAATAAATCGATGATCGTGGTTTTTCCGCTACCAGAAACACCGACAATTCCATAGAATTTATTATTCTCAAACTTTAAAGTCATATCTTTTAAAATCATTTCTCGATTGTTGTAAGAAAAAGAAACATTTTGGAATTCGATTTTTTCAGCCATTCGAGGAATTGCGCGTCCCGTTTTTTCTTTTACTTCTTCTCTAAGTAGTTTTGCGACAGTTTCAGCTGAGGGAAGGACAGATGCAAGTGACATAGCTTGGGAGCTGGATGCTGATGATAACGGAAGAATTCGAAATAAACCTACAGCGAATACTGCAAGCACAGGAAATATTTCATTTCCCTGGCCAGAGACATTTTCAAACATCATTAATGTTCCAACTCCGGTAAGTACTACGAATGTCTCTAGTATTGGCCGGGGCAAAGTGGTTAGGAATTGATTGCGTATGAAATGTTGAGAGTATTCTTGCCAAATTTTTCCAATCCGTTTTTGGAAGTGGTCTTCCGCACAAAAAACCTTGAGTTGTTTGATTCCAGAAAGAAGTTCTGTGGTGAGCCCGAAGCCTTGTTTTTCAAGCTGAACAAGACGGTCCCCTGCTTTATAAACTTTTTCACGTGAAATTTTCATCGTGATGAAATACAAGGGTATCATCAGAATGGAAATTGCCAGAGTGACCTTGAAGCTCATCAAGCATAAAACAAAAAAAACCCCTAAGATGTTTGTCACTCCTCCTAAGAGTAATATGAAAATCCTTAAGGCTGCGGCGGCTTTATTGGTTTGCATGATCTTGAGCTGAACAAGGTCGCCAGCTTTGTTTTCCATGAAAAATGAATACTCTTTATTCATATATACTTTGAATATTTGATTCATCCATGAGCAATAGAGATGAGTGATCACCCTGATATTTCCATATCCTGCCAAGACAAGAAAAGCGTTTTTAAAAACGAATAGAGTCGCTACAGCCAAAAGGGAATAAAATAAAAATTGATCTCTATCGAGATTATTCAGTGCTGGAACCCAGGTCACTAACTTGTTTTGGTAGTAATCAAGTTGACTGGGATCTTGGAGCATTTCGGTGAGGGGGTAAAACGAAGCGATTCCGATAGATTCCATGGCTGTACTGCCAATAACAAGCACATACAATAAAATCAGGGAAGAACCCTTTCCGCGAACCAATGCACAAAGGCTGGAAAATTGGGAAAAAATCAAAACAAATTCCTTAAAATATTAAAGCGCAGTTATCCTATCTACTATGCCGAAAATAGGGTGACGGGAGGAAGTGAATGGAATCTGAAAAAAAACATAATTTTGGCAAGTTGCTACGTATTTCTATAAAATTGAATTCAACGGTTTTTCAATAATATTTTTTATTGTCTTTTTCCTAAGTCTTCTCTGGCCATTTCCAATGTCTAAAATTCAAATGGGATGTGGATTTCCCATTCATCAAAGGCTTGTCAATTATTATATAATGATCGGCAGATGCTTCCAAAAAAACTTCATGAACTTCTAAAACCTCGTCTGGCACCATTTTCTCATTATGTTAGTATTGGACTTGGTGCTGTGATCACGATACAATTCTTTTAAATTCAAGGGGATATTTTTATTTTGAGTGATATCCCGTCTTTTTGCTTTGTAACCAAACACTAGACCCTATATATCGCTTAATGCCGGATTTAAAAATTCTTATTACTGGAGGACTGGGCTACCTCGGGGGGCGGATTGCCGATTTTCTGAAAAGAAATCATCCGGAGTCAACGATCGTACTGGGAACGAGCCGAAATATTTCAAAAATTCCGGATTGGGCTAAACCTTTTCAAATTGTTCAGCTAAATCTCTTAGATCAAACTTCAATAGAGAAAGCCGTTTCGAAGGATCTTCATGCCATTATTCATTTGGCGGCTTTGAATGAACATGACTCTTTCAGCAATGTTAGTTCCGCTTGGGAAACTAATTCTCTGGGAACGCAAAACCTGTTGTCAGTTGCAAATCAAAAGCAGGTTCAAGAGTTCATATATTTTTCCACTTTTCATGTCTATGGAAATTGCCAGGGAAGGATTACTGAAGATTCACCCACAAAACCTCATCATCCCTATGCGGCTACTCATCGTGCCGCGGAAGATATGGTTAGATTTTTCCAGCATTATAAGGGCATGGAGGCATTAACCTTGAGGTTGTCCAATGGGTTTGGCTATCCTATGGATTCTGGGGTCAACCGATGGACACTGGTTTTTAATGATTTATGTCGACAAGCCATGACTTCGGGGAAAATGATTTTGAAGTCATCTGGTCAACAACACCGTGACTTTATTTCACTGCATGATGTTGCGGCGGCGGTTGATCATTTTTTGTTTAAAATTTCAGGGAAATGGGAGGATGGATTATTTAATTTAGGCGGAGATTGCTCTCTTTCTATTGCCGATGTGGCAAAAAAAATTGCTATGGTATATGAAAAGAAATATGGCAAAACAATCCCTATTCAAATCAATGGCAATGACAATATGGAGGTTCACGATCCGGTCTATTTCAATATCGACAAATTGAAAAATACCGGGTTTAGCTTAACTGGAAATATGGAAAAAGAAATCGAACAAACTCTTTCCATATGCGAAAAATTTTCTAAATGAATCAACTCAATTATTTATACACAACTCCAAGAGGCTTTTGATGAAAGTTGTTATTCTCTGTGGTGGTATGGGAACGCGGTTACGCGAGGAAACAGAGTTCCGCCCAAAATCTATGGTCAAAATAGGAACCAAACCTATTCTCTGGCATATTATGAAGCATTATTCCAAACACGGATTCAACCAATTCGTCCTTTGTCTGGGCTATAAAGGCGAGGTGATCAAGGAGTATTTTTATCACTATATGCTACACAATAATGATGTCACCGTAAAACTGGGGCAAGATCGCCAAATCACAATCCATGAAAATGATAAGGTCGAAGATTGGGAGATAACTATGGTTGATACTGGTGAGCATACCCTTAAAGGAGGAAGGATCCATAAAATCCATAAGTATGTTGATGATGATTTCATGGTTACTTATGGCGATGGTGTCAGTGACATAAATATAAGTGATCTGGTGAAATTCCACCAAAATCATGGAAAAATTGGGACCGTTACGGGTGTCAGCCCTCGCTCCTCCTATGGTCAATTAAAATCAGAGAGCGGACAAGTTCAAGGTTTCATAGAGAAACCAAAAATCAAAGAGGGCATGATCAATGGTGGTTTTTTTGTTTTTCAAAAAAAAATCTTTGATTATCTTAATTCCAATGAAGATTGTGATTTTGAAATCGGTCCATTAGAACAACTTACCAAAGACGGCCAATTGATGGTTTACCATCATAAAGGTGATTGGGCCTGCATGGATACTTATCGAGATTCCGTTTTCCTGAATAGCTTGTGGGAAAAAGGGCATGCCTTCTGGTAAGTCAGAAACATTAAACGAAAAAACTTATGTTTGAGAATGTTTATAAAGGGAAGCGGGTTTTGATTACTGGGCATACCGGTTTCAAGGGCTCTTGGCTATGCACCTGGCTATTAGACTTGGGTGCAACAGTCGCCGGTATTTCTGTGGATGTCCCGACAGAACCGTCTCATTTCGAAGCATTAGGACTTTCGGATCGAATTGAGCATTTCCAAGGTGATGTTCGAATCAAAACTTCTCTGCAAAAAGTAATGAACCAATTTCGACCGGATATCGTTTTTCATCTCGCCGCCCAATCACTCGTAAGAAAATCTTATGAAAATCCCGTTCTTACTTTTGAAACAAACTCATTAGGAACCCTGAATCTTCTCGATTGCCTTTGCGACCAACCTTCGGTCATTGCAACTGTTCTTATCACCAGCGATAAATGTTACGAAAATGTTGAATGGTTATGGGGTTATCGAGAAAATGATCGCTTGGGAGGGAAGGATCCATATAGTGCCTCGAAGGCCTGCGCTGAAATTATATCAAAGGTTTATATGGAATCCTTCTTTAGGGAAAAAGGACCCAGCATTGCAACAACCCGAGCGGGCAATGTGATAGGGGGGGGAGACTGGGCTTTAGATAGGATTGTTCCTGATTGCGTTCGAGCCTGGTCAAAGGGAGAAAAGGTCGAGATAAGGAATCCAAACGCCACAC
>Ga0114932_10000077_pt1 | contig 102786 bp, 86 predicted proteins | sample 2SBtaG_2_FD_87286 | JGI IMG/M metagenome (GOLD analysis project Ga0114932, IMG submission 87286) | Deep subsurface microbial communities from Kolumbo volcano to uncover new lineages of life (NeLLi) - 2SBTROV12_ACTIVE470 metaG | ecosystem: Environmental > Aquatic > Marine > Volcanic ...
GCCCGCATGGAGCGTGTAGCCACCGTAGGCCGCGCACTGGGGCGGCAACGCGTAGGGTCTTCCCCCCAGCACCTGGATGCGCCGCGCACGCCGCCCGAGGGCTGCCGAACGTCCCGCGACCGCGGCCGCCTGGATCAGCCCCTGGGCGTCCTCGTCATCGACGTGGAGCTCACCGTCCCCGTCGCCGAAGCCCTGCGCGGCAAGCCAGCGCTCGCACCGCTCGGCGAGCGTGACCACGAGCTCCTCCACCTCCTCGGTCGCGGGCGCTCGAGCCCGGTGCCAGCGCAGGCGCTCCCTCTTGCCGTCCTCAGCGTAGAGCCCGTCGAGCACGAGCACATGGAAGTGGAGGTTCAACCCCAGCGAGCTGCCGAAGCGCTGCAGCACCGTGATGCTGCCTCCTCGTGTGAGCGTCCGAACGCTCAGGCCAACGGCGCCCGCGCCTCGACCGTTCGCGCCCCACCCAGCACCAGCCGCGCGGCCGGCAGCACGATCTCCGTCACGCAGCGATCGGCCACCCGCCCGGCGTCCGCTCGCCCGAGCAGGCCCCAGCGCCCCAGGTCCTCGTCCTGCGCGAGCGGCACGGCCACGCCCGCGCGTGCGGCGTTCGCGAAGACCGCGGCCACGGCAGCTCGCACCTCGGGCCCACCTGCGTCGAGGGCCCACGCGACGATGCGCCAGCCCAGCTGCGCGTGGCGTTCCTCGTCGTCGGCGATGGCCAGCAGCACCTTCTTCAGCACCGGGTCCTCGGCCCGCAGCGCCCCTTCGCGCGCCAGCATCGCGGCCACGGTCTCGCCGAGGCAGCTCTCGCGCGCGGCGTCGCGGGCGACCGCGGCGAGATCGGCCGAGAGGTCCAGGCGCTCGAGCGGGAAGGGCCCGGGCCCCACGGCTTCCCCGCGCCAGCCGCTGACCAGCGCGAAGCCCAGCTCGGCGTGCCGCACCTCGTCCAGCGCGGCCTGGTGCGCCAGCGCCACGAGGCCGGCGGGGGCGCCGAAGCGCATCAGGTCGAGCGCGACCTTGGAGAACGCGGCCACCGACGCGTGCTCGTCGAGCGCGGCGCGGGTCCAGCGCGCCACGAGCCGCTCGCGCACGACGTCGGGGACGTCGGCGGGCACCAGCGCGGCCGCCCAGGCCGTCCGGCGTTCGGCCTGCGCGAGCACGGGCTCGCCCTCGATCAGCAGCGGCCGGCCGTACTCGCAGTCCGATCGGGTCTGCTGCACGTCGTAGCAGCAGGCCGGGGTCCCCTCGCCGGTGTCCCAGCCGCTGTGGAGCAAGCCGTAGGTGCCGCCTCCGGTCACCTCCACCACGTCCGAGCCGCAGGACTGGGAGCTCAGGTCGTCGGGCTTCACCTCCGCCGCGTCCGCGCAGGTGGCATCGACCTCGACGTCCATGCAGCCCACGCCGGTCTCCAGCTTGGAGCCGGAGTCTCCGCTGGGCGGCTTGTCGTCGCACGCGGTGGTCAAGAGGGGCAGCAGGGCGACGAGCACGGAGTGGTAGCGGTTCATGGCCCGACGCTACCCCGCGCGCGCTGGCCCTCGCGGGAAATCGAAGGCCGCGGTCGCGTCGCGCGTGGCAGGCTCGCTCCGTGTTCGTCGCCTCCCTCCTCGTCACCTCCACCGGCTGCGCGGATCCCGGCTGGCTGGTCGGGTCTTGGTCCGGTGAGGGCTCGTGCCGCCGAGACGACTGGCGAACCGAGGTCGAGCTCGGCCTGGTTCTGGAGCAGGCTGAAGGGGCCTACCGCGGTGAGGTCTGGATCGAGGCGTTGTCCGAGGGCTTCGACTTCCGACACGAAGGCATCCTGCGGCTGGAGGTCCCGCCGAGCGAAGCGGCCACCTACCTCGAGCGGAGCTTTCGCAGCTGCGACGTCGTGCGCTACGACCTGCACACGGTCTGCGAGTTCTGGGACTACGAGAGCGGCCCGAACGACACGTGGTGGTGGGACGGCTCCGACCGGCTCGAGGTCCGCTACCCCGAGGACGAGCCCCCCGAGGAGGACGAGCCCCCCGAGGAGGAGGACTTCACCTGCAGCTACGACTTCTACAGGTCCGGGGCCGCCAGGTCGTAGCTGCAGTCCTTCCCGCCCGGCGCGTCCCACCCGTCGCCGTCGAGGTCCACGAAGATCGGGGCCGTGAGCACCCGCGGCATCACGGTGGCGTCGTACTGCGGCAGGCCGGCGGGCAGGTAGGCGGTGCCGAAGGCGGCCACCACCAGGTGCGCGTCCTCGGCCAGGGTCAGCTCCAGCGCGGTGTCGAGCTTCAGCACGCCGTCGGGGTCGGTGGCGGCCACGCTCGCCACCTGGTCGCAGTTCGCGAACACGATCGCGTGGGTGACGTCGGCCTCGGGGGTGGCCTGGATCGTCAGGTCCAGCTCGAAGGTGTCGCTCGTGGGCACCACGGTCCCGCCGGGCAGCACGCCGTCCACGCTCACCGTGGCGAAGGCGCCCGCGCTGGCCTGGACCTGCCCGGCGCGAACCGCGTCCACGAGGTCGGCGTCCTCGAAGCTCGAGGGCTCGTCGGTGGGGGACACGAAGTAGGTCCTCGGGAAGCCCACCTGGTCGCCGCCGTGGTCGTCGCTGCAGCCGATCGGCGCGATCGGGTAGCCCACGTTGACCATGCTCATCCAGTTGTCGAAGCGCTCCTTGCCGTCGACGAAGGGGTTGCCGTGGCCGTTGAGCACCTCGATACCGTCGAAGTTCCAGCTCCACATCGCCGCGTCGGCCGCGAGCCCGATCAGGGTCGGGTCGGTCATGGTCGGCGCGGCGGCCACCCGGTCCCAGCCCACCAGGTCGAGGTAGCCCGGGTGGTTGAAGAGGTTGATGCCGCCTTCGCTGCGCTCGCGCATCGCGGCAAAGAGCTCCTCGAGGTCCTTCTGGTACCAGCTCACGATGCCGCCCCGGAAGCTGCCGTCCGGTTCGGCGGGGAACATCGTCATGTGCTCGGGCACCACCGCGGTGACCTCTTCGCCGGTCAGGTTCACGACCCAGGGCTCGAGCCCGGCGGCGGCCACCTCGTGGCGCATGTCCACGATGTGCTCGTGGTCGGTGTTGAGCATCACCTCGAGGCCGTGGGCGGCCGCGTGCAGCAGCTGGTCCTGGGGCTGCATCCGGCTGTCGGGGCTGTGCGAGGTGTGCACGTGGGTGTCGGCCGACAGCCAACCGCTCGTGTCGACCACGCGGCTCAGCGCGACCTCCAAGGTCACGCTCCCGTCGGCCGGCACCTCCACGGTGCCCTGCTGGGCCTGGAACTCGTAGCCTCGGGTGGCGGCGTAGCTCCAGGTGCCGGGGGCGAGGGCCGCGGTGCCGCTGTCGACCACCCAGAGGTCCTCGGTCAGGCCGTCGCTCGCTCGCGTGAGGGTGATGCGCGCCGGCGAGGGCTCGCCGTCGGCGGTGACCGCGTAGTGCAGCCGGCCAGCCGCCGAGACGGTGAGTGCCGGCTCCACGTCCAGCGCCACCTCCAGGCTCTCGGAAGCGTCCCGACCGTCCTGGCTCGCCACCAGCCGGTAGCCCCAGGGGGTGTCGAACTGGGGCACGGGCAGCTCGAAGCGTCCGTCGTCGTCGGCGCAGGTGAGGTCGAGGGTGCCCCAGTCCGCGTCGGGCGCCAGGGCTTCGAGGTTCACCACGGCGTGGGGTGCCGGGTCGCCCGCGGGGTCGACCACCACGCCGGACACGGTCTCCAGCGTGTAGCGCGCGTCGGGCAGGGGCTCGGGGTTGGCCACCGCCAGGCCGCGCGTGGCCGAGGGCCCGTCGGAGCCGCCCACCGAGAGGTACATCGTGCGGCTGCCGGACTGGCCGGGCGCGAGCGCCAGCGGGTCGCCGACCGCCGAGCCCACGTCGACCGCCACGTCGATGCCGCTGATGCGGGTGTAGGCCAGGCTGCCCCCGTCGACCGCGTAGGCGAGCGCTCCCTCGAGGTCGGTCGCGAGCAGCCAGGGGATGCCGTAGTCCAGCGACAGGCCGCCGATCGACAGCGCATCCGACGCGTAGGTGTAGAGATCGAGGGTGGGGCCGAAGCTCAGCAGGCTCGCGTTGAAGAGCGTGATGTCCTCGTCGCCCACGTTCTCCACGCCCAGCTCGATCTCGAGCACGGTGCTGTCCGGCGGCAGCCGATAGTCCACGGTGACGACCAGGCCCAGAGGCTCCGAGAGCGGTCGCCCGCCCTCGTCCGAGGCGTCCTTGATGAGCTCGTACTCCACGAGCCAGTAGGTGTCGTCGACACCGGTCACCCTGATGTGCGCCGCCTGCCCGTCGCTGCCGTCGTTCACGATCTCGATCGACTCGCCCCGGAAGCCGCGCAGGATGGAGCTCGAGAAGCTCTGCAGGTCGAGCACGCCGAGCACGAGCCCCACCTCGTCGAGCTTGTCGTCGCCGGGGGTGCAGCCCGACATGGGCGCGGCGTCGGCCACCACACCGCCGTAGTAGTAGTAGGTGCTGCCCTTGTCGGGCTCGGTGATCACGAAGGCCGCGTGCTCGTTGGCCAGCAAGGCGTCGCCCTTCGTTCCCACCGCCACGTCGCCGCCGGGCAGCGACGCGTCCACGCCGATGAGGCGGGCGAGCGCCTGGTCGTCGGCCGGGCACCCCTCCGCGAACACGCCGTCCCCGGTCGCGGTCGCGGTCTCGGTGTCGACGGCCGGGGGGCCTTTGCAGGCCAGGAGGAGCGCGAGCATGCGGCAAGGTAGCCGACCGCGTGGGGCTCGTGGGGCCTCAGCTCAGCTCGGCGCGCCGCTTGTCCACGACTCTCTGCAGCCCCATCGACTTCATCACGGTCGCGGCGCCGAGGCGGTTCCCGAGGATCGGCGCGAGGCGACGCAGCGCGTCCAGCATGTAGGCCTCGCGGGTCACGAGCACGCGGGGCCGGTCCTGTTCGATGGCGCGCACGATGCGCTCGGCGACCCGACGGGGACTCATGGCGTGGCGGTCGAAGAAGCGCACCAGGCGGGCGTGGGCCTCGGCGTCGTCCATGACCGCGCTGGCGGCGATGCCGGTCTTCACGCCGCCGGGGTGCACCACGGTCACGCCCACGTTCGTGCCGCGCAGCTCCTCCCAGAGCACCTCGGAGAGCCCGCGCACGGCGAACTTCGAGGTGCAGTAGGCGGCCTGGCTCGGCACCGCGGTGATGCCGAACACGCTCGAGATGTTGACCAGGTGCCCTCGATCGGCGGCCCGGAGCAGGGGCAGGAAGGCGCGGCAGCCGTGGATGACCCCCCAGAGGTTCACGCCGATCACGCGCTCCCAGTCCTCCAGGGTGTGGTCGTCGAAGGCCTTGCCGACCGTGAGCCCGGCGTTGTTGATGGCGACGTGCACGGCGGGGTGGACCGCGGCGAGCTCGTCGGCCCATGCCTGCACGGCCTCGCCGTCGGACACGTCGACCAGGTGGGTGGAGCAGCCGATCGCGTCCGCCAGGCTCGCGAGGCCGTCTGCGTCGACGTCGGCGGCGGCCACCACGCAGCCCCTCTCGGCCAGCGCGGTGGCGGTCGCCCGGCCGATGCCGCTGGCGGCCCCGGTGATGGCCACGACCCGTCCCTCGAGCTGCCGCATGATCGACCTCCTCGCCAGGGGGATAGCGCAGAGCCATGGACACGCGCGAGCAGCACCTCGTCATCGGCGCTGGCCCCACGGGCCTGGCGATGTCGAAGGCGCTCGGCGAGGCGGGCGTGCCCCACGTCATCGCCGAAGCCACCGACCACGTGGGCGGGAACTGGGCGCACGGGGTGTACGACACCGCGCACATCATCAGCTCCGCGCGCACCACGGAGTACCCGGACTGGCCCATGCCGGCGGACTACCCGGACTTCCCGAGCGGGGCTCAGATGAAGGCCTACTACGAGGCCTTCGCCGAGCGCTTCGGGCTCTACGAGCGCATCCGCTTCGACACCCCCGTGCACCGCGTCCTGCCGGTCGAGGGCGGCTTTCGGGTGGCGCTCGGGGGCGAGGAGCAGGTCTTCAAGGGTGTGATCGTCTGCAACGGCCACCACTGGTCGCGGGCGCTGCCGGACTGGGTGGCCACCAGCTCGATCCCCGTGCTGCACAGCAAGGACTACAAGCGCCCGGAGCAGCTGGCGGGCAAGCGCGTGCTGGTGCTCGGCGGCGGCAACTCCGGCTGCGACATCGTGTCGGAGGCGGCTCGTGTGGGCGCGAGTGCGCACTGGAGCCTGCGCCGCGGCTACTGGATGATGCCCAAGACCCTGTTCGGGCGACCAAGCGTGGAGCTGTTGAGCCCGTGGATGCCGGTGGTGCTGCAGCGGCTGATGCTCCGCGTCCTGCTCCGGGTCGTGGTCGGGCGGTACCGCGACTACGGCCTGCCCGAGCCGGACCACAAGCTCTTCGAGGCGCACCCCACGGTGTCGACCGAGGTCTTCCACTACCTGAAGCACGGCCGGATCGAGGCACGCCCGGACGTCGCCTCGGTGAGCGACGGGCAGGTGTGGTTCACCGACGGCACGTCGCAGGCCTACGACCTGATCGTGTGCGCGACCGGGTACCACGTCGCCCTGCCCATGCTGCCCGAGGGCACCGTGCCGGTGGTCGGGAAGACCCCGCAGGTGCAGGGCGGGATGCTCACGCGCGCGCACCGCCACCTCTACGTGATGGGGGGCTTCCAGGTGCGCTACGGCGTGGGTCCGCTGCTGCGTCCGCTGGGCCTCTTGCTCGCCGACTGGATCCGGCTGCAGGACGAGCTGACGCTGCCTCTGGGCGAGGTGCTGCATCGGCTGGGCGACCGGCCGCCCAGGACGCACCTAGCCGGTCCCCACGCGGCGATCCGCAAGATGCGGCTGGGGCGGTGGTTGGTGCCGTGGTTGCGGTGGCGTGGGCGTCGGATGCGGTAGTCGCGCGCTCCTGCTCAGAGGCCTCCGCCCATCCAGGCCCAGACGTAGGACCCGCCGTACGAGCTGTCGTAGGACTGCGCCACGAACACCTCGTCCCGTCCGTCGTCGTCGACGTCCACCAGGCCGACCTGGGTGCCGAAGTAGTCGTGGTCGCCCGCGAACACGACCTCCGCATCCGCCGCGACGTGGCTCCCGTCGCCGACGTCCAGGAAGAGCCAGGACACGCCGGCATCGCCGTAGGTGACGGCCCAGCCCGTGGTCACGCTCGACATGCCCGACCCGGCGAGCAGGTCGACGTTCCCGTCGCCGTCCGCGTCGCCGAGGTCGAGGGTGGCCCCGAGGTAGTCGCGCTCCTCGTCTCCGCAGATCCGGCTGCTGTACACGTCGTCGATCCAGCTGAGGGACTCCGGCACCGAGGTGAGCATGTAGGCGCAGCCCTCCCCGTCGACGTCCACGGTGGCCATGCTGCCCGCCACGACGTCGTCGGTGCCGTCGCCGTCCAGGTCGTGCCCGCCCTCGACCGCCACCCCCAGCATGTCGTCGTCGGTCTCGCCGTAGATGGTGCCGTCGGAGCCGTCGACGCTCGTCCAGCTCGTGAGCGGCCCGTAGAAGAGGTAGAGGCCGCCCCGCTCGCTGCCGCTGCCGTCTTCGTAGGGCGAGCCGAAGACCAGGTCGTCCTGTCCGTCGCCATCGAGGTCGCCAACCCTGGTCAGCGCCCCCGCCTGGCCCACCAGGTCGTCGGGTCCGTCGCCCTCGACCACGGCGATGGCGTCGTCCACGTCGCCCTGTCCGGCGTCCAGCCCGCTGAACACGTAGACCGCCCCGGAGGCGGTGCTCCAGTTGTCGTGCGCCGGCGCGCCGACCAGCAGGTCGCCGTAGCCGTCGCCGTCCAGGTCGCCGGCGCCCGACAAGCCCACGCCGAGGAGCTCGTCGTCCAGCGCATCCCAGCTCGCGCTGGCGACGCTGGAGACCTCACCGGTCACCAGGGGTCCCGACACCAGCCACGCGGTGCCCTGGCCTCCTGCGTCGGTCTCGCGGGCGTACGTGCTGAGCAGCAGGTCGTCGAAGCCGTCGCCCTGCACGTCGCCTACGGCCGCCACGTCCCAGCCGAGGGTGCTGGCCCCGGTCAGCGCAGGAAGGTCCGTGATGGCCCCGTCGGTGGGCGCGCCGTGGAGGAAGTAGACCCCGTCGTCGTAGGGGGAGCCGATCGCCGCCTCGTCCTGCCCGTCTCCGTCGCTGTCCCAGGCGGCGAAGGCGTTGGGGATCGGGCTGCCGCTGTAGCTGCCGTCCGCGTCGTCGGTGGCGAGCTCCGACGTGGGCCAGCTGCACACCGCCAGCTCGTCCTCCTCGGAGCCGTCGCAGTCGTTCACCACGCCGTCCTCGCACACGACCTCGGCCCCGGGCGCCACCGTCGCGTCGCTGTCGTCGCAGTCCTCGGCGTCGGCGTGCCACCCCTCACCGGGCAGGTCGCAGGTCGCGGTCGTGGTGACGGTGCCGCCGTAGCCGTCTCCGTCGTCGTCGCCGTACCAGCTGGACGTGGTCGACGGGTCCACGCTGTCGTCGTCGTCGTCGGCGAGCCCGTCGCAGTCCTCGTCGACGTCCGCGTCGTCGCAGACCTCGGTCGCCCCCGGGCTCAGGGAGGGGTCGTCGTCGTCGCAGTCGGTCCCATCGTCCACCCATCCGGACGGGGCCTCGCAGAGAACCAGGTTTGGGGCCGGGGCGCCGTAGCCGTCGCCGTCCAGGTCGGCGTACCAGGTCGTGGCGGTCGCGAGGTCGACGCCGCTGTCGGCGTCGTCGGCCAGCCCGTTGCAGTCCTCGTCGGTGCCGGAGGCGTCGCAGACCTCGGACGCGGCCGGGCTCACGTCGCCGTCGCCGTCGTCGCAGTCCGTCGCGTCGTGGGTGTACGTCGCCTCCGTGCTGCTGGGGTCTCCGCACGCCTGGAGGCTGGAATCGGCGTCCCCATAGCCGTCCAGGTCGCCGTCCAGGTACCAGGCCGTGCCCGTCGTGAGATCGACATCGGTGTCCTCGTCGTCGCTCGTCCCGTCGCAGTCCTCGTCGACGTCCTCGTCGTCGCAGACCTCGGTCGCAGTGGGGCTCACCGCGGCGTCGCCGTCGTCGCAGTCCGTCGCGCTCGAGGCCCACCCGGAGCCGGGAGGGTCGCAGGCAACCGCAGACGTGACCGGGTCGCCGTGGCCGTCGGCGTCCGCGTCGGCGTACCACCTCGACAGCGTGCCCGCGTCGACTCCGGGGTCGTCGTCGTCGCTGGCGCCGTCGCAGTCCTCGTCCACGTCGTCGTCGTCGCAGACCTCCGTCGCGCCGGGGTTCACGCCGGCGTCCCCGTCGTCGCAGTCGGTGCCGTCGACGGTGTAGGCCGTCGAGGGCCCACTCGGGTCGTCGCAGGCCGCGACGGTGGTGTCGGCGTCCCCGTAGCTGTCTCCATCGTTGTCCAGGTGCCAGGTCGTGGTCGTCGAGGCGTCGACTCCAGGGTCGTCGTCGTCGCTGGCGCCGTCGCAGTCCTCGTCCACGTCGTCGTCGTCGCAGACCTCCGTCGCGGCGGGGTTGACCTCGGCCTCGTCGTCGTCGCAGTCCGTCGCGCTCGAGGTCCAGCCCGAGCCGGGGAGGTCGCAGGCCTCGGTGGTCGCGGTGGGGTCGCCGTGTCCGTCGCCGTCGCCGTCGGCATGCCAGGTCGAGCGGGTGGTCGCGTCCACCCCCTCGTCGGCGTCGTCCGCCGCGCCGTCACAGTCCTCGTCCACGTCGGCGTCGTCGCACACCTCCTGGGCGTCGGGGTGCACGGCGGGGTCCGTGTCGTCGCAGTCGCCGGTCGCCTCGACGTAGGCCACGGCTTCGGTGCTGGGGTCGCCGCAGGCTTCTGTGGCCGCGGTGGCGTCGTCGCCGTGCCCGTCGCGGTCGTAGTCCAGGTACCAGGCGCTGGTCTCGGAGACGCCGGGGTCATCGTCGTCACAGTCCTCGTCGGCCGAGACGCCGTCACCGTCCGCGTCGGGCGGGGAGGTGTCGGCCGGCGGCGCGGTGTCCGCCGGAGGAGAGGTGTCGGCGGGCGCTTCGCTGTCCTGCTTCGGGCCGGTGCAGGCGAGGAGCAGGGCGGCGGCGATGGGGCTCATGACGCGTCCGGGCGTGGGGCTCACCCTGGATCACAGGATCCCGTCGGAAAGTGCGCAAACCTCAACCGGAGAGCGCGCGCATCAACCACGCGCGTGCGAAGCGCCAGTCGCTGTTCACGGTCCTGGTCGAGACCGCGAGGACCCGCGCCGTCTCGGCCACGGTCAGGCCCCCGAAGACCCTGAGCTGCACCACCTCGGCGCAGCGCGGGTCGAGCTGCTCGAGCTCGGCGAGTGCCGCGTGCAGGGTGAGCAGGTCGACGGGCTCGCCGGCTCGATCGCCGGGCAGGCCGGCGAGGGTGGTCTGGCGCCAGCCCCCGCCTCGCTTGTCCGCCTGGAGGGCCTCGGCGTGGTTGACGAGGATCTGGCGCATGGCCTTCGCGGCGACCGCGAGGAAGTGGCTCCGCGACTCGAAGGCCATGCCCGAGCGCTCCAGCTTCAGCCAGGCCTCGTGCAGGAGCACCGTGGGCTGCAGCACGGCCTCGGTGCGTCGGGAGAGCACCCCTGCGGCGATGGAGCGCAGCAGCGCGTAGGTCTCGGGGTCGAGCTGCGAGCTCATGGCGGCTCGCCCAGCTGCCCGGCGCGTTCCGCGGCCGCGGTCCCCACCCGGTCGGGAACCCAGGCCCGCTGGAGGTGGAGTGCACGGGCCTGGTGCACGAGTCCCTGCACGGCCAGGTCCTCGACACGCTCCCACAGCCGCCGCTCCCGCAGGCTGATCAGGGACGGTGCGTGCACCCGTGGAGTCGGGGAGAGCTCCACCCCCTGGCGCTCGGCCTCCGCGAGCACGAGGGAGAGCGACGTCTCGGGCTGATCGGCGTGCAGGTAGGCGGTGGCGAGAGCGTCGAGGCGCCCCTCACCGTGCTGCCGCGAGGCCCACCACACCCAGGCGCGTGCCAGTGTCGGATCCCCCTGGAGCACGGGGAAGCGAACGAGCGACAGGAAGCGCTGCTCGAGCTCGTCGTCCGGGAGGTCGGCGGCGTGCTCCCGCACCAGCTCGAGGCTGCCCTGCGCCCCGCTCACGTAGCCGTCGCGGATGGTCATCAGCACGCTGACCACGAGCACGGGGGCCGTCACGGCCGCGATCGAGGCCAGCACGAGCGCCCGCCGGTGCCGGCGGATCATCGGCCCCAGCCACGCGAGCCGCACGCCCTCGCGTGCCATCACCGTGTGGGCGGCGCGGTACCGTCGGAGGTCGTCGGCCAGGGCGGCTGCATCGGCGTAGCGGCGGCTCCGGTCCGGGGCGCGCGCCTTGTCCAGCACAGCGTCGAGATCGACGGGGAGCTTCGGGCCCAACAGCTCGCGGCCCAGGGCGCCCAGCGAGAAGACGTCCCCCCGGGTGCCGACCCGCGATCCGGCGATCTGTTCGGGCGCCGCGTAGCCCGGGGTGCCGGAGCCCGCGGGGCCCGCGTCCGCTCGGAGGCTGGAGATGCCGAAGTCCAGCACGCGGGCGTGGCCGTCGTCGCCGACCAGGAGGTTCGCGGGCTTCAGGTCCCGGTGCACCACCCCTGCGGTGTGGGCGACGGCCACCGCGTCGGTCACTTCGAGCAGCAGCTCGAGGCGTCCGGATCGTTCGCGCTCCCTCGCCACCTCGAGCAGTGGCCGGCCGGCTACCAGCTCCATGACGAGCACGGGTCGGCTGTCGTGCTCGACGACGCCGTGCACCTGGGGGATGCCCGCGTGGCGTACCTCGGCCATCGCCTGCACCTCGCGGCGCAGGAGCCGGCGGCGCTCCGGGGTGTCCAGATGCCGAGGCAGGGTCTTGAGCGCGACGCGGCGACGCGGTGCGCTCTGCTGGGCCTCGTAGACCACGCCCATGCCGCCGCGGCCCAGCTCGCGGAGCACGCGGAAGCCGGCGATGGTGTCCGGGATCGGCTCGGCGGGTTCGAGGCCGCTGCCGTCGGCGGCGACCAGGAGCTGCAGGAGCCGCTCGCGGAGTCCGGTGTCCAGCTCGAGGCGGTGGAGCTCGGCCGCACGCTCGGCCGACGAGAGGTCGACGACGCGTTCGAAGATCGCGCGGAGCTGGTGGTAGGCGGCCGGGTCCACGGTGCGAGGCTACGCTGGACGGGTGTTGCCGAGCACCCCGTCCGCGGTGCACCGGCTCCCAGAGCCGGAGCTCAGCCTGCTCGTGCGGCGCCCACGTCGGGTGACGGCAACGGGCGCGGACGTGCAGTGGATCGCCGCAGCCCTCGCCGGCCCGCCCACGCGCGGGGCGGTGGTCGGTGGCGTGGTTGCGTGGGTGTCGGATGCGGCAGGGTCGTGTCGACGCGGTGCAGCGGCGACCGTCGAGGACGAGCGCCGCAGGGAGGTAGCGCGCCCGAGCTGGCGCGAGCCCGGGGCTTCTGCGGGTGCGGAGCGCCCCGCAAGCCACGCTGGCGAGCCCGGAGCGGTCGGGAAACCACGTTTCGGGCCCTCAGCAGGCCGTGTCGGCGCGAAACAGGCCCCGGACAAGGCGTCGACGGCGTCTCGATCAGGAGAAACGTGGCTTCCCTGGCCTTCCCAGCCACAGAGCGTGGGTTCCAGTGCCTTCCGAGCGGGGTCGGTGGTCGGAGCGCCCGCGACCACGATCGTGGGCTGCCCCCCCGGTGACGGCGAGGTCCGGAGCGCCCGCGCAACGGGGCTGCGAGGCCCCGCTCCCAGTGGTGTGGGCCAGAGAGGCGAGAGCGTGCGGACCGCGGAGCGGGGCGCGTACGCCAGCCGGGTCGGCCGCTTGGACTTCGCACGGTAGCCTGGCGCCACGCGTTCCTCACGACCGGAGCACCTGATGATCTTGTTGTTGACCGTCTCCCTGATCGGCCAGGCCCATGCCAAGTGCAAGGTGGAGAGCAGCACGGACCCGTTCACGGGTGTGGCCCGTGCGGCGACCTCGTCGAGCGTCGGCAACAGCGTGTTCGGCGAGCTGCGCATCGAACGGACCGACGCGGTGTCCTCCAGCTGCCGCTGGTGGCGTGGGAGAAGACCGAAGCGGGCATCGCGGCTGGGGCCAGCGCCTGGATCGCCCTGGAAGGTGCTGCGGTGATCGAGTTGGTCGCGAGCGAGGCGGCCGCCCCCGCCGTCGACCTCTACAGCGACCGTGTGGTCACCCGCTGGCACCTCGCGGCGGCGCTCGGACGGAGCAGCTGGCCTCGCTGGCCACCGCCCAGGCCACGGCGGTCAAGGTCGACATCAGCGGCGACCACCAGACCTTCGCCGTGGACAACGGCGTGGGGAAGAAGATCGCCAAGGTTGAAGACACCCAGCAAGGTGACGTTGCCCACCACGCTGCAGGCCAGGAAGGCCTTGCGGTGCTCGGGCCGGCGGACCATGCCGAGCCCGCAGCCGTAGTCCAGGACCACGGAGAAGGCGAGCAGCCCGACCCACCAGGGATGCACCCAGCCGTAGAACAGGGCGCTGGCGGCCACGAGCAACAGGTTCCGGCCGCGGCGCCCGAGGAGCGCGTAGAGCGCCAGGACCGCCGTCACGAAGGCCGGGTACGCGGGGTCGACGAAGCTCACGGGGCGGGACGTCCTGCCCTGAGTGGGCGCTCCAGGCCTGGACCGGCGATGGACACCTCCGTTCCCTGCCTACCCGCTCAGCCGCTCGCAACGCCACGCGATCGCGCGTCGCAGCTTGTGCAGCCGACGGCCGTCGAAGGGCAGCCGCTCCAGATCGCCGAGCCAGCTCGGGACCGCCCGCAGGAGCTCGTCGAGCACGCGCTCCGTCGCCTTGTCCGGCAGCCCGAGGTGCCTCCCCAGCGCCAGGAGCTGGCGGCGCCCGATGTCTTCGCGACGACGACCGTCGATCGGCAGCGCCATCGTCGTGTCCCCGTAGAGCCAGGTGCAGGGCAGGTCGTAGGCCGGGGTCACCCGCCACTCCCCGCCTCGTCGGAGGAGCGAGAAGTTCTTGGCGTGGGCGTCCCCGTTGCAGCTCAGGTACGCGAAGGCGAGCTGGCGCAGGAGCTCGCGACCCGCCACCAGCGGAGCGCGCGTCGCCGCGGCGAGCGCCTCGAAGAGCTCCTCGGTGCTCACCCGGTACTTGTCCGCTGGGTAGCGCCCGAGGATCTGGCAGCCGTCTTCCTGGGCCAGCCGCTGGGAGGCCTCCGTCCCGTGCCCCCGGTCGAAGCGCTCCACGAGCAAGCCCGCACGGCGTGCTCCGTCGCGGATCACCTCGACCCGCGCCGTGGGCAGGCCGCTCCGCTGGGCCGCGCCGTAGAAGAAGGCCTCGTTCTCCACGAGGTGGGGGTACTCCGGTGGGTCCAGCTTCAGGATCGCGCTGCGTCCACGCCAGGTGACGGGGAGCGAGATCATCCGTCCCGACACCTTGTCCTGCACGCCGGGGAGCCCCACCGTGTCCTCGGGATCCCGCGCCACTGCACGCGCGAAGAGCGAGCGGAAGTCCAGCGGACCCTCCACCGGCGCTGGCGGCGGCGGGAGCGGCGCGGCCGCCGCGATCACCCGGACATCGCCGATGGCGTCGTGCCCGACCGCCAACAAGAGCGACAGCTCGTCGTCCGCAGAGGTCTTGATCGCCGAGCGGAGCGCCGTGAGCCGACGGCCCTCGGGGAGGAGGCCGGCGAAGAAGGGCGGTGCGGCGCCGCCGCTCGTCTCGACCACCGAGCCCAAGGGGAGCGTGGTCGCGACCGGAGGGCCGCCGTAGCCCGGGAGGTACGCGAAGTGCAGACCTCCAGCTCGGCGCTGGAGCGAGGCCGCGTGGACCTCACCCTTGTAGACCTCGGCCCGCTCGACCGAGGGGATCGCCTGCAGCCAGCTCATCGGGACACCAGGCCACCTGCGCCGCGCACGAGCTCCAGCCGGAGTCCCAGCACCTCGAGGACCTCGACCAGCTTGTCCAGGCGCAGCGTCGGCTTGCCGGCCTCGATCGCATGCACCAGGCGCGTGGAGCAACCCGCGAGCTCCGCGAGCTCCACCTGCTTCAGGTCCAGCTCCCGCCGCCGCGAGCGCACTGCCTGGCCGAGCTCCGTGAATGCACGATCTTGCATCGGTTCAGCCTACGTCTGCTGCCGCGGGCCGTCAATCTACCATTGATGCACGATCGTGCATGTAGCGACTCCCGCGCGGGCACCAAGCATGGGGCGCGGCGCTGGTCTGCACGATCGTGCAGACCCGCTGCGACCTTCGCAGTGGCTTCCGTCTTCGACGCGGGCGACCCTGCGGAGCTCGAGCTACCGCCCCTCTTCTTCCTGCGCCCGCTTCAACCCCTCCCGCAGCGCGGCGCTGATCGCGCGGCGCCCGTTCAGGTCGGACTCCTTCGTCGCCGGCGTGTTCCGAGGCTTGTCGAAGCCTCGCTTGTCTGGGTAGCGGGGGGCTTTCGGGTCCATCTTCGGTCCCTCGGTGTGGAGCGTTCGTGCGCAAGCTCACGATACATCTCCCTCGTGGGGGAGACAAGCGCGGTACGCTCAGAGCTGTCAAAGCCTCGTGAGGTCGCTTGCGCGTCATCCTGATCAACCCGCCGCTCGACTCCGTCCTGCGGGACGGTCACGTCAACCCGGTCACCAGCTACCTCTTCTACAACTCCCACCCGCTGGGCATCCTGTACCTGGCGGCGGTGCTGGAGCGCATGGGGGAAACGGTCGCGGTGCTCGACGCCGCCGCCGAGAAGCTCGACATCCCGGCCACCGTGCGCCGCTGCGAGCAGTTCGAGGCCGACATCATCGGCATCGGCTCCAACACGGTGGTGTTCGAGGGCGCCAAGGATCTCGCCCGCGCGCTCAAGGGCGCGATGCCCAGCACCAAGGTCGTGCTCGGCGGCTACCACGTCACCCTCATGCCGCACGAGGCGATGGCCGAGCCCGCGTTCGACGTGGGCATCATCCACGAAGGCGAGCACTCCCTCGCCGAGTACGTGGAGCACTGCAAGGGCCTGCGCAGCCTGGAGTCGATCGAAGGGATCGTCTACAACACCCCCGAAGGCCTGCACTTCACGCCGCCGCGCAAGAAGTTCCGCAAGCTCGATCAGCTGCCCTGGCCCGCCCGCCACCTGGTCCCGCCCGACCTCTACAAGCCGGTCCCGGTCGACGAGCACGGCACCCCCAAGTTCGCGATGATCACCAGCCGGGGCTGCCCACATGCGTGCGGCTTCTGCCAGAAGTCGAACTCGGGCTACCGCAGCCGGAACCACATCGACATCGTCGACGAGATGGAGCACCTGCTCCGCGACTTCGGCGCCCACGACATCGCCATCGTCGACTCCCTGTTCTGCGCCAACAAGCGCCGGGTGATGAAGGTCTGTGACGAGATCATCCGCCGCGGCCTGCACAAGCACTTCTCCTGGACCTGCTCGAGCCGCGTCGAGGTGGTCGACAAGGAGATGCTCCAGCGCATGAAGGACGCCGGCTGCTGGCGCACGCGCTTCGGCATCGAGTCCGGCAGCGACCGGGTGTTGGACTTCATCTCCAAGGGCATCACGAAGGAGAAGATCCGCAACGCCATCACCTGGGCCGACGAGGTGGGCCTGCGTCCGAAGGCCTTCCTGATGGTCGGCCACATGCCCGACACCCCCGAGACCATCCGCGAGACCATCGACTTCGCCAAGTCCATCCCGCTGCACGACGTCACCGTGCAGATCAACACGCTCTTGCCCAAGACCCCCCAGATGGAGATCTGGGAGCGCGAAGGGGAGAAGTGGGGCCGGGTGATCAACAAGACCACCGACGAGAAGAGCTTCTGGGAGCCCACCTTCGTGCCGTGGGGCATGGAAGGCGCCGATCTGGTCGAGGCCCACCGCACCTTCTACCGGGAATTCTACTACCGGCCGGTCACCATCGCGCGGCACCTCGAGACCCTCGAGAGCTGGCGCGACGTGGGCAAGTACGTGCAGGCCTTCAACCTCTTCTCGTTCCTCTTCTACGACGCCGAGAAGCCCGGCAAGAAGTTCCTGAAGAACCTCGCGTCCAGCTTCCGCGGCACCCGCACCAGCGCCGTGGCGGAGGCGGCCGCGAAGTAGCGCGGTAGGGTTCCCCCCATGGTGGAACACCCGAGAAGCTGGCGAGAGCTCGCGCCTCTGTGGCCCGAGGTCGAAGACGAGGCGTGGCGCCCCGAGCGGGGGCTCCGGGTGCTCGTGGGCATGCCGCCCGAGGACTTCTTCGCGCGCACCTTCTTCCACGATGGGCTCAAGGCCTTCGTCGTCTCGCTGCTGGAACGCCTCGACGGTCTGGGCGCGCAGGCGGTCTTCCGGCTCGGCGATGCCGAGGGCAGCGGCCGCACCCATGCACTGGCCACGCTGATCCAGCTCCTGCGTTGCCAGCGCCCGGACAGCCACCGGGGCGTGCTCGAGGTGCTGCTCGAGTCCGGGCTCTCCGAGCCTCCCGCGGCCCGGCTGCGGGTGGTCGACGGGCGGCGGACCACCCCGCACGACTGCGTGAGCCCGTCGGAGGACCCGCGGCCTCAGTTGCTGCTCGTGGTGCACGCCGAGGCGTGGGACGACGACGGGGTGGCCGTGGTCGAGGCGGCGCTGGTGCCCGATGGGCGCAGCGCCCTGGTGCTGGACGGACAACCGTGCGCGAACGGCGAGCCCTGGGCGCCACCCGCCGGCGTCGGCCTGCTGAGCCTCGTGCAGACCCGGCTGTTCCGATCCCCGGGCCCCGACGAGCGCGTGGCGGTCCACCGGGCCGCGATGGCCCAGACCGTGGGCCGGAGCAAGGCGCTGCGGGCCCGCTTCCTCGCGGCCTGGCCGCTGGAGCCTGCGGTCATCGACAAGGCGGTGGCGTTCGTGCCGTCGCTCGCGGGCGCTCTGCACGTGGTCGCACGGGCCGCGCGGGTCGCGCCGGACGGGCCGATGATCGTGGCGCCGCCGGTGGCGAAGGCCGCGGGCACGATGGGGCCCGACGACCCCACGCGCAAGCGGCTTCGGGCGGCGTTGTTGGCCCTGGTCGTCGCCGGCGAGCCGCAGCCCTTCGGCCGGGTGGTGATCGCGCCAACCGGTCCCGGCGACGTGCCCGACACGCCTGCGCTCACGCTGGTCGCGCTCTTCCCCGGCGGGCCGGGGGGCGACGTGCAGAAGCAGGCCGCGGCTGTGCTGGCCTTCGGGCCGAGCGACTCGCGCCGGCGCTTCCGAAACTCGGTGCTGTTCGTCACCACGCCGGACCGCGTGGTGGAGGGCCTGCTCGACGGCCTGCAGAAGGTGCTCACGGCGCGGAAGTCCCTGGAGGGTCACCGGGCCACCATGGAGTCGGCGCGCTTGAAGGCGCTGGAGGCGGCCCTCGTGAGCGCCGGGCAGGAGCTCGCTGTCCGGGTGGGCGCTTGCTGGAGCGACCTGCTGGTCCCGGTCGGGGGCGACCGGGCTGCCTGGGTGACGCAGCGCCTGCCCGCGGAAGGCTCGATGGTCGAGCGCGCCTGGGAGGCTGCGCTCCACTGCGGGGCGGTCCGCACGCACATCGGCGGGGCGGAGCTCGTGGAGGTGCTGGAGGCCCGTGCCTGGTCGGTGCGCGACCACCTCACCGTGGTGGACGTGCAGCTGGTCCTGGCGAGCGCGCTGGGCACCCCGCGACCCGCGAACGACGCTGCCCTCGCGAGCGGGCTCGAGGGGGCGGTGCGCGAGGGTCCGCTGATCGCGCTCGCCTCGCGGTACAGCAGGAGCCGGCGGGTCTACGAGAACCTGCGCCTGCCCCTGCCCGACGAGCTCCCGCTCGACGAGCACGTGTTGCTGGTCAGCCGGGACACGGCCCGCCGGTACGGGGTCTGACCCCGAGGGCGGGGCCTCCGCTCAGCAGCGATCGCCCACGCCGTTCCGCGACACGGGCTTCGCCGACCCCGGCGCGGCCGAGCTGGCCCAGCAGGCGCTGGCGGAGTGCGATCGGCGGGGGTGGTCGGAGCTCTCGAGCACCTGCCGAGAGCTCGCCATCGCCCGGTGGCGGGCGGTCGAGAAGCCGAGCGGGCCGTGGCGCTGGTGCGCTCAGCGGGGCACCGTCTCGTCCAGGGCCGGCGCCCGCGAAGGCGCGCGGGGCACGCGCGCGCCCGGCACTCGATCATGTGAGCCAGGGGGCTCAGGGCAGGAGCGGCTCGCAGGCCTCCGCGATCAGCTCCGCGAGCACGGCATAGCCGGCCTCGCTCGGGTGCACGGCGTCGTTCATCAGCGGGTCGCCCGGCAGCCCCCGCGGGCGCGAGCCCTGCTCGAAGGCCGGCCACGGGTCCACGTAGCTCGCACCCACCGCCAGGGCCGCGCGCTCGACCACTGCCCGGAAGTCCCGCGCGGCCCAGGTCGCGCCGGTCGTGGGCACCAGCTCATGGGCCGCCTGGAGGTGCTCGATCGCGGCCTCGGGGTCCCGCTCCCGGAGCGCCCTCCGCCCCGCCGCCCAGCGGAGGTGGGCGTAGCTCGGGTCCAACGCCAGGGCCGCGTCGACGTCGCGGGTGTTGCCCACCTTCGCTCCGGCGAGGTGCCGCTCGAAGCTGGCGAGCGCTTGCTCGTCCAGCGGGAACCAGTGGAGGCTGTCGCCGGGCGGATCGACCGCGCGCGACACCGGCGCGACCACCACCAGCTTCGGCGTGAGCTTCGCGATGCGCGCCACGCTCTCCGCGAAGCGCGCCTCGAGCACGGCGCGCGCGCGCTGCTCGGCGGCCACCTCCGCGGCGCGGGCGTCGGCGGTGTCCGGCACCGGGCGCACCCGCCAGTCGCCGCCGGCCTGGTCGCCGGGGTTCCTCCAGGAGGGGCGGTCGAGCTCTGGCGGATCGAAGCGCCTCCAGGCCAGGTGTCCGAGCCGGCCCAGGTAGAGGGCGTCGCCCATCCGCCGCAGGGCGCGCAACCCGGGACCGGCGAGCTCGGCGGCGTCGGCGACCTCGAAGTAGGCGTGGTCGTTGTGCCCGGCGTAGAGCACCTGGAGGTCGGCGTCGATCCACGTGGACAGCCGCTCCGCGAGCTGGCGGACCTGCACGCTGTCGTGCCCGCCCACCCCCGCGTTGATCACCTCCACGTCGTGGCCCCGCTCGCGCAGCGTGCGCTCGAGCTGGCGCGGCCAGCTGGCGCCGTCGGGGGCGCCGAAGCCCTGGGTGGAGCTGCCGCCGAGCGCCAGGATCCGCACGCGCCCCGCGGGGGTGGCGCAGCGGAAGCTCTGCGGCTCGATCACGCGGTCGTCCTCGACCCGCAGCCCCTGGCTGAGGCTCGGCAAGGTGATGCAGCGCGCGCCGTCCTGGACGAACAAGCGCTCGATCGGCCGGTGCTTCTCTTCGATTCCGAGCAGGCCGTGATCGCGGTTCCACGTGGCGCGGTCCGGCAGGTCCCAGGGGCCGAGCCTCAGCACCCCCTCGAGGAGCGCGAAGGGCGCCAGGCCCAGCGCCACCGCACCCAGGCGCACGAGCACGGATCTCGGGCGGGACATCGCGCTGACGGTACCGTGCCGGGATGCTGCTTGTCTCGCTCCTGGCGTGCGAACCGGCGATCGTTCGACCTCGGCCGACGCGAGCCACGTTGCACCTCGAGGGAGGGGCGAGCACCATGCCCTGGCGCTGGACCCGCCAGGTCGCCGTGGCGGAGTTCGACCTGGCCTTCGCGCTGCCGGACGAGCTCGTCGGCGGCGGGAGCCGGCTCGTGCTCGAGGGGCTCTCGTGGCGTGCCACGGTCACCGTCAACGGCACGGAGCTGCCCTCGGTGGAGGGCTGGGAGGCTCCCGTCCGGGTCCCCGTGGGCGCGTACCTCCTGGCTGGCGACAACCTCCTGCACGTGCGGATCGAGGCCCCGGTCGAGGCGATCCCCAAGGCGCTCGTCGGCGGGGCGAGGGAAGCGCTCCGGCCGCTGGCCACACCGCCCCGGCTGGAGCTCATGCCCGCGCTGCACGTCGAGGCTGTGGAGCTCCGGCTGCGCGACGGCCAGGTGAGCGCGTCGGTCATGGCCACGGGCGGTGCCAGCGTCGAGCTGCTCGTGGCGCGGGACGGCGAGGTCCTTCAGCGCCTGGGCACGGCGGCGCTCGTCGACGGGAGCGCCGAGCTGGGCCCGGTCGCCTGGCGGCAGGCGGTCTGGGGACCCCGGGAGGCCGCGGGGCTCTACCAGGTCGTGGCGCTGCTGCGCGACGAGGAGGGTCGCGTGCTGGATCGGGCCGCCCAGGTCACCGGGGTGCGCGAGCTCCTGATCGCCGAGCGCACCTTGGTGCTCAACCAGGAGCCCACGCTGCTGCTGGGCCCGATGCTCGACCCGTACCGGGGGGCGGACCTCGCCTTCGAGGTGCTGGGCGAGCTGGGGCTCAACCTGGTCAACGTGCACGGCTACCCCCTGACCGCGGAGACCCTGGAACGGGCCGACGAGCTGGGCGTCGGGGTCGGGGTCACGCCGCGGTGTGACGGACAGCACAAGCTCAGCGAGCGGGACGACTGGCGCTACCGGAAGCGCCTGCGGGTGGCCGACGAGCGCCTGCTCGCCGGCGCGTCGGGGCACCCCTCGCTGGTGGCCTGGGTGCACGAGGGACCGTGGCTCAGCTCGCCGCTTCGCTACCGGCGCGCGGGCACGGACGCGGTGGTCGTGGGCGTCGACCTGCCCGGCGTCTCGGGCTCTCTCGACGGCGTGCGGGGCCGCGAGCCGCCGCTGTGGCTGGTCGAGCTCGCGGCGCCGATGGACGGACACCTGGCCAGCCAGGACCTCATGGCGTCCTACCTGGCGTTGCTCGACCAGGGCGTGCTGGGTGGCGTGGCCATGGGCGTCCCGGAACAAGGCGACGTCGAGGGCCTCCTGTCCGTGATGCGCACCTTGCCCGAGCACGTCAGCCTGCTCGCTCCGGTGGACGATCGGCGCGCTCACGCCCGCGTCGCCGTCCGGGGCACACCGCGCAGCACGGTGTGGCTGGAGGGGGGCTGGGCCGACCCGGTCGGCGCGGTGCTCGATCGCCACGGCGAGGGCCTGCTCACCACCTGGTACGAGGGCGAGGCCGTGCTGGTGGCCGGCGGCAGCCGTGCGGAGCTGGCCGTGTCCGCGGGCACCTGGTCGCGGCGGCAGTGGCGCGGCGAGGTGACCGAGGTGGTGCTCGCCGTAGGCGCCGCTCCCTGACGCGCTTCCTGTACGAGGACCCCGCGCGACCCGTCAGCGCGCCGGACGCTCCGGCGCCGAGTCCGTCACGACTCGGCGACGCAGCACGATCACCGCCCAGGCCAGCCCCGCGAGGGCGGCCGACAGCAGCCCACCGACCACGGGTCCCGGAGCGCTCGCCACGTTCGGCAGGAGCATGGTCTCCTTCACCGGGTAGGTCCACCACTGGCGGATCGGGGCATAGGCCCAGTCCCAGCGCAGCAGGTCGAAGAAGGCCTCGCCGCTGGTCAGGGTGTAGGCCCGCACCCACTGGTAGTAGTCGTGGGGCTCCACCATCAGGCCCGGCAGGGAGGTGGCCACCAGGCCGACCAGCGCCGCGAGCCGCGCCTGGGGTCCCAGGCCGTCGAAGGAGAAGGCCGCCAGGAGCGGGAGGGCGGGCACGAGCAGGCGCGGACCGTAGCACCAGCCGCCTTCCCAGCCCCACCAGCGGCAGTAGAGCGCGAGCAGCGCGGCGAGCGAGCCCACCGCATAGAGCGCGAGGGCGCGGGGCAGGCGCGGCAGGGCGAAGAGCCCGAGCACCGCCGCTGGAGCGTAGATCACGAGTCCGCGCCCGGGGCTGAGCAGCAGGCCCACGAGCCCCACACCGACCGGGGTGGAGAAGCGCCCGAGCTCGTCGCCGTAGCCCGACTCCAGCGGCGTGCCGAAGCGCACGGCGTTGTAGGCGAGCGCGACGCCCAGAAACGGCAGCCCTCCGAGCACCACCCGGACGAGGGCCGCGCGCCCGCCGGGCGCGACCAGGGCCAGCGCGGGCAGCGCGAGCACCGCCATGGCAGGCTTCACCAGGAAGGCCGCGCCGAGGGCGGCCCCCACGAGCACGTAGCGTCGGCGGCGGGCGGCCAGGGCGGCGCCGACCACGAAGGGGCACAGGAGCGCTTCGGACCAGCCCTCGTGCCCGTAGACGAGCAGGGGCGACGCCAGGCTCGCGAGCAGCGCCGCCCCGAGGGCCGCGGGCGGCGCCCGCCCGAGCCCCAACGCGAGCAGGTAGGCGAAGGCCGCGGTGGCCGCGGCCGCGGCGGCGCTCGTCCAACCGAACATCCAGGCCGACAGCGCCTGCTCGAAGTCGTTCCCGCCCGTGCCGTACCAGAGCCGCCGGAAGGAGCGGTCGTCGTGCGCGGCGGCGGGGAGGGCGGCCCAGCTGACCGGGCCCTCGACCGTGGCGCCTGTCGCGAACACCCCGCGCTCGCCCTCGCTGTGGAGCGGGCCGAGGGCTCGCGCTGCCAGCACGAAGGGCGCGCCGGCGACCGCGTGTCCGAGCCCGAAGCGGCTGTAGACCCGCCCGTGCTCGTCCGGGAGCCCGTACAGCGCCTCCGTCCCAGGGAGCGGATCGAAGGCCAGGCGCCCCTCCAGCAGCGCCTCGGCGTTGCGCCACTGGACCGTGGCGTCGGGCTCGTAGAGGTGGCCGCCGCCCAGCAGCACGTGCAGGCAGAACACGGCCACCGCGAGCGGCCAGGCCACGCCGCGGCGGGCTACCGGCGCTCCCTGCGGATCATGTACTTGAGCGCGCTCCAGGTCGCGTCGACCGCGCAGACCTTCACGTCGACCAGGTCGCCGAACGCGTCGGCGCGGTGCAGCAGCGCCTTGTCGAGGTCGCAGGCGAGCCCGCTCGACTTCTTCGGCCAGCTCAGCCACACCTGGCCCTTGCGGTCGATGCGCTCCGAGCACAGGCGCATCGCGGGCACGACCACGGCCGCCTCGGCGCCGAACAGGTGCACGTGCTCTGCTCCCGCCGGAATGTCGCGCGCGTGGGCCAGCTCGACCACCTCGAAGCCGTGCTCGCGCAGGTAGGGCGCGAAGCCCTGGGGCGCGCCGATGGTGAACACCGCGCGGTCCGGCTTGCAGCCGAGCTTCGCGTGCAGCGGGGTCTTGCTGTAGCCAGCGTCGAAGGCCACGGACACCTCCCTGCGGGATGTCGGGACAGCTCCATAGCCGCCCCAGGAGCCCAGGATCCGAAAACTTTCTGGCGATCCCTCCAGAGTGTGTATATGGGAAAGCACACCAACACACCTATGCGAGGATCGTGCTCCCCCTCCAGCTCAGCGACACCAGCGGCGTGCCCTTCTACCGGCAGCTCGTGGACCAGTTCGCCGAGCTGGTGGGCAGCGGCACCCTCGCGCCAGGAGACCCGCTGCCGAGCGTGCGCAAGCTCTCCGGGCAGCTCTTCGTCTCGCTGATCACCGTCCGGCGGGCCTACGCCGAGCTCCAGCACGCCGGGCTCGTCGTGCGTCGCCAGGGGCAGGGCACCTTCGTGGCCGAGGGCGTGGCGCAGGCCAGCGCCGCCCAGGCCCGGGCCGAGGCCGAAGCCACCCTCCGCGCGGCGGTCACCAAGGCCCGGCAGCTCGGCATGCACGATCGCGAACAGGCCGCCCTCTGCGCCACCCTCTGGGAGGTCGAATGAGTCCTCAGATCGCCCACCTTCGAACCACGCTGCGGGGCTGGTGGCAGCGCGAGCCCGGCCCGGCGCTCCTGGGACTCGGGTACGGGCTCGTGTCGCTCCGGTCGTTCGGCGCCGACGAGGTCGACGAGATGGAGATGGTGGTGGCCCGCGCGCTGATCCATGGCACCTTCGGGATCGCGCTGATCTCGGTGCTCGCGGCTCCCGATCGACGTGGCGTCTGCGCGTCCCCGATCGCCCATCCGGCCCTCCCGCTCACCTGGCGGCGACGGCTCGTCGCCGAGCTGGCCGCACTCGCGGCAGGTCTCGGCGTCATCGTCGCAGCGCTGTTGGCGCTGGGCGTGGCCGACCCGGCGCCGCTCTTGCACGGCTGGCTGGTCATGGTCGCCGTGGCGCCTCTCTGGGCGCGCTGGCGCGGCCAGGGGTTGCTCGGCGAGAGCGTCGGGGTGCTCATCGCCGCGGCGGTGGCCGTCGGCGCCGGCGTGGCGGAGCTGCGGTCCCCGGGTCTCGGCTCGGCCCTCGCTGCGGCCGTCTTTGCCCTCGCGCTGGCCTTGCCCCCCTGGACCCCGCCGGCAGTCCCCCAGCGGACCGCCGTCCCGGTGCTGAGGTGGCGTCCCGGGCTGTCGGGCGTCGCACGGCTCAGGCGCGACTGGCTGCGTGGCCTCGGCGCGGCCGGGGCGGTGCTGGCCCTGGCGCTCGGCTTCGCCCTGAGCGTGCGCGTCAGCCGCGTCGAGGATCTCGTCGCCACGGTCGCCTTCTGCGGCGTCGGGCTCGCCCTCGCGGTCGGCATCGGCATGCCCTTTGCCACCATGCTGCAGAGCGTCGGCCGCCCGGGTCGGTCCGCGTGGATGTGGCTCCCCGTGCCCCGCGCTCGCGTAGCCCGCGGCCTCTATGTCCACGGTGCTGTGGTCGCCCTCGGCGTGCCGCTGGTGCTCGGCGCCCTCACCGGCGTCGCGTCGCTGCCGGGCTTCGTGATCGCGCTGTTGTGGGTGGGCTGGGTCGCGGCGGCCTACACCTGGCTGATGACCGGGCACCTCGTGCAAGCCACGGCGCTGTTGGTGGTGGCGCTCGTGCTGGCGTCCGCCGGCATCGTGCTGCACCGGCACCAGCCGGAGTGGTTCCACGAGGGCGTGTGGCTCGCGCTGGCCAGCCTGGGCCCCGCAGCCGCCCTGCCCCTGCTCGTCCCGGCCCGGAGGCCCCATGAGTGAGTTGATCTCGGTGTCCGAGCTCCGCGTTCGCCGCGGCGCCTTCCAGCTCCACGTGCCGTCCTGGTCGGTGCCGGCCGGCTGCGTGGTCGGCGTCGTCGGGCCGAACGGGGCGGGGAAGACCACCCTGCTCGACCTGGTGTGTGGCTTCACCCGGCCGGACGCCGGCGCGGTCCGCGTGTTCGGTCACGATCCTCACCGTGAGGTCGAGGTGGTGCGCGCGCGCCTCGGCCACATGAGCGACGACATGCCCGTGTTCCGGATGTCGGTCGCCGGTCTGCTCCGCACGCTGTCGGGCTACTACCCCACCTGGGACGCGGAGCTCGCCGAGGAGCTGATCGCGCGCTTCGAGCTCGATCCTGGCGCGAGGACCTGGAAGTTGTCCAAGGGCCAGGGCACCCGGCTCCGGTTGGTGTGCGCGATGGCCTTCCGGCCCCAGCTGCTGGTGCTCGACGAGCCGGCCACGGGCCTCGACGTGGGAGGGCGGCGCGACCTGCTCCGCACCGTGCTCGAGGTCGTCGCCGACAGCGATCGCTCGGTCGTGGTCAGCTCCCACCTGCTCACCGACCTGGAGCGCGTCGCCGACACGCTGCTCGTGCTCCGCGGCGGCCGCGTGCTGGCCCACGGACCCACCGACAGCCTCGTCGGCGACGACGCCACGCTCGAGGAGGCCGCGTTGCGCTGGCAGGTCGGCGCCTCCCGGTGAGCGTGCTCGACGCCGTGCTGGCCCAGCTCGAGGGCAAGCCCCACCAGCGGATCCGGCATGCCGAGGCGCGCACCACCGCCGAGCTCGCGGCCGTGCGCGGCCTTCCCGTCGGCGCGGGCCTCAAGGCGCTGTTGATGAAGGCTGGCGGTGCGTGGACCTGCCTCGTGGTCCGCGCCGACGAGCGCACCGACAACCGGCGGGTACGCCACGCCCTCGGCGCGCAGAAGTTGCGCTTCCTGCGCGCCGAGGAGCTCGCCAGCCTCGGGCTGGAGCCGGGTCAGGTCCCGCCTTTCGGACCGCCTGTGCTGCCGTGCCGGCTGGTCGCCGACGCCGGCGTCCGGCAGCTCGACACCGTGGCCTTCACCGCTGGGACGTGGACCGACTCCTTCGTGCTGGCCACCGAACGGTGGGTGGCGCTCGCACAGCCGGAGTGGGCCGACCTCGTGGCCCGATGAGGTACGGCCTGTAGACTCCGTGCGTGGCGCAGACCGAGGCTTCAACCCCACTTGTCGTCGGCGCGGTCGTGGTCTTCCTCGTGGCGCTGCTGGCCGAGGTGCACCACGTCCTGGAGGAGCGGGTCGCGCCGCTCCTGGGCGAGCTGCTCCAGGCGGCGGACCGTCAGGGGCTGAGCACCTCGCCCCTCGCCCGCGGGGAGGGGGGCATGACCTGGCCCCTGCTCGCCGCCGGGGCGGCCTTCGCGCTGGTCGTCCTGCTGGCGGCCGGCTTCGCGTGGCGGGCCGGACGGAGGCGCTTCACGCGCCGAGCGGCGCTGCTCGCACTGGGTGCGCTGGTCTGGCTCGCGTGGGACACCCTCGGCTTCGGCGGTGGGCTCAGCCTGCCGGTCCAGCTCCTCCAGCTCGCGATCCCGGTGGCCGTGCTGATAGCGCTCCGCCAGCGGCCCTTCTGGGCGGCGGGGCTCGCCGGTGGCTTCTGGGTCGGGCTGGGCTTCTTGACCGGCGGCGGCTTCGCCCTGTTGCTCGTCGACGACGACCTCCGGCGGGCCGACCACGCCCAGTACGCGGGGCAGTGGACCGTGCTGCTCGTGGCGTGGACGTGGGATCACCTGCGCCGCACGGACGGCGAGCGCGACGACCTGGCCCGCTGGAGCGGCTTCGCCAGCCTGGGCAGCCTGGGCCTGGTGACCCTCTCGGGCTTCGCGGCCATGGTCTTGCCGGGCGAGGCCTGGATCACGGCCCCCGGTGTGCACCTGGTGCTGGCGGTCCTGGCGGTCGCGGCCACCGCCGCGCACGTCGTGGTGTGCGTCCGGCAGCGCAAGAAGGCGAGGGCCGGCTCCCGGATCGAGCGGCTCGGGCTCGTGGCGGCCGTGCTCATCGGTGCGGTCGGGCTCCACCACGGCGGTGCCGCCGAGGCTCCGGTCGTGGTCGCCAGCAGCGGATCGCTCGACCCCGCCTGGCTGGGATCCGCGTCGAGCACCATCGGGTGCGGCGCGTCCACCGGGTGCCACGTGGTGCAGGCTGCCGCTCACGCCCGCGGGGGGCACGCGCAGGCCGCTTCGGGCTTCTACGTCGACGTGGTCGCCTCGCTGGTCGACGAGGGCGGCGACGCATCGCTGTGCGCTCGCTGCCACGACCCGCTCGCGGCTCTGGACGGCACGGCGGGGGTGCCGTCCGACACGAGCGAAGGGGTCAGCTGCGGGGTGTGCCACGCGGTGGTCGACGCCCACCCCGAACGTGCCGACGGCAGCTACGAGCTCCGGGGGGAGCCGTCGTTCGCGGCCATCGGGGCGTGGGCGTCCACCGCCTACATGCTCGTGAAGCAGGACGTGGCGGGCCACGCGGCGGCCTGGGGGCCCGACGCGCTGGCCGATGGCCGGGCCTGCGCGGGGTGCCACGAGCTGGCGCTCGGCGGCGTGGCCTTGCGCAGCACCTGGAGCGAGTGGGAGGCGGGTGGGTCGGCGTCCTCGTGCAGCGGCTGCCACGCGCCGGTGGTCGGCCGCGCCTTCGGCGATGGCCGTCCTCAGCTCGACCACCGGTTCCTGTCGGGAAACGTCGGGCTCTCGGGTCTGGGTCCCGACGAGGTGTCCGAGCGCGTGGGCTTCCTCTCGGCCGCGGTCACGCTGCGAGCCGAGCGGCTCGAAGGCACCACGGTGGTCTCGCTGGAGAACGTCGGCAGCGGGCACGGCTTTCCTGCGGCGCCACTCGACCTGGTCGTCTACGGGCTGGACGGGCGCGTGGGCGGTGTGTGGGTCTCCCTGATCCCCAGCATCTTCGGCGAGACGCTGCTCGACGCCGACGGCGCGCCCCTGGCACGCCACGAGATCTGGCTGGCGCACGGTCGGCGCGGCGCTGAGCGGCTCTCGCCGGGCCGGAGCCGCAGCTGGAGCTTGCCCCGTTCCGACGTCGACGCGGTCCGCCTGGTCCACCAGAGGCTCCGTCCCGAGCTGATCACGGCCGAGCTCGCGGCCGGCCGCATGCTCGACTCGGTCGTGCTGCACGAGGTCACCGTCGATGGCTGAGGCGCGCAGGCTCCTGGCCTTCGTCGTCGCAGGAGGCTTGCTCGTCGCGCTGGCGTGGGTGCACGAGGTGGCTCCCCTGCCGCTCGTCGACTGGCTGCGCGCCTCCCCGTGGCAACACCCTCTGCCCGGCGTGCCGCCCGACGTGGGTCCGTGGCTGCTCGTAGGGCTCGGCGGCGGGCTGGTGGTCCACGCGGAGGGCGGCTGGCGCCTCGTGGTGGGGTGGCTGGGACTGCTGATGATGGTGGGCGCGCTGCTCCATCAGGACGTGACCGTGTTGCACGCCCACGCCCCGGCTGCGGGCCTGGACCGCTTCCCCGTGATGGTGGAGGGCGAGCTCGTCGAGCGGCAGTGGGTGCAGACCCGCGTCTTGGCGCGAGCGTGGTTCCAGGTACCGGCGGAGCTGTCGAGCGAACGCGCGCTGTCGCAGGTGACCCACGGGCTGGTCGCCAGCGAGCACGGTCGGAGCCCGCTGCTCGCGAGCGTGTGGGCCATCCAGTCGGCGGGCACGAGCGTGCTCGTGTGCTTGCGCGCCGCGCTGCCGCTCGTCGCACTGGCTGCGTTGCTCCCGTGGCGGGTGCGCGGCGTGGCTCGCCGCGTCCTGGTCGGGTGCCTGGCGTGGGGGCCCGTGGTGAGCCTGGGCTTGCTGGTCCTCGTGGGGCTGGGAGGCTGGGAGGCGCCGCTGGACATCGGCCGTGCGATGCTGTGGCAGCTCGCCACCCTCCTCTCGCTGGGGCTGGTCGCGGTCGCAGGGGGGCGCTGGTGATCGCGCTGTGGCTCGCCTGCGCGAGGGCCCCCGAGCCTGCTGGCTCCGGCCCCGATCTCCTGGTGGTGCTGGTCGGGCACCTGCGCGCCTCCGAAGCCGAGGGCTTCGTCGAGGCCCTGGGCCCGGGCGGTGCGCCCGAGCGGGCCTACGCCAACAGCCCGCTCGTGGGCGCGAGCCTGGCGTCGGTCCTGGTGGGCCGTCGTCCCTCGGCCGCCGGTGTCTGTGGGGTCGGCTCGCGGGACGGGCAGCCGGGCCCCGGTGGCTTCCCGGCCTGTCACGGTGTGCCCGAGGGGCTCCCGAGCCTGGCGGGTGTGCTCGGGCTCTACGGGTACCGGAGCCTGCTGGTCACGGGGGGCATCCCGGGCGGAGAGCGCTTTGCCGCCGGCTTCGACGACCACGTCGACGTGCACGGCTGGGAGGAGGCCGATCGCGCTGTGGACAGCTGGTGGCCCGGTGGCGGCCCCCGTCTCGTGGTCGTCGCCCTGGACCCCCTCGATGTGCTGCAGCATCCCGAGATGCTCGGGCTCGCCGCGGACCGCACGACTCTGCTGGAGCCGCTCCCACACGGTGCCGAGGACCCGCTCGCCGAGGCGGCTGAGCCGCTCCGCCGGCGCTACGCCGCCGCCGCCACCGCCGCGGGGGAGGCCGTCGCTTCGCTGATCGACCGGGAGGCGCGGGTGGTCGTGGCCGGTCTGTCGGGCGCCAACCTGGGCGAGCGCTCGGGCATGAACAACCACAGCCCGGGCTTCCTGGAGCGCGGCGTGGTGCTGGAGCGCACGGTGCGGGTGCCGCTCTGGACCAACCAGCCGCTCTCGGCGGCCTCGGTGGAGCTGGTCGACCTCTTCCCGACCCTGATCGGCTGGGCCGACGCCGTGGCCCCGGTGGGTCTGGATGGGGCGCCACTCGGGCAGGGCACCGGGCTCGCCTTCGCGGAGTGCGGCACGATGCTCAGCGTGGTGCGCGGCGATCGGCGGCTCACCTTCCACGTGCCGGCTCCCGACGCCTCCGCCCTCGATCCGAGGGTCCGTGCGGGCCTGGCCCAGGCGCCGGGCGTGGCTGGGGACCTCGAGCCCTACGCCCTACACGACGTGGTCGCCGACCCGCTCCAGGAGCACGACCTGCTGGGCGAGGAGCCAGCGGTCGCGGCCGCCTTGCACGCGGAGCTGGTGGCCTGGCGTTCGGCGCTCGAGGCGCCCTCGGCGCGCGCCCTCTGGGAGCTGCGCATGAAGCCGGGCGCGGGCTACTGGTAGCCACCCGATGGGGCCTGCCGCGCTACCTGGCCGCGTGTCCGATCCGATCCTCCAGAGGGTGCAGGCCTGCACCGGCGCACGCACCGCGCGTCGGGGGGAGCGCATCCAGTCGCTGTGGAGCGGCTACGGCGAGCTCTACCGCGTGGACCTGCAGGGGGCCGAGGTGCCCTCGGTCATCGTGAAGTCCGTGCGCCCGCCGTCCGACCCCACCCACCCGCGCGGCTGGTCGGGGGACCGGGGTCACCAGCGGAAGCTGCGCAGCTACGACGTCGAGCTGGCGTTCTACTGGGAGCGCTCAGGGGGTTGTCCGGCGGCCTGCCGGGTGCCGCGCCTGCTCGACGGCGCGCGCGACGACGCGGGATGGCTCTTCGTGCTCGAAGACCTCGACGCGGCGGGGTTCCCGCAGCGCCGCCGGAGCGACGCCGGCGCGATGTGGCAGGTGGTCGACTGGCTGGCGGCCTTCCACGCAACCTTCCTCGGCGACGGTGCGGCCGGGCTGTGGCCCACCGGGACCTACTGGCACCTGGCCACGCGTCCGGACGAGCTGGAGGGCATGGCCCCGGGTCCGTTGAAGGAGGCCGCGGCTGCGATCGATGCGCGCCTCACCGCTGCGGCCCACCCCACCCTCGTGCACGGCGACGCGAAGCTGGCGAACTTCTGCTTCGGCACCAAGGGGGTGGCGGCGGTGGACTTCCAGTACGTGGGAGGCGGCTGCGGCTTGAAGGACCTCGCGTACTTCCTGGGCAGCGTGCTGAACGACGCGGGCCTGGCGCGGAACGCCGACCTGGCCCTGGACCGCTACTTCCGCGCGTTGGGGGCCCACCTCGGGGCGGAGGCGAAGGAGGTCGAGGCCGCGTGGCGGCCGCTCTGGCCCTTCGCCTGGGCGGACTTCGAGCGCTTCCTGGCGGGCTGGGCGCCGGGGCACTGGAAGCGCACGGGCTACGCGGCCCGGCAGACAGACCGGGCGCTCCGGGCGCTCTGAGCCGCCCGCCGGCGCCTTCCGGTCCAGGTCGTCGGTGCTGCTCGCGAGCGCGTCCAGGTCGTGCTGGATCGCGAACACCACGCTCGTTGTCGGCGTGTGTCGCCAGCCCACGCCGCGAAGGCTCGTGTAGGCTCCTTCGATGCTCCTGTACCTGCTCGCATGCTCCGGCGAGACCGTCGACACGGCCCAGCCCGAACCGGCCGAGACCGTCGACACCGCCCCGGTGACCCACGACTCCGACCCCCCTCCCGTCGACACGTCGCCCCCGGTCGACACGTCCCCGCCGGTCGACACGTCCCCTCCGGTCGACACCCAGCCCCCCGACACCGGCGCGCCCGCGGGCCTCGGCCCGGCCATCGTGCTCATGATCGGCGACGGCATGGGCTTCCAGCACGTGGCCGGCGGCGGCCTTTACGCCAACGGCAGCGCCGGCAGCCTGTACATGGAGACCGCTCCGGTGCAGGGGCGGGTCAAGTCCGCGTCGCTGTCGGGGCTCACCGACTCCGCCGCGTCGGCCACGGCGCTCGCCACCGGTCAGAAGACCTACAACGGGGTGCTCGGCCTCGACCGCGACCTCGCCAGCCTCACCACCCTGCTCGACCTCGCGGCCGACCGGGGCATGGGCACCGGCGTGATCACGACCGACACCCTCACCGGGGCCACCCCCGGCGCCTTCCTGGTGCACGTCGACGACCGCATGGACAGCGAGGCCATCACCGAGCAGCTGGCCGCCGGCCTGCCCGACGTGCTGCTCGGCGGCGGGAGCACGCAGCTCTTCGACCCGCTCCGGGACGCCGGCTACACCGTCTACCAGAGCCCCGGCGAGCTCGCCGCGCACGATGGCAGCGTGCCGCTCGTGGGCCTGTTCGCCGAGACCACGTTCGAGTTCGTGGGCGCGGTGAAGCCAGGGGTGCAGCCCGCGCTGACCGACATGGTGGGCGCTGCGATGCGCGCCCTCGAGGGCGACCCCGAGGGCTTCCTGCTCGTGGTGGAGGCCGCGCGCATCGACCACGCCAGCCACGGCAACCTGAGCGAGCTGGTGCACCCCGAGACCGCGGCCTTCGACCAGGCGGTGGAGGCGGTGATCGGCCACCTCGGCGAGCAGGACCGCGAGCTCACGGTGCTCGTGACCGCCGACCACGAGTGCGGCGGGCTCACCGTGGAGGACGGCTCGGCCGCCGGCGACATCCCCGAGACGAGCTGGCGCTGGGGCGACCACACCAACGCCGACGTGCCGGTCTTCGCGTGGGGCAGCGCCACGAAGGAGCTCGACGGCCAACGGCTCGACAGCGTGTGGGTGCACGCCGTGCTGCAGGCGGCGATCACGGGCGACAAGCTGAGCGAGCCCACGGTGGTGCGTCTGGCCGACGGCGACCTCGACGACCTCGGCACCCAGCTCGTCACCCAGACCGAGGACACCGACTACGGCGCCGGCTTCAACCAGCTCGACGGCCTGCGCATGACCACCGACGCCGACGGGCTCTGGATCGGTCTCGACGGCGTGACCGACGACCACGCCAACGCGCTCGTGGTGTGGGTCGACCTGGACTATGGCGCCGGCACGGGGGTGGGTGTCGACAGGGACCTGTCCGACACCGCGGGCGAGCTCGACACCCTGCTCGCAGCGCTCGGCGTGGTGCCCCCGGACACCGCGCTCGGCTTCGACGCGGCGGTCGCAGCGCTCACGGGAACCTACGTGGAGATCGAGGACCTCTACGACAACGCGGGCTTCCGCCTGTTCGACGGGGTCAACGGCGCCGCCGACGACCTGTTCTGGGGGAACGCCGTGCTCAACTTCGACGACGGCAACCTGGCCGACACGAGCGGCGCAGCGGACGCGGGGGCGACCGGGGCCACCACCGGGGGCGCGGAGCTGTTGCTGCCCTGGTCGTCGCTGTACCCGGCCGGGCTGGGCAAGGGGCAGACCCTGGCGGTGTGGGCCACCATCGTGAACGACGACGGCACGGCGGCCAGCAACCAGGCGCTCCCACCGTACAGCAGCGCCGCGTCGGTCGACGCTTCGGCTCTGGCGGTGGGCACGGTCGCCGTGGTGGAGGTGGACGGCGCGGGGACGGCGGTGGTCGGGCCGGAGCTTCGGTAGCTCGCGTCCTTCCGATAGAATGAGGGGATCGGAGGAACCGATGCTCTTGATCGTCCAGCTTCTCGCCTGCGACCCGCGGATCGAAGGGACGGAACCCGGCGACTGCACCAACCTCGCCGACGACGACGCCGACGGGCTCTTCGACTGCGACGACGATGGCTGTGCCGGGAGCCCGGAGTGCGCGGAGGAGGCCGACACCGACACGGACACGGACACGGACACGGACACGGACACCGACACCGACACCGGCACGGACACCGACACGGACACGGACACGGACACGGACACGGACACGGACACGGACACGGACACGGACACGGACACCGACACGGACACCGACACGGACACCGACACGGACACCGACACGTCGTGGGCCGTGTGCGACGACGGCGTCGCGCCGTACAACGACCTGCAGGACGCTGTGGACGACGCCAGCGATGGCGACACCATCACCGTGTGCGCCGGGGAGTGGGACTACGTGGAGATCACACGACGCTCCATCGATCTGGTCGGGGAGGGCGCCGATGTGGTCACCATCGACGGTGGCTCGAACCATCCTGCGATTCTGATCGAGGACGAGACCGTGTCGATCAGCGGCTTCACGCTCACCGGGAGCCCCTCGGACCATGGTGGCGTGGGCGCCCTGGACATGACCAACGCCACGGTCGACGTCACGGACGTCGTGATGACCGACGTGACGGGTTCCTACGTCTACGTCGTGCTCCAGGACGGCGGCCGCGCCACCTACGCCGACGTCGAGATCCACGACAACAACCACGGCGGCGTGATCTACGAGGCCGTCGACGCGACCGTCGACATGTGGCACACCGTGGTGCACGACAACCAGGGCGCCTTCGCCTTCAACCTCTACAACGTCGACGGCGACGTCACGAACAACGTCTTCTACGACAACACGTGCTCGAGCGCCGCGGAGGGGTGGGACTTCCACCCGAACACCTCCATGAACATCGTGAACAACACCTGGTACGCGAACAGCTGGACGCATGGAGGGACGTCGGTGGTGTACCTGGACGGGGCGGTGTTCTTCCAGAACAACATCGTCACCGACAGCAGCCCGCGCGGGGTCTACGGCAGCGACTCCTCCGGCGTGGGCTACAACGCCAGCTACGGACACACCAACGACTTCAACTGGTACGACGGGGGCTCGCCAACGGGCAACATCGAGAGCGACTGCCAGCTGGTGGACCCAGCGGGAGAGGACTTCAGCCTCACCTCAGGCACCTCGCCGTGCATCGACGCTGGCAACCCCGCCTCGGGCTACAACGACGTGGATGGCACCCGGAACGACCTGGGCGCCTTCGGCGGCCCCCTGGGGAGCTGGACGCCATAGTGTGCGAGGCGGGTGTACGCTCCCGTGGTGTTCTCCCTCCTCGCCTGCACGGCCGGCACCATCGCGGTGGACGCCGGCACCTCCGACAGCGCAGCACCCGTCGACACCAGTGCCGCGCACGACACCGGCAGCGCGCCCAGCGACACCGGCCCCGACGACTCCGGCTCCGACGACACGGCCCTCGACGACACCGGCGTCCTCGATCGCTCGCCCTTCTCGATCATCGTGCTGCCCGACACGCAGAACTACGCGGAGTCCTACCCCGAGACCTTCACCGAGCAGACCGCCTGGATCGTCGACGTGGCCGACGAGCGGAACGTGCTCGTGGTGCTGCACGAAGGCGACATCACCGACGACAACGACGACGAGCAGTGGGGCCGCGCCGACGCCTCGATGAGCCGGCTCGACGGCGTGGTGCCCTGGGTCGCGGCGCTCGGCAACCACGACCTGGGGCCTGGCGGCGACGGGTCGGACCGCTCCACCGACTTCGACACCTGGTTCCCGCGCTCCGACTACGTGCACGAGCCCTGGTACGGCGGCCACATGGAGGGGCGGGCCGCCAACCACTACGCGGTGTTCGAGCGCGCCGGGCTGTCGTGGTTGTTCCTCTCGCTGGAGTTCGGACCCTCCGACGCCATGCTCGACTGGGCGAGCGAGGTCATCACCAGCCACCCCGACCACCGGGTGGCCATCACCACCCACTGCTACCTTCACTCCGACAACGCGCTCATCAGCGGCAACAACGGCTACTCACCCCACAACTACGGGGTCGAGGCCTACGGCGTGAACGACGGGCAGGAGATGTGGGACGAGCTCGTCAGCCTGCACGAGAACATCTACCTGGTGGTCTCGGGCCACGTGGCCGGCGCAGGGGCCGGACGGCTCACGTCCCAGGGCCTGGCTGGCAACGACGTGCACCAGGTGCTCGCCAACTTCCAGGGGTGGGACAACGGCGGCGACGGCTGGCTGCGGGTGATGACCTTCGTGCCCGACGAGGACCGCATCGACGTGGAGACCTTCTCCCCCACGCTCTACGCGGCATCCGACGGTGCCGAGGGGGTCAGCGACCACCCGGACCACGTGTTCTCGCTGCCTTACGACATGAGCTTGTGAGGGCTCAGAAGATCGTGGCGTGCACCCGGCGGCGTGGCGGGGCCGAGGGGACCGAGCTGCCCACTGCGCGGGCGAACAGGATCAGGAAGGGGGCGCCGAGGAGGATGAGCGTGATCTCGAAGTCGGTCATGGCGAGAGGTCGGGACACGCTCATCCGGACTTGAGGACTTTTTCCGGGAGCAGCGCCCGGACCCGCCGATGGCCATGCGTTCGCGGTCCGACTATGCTCGTCCAGCCCCCTGGAGGAGTCCCCACATGCTCCGCGTCGCACGCTTGTCGGCCCTTCCGTTCGCGCTGTTGGTCGCCTGCTCGTCCGCCGAGAACTACGTGCACGAAGACGAGGAGGAAGGCGACGACACCGGCGACACGCCCTTCGAGTACGAAGCCGACACCGGCGACACCGCCGAGGACGACCGCAACCCGGGCGAGGCCACCTTCAGCCTCTGCATCGAGGAGCGCATCATCGAGTACCCGGAGAGCGGTGCCGCCACCGACACCGAGCGCTGGGACTACGACTACGACGGGCTGCCCGAGCTCTACACGCTCGACGTGGGCACCGACGGCGACGCCGACGCGTCCTGGGAGGCCGACTACGACGACGACGGCCTGATCGTCGAGCAGCTCTGGGACGACGACGCCGACGGCTTCGAGGACCGCACCGACTGGTACGACTACGACGACCAGGTGCTCCAGTGGATCCAGCAGGACCTCGACGCCGACAGCCGCGCCGACACGGTCACCAACTACGGCTACGACTCCGACGGCAACATCGCCCGCCTCGAGCACGACGACGGCCTCGACAAGGTGATCGACGGCACCACGACCTACAGCTACCGGGAGGAAGGCACCCGGCTCTACATCGGCTACGACGACGGCCCGGACGGCAGCACCGACGCGAGCTGGAACTACACCTTCGACGAGCTCGGCCGCGTGGTGGCCCTGAACCACGACGCCGACGGCGACGGCTCGAACGACTCCATGATCGACTACGCCTACGACGAGGGGAGCGGCCTGCTCGCCACCGAGGAGCGCACGTCCTTCGACGATGGCGTGCCCTCGGGCCTGGACACGTGGACCTACGGATGGGACGGCGACTGGCCGGCCACCATCGACGTCGACGTCGACACCGACGGCACCGTGGACGTGATCTACACCTGGATCTGGGACTGCCCCCAGTAGCGGGTGGCTGCTACGCTGCGGCTGCGCAGGAGAGTCTGTTGACCTTGTTCCTCACCCTGATCGTCGGCTGCGACACCAGCAGCTCCGTCGACAGCGGCGACTACGCGGGGGTGCCCGTGTCCTCCATCTCGGTCGAGCCGGCCGAGATCACGCTCTCCACGGGCCCCGACGGCGGCGACCCCCAGCAGTTCACGGCCTACGTCACCTACGAGACCGGCCAGACCGAGGTCATCCCCTGGGTCGACTGGAGCGTGTCCAACTGGTCGGCGGGTGAGGTCTCGGAAGACGGCGTGTTCACGCCCTCCTCGATCAACGGCGGCACCACCTGGGTCACCGCCAACCTCGCGGGCGTCGAGGGCCAGTCCACGGTCACCGTGGTCTTCGAGGACCAGGTCTTCGAGCAGGACGTGGACGACAGCCTGTTCACGGGCGACGGCGCGGCGCCGGCCAGCGACCCCTGGCTCTACCCGGAGGACGGCGTCAACGTTCCCCGCAACACCCCGAGCCTGCTCTTCCAGTGGGAGGACACGGCGGAGAGCTACGAGCTTCGCTTCCGTTCGTCGATCACCGACATCGCGATCTACACCACGAACGACAGCTGGGAGGCCGCCACCGAGACCTGGCCGGTCATGGCCAGCACCAACGCGGGCGGCACGCTCGAGCTCACGCTCAGCGGCGTGACCGACGGCTCCCTCTGGACCGCGGAGCCGATCGACATCCAGGTCAACCGCCTCGATGCCCAGGGCTCGATCATCTACTGGACCACGAGCCAGGAGGGCCTGAAGGAGATCGTCTACGGCGAGGAAGCCGAGAACTTCTTCACCCGCTACGAGGCCGACGGGCACTGCATCGGCTGCCACGTCATCTCGAGCAAGGGCATGGTCGCCATCACCTACGACGGTGGTGACCAGGAGCTGGGCATGACCGACTTCGCCGGCGACGAGCCCGAGACGGTGCTCGGCCTCGGCGAGGGCTTCTACGGCAACTTCAAGGCCTTCTCCCCCGACGGGCAGTACCTGCTCGCCAGCTACATGGGCGCGCTGTTGCTCTACGACGGGCAGACCGGCGAGTACCTGAACGAGGTCTCGGTCGGCAGCGACGACGTGACCCACGTGGACTGGTCTCCCGAGGGCGACCAGATCGTGATCGTGCAGGCCGAGCGGCAGCCGAGCGCGGCGGGCCACTTCACCGAGGGCCGCATCGCGGTGGCCGACCACGTGGGCGATGGCGCCTTCGACGAGCCGGTCGTGCTCTATGCCCCCGACGATGCCTCGCGGAACGCGTACTACCCGGCCTTCTCCCCGGACGGCGCCTGGATCGCCTTCAACCAGTCCTACGGCGACGCGTACGACGACTACGACGCCGAGCTCTACGTGATGCCGCGGGAGGGGGGCGAGCCCATCCGTCTGGACCGGGCCAACCAGGGCGACGACCTGTCGAACTCGTGGCCGAAGTGGGGCCCGCTCCCCGACGACGACATCCTGTGGCTGGCCTTCGCCTCGCGGCGGGCCTACGGCGCGATCACCGACGGCACCCAGCCGCAGATCTGGCTGTCAGCCTTCGATCCGGCCAAGGCCGCCGCGGGCGAGGACCCGTCGTTCCCGGCGTTCTGGCTGCCGAGCCAGGAGCCCGACGAGAACAACCACCTCCCCGTCTGGGTAGAGTAGCGTCGCTGGCGCTCAGCCGGCGGTGTCCGCCGCGTCGTCCTCGCCGCCGCCGACCAGCACGTTGAAGCTCACCACCACGTCCATGCCGGGTCGGGGCACGGCGTGGCCGTCGAAGCCGATGGCGTTCTCACCCGCCAGGTAGGTCCAGCCGTCCACGGCGCGCTCGGTCATCACCACGCCGTCGACCTGCACCTCGATCGACTCCGGGTCGGGCACCTCGGCGAGCGGGAACACGGTCTGCAGGCCGGAGAGGTCCAGGCCGATCTGGGCCATCACCTCGGTGAAGTCCTCGCGGCAGATCGAGTAGCGGTAGCCGCCGGTCAGCTCCGCCGCCGTGAGGTAGCGCTCGCCGGGGCTGGCCGCCGTCAAGCCGCTGGCGCAGCCGTCGGGCAGGTCGCCCACGATGGCGTGCAGGGAGAAGCCGCCCGCACCGCTCGCCGACTGGAAGTCCTCGACGATGTCGATGACCTCGCCCTCGGAGTGGTCGTCCTCGTCGCTGAGCACCACCACGTTGAGCTTGGCGCTGCCGCGCACGAAGCCGGGGTTGATGTCGGGGTTGGTGGCGAGCAGCGCCGCGTCGAAGCCGCGCTCGTCGCGCGAGCCGCTGGTGCCCACCTGCACGGCGTCGAGGAAGATCCCCGCCAGGTCGTCGGTCTCCGGCGTGAGCACGCCGCCGTGGAGCTTGCCGGCCTCGTCGCCGTCGGTGTCGGTCGAGATCACGCCCAGCTGGAAGTCGGCGTAGGTGCCCTCCACGGCGTCCATGAAGGCCTCGAAGTTCATGCCCAGGAGCTCCTGCTCCTCGACCATCGACGCGGAGTTGTCGATCACGAAGAGCACGTCGGCGTTGGACGGCACGTCCGCCTGCTGGAAGGTCTCGTTGTACTGGCGCTCGGTGTAGCCGTAGTCGGAACAGCCCAGCGGGGTCGGGGGGAGCAGGGTCAGGGCGAGCAGGCTGGTCATCGCGGTCGGCACCTCGGGAGGCGATGATAGCCTCTCCCACGAGGTGTCGATGTTCTGGCTCTTGCTGGCGGCGTGTGAGGACCCCATCGGTCCGGTGGCCGAGGAAGGCCCCGAGGCCTACGTCGGCGCGGCCGGCTCCTACCTCGAGCTCGGCCCGCCCGACGACCCCAACGGGCTCGGCTGGTTGCTGCAGCTCGAGGAGGATGCCTGGACCTTGCGCGAAGGCGAGGCGTGGATCACCGCCGACGAGGTCTTCGCCGTCGCCGCCGAGGCCTCCAAGGATGGCCTGGTGGTGGGCGGCACCCGGCTGCTGCCCGACTCGGTCGAAGAAGGCACCAGCGCCGATGGCGTCGAGGTGCTCAGCCGCGACGAGGTCGAGGTCTACTACGGCACCTTCCCCGACGCGATCACGGTGGCGGTCGATGGTGGCGACTGGGCCGGCGAGCAGGTCTTCGCACGCGATGTCGGGCTGGTCTCGATGACGTACCAGGGCGTGCAGCGGGAGCTGCGCTACTACGAGTAGGGCGGGGCATGGCCCGGCAGCGCGCGCTGTACTTTCGAGACCTGTGGAACCTGGCGGGGGCCATCACCCTGGCCCGGCTGCCCCTGGCGTGCTCGGTGCCGCTCTTCACCCACTCCCGCAACGGCCTGTTGCTGGTGATGACCCTCGGGGTGATCTCGGACTCGCTCGATGGCTACGTGGCGCGTCGCACCGGCACCGTGAGCCGCATGGGGGCGGTCTTCGACGGCTGGATCGACAAGATCCTCTGGGTGAACCTGGCCTGGAACCTCGCCCTCGGGGACTGGGTGAACCCCCACTGGATGTGGCTGTGGTTCACCCGCGAGCTGATCATGTTCTGGGTGTGGCCCTTCCTCACCCTGCGCACGCTCTGGGGAGAAGCCGACATCCACACCGGCTCGGTCTGGGGGCGGGTGGCGACCACGGCGGTCTGTGTGGCGATGGTGGCCACGCTCTTCGACGTGCAGGCGGTGCTGGCACCCGCGTCGGTCGTGGCCTCGCTCACCGGGCTCGCGGCCGCCTACGTGTACATCACCCGGGACCGGCCCATCGCCTGGCGGCGCGGCAGGGCATAGCCGCTCGGGCTCACCAGGTGCGGAACACGTGGTCCCAGAAGGTGGTGGACACCCCGAACTTCTTCTCGGGGTGGTTGAAGTGGTGGTTCATGTGGTGCGCCTTCAAGCGCTTGAACACCCGGTTGTCGAAGCGCCCGTGGTGCGTGGCGTAGTGCACGCAGTCGTACACCACGTACCCGAACACGAAGCCGGAGTAGATCGGGAACATCCACACCTCGCCGGCCACGAGGAGCCAGAAGCCCCAGAACAGCGCGAAGAGCCCCGCGCTGACCGCGGGCGGCATCACCAGCCGGAGCCGGTCGTGCACCCACTCGTGGTGCACGCCGTGCATCAGGAAGTGGAGCCGGTCGCCCAGCTTGCCGCCGCCGAAGCGCCAGTGGAAGGGCCAGCGGTGCAGGCTGTACTCGGCCAGCGTCCAGGCGAACCAGCCCAGCACCCAGCAGCCGGCCGCCGCCGCGACCGGCACCCCCAGGCTCAGGCCCTTCAGCATCAGGGCCGCCGCCACCGGCAGCCAGATGAGCGGCACGACCCACCACACCACGCGGCTGAAGGCATCCACGAAGTCCGACTCAAACATCCGTGGGGACTCGGGCGTCGCGCGGAACACGGGGCCTCCGATGAAGCGTGCCTCCTAATCCGTGCTTGCAGAGCGGGCCACGGCGGGTCACCCTGCTCCGATGCTGTTCCTGACGCTCGCGTGCACCGACAACGAGGCCTTGGAGCCGCAGGACACCCAGGCGATGGTGACCTCCACCGTCGACACCTCGCCGCCCCCGAACGTGGTCGACACCAGCCCCGACACCGCACCCGACACGGCCGCGGACACCGAGATCGACACCGGGCTGACCGAGGTCACGCCGTCCTTGGTGTTCACCGGTGCCTTGCCCCAGAACGTGGTCGTGCTGACCATCGACACCCTGCGCCGCGACCACCTGAGCGCCTTCGGCTATGCCGACAACGTCAGCCCCACGATCGACGCCCTGCTCACCGGCGGCGTGTCCTTCATGCAGCACCGCTCCTGCTCGAGCTGGACCTACCCGTCGATGCTCTGCGTGCTCACCGGCACCGACCAGACCGCGCTCGGCTTCTTCCCCGCCAACAACGACGGGGCGCCGCCCAGCGCCCCCGACGAGCTCACGCTCATGGCGGAGCGCTTCCAGGCCGCCGGCTACCACACGATGTTGGCGGGGGCCACGGGCTTCCTGGGCGACGCCGCGAACATGGACCAGGGCTACGACCAGGGCAGCTCCGCCTTCGACTACGAGAGCTACCCGGCCGGTCGCCCCGCCCAGGAGGTCGTCACGCAGGCGATGGGCCTGCTCGGCGCCCGGCCCAAGGACAAGCCCTTCTTCCTGCACGTGCACCTGCTCGACCCGCACATGCCCTACCAGCCCTACGACGAGGCCTACCTCGAGGGCATCGAGAAGCTGCCCGAGACCGGCTACGACCTCTCCACCGAGGCGGGCACGCTGGAGCTCTGGGCCGACTTCCCCGATCTCGGCGAGAACGCCCAGACCGTCAACCTGAGCCACCTCGACCTCCGCTACGACGCCGACATCCGGTACACCGACGACCGCGTGGCCGAGCTGCTCGCCTACCTCGACGCGGAAGGCTTCTGGGACGACACGTTGCTGCTCTTCTTCGCCGACCACGGGGAGGAGTTCTGGGAGCACGACAACTTCAACCACGGCTACACCGCGTACGACGAGGTCGTGGCGTCGATCGCGTCGGTCTACCAGCCGGGGCACCTCCAGCCGGCCACCGTCTCCAGCCCCACCACCCACGAAGACCTGCTCCCCACGTTGGCGGCCGTGGTGGGCCTCGAGGCCGACGAGACCTGGACCGGCGTGCCGGTGGGCAGCGAGGATCGGGAGAACCTCTTCCAGCTCACCTGGCGGCTCGACAAGACCGTGCAGAGCTGGACCGACGGCAACGCCAAGCTCGTGTACCGCTGGGACGGCGAGAAGGAGTTCTACGAGCTCAACAGCGACCCAGGCGAGGCGGAGAACCTCTACGAATCCGAGGACGCGCGCATCGTGGCGGCCTGGAGCTACCTGCTCCCCGAGGTGAACCGGCTGTCGGCGCTCACGAAACAGGCTGTTCCGGTCGACGCCGGCCCCTGAGGGCCAGCAGCGCCAGCAGCGCCAGACCCGGCCCGGCGCCGGTGGAGCAGTTGCCGCACGTGCCGGCCTCGTCCCCTCCGGTGTCGCCGCCGTCGCCCCCGTCGCCCCCGGTCTCGCCAGCGCTGTCGGAGCCGGAGTCATCGCCGGTGTCCGCGACGCATGCGCCGGTGGCGTCCCAGGCGTCGGCGTCGTCGCAGTCCGAGAGCCAGACCGGGCTCGACCAGGCTTCCTCCCCGTCGGTCTCCACGGCGTGCAGCCACACGGCCATCGGCGCCCCGTCCCAGTCCAGGGTGTGCTCGCCCTCGCTGTCCTCGACGCCCGGCTTCCAGGTCTGCAGCACCTGGAGCTCCCCGCCCTCCTCGATGGCCAACAGCTCCACGCGCTCGATGCTGGTCTCGGCTGCGTAGCTCCACCAGAAGCTCGGGGTGACGGCCACGTACACCGAGCCCATCGGGATCTCGGCCCCGTCGCTGGCGCCGAAGCGCAGGATGGGGCGGTGGCCGGTCGTGGCGTAGGTGCTGCGAGTCTTGAGGCCCTCGAAGAGCGCGGCCCGGGTCAGCTCCGGCAACACGTAGGCGCCCAGCCCGCCGAAGTCGTTCTTGTAGGCCCAGCGGTTGCCGAGGTAGCCGTCGTGGTTGTCGCTCGCACCGATCAGGCCCATCCGGTGCCCCTGGGCGAGGCCCACGTAGGTGCCGGCGTGCAGCGAGGTGGTGACCTGGTCGTTGTCCGAGGCGCCCCACTCGCTGTAGATCTCGGCGAGGGGGCGCTTCACGTCATCGCGGTCGTTCCAGTTGTAGCCGGTGTAGTCCGTGGCGTGGGGGACCGACACGCTGTCGTTGCCGGTCTCGGTCCGGGCGCGGTCCATGAAGCTCCACAGCCCCTCGTCGCCATCCTGGTCCTGCAGCCCCGCGAGCCCCGCGTAGCCCAGCGGGCCGTCGCAGCCGTCGTAGTACACGTTGTGGTGGCCCTCTTCGCCGAGCGCCACCTCGTTGCCCATCCACTCGAAGCCCAGCATGGCCACGTACACCCCGTCCTCGGTGTAGGTCACGCAGGCCTCCTGCTGCTCGGCCCAGATCGCGGCCGCGTCGATCTCCTTGGGCGTGGCCTTCACCGACTCGCAGCCCACGTGCAGGCCGACCACGTCGCGGGCGTAGGCGTGGTTCTGATCGACCAGGCTGCCGTCGTCGTCGGTGTAGTGGTGGCCGTGGTGGGTGTGCAGATCCCCCCAGAAGATCTGCTGCTCGGGCAGGGTGTCGGCGACCGAGACGGGGTTCGACAGGCCTTCCAGCCCGCCGGCCGTGGCCACGAAGCGCTGGATGCCGGGCTCGGCGCTCACCTCGAAGAGCGCCAGGCCGTCCACCGGCACCACGCTCTGGCCGTCGAGCTCCACGGCCTCGTCGAAGTCGGGCAGCGGGTTCCCGCGCGCGTCCATCACGGCCACCCGGACGGTGAAGGGGGCGCCGGTCGCGGCCTGGCTCGGGGCCGACACCAGCAGGGCCACGGGCTCGCCCTCGGCGCGGAACGCGAAGAGCCCCACGCCCACCGGCACCGAAGCGCCGCCGAGGCTCTCGTTCAGGCGCCAGGCCACGCGGTCGAAGGCCCGCACGGAGCTCTGCAGGCCGCAGTCGGCGTCTTCGCTGTCGTCCCCGATCGTGATGGTCACGGTGTCGCCCTCGACCAGCTCGCCGGAGACCACGAGCGCGGTGCTGACCCCCATGTTGTGGATGGTGCCGGTCTGCTCGGTGCGCTGCAGCGAGAGCTCCGCGGCGCCGTCGGTCGACACGGTCACGAGGCCGGCGCTCGAGGGCTCCTTCGAGTCGCCGGCGGGCTCGGCGTAGGGGGTGCACGCTTCGGGATCGGTCTGCAGGTAGCCCCAGCGCGCCCAGCGCATGCCGTGGAACAGGGGATCGCTCAGGGTGAGCGCGTCGCCGGCCTGCATGCCGCCGGCGCCCACGGTGTAGGTGACCGTCATGGTGACCTTCTCGTCCACGGGCACCGTGGTCGGGCTCAGGGTCATCGAGCCTTCGGCCGCGAACGTCAGGGGGAGCCACCACATGTCCTGCGATGGTACCCGGGTGGGGCGGGTCTGCCACCCGGGACGGCAGTCAGGTGCTCTCCCCGTCCGCACGGACATCGTCGAGCAATCGAGCCCAGCGCCGTCGGGCTCGGGTCGGAAGCGTACCCACCCGCAGGTCAACCAGCAGCTTCAGGTGCGGATCGAGCTTCAGCAACGCGAGCACGTCGCGGTCATCCGCCGTCGATCCCGCGAACAGCTTCAACAGCACGAGATCGGCCGGTTCCGCGACACGAACCTGTCCGTCGCCCAGCCGGATCGGCGCAGAACGTGCCACCAGCGGGACTTGCCACTCGGGGTGACGTCCCACGACGACGTCGACCTGGTCCAGTTCGTCGTTCTCGATGCGGACGAGCCCGGCGAGCGGATCGCTGTGGTCGAGACGCCCGTCTCGGACCTCCACGTCCGCATGCAGCTCAACCTCCGCCCAGAAGCGCTCCTCGAGGACCCGATCCTCGACGGTCAGGAGGTCAAGATCCTGCGTGGCACGGCTGTACCCGGCGGCTGAGAGTGCCCCTGCGCCGATCAGGCAATGGTGGACGGACCTGGCGTCGAGATGCGCGACCACCCGACCGAGGAGCGCGAACACCTAGCTTCGGCATCCGTCGCGGCCAGCCACGAGCGCCGCGTGGGCTTCCGCCAGGGTCACACCGTGCGCGGCTGCATAGACGGTCCTGGCGCGCTGGCCCAGACGCAAGCTCAGCGCCACGCGCTCGGCGGGGGTGAGCGCATCGAGGCGCGCCTGCCGGTCCGTCTCCACCTCTTCCAGCAGCCTGGACTTCATGGGCCCATTCTACACGCCCCCCGCGTCGTCCTGCTCCCGTCGCGAAGGTGACCTGCCCATCGGCGTCGGATCACTCCCCTGGGGCGAAGTCCTGCAGCTCCAGGATGTGCTCCAGGGTCTCCTGGATGGCCACGCGCGCCTCGTCCCGCTCTTCGCGCCACGTCTCCAGCTGGGCGCGCGCCTCGGCCGACAGCCCGTCGTCGTCCAGGGCGGCGTCGAAGGGATCGGCGGCCTGCATGGCGTCGGCGTGGCGCGCCGCCATCTCGGAGAAGTCGGTCGGCTCCACGTCGAGGTCGCCATCGGGGTCGGCGTCGAGCACCAGCCCGTCCAGGTCGTGAACCGGCTCCAGCTCGAGCCTCTGCAGGCGGCTCCAGCGCTCGTAAGGCTCGCCGTGGGGATCGTCGTAGGCGTAGAGCTCCGTCAGCTCCAGGTGCAGCCAGGTTGCGCGTTCGACGTCCAGCTCGAAGGTCGGGCCGTCGACAGGCGTCGGAGAGCCGTTCGGCGAGGTCCGCAGTCCGAGCTCCCGGCCGGCCAGCTCGCCCTCGATCCTGCCGGAGAGGCGCACGGTGCCGTGCTCCTCCCACCAGCAGGTGGCGCGCTCCCCGACCCATGCACCCTCCCAGGCGACCCAGCCGATGGGTGTGGTGAAGTCGCCGTCTTCCCACACCGGCGACGCTCCCGCGGCCTCCCTCACACCGCCGACCACGTCGTGGCCTTGACGCTCGCGGTGCATCAGGCTCACCACGGCGTCTTCGGGCAGGTCCGTGGGGAGCGGACAGACGACCACCCCGCCCCCGCTGGCCGTCGCGAGCGCGAGCGCGGCCTCCTCGAGCACCGTGCGCGGCTCGAAGGGCCTGGGCCCACTGTCGGTCACGCTCGGCTGCTCGGGCTCGTCGGCTGTCGCGACAGCGGTGGTCACGACGCCCCGAGGGGCCGTCCTGGGCTCCGCTGGCTGTTCGTCGGGCGTCGCCGGCTGCTGCAGCCACCACCACCCGACGCACAGCAGCACGAGCACCACACCGCCAAGGATCCCCCAGGAGGTGGTGTGGCTGCCGTCAGGGGTGGGTCGCATGAACGGCCTTCACGAGTCGAGGGTCTCACCGACACGCCCGTGCCGCAAGCTCCGTGAGGGCGAGCCACGCCATGCCCCGCGATGGCTCCGGCTGGGGCGGGTCCGCCACCGGGCGGGGGCGGTCGATTTCGCGACGTGGGCCGGCGTCCGGCATCCTGTCCGCATGCTGACGATCGGATGGCTCTCGGCCTGCACCGGGCCGGTGGACTGCGAAGACGGCTTCGGCCGGAACCGCGATGGTGACTGCGTGGCCCTGGCGGGCGGCGGGGGTGGTGACGAGACCGGCCTCGGGGTCGACGACACCGCCGTCACCGGGTCCGACAGCGGCGGCGGGGACTCGGGTGGCACCTCGTCGGGTCAGCCCGACTGGGCGTTGGGCCACCCGCTGGTCGAGACCATGAACCTCGACCTCGAGTCGGACTACTTCTTCGAGGGCGTCGACGCGGTGGCGGTGAACGACCAGCTCGCCATCCTCACGGGGCAGGGAGGCTGGTACGCCTTGGACATGGCCTCGGGCGAGGAGCTGATGTTCCGCGCCGGCCTGCGTGGCTACGACCTGGCCTACGACGCCAGCACCGAGCGGGTGTGGGTCGGCACCCGCTACAGCAACGTGGGCTGCATCGACGTGAGCGACGCCGACAACCCGCAAGAGGGGAGCTGTGGCCTCTCGGCGCTCTTGAGCGGGGCCTACGAGGACCTGGCGGCGGACGGCGGTCGCGTGCTGATGGCCGCCCAGTCCCAGGGCGCGCGGCTCTACGACGACTCCGACACGCTCCTCGCCACCCTGGGCGACGACGCCAGCGCGGTGGGCCTCGTCGGGGACCGCGCGGTGGTGGCCGACGCCGACGCGCTGGTGCTCTGGGACGTCAGCACCGCCGACGCGCCGGTCGAGCTGGACCGCGCCACGCTGCCCACGGTGGGCAACGACATCGCCTTCGACGGCGAGCGCGTGGTGGTGGCGGTCGGCGGCGACGGGGTGGTGGTCTACGACATCGTGCAGGACACGCTCAGCGACCGCGGTGGCTTCGACGTGCAGGGCTCGGCCAACGCGGTGGCGCTCGATGGAGACTACGCCTACAGCGCCAGCTGGGTCGGCTACGAGGTCGCCTGGGTGGGTGAGGGCGGTCCGGTCGTGCTCGGCCACGAGCCGGCCGAGCAGATCGCCTTCGGCATCGCTGCGAGCGGTGGGAACGTCGCCGTCGCGGACTGGTTCCACGCGCGCAGCTTCCGGCACGAACCGGGGGTCGCGGGCCCGGAGATCGACGCGCCGGCCTACCTCTACTTCACCGAGTCGGGCGTGGCCGAGGCGATGACGCTGAAGAACGGCGGCGCGATGGACCTGGAGCTCACGATCGCCCACAGCGCCAACTACGCCTTCTCGACGGACTCGGTGACCCTGGCTCCCGGCGAGAGCACGGCCGTGGTGGTCACGCCGACCGGTCAGCCGCCCGAGGAAGCGCTGATGCTCACCACCAACGACCCGGACGAGCCGCAGGTCGAGGTGAGGGCGACCTGGGGCCAGTCCCTGCTCGGCGAGGCGGCCGAGGACTTCGAGATGACGGGCTTTGAGTGGCCGAGCGAGGACACCAACGCCTACCGGCTGTCCCACTCCCAGGGCAAGGTGCGCTTCCTGGCCTTCTGGGCCGAGTACTGACCGGTCTGCAGTCTGGAGGTTCCAGACATCCAACCCAGCATCGCGGACCACTACACCGAGGACGAGCTGCAGGTCTACCTGATCAACGGCAACGACGACTACGACGTGTCGTGGACCTTCATCTCCGAGGCCGAGGTCACCCTGCCGGTGCTCCTGGACAGCGACGGCTACGTGTACCGGACCTACTCGATGGCCGACAACCTCGGCGCGGCGGTGTCGCCCTACCCGGTGCAGGTGGTGATCGACCGGGACGGCGTGATCGTCTACCTGTCGCGCACGCACGATCCGCAGGCGGTGCGTGAGGCCATCGATGCGGCGTTGGCGGAGGGGTAGGGGGCTCGCGCGTCACTCCTGATGAGCGATGCACACGTGCGTCATGTGCCCGCCGCCGAGCGGGTGGTCGTGCACGCCGACCCACATCGTCTGCCCGCGCCACGCCTCGAGGTCCACCTCGAGCACCTGGCCGTCGTAGCCACAGGTCAGCTGCTCCACATACTGCAGGTGGTCCCACGCGTCCTGACCGTTCTCCTCCCAGCCCTGGCACCGCGCGATGCCGTCGCTCATCGTGGGCCCGGTGTTCGAGGCCACGTACCCCACGCCGCCCTCCCCGGTCACGCACACCAGGGCCCGCGGCTCGTAGGGGTCCGGCACCCCGAACGCCGCGTCGTCGCAGATCTCCGAGCCGTTCCGGATCTCCTCGTCGCACACCCAGGTGGGCGCGTCTGGCGTCGGCTCGTCCGCGGGGTCCTCGTCGGCCCCTTCGTCGTCGTCGTCGTCTTCGACCGTCGTGGCCGTGTCGGCCGAGCCGGAGTCCACGGCCAGCTCGGGGTCCTCGGTCCCGGTGAGGGTCGACGAGGCGCCGCGATCCGGGATGTGGGCCTCGGGGTCGGGGGTGGCGCAGGCCAGGAGCACGGTCAGCATGGGGGAGAGCGGAGCAAGGTCCGTGCCGACCTGCGTCGGCGGCCCTGGGGGCTTCCGTCCCTCGAACCTCGGCCTGGGAGGCGTGTCATCGCCTTGCAGCCGGCGCATCCTCGCCGGGATCCAGACGCACGGTGCGGCGCCCGAGCCGCAGCTTCGACGGCGCTGCCCGGCACCCGAGGGTGGCATGGGATCTTCGTCAGTCCGGGATGCCCGGCCGCACCTTCAGCACCACCTCGCGCTTGATGCTCACCGTGCCGGCCTTCGCGCCCCGTGGCTTGGACACGAAGCGCGCCCGCGTGGCGCTCACGGCGACCATGCCGCCGTCGCGCTGCTTGGAGTGGTAGGCCGCGATCGCGGCCGCGGCCTTCACCGTGTCCTTGTCGGGCTCCACCCCGTCGCGCACGAAGAGCACCACGTGGCTGCCGGGCATGCCGCGCAGGTGGAACCACCAGTCGTCGTTGCGCGCGACCTTCAGCGAGAGCCGATCGTTGTCGCGGGCGGTGCGTCCCGCCCAGACGTGCCAGCCGCCGGGCAGCTCGTAGGTCCACACGCCGACGTCGTAGGGGATGGTCGCGGGGTGGAAGCTCATGGCGACGATGTAACGTTCGCCGTGCTGCGCCCGCCCGTCGACCACCACCTGTGCGCCCCGGGAACGCGACTGTGAAGCGCCTGGCCTTCGGACTCGGCTTCGCGCTCTTCGTGCTCGGCGCGGCCGAGATCGTGCTCCGCCTGCTGCTCGGTGCGCCGTCCCAGCCCTTCGGGCACGTGGCCCCGGCGCTCACCGTGCACGACGTCTGGTTCACCGAGACCGAGGGCGAGGTCGTGGCCACCTACCAGGAGGTGTTGCTGCCGCCCGAGCGCTTCGACGTGCAGGCGCGTCGCCCGCGGGTGGCCTTCCTCGGCGGGAGCAGCGTGCACGGAGGCACCGGCAAGGTGCGGGCGGAGATGGAGTTCCCCGCGCTGGTCGGGCGCAGCCTCGGCGTCGAGGCGCTCAACCTCGGGCTCCCCGGCCTCGAGTCGAAGGACCACGTGGCCATCCTGGAGGCGCTGCTCGCCTACGAGGTCGACACGGTGGTGGCCTACTGCTGCCACAACGACTTCGGAAACCTCTACTTCCGCAAGGCCTACGGGGACTGGTGGTCGGGCACGAGCGCCCGCGTCGCCGCGGTGCTCGACGGCCTGATGCTCTCCCACCTGGTCCGTCGCCTCACGGGGAGGCTGGTGGGCACCGGCGCGGAAGCGTCGCCGTCCGCCTCCTGGCCCAGCGCCAGCGACCGGGCCGAGGCACTCGAGGGCCTGGAGGCCAACCTCGAACGCCTCGCCGACCTCGCCGAGGGCGCCGGGGTGGACCTGGTGCTGGTCACCCCGGTGTCGGCGATCATGCTGCCTCCGGCCCAGACCACCTGCGCGTCGGACCCCTGCGCCGCCGAGGGCTACGAGCAGGCCAAGATCCTGCACGAGACGGACATCGAGGCGGCCACCGCCGCGTACCGCGCGGTGCGTGACGCCGATGAGATCCCGGTGCGCGCCCCCACGGCCGCCCAGCAGGTCGTGCGCGACGTCGCCGCCCGCCGCGGCCTGGCCCTGGTCGACGCCGAGCGCGACCTGCCGCGGGCCGGCGAGCTCGACACCCCCTCGGGCCGGCTCTTCGAGGACCTCGTCCACCTGAACGCCCAGGGCCACCACGAGCTGTCGACCCTGATCGTCGAGGTGTTGCGCTCGAAGCGTGCTAACGGAGCACCATGAACGGTTCCTTGTTGGTGAAGTCCACCATCGTGCTCGTGGGCGTGCAGTGCGCCGTCACGCTGGTGCTGATGGGGCTGGTGCTGGACTCCGAGCGCCCGGCCGACCAGCCCAGCGCGGTCCGCGTGGCCGAGCTCGGAGCGGGCGCCGGTGCGGGTGGTCCGGGGGGCCCAGGTGGCCCGGGCGGCGGCGGTCCTGGCGGTCCTGGCGGTCAACCAGGCGGCCCTGGCGGAGGCCCGGGAGGGCACGGTCCGCCCGGCGGCCACGTGAGCTACGACAGCGAGTCCGCAGCCCTCGCGGGCTACCTCGACCTCCTCAGCCGGCAGTGCGACCTGAGTGCCTTGGAGGTCTCCGGCCGCTCGGTCGAAGAGGCCGTGGCGCTGCGCGAGGCCGCCCTGGCCTGCCCGGCCTTCGACTGCCCGGGGGTGGTCGACTTCGTGAGCGTGCTCGCGGCCGACGGCAAGCCCCTGCCCACGGCGCCGTCGTGGACGGGTGCGCCCCAGGACAAGCTCACGGTCTTCGACCAGGTGAGCAGCGTGGGCGCCGAGCTGCACCGCGCGCTGAGCAAGGCCGAGAAGCTCGACCACCGCCCCGATCCGGCCCTCGCGGCGGCCACCCTGGCCTGCGCGTCCACCGACTGCGAGGCCTACGAGGCCTGGGCCACGGCGGTGAGCGCGGCGGCCGAGGCGGCGGACGTTCCCTTGCCCTCCTTCGGCGGCAAGCGCTCGGGAGGCCTGTGATGGACGAAGAGACCCTCGGACTCGTGAAGGTCCTGCTCGCCACCGTGGTCGTGCAGACCGTGCTCCTCGCTCTGCTCGCCTGGGTCCTGTGGGGCCAGCTCACCCAGGTGCCGGCGGCCTGAGGCGGGCCTCCGTGCGGTAGCGTGAGCCCGGAGGCGCCCGTGGCCGATCACTTGCTCGAGCAGGTCGCGATCCCCTTGCACCTGGTGGAGCCGCCGGTGCTCCCGCCGGTCGAGCAGCTCGCCATGCCGCTGTGCCGTGCCAGCGGCGAGCCGCATCCCACGATCCCCTTCGAGAACCTCGCCTTCGAGGGCGGTGGCGCGAAGGGCATGGCCTACCTCGGTGCGCTCGAGGTGCTCGAGGAGGTGGGGCTCTACCCGAACCACGTGCGCCGCATCACGGGCACCTCCAGCGGCAGCTTCTTCGCGGCCATGCTGGCGGTCGGCGTCCGCTCCGACCAGCTCAAGGAGCTGCTCTTCGACACCGACCTGGTCACCATCCTGAAGGACGCCCGCTTCGGGCGCATCTCCGCGGCCTGGAACCTCTTCACCACCTACGGCTTCCACCCCGGCTTCAAGCTGCTCCGCTTCCTCGGCGACCGCCTCGAGGAGCGCACGGGCTCCCCGGACGTCACCTTCCGCCAGGTGCTCGAGCGCTGCGGTCGGGAGCTGTGCGTGCCCATCACGAACATCACCCGGATGTGCGCGGAGTATTGCCACCCGAAGACCACCCCCGACATGCCGGTCCGCCTGGCTGTGGCCATGAGCATGTCGCTGCCGGTGCTGATGCGCCCCTACCGGCTCGTGCGGCGGGTCGACGACGAGACCGAGGAGACCGACCTCTACACGGACGGCGGCATCCTCTGCAACTTCCCCCTGCACGTCTACGACGGCTGGTGGCTCTCGATGAAGCCCGAGGACTGCTTCGTGCGGCGCCTCGGGCCGGAGCCGGAGGCCTTCGCCCACCCCATGGAGCCCTTCCGGCCGCGGAACCAGCGCACCCTCGGGTTCTCGGTCTTCGACGTCGACGAGCGCGACTCCACCTCGGGCTGGCTGGCCGAGGGCGGCGCGCCGCCGGAGCGTCCCGACACCCTGCTGGCGCGGCTCCGCGGGCACATCGAGGAGACCGGCCGCCACAAGACCCGCCAGGCGATGGCCCTCGACGCGTCGTTCTCGCGGCTGCTCGGGGCGCTGGCGAAGGTGGAGAAGGACGGCGACGGGAAGATCAGCGCGGAGGAGGCGAGCCGGCTCTTCGACGAGGGGCCGCTGTCCAGGTCCGACGCCAAGGCGCTCTTCGGCACCGACGACCTCGCCCGGATCTTCACCACGCTCGATCGGAACGGCGACGGGCAGGTCAGCGCCGACGAGCTGATCCAGTTCATGGACGCCAACAACATCCGCATCACCGCCCACGCGCTGGGAGCCCGCCGGGCCGAGGTCGGGTCGGTCGGCGGCTTCATGGGCAACGTGATGCAGACCATGCTCTTCCACATCCGGAAGCTCAACCTGCGCGAGGACGACGCCGACCGCACCGTGCCGATCGACACCGACTACGTGGGCACGGCCCACTTCGCGCTGCAGGAAGACGACCGCCGCTTCCTGCTCGAGACGGGCCGTCGGGCCACCCGCGCCTTCCTGAGCCGCTACGCGTGAGCAGCGGCAACAGGGTGGTCAAGTGGGTGATGAAGCTCCTGCTCAAGCTGAGCTGGAGCATGGGCGGCGGCGCCGACGCCTACCCCCGCGTGCTCGGGCCCGAGATCGACGCCCTGTGCGCCGACCTGCTGCCGGGCGACGTGGTGCTGATGGGCAACGGCGGCGGGCTCAGCCACGTGGGCGTGCACGTCGGCGACGGCGTGGTGGTGCACAGCATGGCCACCGAGAAGACCATGCGCGGCGTCGTGGGGTCGTTCTGGGACATGCTGCGGCGCCCGCTGGCCTGGCTGCGCGGGCAGCAGGAGCAGACCGGCGTGATCGAGGAGCGCCTGGCGGTGTTCTACGAGCGCTACGAGCGCGACGCCTACGCGGTGCTCCGCCGGGGCGGCCTGACCGACGAGCAGCGCGCCTCGGGCGTGGCGCGGGTGCGCGAGCTGGTGGGCAAGGCCTACGACTACGACTTCACCGCTGGCGACGACGAGTACTACTGCAGCGAGCTGGTGGTCGAGTTCCTGGTCGCCGCGGAAGGGGAGGCGCCCACCTTCCCCACGATCGACGTGAAGGTGCCGCTGGTGCTGAGTGCCCAGGCCATCGAGCCCGTGAGCTTCTTGAAGAGCGGAGCCTTCGAGGTCGTGGCGGCAAACGGTGCCGCGCGGCAGACCCACGCGGAGTGGTTGACGTAGAGCCTGGTTGGGCGGTTCGTTGTCAACGAAGCGCCTCGAGCGCAGCACTCGTGCAGCTCGCTGGTGCGGTCACCGGGTTGCACCGCGCGGGCGTTCCGTCGGGCACCTCCACCACGTAGTCCGAGTCGCTGACCCCCTCGCCCGGGAAGTCGGTGCTCAGGAAGTGCGCGCCGCTCGACAGCGCCACCTCCAGGCGGTCCGGGTCCTCGACGAGGCCCCCGTCAGCGCGTGTCCGCACCAGCAGGCCGGCCGCCACGTCGGCCGCGACCTGGGCGCTGTAGGGGTCGTCGGGCTTGGCCACGGCGGCCCAGGCATCGCCGGCGTGGCCCTCGGCGAAGATCAGGCGACCCTCCAGCATCGGGCTGGCGGCCAGGTAGGCGTCGCGGTGCTCGCCGCTGTCGAGCATCGCGAAGATGAAGCGGCCGCGCAGGGACCCGAGCGTGGGCCAGCCCTCGGCCACCGCGTCGGCGAGGGTCTCCGCGTCGCCGCGGATCTCGTCCGGGGTCACGATGGCGTCGGCGCCGAGCCCGGCCAGCAGCTCCTCCTCCATCGTGCGGTACGCCTCGTCCGACGCCTCCACGGTCTCCTTCGGCTCCAGGAAGATGAAGATCGGCAGGTGCCCGCCGTGGTCCGCCGACCACGCAGCCAGCACCTCCAGACAGTGCGAGAGCGCCGGGCAGCTCGACTCCTGATCGATGAGAGGCGCGTGGTACACCGCCCAGCCCCCGTCGCCGGCGTGCAGGTCCAGCTCGAACTGGCGCACGCCCTGGTCGTCGAGCTGCACGTCCAGCGGCGCGTGGCTGTAGTCCCACTCGCCCACCGCCACGGGGTCCGGGCGCTGGTGGTAGCTGTTGTGGGTGCCCTTGACCTGCACGTGGGTCAGGCGCAGCTCGTCGTCGAGGGGGTAGCTCCAGGCGGCCTCGGCCGCCGCGTCGGTGTCGGCGGTGTCGGAGCCGCCCTGGCAGGCGAGCAGGAGGAGGCTGAGCATCGCTCGGCAGTATCGCCCACGCGACCGAGCCGGCCGGGCGGTGCCGCGCGGTAGGGTGGGTCGATGATCGCGCTGATGCTGGCTTGTGCTCCCGCGAGACTCGTGGAGGGGACCGGGCAGGGGGCCCCGGCGGACACCGACGGGACCGAGTGGGCCGGGAGCCCCTGCGACGGCGTGGACTGGCCGGGGGTGCGCCTCAACGAGGTGCTCGCCTCGAACGTCCAGGGCCTCCTGGCGGACGACGGCACGAGCCCCGACTGGATCGAGCTCGCCAACCCCACCGACGAGCTTGTGGAGCTCTCGGGCTGGAGCCTCTCCCATGGCGGCGGGTCGTGGTCGTTTCCGAGCGTCGAGCTGGACCCGGGCGACTTCCTGCTCGTGTTCGCGTCGGGTCGGGCGGACGCGGAGGGAGGAGGCGGCCGGCCCGAACTGCACGCCGACTTCTCGCTGGCTGCCGCAGGCGAGGAGGTGGTGTTGCTCGCGCCCGACGGCTGCCGGCGCGACGCGTCGGAGGCCGTGAGGCTCTACGCCGATGTCTCCTACGGCCTGCCGGCCGACGGGCAGGAGCGCGCCTTCTTCCTGGAGCCGACCCCCGGGAGCGACAACACCACCGAGTCGCGTCCGGGCTTCTCCGAGCCGCCGACCTTCGACAAGTCGCCCGGCTTCTACGACGACCTCACCGTCACCATCGAGCACCCCGGGACCGTGCGCTACACGCTCAACGGCGCGGCGCCGGAGGCCAACGACCCGGTGGTCGAAGGCCCCCTCACCCTGGCTGCCGAGTCGCCGATGCAGGTGCTCCGCGCGCGCGGCTTCGAGGACGGCCTGTGGCCGAGCCGTGTGGCCACCGGGAGCTACGCCACCCGGGACCTGCTCGACGCCTACGGCCTGAAGCTCGTGAGCCTGGTGGTCGACCCCCACGACCTCTTCGACGAGGCCACCGGCATCTACACCTACGGGCCGGACGACTACACCAGCACCTACCCCTACTTCGGGGCCAACTTCTGGGAGGACTGGGAGCGGGACCTGCACGTGACCGTGTTCACCCCCGACGGCGGCGTGGCGCTCGACCAGGACGCGGGCATCAAGATCCACGGGGGCTACACCCGTGCCTTCGAGCAGAAGAGCTTCCGCCTCATCGCCCGCGCCGGCTATGGCCCCTCGAGCTTCGACCACCGCGTGTTCCCGCTCGAGACCCTCGACAGCTTCCCGGTGCTCGTGCTCGAGGGGGCGGGGGACTGGTGCCCGACCCACACCGAGAACGCGGCGGTGGACCGCGTGTTCCGCGACGCCGACGGCGTTCGCTACCCCACCCTGGACAGCCAGGCCTGGGAGCCCACGGTCGTGTACCTGAACGGGGTCTTCTGGGGGCTCTACGCCTTCCGGGAGAAGCTCGACGAGCACTACATCGCCGCCCACCACGGCGCGGATCCCGAGGACCTGGACCGCATCGAGTGCACCGCCGACGGCACCGACGACTGGTGGCGCGTGAACCAGGGGGACTGGGACGCCTTCGACGCGCTCGAGGACTTCGTGGCGGGCGCCGACCTGTCCACCGCCGAGGACTACGAGGAGCTCCAGCACCACCTCGACGTCGAGAACCTCGCCACGGCCATCCTCGCCGAGGGCTGGTACGGCAACAGCGACTGGTGGAACAACAACCTGAAGCTCTGGCGCGAGCGCGGCTCCGACGGGCCCTTCCGGCACATGGTCTTCGACCTCGGCCACAGTTGGCAGTCGTCTGGCTACGACCACCTGGGCACGAGCGTGGGCTTCTCGGGGCCCGGCCTGCCGATCGCCGACGCTCTGGAGAACCGGGCCTTCCGCATGCTGTTGGCCAACCAGGGCGCCGAGCTCCTGAGCACCTCGTTGGCCGGTGACACCGCGCGCGCCCGGGTGGCGCAGATGCACGACCGCATCCGTCCGGTCATCCCGGACCAGTACGCGCTGTGGTGCGGCGAGCCAGCGTCGAGCTGGGAGGCGGCGGCCGAGAACGCCGAGGACTTCGCCGAAGCGCGCGAAGACGTGCTGCGCACCCAGCTCGTGCGGCACCTCGACCTCGGGGAGCCCGTCGAGCTCACCCTGAACGCCGACCCGGTGGGCTCGGGCCACTTCGAGCTCACGCTCATCGACGTCGATGCACCCTTCACCGGCACCTTCTTCACCGGCGCCCCCGTGCAGGTCCGAGCGGTGCCCGACCCGGGCTGGGCGTTCTCGGCGTGGGACGACGGCAGCACCGACCCTTCCGCCACCCTGGAGCTCGTCGAGGCCGCGTCGGTCGCCGCGCGGTTCGTCGCGAAGTAGCGGCGTCGGGGCCCCGCGGTCACCGTTATGCTGAGCTGCCTGTCGATCAGGCCCACAGCACGCCTCCGCCCGGGTTCCGTCCGATGTCCCTCCTCCTCTGCTTCGCCGTCCAGCAGGCCGAGGCTGGCGGCACCGCCCCCCCCGAGCCTGGCTGGACGCTGTCGCTCGGCACCGAGGATCGGAACCTGCTGTTCCCGATCCAGGTCGCCCAGGACCCGTCGCGGCAGCGCGCCTTCGTGTACTCGGGGCAGAGCCAGTCCCTCGCCGTCGTGGACACCCAGACCCACGAGATCCTCGGGGTCCGGCAGGCGTCCTCCCGGGGCACCCACCTCACCGTCGCCCCCGGGGGCCTCCTGTGGGGCTGGGGCTCGGTGGGTGGCTACCACTTCGACCACGACACCGGCACCGAGATCGGCTTCGAGGGCGCCACCTACGGGCTGTCGACCCTGCTGCATGTCCAGCCCCTCGCCGATGGCACCACCTGGCTCGTGGGGACCGACGACGCGGGCTCGGCTGCGGTCCGGGTCGACGCCGATCTGGCGCAGATCCAAGCGGTCTCGCTGGGGGACGCGGCCACCGAGGCACGCACCATCGCCGACGACCACGTGGCCTTGTACCGAGGCGGTGTGATCCCGCCAGTGGTGGAGATGTGGGAGCTCGGGTCGGGCACCCTGCAGGCCTCCTGTCCGATGGCTGTCCAGCCCACCGACTGGATGCCCTTCGACGACACCCTGGTCGGGATCGTGAAGAAGGACGGCATCGCCGTGGTGGACTGCGAGCGCTCCTACCTGGTGCAGGCGGCCGAAGGCAGCGACAACGTGTCCGTGATGCCTCAGGACGGCGGCTTCATCGTCTTCGACAAGACGTCGTTCTCGGTGGCCTACGAGAGCGAGATCCGGGTCTACGACCACGACCGGTGGACCATCCCACCGGTGCCGCGCCTGGCGCAGCTCATCGAGGGCGCGGGCCGCGGCGGTGTGGATGCCGTGCTCGACGCCACCACCGACGTGATCTGGTCCGCGTCGGAGAACTCGACCTCGCTCACCGGCACCAGCGTCTCGTCCGGTGAGGTCGTCGCCGACATCTCCCTGGGCCAGCACCTGGAGTCCATCGCCTGGGACCCCGACGTCGAGGATCGGCTCTGGCTGACCCAGCGGCTGAACGACCGTGTGGTCTCGGTCGTCCCACAGCCGCCGGGGGTGGTGGCCGAGGCGACCGCCGAGATCCCATGGGCCACCGCCCCCGAGCTCGTGGGCGACAAGCTCTGGGTGGTGAACCAGCTCTGGGGCGAGCTCTACGCGCTGGACGCCGACACGCTCGAGGTCGAGGTGCAGATCGACCTCGGCTTCGACGTCACCGACCGCAACCTGATGTTCACCGACCTCGCCTACCACCCGGGCCGCGACTCCCTCTTCATGACCTGGTGGCCCGACTACCAGCTCCAGGAACGCGACCCCGACACCGGTGAGGTCCTGGCCACCTGGCCGATCACGATGCAGGGGGACCAGGAGCAGGAGGCGCGGCTCGAGATCCACCTGGACGGTGACTTCGCATACGTCGTGCGCACCGTCGACATGCAGGTCGAGCGCTTCGACCTCGAGGGCAAGACCTCGGAGGTCAACGCCGACCTCGCCGAGACCGCGGAGTCCTTGGTGAGGCTGCAGTACTCGGCGCTCTCCGAGAGCGGCACCGTGCTCTACGTGGGGCCCTACGCCTTCAACACCTCGCCTCTCGAGCGCAACGTCGCGCTGGACCGCACGTGGTCACTCCCCATCCGGGACGTGGGCGGGTGCTGGCTCGCCTGGAGTGAGCCCGACCGGCTGGAGCTCCAGGACCCCGACGGGATCGTGCTGTGGAGCCACCAGCTGGACATCACGGTGCCGGTCGTGCTGAAGCCGGAGATCGTGTTCGAGCCGGCCTGGGGCAACCGGCTGCTGCTGGCCGACGCGTCGGCCGGCGTGCTGCGCAGCTGGACGGTGGACGTCACCTGCCCCGACTGAGGGCTCAGTATGCCGTCAGGTAGTACGACAGCGTGCGGTCCTGGTAGGAGTACGCGCCCGACAGCGAGCTGGGGAGCTCGAACTCCGAGGCCAGGTACCAGGTGGACTGGTAGACCGCGTCGTCGATCTGGACCACGGGTCCCGTGGTGCCGTCGTAGATCGCCATCACGAAGTAGGAGCCGGCGTCCAGGGGCAGCTCCTGGAGCGCCGGCACCACGTTCTCCCCGGCCACCAGGCTGGTCTCATCCGAGGCGGCGAGCAGCACGGTGGGGCCGCTGTCGCCGCTGTAGAGCCCGAACAGCGCCACGCTGTCGCCCGGGTCGGCGAGCCATGCACCGAAGCCGGTGAACACGGTGGGCTCGTCGATCACCACCATCTGCCCGGCCACCAGGCCGGTGAGCAGCTCGGCGGTGGCCGAGCCCTTGTCCTGGCCGATCACGACGGTCGGGCAGGTGTTCTCGCTGCCTGGGGAGCCCGCGTCACCGTCGCCGTAGGTGGTGTCGCAGGTGCACCAGGAGCTCCCCGAGTCGTTGCTCGCGGCGTCGGACAGGGGGGTCTTCAGGCACATCGCGCCGTCGGAGGTGGCGGGAAAGGTGTCGTTCCAGCGCACCTCGTCGAGCAGGCGACCGGGTTCGGCCAGCACGATGGCGCCGTCTTCGTCGGCCAACGAGAGCGCTGAGCCCCAGGCCACGTCGACCGGGGCGCCCCCGTTCACCGAGGTGTCGGTGCTCGCGCCCAGCACCAGCAAGCCCTTGCCCTCGAGGGTGACGCCGCCCGGCAGCTCGAAGTCGCTCGCGCCGTCGCTGATCAGGAGCCCGGAGAGGTCCACCTGCTCGTCGCTGGTGTTCAGGATCTCCACCCACTCGCCCTCGGCGGCGCCGGGCGCGGCCTGGATCTCCGCGATGACCAGCGGTGACGTGGTCGCCGGTGGCGCCGCCGTGTCGTGGGTGTCGCCCGCACCCTCGCTGTCGCTCACCGTGGCGGTGTCGCCCGATCCCTTGCAGCCGGTGAGGGCCAGCGCGAAGCAGATGCAGGGGAGGGTCACAGGGGGCCTCGGCTCGAGTGGGGGGAGGCGGAGCGCACACCATGCCCGATGCCGACTCGTAACGCACCCCGCGAGGGTCGGAACCGGCTCGCCGTTGCCGTTGCGTGGTGTGCCTGCCCTGTTAGGCGTTGCCCACGAACCTGGACCCGTTCCAGATCCCCGTCCACCCCCGAGCGGGCCAGAACCCGCGGGAGCCGCACCATGTCGCTGAAGGGCACCAAGACCCACGAGAACCTGAAGGCCGCCTTCGCTGGCGAGTCGCAAGCCAACCGCCGCTACCTCTACTTCGCCAAGCAGGCCGACGTGGAAGGCTACCCGGACGTCGCTGGCCTCTTCCGCGACACGGCCGAAGGCGAGACGGGCCACGCACACGGTCACCTGGACTTCCTGAAGAAGACCGGCGACCCGGCCACCGAGCTGCCCATCGGCGACACCGAGGCCAACCTGAAGGCGGCCGTGGCCGGCGAGACCTACGAGTACACCAACATGTACCCGTCGATGGCCGCCTCGGCGCGCGAGGAAGGCTTCGCCGAGATCGCCGACTGGTTCGAGCTCCTGGCCAAGGCCGAGAAGTCCCACGCGGGCCGCTTCCAGTCCGCCCTGGACGAGCTCTAGCGGGCTCTCGATCAGGAGACCCGCATGGACCTGAAGCTCCCCGGGCCCCGGGATCCCGCGTACTGGGATCGCGAAGCCCTGGAGGCGGAAGAGCGGCGGGTCTTCCAGATCTGCAACGGGTGCAGGCTCTGCTGGAACCTGTGCCCGAGCTTCCCCCGGCTGTTCCAGGCGGTCGACGCCCTGGACACCGACGACCCCGTGGTCGTGGACACCGAGGCCGATCACGACGGTCCTCACGTCGCCCACGTCGCGCCGGCGGATCCGGGCATCAAGGGCCAGCTCGAGGCCCTCGACCAGCTCGATCAGCAGGTCTACCAGGACGTCGTCGACCTCTGCTACCAGTGCAAGCTCTGCGACCCGATCTGCCCCTTCACGCCGCCCCACGAGCACGCGGTCGACTTCCCGCGCTTGATGCTCCGGCACAAGGCGGTCGACGCGAAGCAGAAAGGCGTGCCGCTGAACGACCGCATCCTCGGCGACCCGGATCTCGTGGGCCAGCTCGGCACCCTGCTGCCCGCCGTGGCCAACTTCGGCGCGGGGGTGCGGCTCAACCGCGTGATGATGGAGAAGGTCGCGGGCATCCACCGCGACCGCCAGCTCCCGCCCTTCGCGAGCGAGACCTTCCGCAGCTGGTTCAACAAGCGGCACCCCACGCCACCGCCGCCGCCCGAGCAGGTCGAGGGGCGCAAGGTGGTGCTCTTCTACACCTGCTCGGTCCAGTGGAACGAACCCCAGGTGGGTCGCGCCGCCGTGCAGGTGCTCGAGCACAACGGCGTCACCGTCTACGCGCCCGAGCTGCGCTGCTGCGGCATGCCGGCGCTCGATGGCGGCGACGTGCCGCGGGCCACGTCCTGGGCCGAGCAGAACGTGCAGGTGCTGCTGCCCTACGTGCAGGCCGGCTGCGAGGTGGTCTCACCGGGCCCCACCTGCAGCTACATGATCAAGCACGAGTGGCAGGAGTACCTGGGCACGCCGGAGTCGGAAGAGGTCGCCGCGGTCGGCAAGGACCTGATGGAGTACCTCCACCTGATGCGGAAGGCGGGCGAGCTCGACGAGGACTTCGGTGAGCTCCCCGAGCAGACCGTGGGCTACCACCTGCCCTGCCACCTCAAGGTGCAGAAGATCGGCTTCCGCTCGCGCGACGTGATGAAGCGCATCCCGGGCACCACGGTCAAGGTCACCGACCGGTGCAGCTGCATGGACGGCACCTGGGGCATGAAGACCGAGTACTACGAGCTCTCGAAGCAGTGGGCGAAGAAGACCCTCGACGACCTGGTGGATGGCGAGCCGGACAGGCTCGCGTCGGACTGCCTGATCGCGAAGCTGCAGATCGAGGAGACCACCGGGCGGAAGGTGCAGCACCCCATCGAGGTGTTGTGGGAGGCGTACGAAGCGCCTCGAGAGGACGACGAAGCATGAAGCCGCTGACCAGCCAGGACATCCTGCCCCTCGATCGCTTCCTGGAGGTGCGCCCGAGCCACCAGCAGGAGGTGTTGGGCGCCAAGGCCGTGCGTCGGTTGATGGTGGGCGGCCACTTCTGCTTCCTCTTCGAGAACCGCGTCACCGCGCGCTGGCAGATCCACGAGATGTGCCGGGTCGAGAACATCCGCAAGCCGTCCGGCATCGCCCACGAGCTCAGGACCTACAACGAGCTGATCCCCGCCCGGAACGAGCTGTCCACCACGCTGCTCATCGCCTACGAGCCCGAGAGCTACCGCGACGAGATGCTGGAGAAGCTCCACGGTCTGCACGACCGGGTGTCTCTGCAGGTGGAAGGCTGTGCGCCCGTCCCGGCGGTGTTCGAGCGCACCCAGTTCGACGGGGACCGCGTGTCGAGCGTGCAGTTCGTGCGCTTCACCCTGACCGACGAGCAGCGCGCCGGGCTCCTGGACTTCTCCCGCGCGGCGGCCATCGTGGTCGACCACCCGGCCTACCCCCACCGCGGGGAGCTGAGCGGAGCGGTCCGCGGCGCGGTGGTCGAGGATCTGCTGGAGGAGTAGGGCACCCCTACAGCGAGGAACCTCCGATCCGATGGGAGGAGGGATGCTCTCGCTGTTGTTGGCCTGTGATCCGGAGCTGCCCTCGGGCGCGCACTCCGATGCGGCCTCGGTCGAGGACACGGGCGTTGCCGGGCCCCAAGGCGCCGATGGGGACAGCGGCGGCGACACCGCGCCGGTCGACACCGGCGACGGAGGCGCGTCGACCGACGAGCCGTGCACCTACGTAGCGTCGCCGGCCCATGTGTCGGTGAGCTGGCCCTCCGACACCGGCGCGGTGGCGCCGGACCTCTCCGACGAGCTTCGCAACGCTGTCGACGGCGCCGTGCTGGCGGTGGGGCCCGGGGTCTGGCCGGTCTGCCTCGACTTCGAGGGCAAGGAGGTGACCCTGGTGGCCACCGACGGCCCGGAGGTCACCGAGCTCACCCGGGCGGAGGGCTGCGACACGCTGCTCACGGCGACCAGTGGGGAGACGGCGGCGCTCGAGGTGAGCGGGTTCCAGGTCAGCGGTGGCGGCACCCCCATCGTCGAGGTCGGCGCTTTCAGCGCGATGCGCGTGGCGTGTGGGGTGCTGAGCGGCGGCCTGTCGGCCCAGACCTCGCTCGGCGCCGCGGCCACGGTGGTCGGTGGGACGCTCACCCTCGACCACATGGAGGTGCGCGACAACACCGGGGAGGCCGGCGCGATCTACGTTCGCGAGGGCGGTAGCCTCGTCATCACGGACACAGCACTCACCGGCAACCAGGGCGGCACCTACGGCGGTGCGATCCGCGCGGAGGACGCCACGGTGGTCAGCGTGGTCGACAGCCGGCTCGAGGGCAACTTCGCGGTCAGTGGCGCCGCGATCTTCGCCGAGAGCACCGGCACGGTCGAGGTGGCGGGCACCACGATTCGTGGCCACGACGGCGACGTCGGCGCTGCGCTCTACCTGCTCAACTCGGGCGACACGGAGCTCCGCGACGCCGTGGTGGAGCACAACGACGCCACCTCCTATGGCGGTGCGGTCTTCGCCTCCTCCAGCGCGCTCACGGTGACCAACAGCACCTTCAGCGACAACAGCTCGGGCGTCAATGGCGGGGCGATCTACGCCATCTACGGGCCGCTGAACCTGTACGACTCGACCTTCACCGACAACACCGCGGACTACGGCGGTGGGGCGGTGGCCGTGGTCGACAGCACCAGCGAGGTGATCGGCAACGACTTCTGCGGGAACTACGCCGACGAGGGTGGGGCGCTGTACGCCTCCGAGGACACGGCCTCGATCCGGAACAACCGCTTCGTGGGCAACACCGGCGTGCAGTACGGCGGCGGCGTGTTTGCGGTCGACCTGGACGCCGAGCTGATCAACAACGCCTACATGATCAACGTCGCGGTCTACGGTGGCGCCGCGGCCTATTTCTCCAAAGGGGATGCCTGGTTCTCGAACAACGCGCTGGCGTGGAACGGCGGCGGCTCGGCCGTGCATGCTGGAGCCGGCAGCATGTCCGCCCAGCCGTCCCACAACCACTGGTACGACAACGACACCGATCCCCTGCTCGACGAGCACCCCACGCCGAGCGCGAGCGACGCCGACCCGGGCTTCGTGTTCTCGAGCCCGACCTGCGGCGAGTACGACCTGCGGCTGGCGGAGGGCTCGCCCTTGATCGCGGCGGGCAACCCGGACTACCCGAACCCGGGCGAGATCGACGTGTCGGACATCGGCGCCTACGGGGGCCCGGCGGCGGAGCCCTGACCTCGGGCCGCGGCTGAACCGGCTACCGGAGCGTGGTGAACCCGCTCTTCCGCCTGCTCCCGCTCCTTCGGCCGGCTCGAGGCCTGGTGGTGGTGGCCGTGCTCGGGCTGTTGTGCAGCACGGGGCTCTCGCTCGCGGGTCCGTGGCTCGTGCGGGAAGCGATCGATGGTGCGATCGCGGGAGCCGACACCCGCCGGCTGTTGGAGGTCGCCGGGCTGTACCTGTTCATCGTGCTCTTGAACATGGCGGTGCACTGGGGCTCGCGCGCGGCCGCCACGCGGGTCGCCCAGGGCACCCTGTATCGGCTCAAGCGCAAGCTCTTCCGGCACCTCACGGGTCACGACCTCGCCTTCCACGACAAGCACACCTCCGGTCGGCTCATCACCCGCGTGCAGGGCGATCCCGACACGCTGCACATCCTCTTCACCGAGGTGCTGATCTCCGCGCCCGGCGACCTGCTGTTGTTCGTCGGCATGTTCGGCATCCTGCTCGCGTACTCGCCCACGGTGGCGCTGGTCGTGGCCTCGGTGCTGCCCCCGTACCTCATCGCGTTCGCGATCTTCCGCAAGGTCAGCCCGCCCATCTTCCTCGCGGTGCGCGAGGAGTCCGCGCGCCTGACCGGGTTCCTCACCGAGCACGTCCGCGCGCTGCCGATGCTGCAGCAACACGACCGCGGCGCCTGGGTCCGCGAGCGCTCGCACGAGCGGAACGAGGCGCTCTACCGGAAGGATGTGAAGGCCCAGATCGCGCCCACCGTGTTCTTCAACACGCTCTTCGGCATCCGGGGTGTGGGCTTCGCGGTGGTGCTCTGGGCGGGTGGCCTGGAGGTCTCGAACGGCGCGGCCACGGTGGGCGTGCTCGTGATGGCGCTCGGCTACCTCCGCCAGATGTTCAACCCCCTGATGCGGATCAGCCACAGCCTCACCACGCTGGAGCGCGCGCGGGCCGCGGCGATCCGCATCGCGGGCATCCTCGACAGCGCCCCGACCGTGACCTCCGGGCCACGCCCCTGGCCGGGCCTGCGCGAGGCGCTGGTGCTCGAGCAGGTGGACTTCTTCTACGAGCCGGGCACCCCCGTGCTCCAGGGGGTCGACCTCCGCATTCCCATGGGCTCGCGCGTTGGCGTGGTGGGGGCCACGGGCAGCGGCAAGTCCACCCTGGTGAACCTCCTGCTGCGCTTCCGCGACCCGACCTCCGGCCGCGTCACCGTCGACGGCATGGACCTGCGCGAGCTCGACCTCGAGAGCTTGCGGTCGAGCATCGGCCTGGTGCTCCAGGACGTGCACCTCTTCGCGGGCACGGTGCTCGACAACCTGGGCGGCGACGAGCGCGCTGCCCAGGCGGCCCTCGATACCCTCTCGCTCGACTTCGACGTGCACCTCGTGCTCGAGGCCGAGGCACGCAACCTCTCGCGCGGCGAGCGCCAGCTCTTGACCTTCGCGCGGGCGCTGGTGCGCAACCCCGAGATCCTGGTGCTCGACGAGGCCACCTCGGCGGTGGATCCGGCCACCGAGGGCCGGGTGCAGGCGGCGCTCGAGCGCCTGCAGACCGGCCGCACGAGCATCACGGTGGCCCATCGGCTGGCCACCGTGCGCGGCTGCGACCGCATCATCGTGCTGCACCACGGCCGCGTGGCCGAGAGCGGCACGCACCAGGAGCTCTTGGCGCTCGGCGGCCTCTACGCGGCGCTGCACCAGCTGCAGCACGGGGAGGCGGCATGAGCTCGCTCACCGGCCGTCGGCTGCTGTGGTCGTGGTTCCGCACGGTGTGGGCGGACCGCGGTGCGTGGATGGTGTGGCTGCTCGTGGGCAGCCTGCTCAACACCCTGATCGCGATCTGGTACCCGTGGATCTGGCAGTTCCTCGTGGACGAGGTGAGCGGCGGCGACGCCGATCCGCTGGTCATCCGCGACTACGGGCTGCTGCTCGCCGGGATCGGCATCGGCCAGACCGTCTTCTACGTGTTCGTGCAGGGCGCGCGCGCCTTCACGAACTGCTGGATCCAGTGGGCGGCCCGTGGAAGGGTGTTCGACCACCTCACCGAGGTGAGGCCCGCCGCTCTCCGTGCGTTCTCGACCGGTGACCTCGTCACGCGCCTGTCGAACGACGCTGGGGAGAAGACCTCCTGGTTCCTGTGCTCGGGCATCTTCCGAGCCTACGAGGCCGTGCTCATCATCGTGGCGGCCCTGGTGATGATGCTCCAGATCGACGTGGAGCTCACCCTGTGGTGTGTGCTGCCGCTGCCGATCCTGATCGCGGCCCAGGCCGCGCTCCAGGGGCTGCTGGGCCGCCGGTACGCGGCCGTGCAGGCGGCCATCTCGCGCATCAACGAGCAGCTCGAGAGCACCTTCTCGGGCATCCGCATCGTGCAGGCCTGCGGGCTCGGGGAGGCGGTGTCCCGGGCCTTCGACCGCCGCGTGCAGTCCCAGAGGGAGGCCGAGGTGCGCGTGGCCGACGTGCAGCAGGGCGTCTACCTGATGTACGGCTACGGTTGGCAGGCGGCCGTGGTGGCCTTGTTGCTCGCCGGCGGCGAGCGCGTCATCGAAGGCGGCATCACGCTCGGGCAGCTCGTGACCTTCGAGGGCTACGTGATGATGCTCGTGTGGCCGATGTTCGACCTGGGCATGCTGGTCTCGAAGCTGATGCAGTCCGGTGTGGCGCTCGGGCGGCTGCAGGAGCTCGTGGATCAGCCCACCGCGGAGCGTGTCGAAGGCCCCGCTCCGGGGTCGACGCACCTCCGCACCGTGGGAGCCGCGCTGCGGGCCGACGACGGGCCACAGCTGTTGGCGCCCCTGTCCGTCGACATTCCTGCGGGCCGTCTGGTTGCGGTGGTGGGCGAGGTCGGCTCGGGCAAGAGCAGCCTGCTGCGCTTGCTCGCGGGGGCCCAGCTTCCGAGCGAGGGGGTGCTCACGGTGGGTGGGCAGCCGCAGCAAGCCCTCGACACCGCCTGGCTCCGGCAGCGGCGGGTGTACGTGCCGCAGGACCCGGTCATCCTGTCGGCTACGGTCCGGGAGAACATCCTGCTCGGCCGGGAGGTCGGCGACGACGTGCTCGACGAGGCCTTGGAGGTCAGCCGGCTCGCCCAGGATCTGCCGCAGCTTCCTCGGGCGCTCGACACCCTGGTCGGCGAACGCGGCGTGACCCTCTCCGGTGGACAACAGCAGCGGGTGGCGCTGGCACGCGCCCTGGTGGGGCGGCCGACCCTGCTCCTGCTCGACGACGCCACCGCCGCGCTCGACGCCGACACCGAGGCGGCCTTCTGGCAGAGGCTCGCCACCGGCGGCGCGCGGACCGCGGTCGTCGCCACGCACCGGGTGGCCACCATCGAGCGCGCCGACGAGGTGCTCGTGCTGGAGCAGGGCCGTGTGGTTCAGCGGGGTCGCCACGTCGACCTGGTGAGCACGCCGGGTCCCTACCAGACCATCTACGGGCGTTACCGCGCCGAAGCCCGCGTGCAGGAGGCTTGAGCATGCTGCGCGATCGCTCCGTCACCGATCCCTGCCGGCTGGTGGGCATGGTGCACCTGCCCGCGTTGCCGGGCAGTCCGGGCTGGGACGGCGGCATGGGGGCCGTGCTCGACGCTGCGCTGCGCGACGCCGAGGCGCTCCTGCTCGGTGGCTGCGACGCTCTGCTGATGGAGAACATGGGCGACGTGCCGTACCTGCGTGGGCGCGTCGCGCCGGAGACCGTGGCGGCCGCAGCCGTGGTCGGTGCAGCCTTGCGCGACCTGGAGCTGCCGCTCGGCGTGCAGCTCCTGGCGGGCGCCAACCGCGAGGCACTGGGCGTGGCGGTGGCGGTGGGCGCGAGCTTCGTCCGCGTGGAGGGCTTCGCGTACGCTCACGTAGCGGACGAGGGCTGGTTGGACGCCTGCGCTGGCGAGCTGCTGCGCGCGCGGCAGGCGCTCGGGAGCAGCGTCGAGATCTGGGCGGACGTGCAGAAGAAGCACGCGGCCCACGCGGTCACCGGCGACCTGTCGCTCGCGGCCCTCGCGCAGGGCGCCGCGTTCTGCGGGGCCGACGCGCTGGTGGTCACCGGAGCGTCGACAGGGCACGCCACGAAGCCCGACGACGTGCGCGATGCCGCGACCGCCGGGCTGCCGGTGGTCGTGGGCTCGGGCGTGACCGACGTCGACGTCGGGTTGCTGTCGGGGGAAGCGGCGGCGCTGGTGGTCGGGTCGTGGCTGAAGGAAGGCGGCCACTGGAGAAACCCGGTGGATGTGGAGCGCGTGCGCGTGTTGCGCCGCCTGCTCGACACCGCGAGCCGGCGCTAGTTAGACCCGCCCATGCAGCCCTACCTCGACCTGCTCCGCGACGTGCTCGACCACGGTGTCGTGAAGGCGGACCGCACCGGCACGGGCACCCGCAGCGTGTTCGGCCGCCAGCTCCGCTTCGACCTCGCGCGGGGCTTTCCCGCCGTCACGACGAAGAAGCTCGCGTGGAAGGCGATGGCCGTCGAGCTGATGTGGTTCATCCGGGGCGACACCAACATCGCCTGGCTGAAGGAACGGCGGGTGCGCATCTGGGACGAGTGGGCCGACGAGCAGGGTGACCTCGGTCCGGTCTACGGCGCCCAGTGGCGGCGCTGGCGTGCCGCCAATGGCGAGACCATCGATCAGCTCGGCCGGGTGGTCGAAGAGCTCCGCCGGAACCCGGACTCGCGTCGGCACATCGTCAGCGCCTGGAACGTGGGCGAGCTCCACCGGATGCGGCTGCCGCCGTGCCACCTGCTCTTCCAGTTCTACGTGGCCGAGGGGCGGCTGAGCTGCCAGCTCTACCAGCGCAGCGCCGACCTCTTCCTGGGCGTGCCCTTCAACATCGCCAGCTACGCGCTGCTCACCCACATGATGGCCCAGGTCACGGGCCTCGAGGTCGGCGACTTCGTGCACACCTTCGGCGACGCGCACATCTACACGAACCACCAGGAGCAGGTGCGGGAGCAGCTCGCTCGGAGCCCTCGACCGCTGCCACGCCTCTGGCTGGATCCGAGCATCGAGCGGCTCGAGGACTTCCGCTACAAGCACATGCGGCTCGAGGGCTACGATCCCGCCCCGACCATCTCCGCGCCCGTCGCGGTCTGAGCGACCACGAAAAAAGCCGCCCGGGGGCGGCTCTTCCTGCGTCGTCCGGCTCGCGCTACTTGGCGGTCGGCTCGGGGCGGTCGCGGAGGTCCGTGGTGACCAGGTCGAGCAGCTGCGTGCTGAGCTCGATGATCTGCTCGTGCGAGAAGCCCTCGCTGCGCAGCTGGCGGTAGAAGCTGCGGGCGACGATCTCGTTGCGGCGGCGGTAGAGCTGCTGCTGGGCCATGTGGACACCCTCCATACAGGCACTCCATGTGCAGGTTCCGTGCCAAGATGCCCGGTGCGTGATTCCAGGGCGTTGAGCGGTCTTGGAGGCGCCTTGTGCGAACGGCGCTGCGCGGGTGTCCCAGGAGGTGCGAAGTTCGGTTCGCACCGCCCGGTGGCTCAGCGGCGCTTGCCTTCGCGCTCGAGCTTCTTGATGGCCATCTGGACGTACTTTCGGATGTTCGGAATGTTCGGGTCCAGGTTGTAGGCGCGCTGCAGGTCGAGGAAGGCCTGTCGGTAGTTCTTGCGCTGGTAGTGGCTGATGCCCCGACGGCAGCGAGCCATGGCGTGGCCGGGCTGGCGCTCGAGCGCGTGGTCGAAGCACTCGATCGCGCGCTGGTACTCCTTGCGTGCGAAGTACAGGTCGCCCATGGCGACCACCGGCTCGACGTCGTCCTTGTCGAGGTCTTCGGCCTTCTGGAAGTCCGACATCGCTGCGGCGTAGTCGCCCAGCTCGAGGTAGCAGCGCCCACGCCCGATGTAGGCACCGGCGTGATCCGGCACCAGGTCGAGCAGGTCGGTCCAGCGATCGGCGGCGACCGAGAGGTTGCCCTTCTGGATCGCTTCCTCTGCGGCGGCGGTCAGCTCGTCCAGCCGCGTCTGCGACACCTCGGCGCGCGGGAGGGCGTCCGGGTTGGCCTCGAGGCTCGTGTCGACCGGCTGACCCGGAGCCCGGTCGGCGGTGATGGAGGGGCCCTTGGGACCCTGGTACTCCGCCTCTTCCTTGACCAGGCCCAGCTCTTCCTTCGACTTGCCCTCGGTGTAGCGGCTGGGGGCCTCTTCCATCGGAATCGGCCGGTGCTTCGCGCCGGCGGTGTCCACCGCCTGGCCCTTGGTGCCGAAGATGCGCACCGCGGCCGAGGCCTGACCGCTGATGTCCGTCTCCTTGATCTGGGGGTCGAGGAAGTGGCGCGGCAGCATCGTGGCTTCGTCGTCGCCGGGGTGCGTGGTCTCCTCGGCGAGGTTCGGCGCCTTGCGGTCGCCGCCCAGGAACGCTGCTGGAATCGTGGAGGGTTCTTCGTCGCCGGGTTGGGCGCTGCCCTGGGCGGCGAGCCGCGCCAGGGCCGCAGCCACCTCGTCATCGGACTGGTTGCGAAGCACCGTGGCCTCGTCGTCCTCCCGGCTCATGAGCTGAGTGGACTCCTCGTCGCCCGGCGCCGCGGCGTCCTCCGCGCTGCCGGCCGCTTCGTCGTCGAGCGGGACCAGGGTCTTGCCCCGCCCGGCGGGCGTGTCCTGCGCGGCCTCGTCAGCCCGGACCGGCGCGTCCTGCGCGGGGCTGGTGTCGTCGTCGCCGGGCACGGGCTCGTCGTCGCCGGGCACGGGCTCGTCGTCGCCGGGCACGGGCTCGTCGTCGTCTTCGACGGCCTCGTCGTCGTCTTCGACGGCCTCGATGGCGTCGTCGTCGTCGCCGCCGACCGCTTCGATGGCGTCCTCGTGCTCGGCCGGGTCGTCGTCGTCGTCGTCGTCGGCCTCCGCAGCCTCGATGACCTCGTCTTCCTGGGCGGGCGCTTCGTCCGGGTCGGGCGGGGCTTCGTCGTCGGAGGGCGCCGGCCCGTGCTCTTCGATGGGTGCGTCGTCCGGCTCGTCGTAGGCCGTGGCTGCTTCTGCTTCTGCTTCTGCGTCGTCGGCTTCGGCCTCGTCGGACGTGGCCGTGGACGCGACCACCGACACCCGGTGGGCGGTCTGCATCCGGGCCGCGGCCAGGCGGGTGTCGAAGCCGAGACCGGCGACGTCGCCGCCCAGGCTCAGACGCACCACCTGATCGAAGTCGAGGTGCGTGTGGGCCAGGTGCAGGATCTGACCGCGCGCCGCGGCAGCGAGCGCCGCGATGCGTTGGGCGGCCTGGATGGCTGAGGTGTCCTCGCTCACCGTCAGTCCTTGGCGATGGTCTGCTGCAGCTGACCGATGCTGGAGAGCGTGTCCTCACGGAGCTTGCGGAGCTGCGCCACGGTCTGCTCCAGCGCGGTGAGCTTGTTGGCCAGGTGACCGGTGTCCTTGCGCAGGTGCTCGCGCTCGTCGCTCAGGGTCTCGATGCGCCCGCGCGCCTCTTCCACCTCGCGCCGCGCCTCGCGCGCTTCGCGCTCCACCGCCTGGAGCTCTTCCCGGAGGTTGTCGCGTTCCTCCCAGAGGTTGGTGTGCGCTCCGCGCGCTTCGTCGACGCGGGTGCGGAGGGCGCCCACATCGCCCCGCAGGCGCTCGATCTCGCCCTCGAGGTTCTCCCGGATGGACCGGTTCTGGGCGAGCTCCATCTCCGCCTGCACGATGCGGCGGCTGGTGGCTTCGGTGTCGCGCACGCTCGTCATCAGCTCGGAGAGCCGCTCCTCGAGGATGGATCGCAGCTCGCCTTCGATGGCGGAAAGTCGGTCGCTGGTGGCCTTCTTGCTCACGTGCTGTCTCCGGTGCCTGTTTCGAGCGGATCCCCGCAGGGTCGCCGAACGTTAGCAGTAGGGGCTTTCAGCCGTCAACGCGCCCCCCGGGGCCTCCGAGCCGGGTACCTGTTTGCCCCGTCTGTTGCTCTTCGAACCCGACATCGGCCGTCGCCTGAGCCTCGTCGACGCCCTGCGCGATCGCTACGAGATCGCCTTGCCGGAGCCCGGTAGCGCCCCCGTCCGCGCCGTGCGGGGCACGCGGCCCCATCTGGTGCTGCTCGCGATGCGACCCGGCAACGTGCACGCCACCCCCCGCGCGTGCCGCGCGATCAAGTCCGAGCCGCACGCGCCGAAGGTGGGGATCGTGGGGCGGCGGGACGGTGGCTTCAGCGCCGCGCAGCTCCTGGCGCACTACCAGGCCGACGGCGTGATGTGGGGGGACGCCACGCCCGAGCAGCTGTTCGGATGGCTGGACGACCTGGAGCAGGGGCGGCAACCGATCGCCGACCACCGGGATCGGGAGGGCGTGCTCGGTCGTGCCTGGCGGCGCCTGAAACGGGAGCGCGGACCGAAGTGAACGCTACCGGATGCCGTGCTTCTTCAGCAGCCGGGTGATGGACTTCCGATCCATGTCGGCCTCGCGGGCCGCCTTGCTCACGTTGCCGTCGTTCCGCTCCAGCAGCTCGACCAGGTAGTCGCGCTCGAAGGCATCCACCAGCTTCTCCTTGGCATCCTTGAGCGGGATGTCGCGCAGGTGCTTGGCGTCGCTCAGCAGGCCGCCCGCCGCGCCGCGGGTGGGTGAGCGGCGCCCGTCGGGGTGCTTCAGGGCTTCGGGCAAGGCTTCCAGCGTGATGCGGGTTCCGTCGGTGAAGGGGATGGCGCGCTCGATCACGTTGTTGAGCTCGCGCACGTTGCCCGGCCAGTGGTAGGCCTCGAACAGGTCGAGCACCTCGTTGGACAAGCCCACCACGCCGGGGTTGTGCGAGGCCCGCCGCAGCAGGTGTTCGACGAGCAGGCCGAGGTCCACGAGGCGCTCGCGCAGGGCGGGGAGCTTCACCTCGACCACGGCGAGCCGGTAGTAGAGGTCTTCGCGGAAGCGGCCGGCCTTCACCTCTTCGCGCAGATCGCGGTTGGTGGCGGCCACCACGCGCACGTCCACGGGCCTCACCCGCCCGCTCCCGACCCGGCGCACCTCGCGCTGCTCGAGCACGCGGAGCAGCTTGGGCTGAAGATCGAGGGGCAGCTCGCCGATCTCGTCGAGGAAGATGGTGCCGCCGCTCGCCGCCTCGAACACGCCCTCGCGGTTCTGCACGGCGCCGGTGAAGGAACCCTTCTCGTGGCCGAAGAGCTCGGACTCGATCAGGGTCTCGGGGGCTGCGCCACAGTCGAACACCCGGAAGGCGTTGCGCTTGCGCTTGCTGAGGTTGTGCACCGCCCGGGCGGCCAGCTCCTTGCCGGTTCCGGTCTCGCCCGTGACCAGCACGGTGAGGTCGGTCGGAGCCACGCGCTCGAAGATGCCGAAGACCTCGCGCATGGCGACCGACCGCCCCACCATGCGGTCCAGGCGCTCCGACTCCGACGGCGTGATCTCGATGACTTCGTCGGCCGGCGTGAACACCAGGTGGGTCTTGCCCACGCGGAAGCGGGTCTCGGGGGTGAGGAAGACCTCGCGCACGCGGACGTCGCCGACGAAGGTGCCGTTGGTCGAGCCGCAGTCGCGGAGCACCACGCCGTCCTTCATGCGCACGACCTCGGCGTGCCGCCGGGAGACCGTGGTGTCTCGCAGGGTCACCCCGGAGTCGGCGAGCGAACCGATCACGGTCACGTCCCGGTCCACCACCCAGGAGGTGCCGGCGTCCGGCCCGGAGACGCAGGTCAGCCGTCCGCGGCGGATGTGGATCTGGCGGCGGCCGGGGGCGGCGATGGTCGCGGTGAAGTCGCTCACGGGCGAACCATACCGCGCGGGCTCCCGGTGGCCTGCGGCCTACTCACCGGAGCCCGGGTTCTCCATGTCGTTCCGCTTCATCAGCCGCTGGATCGACTTGCGGTCGATCCCGGCCTCGCGGGCCGCGTGCGAGATGTTGCCCTCGTGGGACTTCAGCAGGTGGGTGATGTAGGCATACTCGAACACCTCGAGCCACAGCCGCTTGGCCTTCTTGTAGGGCAGGTCGTAGCGAATGCCGACGGGCAGGCCACCCGCTTCGTCGGTGGTGGGCACCCCTGCGGCGGGCGCGGCCATCGGAGGCGGCGCGGGCCGTGCTCGGCCGACGGCGTCCCGAATGCGCGGCGGCAGGTCGTCGATGCCGGCCACGTTGGTGACCGACAGGCCCGCGATGAAGCGGCAACAGTTCACGAGCTCGCGCACGTTGCCCGGCCAGTCGTAGCGGCTGATCGCCTCGACCAGCTCGGCGCCCATGCGGAGGTCGGGTCGACCGCCCTGGGCGGCGAAGCGCACCACGAAGTGCTGGGCGAGCAGGGGGACGTCGTCCCGGCGCTCGCGGAGGGGCGGGAGGCGCACGTGCACGATGTTGAGGCGGTGGAAGAGGTCCTCGCGGAAGGTGCCGGCGGCGACCTCCTCCTCCAGGACGCGGTTGGTCGCGGCCACCACGCGCAGGTCGGCGTTGAGCATGCGGGTGCCGCCTACGCGCCGGTACTCGCCTTCCTGGAGCAGCCGGAGCAGCTTGACCTGGACCGGCATCGCGAGCTCGCCGATCTCGTCCAGGAAGAAGGTGCCGCCGTTGGCGCTCTCCACCAGGCCCTGGCGCTGGTTGGTGGCGCCGGTGAAGGCGCCCTTCTCGTGACCGAAGAGCTCCGACTCCATCAGGTTCGCGGGGATCGCCGCGCAGTCCACGGGCACGAAGGCCTTCTCGGATCGGGTCGACAGCTTGTGCAGGGCCTGGGCCACGACCTCCTTGCCGGTGCCGCTCTCCCCGGTGATCAGCACCCCGAGGTCCGTGGGGCCCACGCGCCTGAGCAGCTCGCGCACCTTCCGGATGGGCGCGGAGTCGCCGATGATGCCGTTGTCGCCTTCGCCCTCCTGCGCGCCCAGCTGTGCGCGCAGGCGCCGGTTCTCCTGGTGGAGCTCGCGGTGCTTGAGCGCGCGCTCCACCACCACCAGGAGCTGATCGGGGCCGAAGGGCTTCGGCACGTAGTCGAAGGCGCCATCCTTGATGGCCGCCACGGCGGTGTCGACCGAAGCGAAGGCCGTGATGACCACCACGGGAAGGCCGGGTGCGTTGCGGTGCACCGCGCGCATCACGTCGAGGCCGCCGATGCCGGGCATCATGAGGTCGGTGAGGACGAGGTCGGGCTGCCGGTCGCCCTTGAGCCACAGGAGCGCCTCCTCGCCGGTGTTGGCGGTGGTGACCTGGTAGCCCCGCCGCGAGAGGATCTTCCGCATGGACTGCAGCAGCTCGGGCTCGTCGTCGATGCAGAGGATGTGGCCTTGGCTCACGCGTCGTCCTCCTCGGGGAAGCTGACCACGAACCGGGTGCCTTCCCCCAACGTGGACTCGGGGGTGATGTGCCCGCCGTGCTCCTGCACGATGCCATACACGACCGACAGTCCGAGTCCGGTGCCTTCGCCGACCGGCTTGGTCGTGAAGAAGGGGTCGAAGACCCGGGGCAGGTCCTCCGGCGCGATCCCCGACCCGGTGTCGGCCACCGTCAGGCTGCGAGGAGCGACCTCGAGGGTGACGATGCCCCCCTCGGAGGTGGCCTGGATGGCGTTCTTCGCCAGGTTGAAGACCACCTGCTCGAGCTTGTCGCGGTTGCCGGCGACCGGCGAGCGGTCCGGCGCGCGGACCTCGAGCTGCACGCCGCGTTGGTGGGCGGTCGGCCCCAGCACGCGGGCGGTGAGTGCTGCGACCTTGGCGAGATCCACCGACTCGGTGGTCAGGGGGCTGCGCCGCCCGAACTTGAGCAGGTCCCCTGCGATGCTCGCGATGCGGCGCGCCTGCGCCTCGATGACCTGGATGTCGTCGATCACGTCCGGATCGAGGCCCTCCTCGTCCGCCACGCTCAGCAGGTAGCCGGCCCGGCTGATCACGATGCCCGTGGGGTTGTTGACCTCGTGGGCGATGCCGGCCGCCATGCGGCCGATGCTGGCCAGCTTCTCGGCCTGTACGAGCTGTTCCTGTGCCTCGCGAAGCTCCTGCGTGCGCTGCTCGACCCGGTCTTCGAGCGCCACGTTCAGCTCCGCGAGGGCGGTGCGGTGGCGCACCACGGTCTGGCGGAGATCCTCCAGGGCGTGGCCCAGCTCCTCGATCTCGTCGCCGCCGCGCGGCGCCTTCAGGGGACGATCCCAGGAGGTGGCCGCTGCGCGTCGCACCTGCCCGAGCAAGGAGCTCAGGGGCCGCGTGACGAGCAGGTCCAGCGCCCCACCGAAGGCCAGGCCACCGGCCAGGGCGGCCCCCGTGTAGACCGCGAGCAGCGCCTTCTGCGCGCCGCGGTCCGGCGACATCACGAGCTGGTCGACCAGGATCATCGACGCCACGATCGTGATCACCACGACCGCGGAGAGCTTGAGCGAGAGGTTCAGACGGGGGCGGGCCATCGGCCCCATCATCCCCCATGGAGGCTGTGCCGCGGAGCGCCCGGCGGTCTGCGCGTGGAGTGCCGACCGCTCGCTATGCGCGCTGCTCGCTCAGCTCGGAGGGGGTGGGGCTGACGCGCTCCGGCAGCTCGCCGTCGCCCAGCCAGCTGATGCACATCACCGGGCACGCGTCGATCGCGTCCTGGATGAGGTCCATCGGACCGTCCTGCGCGAGCACCTCGGCCTTCGCGTCTTCCTCGTTCGGCAGGTAGAACACCGCGTCGGTGTTCTCTTCGCACGTGCCGCAGGAGATGCAGAGCTCCTGGTCGATGTTCAGCACCAGGCCGGTGGCCTTCGCGCGGCTCGACTCGCAGTCGATCGGGCCCCAGAAGGTGGCGCCGTCGTCCGACGTGTTCAGCCCTTCGCCCGCCAGGTCGACGTCGCGGCCCAGGAGCTTGGCGCGCTCCTGGTAGGCCTCGAGGTCGGTGCTCGTGGCGTCGGTGGCGCCGTTCAGGTCGCCGGCTGCGGCCCGCGCGGCGAGGGCTGCGAAGCCCAGCGCTGGGGCCGGGGCCTCGACCGGTTCGGCCTTCGGTGCGGCGGCCCTGTTCGCTCCCGGCTTCGGGGCCGCGGCCTGCTTCGCTCCTGGCTTCGGCGCGGCGGCCTGCTTCGCTTCCGGCTTCGGGGCAGCGGCCGGCTTCGCTTCCGGCTTCGGTGTGGCGGCCTGCACGGCGGGGGCCGGCGGCTTCGGGGCCGGCGCGGCCTGGACCGGAGCGCGGGGCGGGGCCTCCGCAGCCTTCACGGTCTCGTGCACCGACGTCGCGTCCTTCTTCAGGTTGTTGACGACGGCCTTGGCACGGCGACGGGCGCGGCTGGCGATGGAACGGATCATGCTGACCTCTGCTCAGCGACGAGGCGCTGGACGGGCTGGCCGCCGATGAAGTGCTGCTGGACGATCACGGGGAGGTCCTCGGGCGTGACACCTACGTACCAGGTGCCCTCGGGGTACACGACGAGCGTGGGACCCTGGCGGCACGGTCCGAGGCACGTGGAGCCGGTGACCTTGACCGTCTCGAAGAGATCGAAGCGCTCGACCATGTTCTTGAGCGCCGCGCGGTACGTTCCCGCGCCACGCTCGCCGCAGCTCCCCTTCGGATGACCGGGGGGACGGGCGTTCTCACAGACGAAGACGTGGTACTTCCAGGCCGGCACGGGGCTCCTCTCGAAGGCCCCGCAACTTAGCCTCGAAAGCGGCAGGCCGGTAGGTCAAGCCCCAGGGTTGTGAGCCGTCCGCCATCGGCCGCTCGGAATCGACACCCCGCGGCGGCTGCGGACCTGGGCCTCGGTCATGGTGTACGCCCAGGCTCCTCGCGCCCTCCCCGCGCTCGCGACACGCACCGCCACGCGGGTGTACAGGCCCCGTCCCACACCCTCGTAGTGATCCAGGACGGCCAGCCGATGAGGGCCGTCGAGCAGCACGAGCTCGCCGGCGACCCAGCCCCCCTCGTCCTCGAGCACCAGGGCCGGGTAGCCGTGCGGCATGCGGAACAAGCGCCCGCGCACCCGTCCCGGACGGGCCTGCAGCCCGGCCAGGAAGCCGGTGCCGCCGCCGGACAGCAGGCTGCCGTAGACGAACAGGGCGCCTTCGGGGTCGATCGGGCCGTGCGGACGGAGCATGGTCAGAGCGTATCGTCGCCCGGTGGAAGCGCTCTGGATCCATGGCTACGGTTCGCTGGTGTGGCGCCCCGACATCCCCTACGTCGAGCGCGAGCCTGCGCGCCTGGCCGGTTGGGCACGCCGCTTCTGGCAGGGCTCGACCGATCACCGCGGGGTGCCGGGGTCGCCGGGGAGGGTGGTCACGCTCGTGCAAGCTCCACGCGAGGCCTGCTGGGGGGTCGCGTTCCGCGTGCCCGCGTCCGAGCAGAGCGCGGTGCTCGCCCGCCTCGATCACCGCGAGCAAGGTGGCTACAGCCGGTGGTTCCCCGAGGTGGACCTGCGCGGTGGCCGCCGCGTGCGCGCGCTCTGCTACCGGGCCACCCCGGACAACCCGAACTGGCTCGGCGAGGCCCCGGTGGCCGCGATCGCGGCCCAGATCGCGGGGTCGTCGGGTCCGAGCGGCACCAACGACGAGTACCTGGAGCGGCTCTGGGAGGCGCTCGACGGCTTCGGTGGTCGCGACGACCACATCGACGCGGTGTACGAGGCCTGGCGGGGATCTACGGACTCGACCAGAGGAGCAGCAAGCCGGCGCCCGAGGCGCTGAGGAGCACGTCGTCGCGCCCGTCGCCGTCGAGGTCCGACAGCGCGCTGGCGTGCCCCAGACCGGAGGAGGCCGCGTCGGCGGTCACCGTGGCGCTGGCGAGGTCGCTGATCGAGCCCGTGGCCACCGCGCCGCCCGACAGCAGCCAGGCCTCGCCCGGCTTCGTGGCCGCCCCGAGGTCGCCGTCCTCCACGTCCGGCGCGGTGAGCAGGAGGTCGGCGTTGCCGTCGCCGTCGATCTCCCCGGTGCTCACCGAGAAGCCGAAGTGCCCGGCGCTCGCACCGCCCACCACGGCGTCGGCATCGCCGGCCTCCAGGGTGCCGCTGGCGGAACCGGCGGAGGCGAAGACCCACACCTCGCCGTCCCCGTGGGCCCCCACCACCAGGTCGGGCAGCGTGTCGCCGTCGAGGTCCGCCACCTGGGCGGCCTCGGACCGACCCAGCTCGGCGTTGGCGCGGCTGCCGACGACCTTGGCGCTGGCCAGGTCCTCGAGGCTGCCGGTGCCCGCGAACGACGCGGAGCCGGGCACCACGAACACGGCGCCCGCGGCGCTCCCGCCGTCGTCGTCGCCGCGCGCGCCCACGAACAGCTCGTCGTAGCCGTCGTCGTCGAGGTCGCCGCTGCCGAGGGCCGAGCCCACGTAGTCGAAGCTCTCGTCGCCGAACGCGAGCAAGGCCGCGTCGCTCTCCAGGGCCACGTCGGTGGAGCCGTCCGCGAGCCAGACCGCCACCACGCCCTCGTAGTACTGGCTGTCGCTGGTGAGGGCGCTTCCCCACGCCACGTCGTCGACCCCGTCGCCGTCGAGGTCGCCGACCGCCACGCTGGCGGCGTTGGCGCTCGCGCCGTCGAAGCTCATGGTGACGGCCGCGTCGTCGAGGTCGGTCCACACGGGGCGCCCGGTGAACACCGCCGCGACCGCGCCGGAGCCGCCGCCGGCCACCACCAGGTCGTCGGCCCCGTCGTCGTCGTGGTCCCCCAGCCGGCCGGGCAGGCTGGCGAAGTCGGTCTGGCCGTCGGACGCGTCGCCGTCCATGGAGGTGACCGCCAGGTCGTCGAGCGCGCCGCCGGCGGCCACGTCGTCCCCGGCGAGCAGCCACACGGCGCCGGCGTCTCCGGCTTCCAGGGCGCCGACCAACACGTCCAGCACGCCATCGCCTGCGAGATCGCCCACCACCAGGGCGTGATCGAAGCCCAGGAGGTCGCTACCGTCGCCCGTCACCGCGCCGTCGGCGCTGTCGACCGCGAGCTCGTCCACCACGTCGTCGCAGTCCTGGTCCACACCGTCCCACCGCTCGCTCGCGCCAGGGAAGACGCTGGGGTCTCCCTCGTCGCAGTCGCCGTCGTCGGCCGACACGCCGTCGCCGTCCTGGTCCAGGCTGCCGCACGGGTCGTTCGTGACCCCCGGCGTGCCCCGGTCGCCGTTGTTCTCCCAGCGCTCCTCCGCGTAGCACCACCATGCCGGATCCCCGATCTTGTCGAGCTCGAGGTCCGCCGGGTTCAGCTGGATCGAGCGGCCGGCGTACAGCGGCCAGCCGTCGCCGTAGCGCAGTGAGAACATCTGGTCACCGCCGGCCCAGGCGCTCAGCTCGTCGCTGGCGGTGGAGAGGGGCAGGTTGGTGTAGCCGTAGCCGTAGCTCGCGCTCACGCCGCCGTTGGCGTCGACGTCCGGGTTGGCGGCCAGCAGGGCGTAGCCGCCGGCCGGGACCACCGTGGCACGGGCGACCTGTGCGCCGTCGCCGTTGGCGTTCTCGAAGATCCAGCCGACCACGTTCACGTCGGCGCTGCTGGCGTTGTAGAGCTCGATCCACTGGCCGTCGGCGTCGCTGGTCGCGTCGGGGTCCACGAGCAGCTCGCTGGGGAACACGTCGCCGGGCGCGACGAAGCCTTCGTCCGCCAGCCCGTCGCAGTCGTCGTCCTCGGCGTTCCGGGACTCGGGCGCTGCGGGGCTGATGCCGGGGTCCTCGTCGTCGCAGTCCTCGCCGCCGACCGCGTCACCGTCGTACCCGTCGCCGTCCACGTCGTCGCCACGGTCGCCGTCGCAGTCGGAGTCGAGCTCGTCGTAGGGCTGCTCTTCGGCCTCGGGGTTCACGTCGGGATCGGTGTCGTCGCAGTCCTCCCCGCCCATCGCCTCGGCGTCGAAGCCGTCCCCGTCGCCGTCGCTCATCGGTTGACCGGCCAGCTGCAGCGTGTGCTGGCCGTCCAGGGTCTTCAGCAGGAGGACCCCGCCGTGCACCTCGTAGCTCTCGGGTGCGTAGCTGACCTGGAGGACCGCGCCCTGCCCACCGCCGAGGGTCAGGGTGACGGCTGCGACCTGGAAGGCGTCGTCGCCGTCGATCTGGGCGGCCACGTCGACCTCGACCTTGCAGAGGTTCTGCAGGTGGAGCGACTGGACCTCGGCGCCCCCGACCGGGGCGGAGAAGCTGAGCGCGTCGGCGTCCACGGAGATGGACGCACACTCCATGGGAGCGGCGGTGTCCTGGGCTTCGGGAGGGGCCGAGTCCACGGGCGCGGCGGTGTCTTTGCCGTGGGTGCAGGCCAACAGCCACCAGGTCATCATGCGCTTCTCCGCTCAGCGGAAGCTACCCGGGCGCGGGTCGGGGTCAGGCGACACCGTCCAGGAACCCGGTGAGGGCCGCCTCCAGCGGACGCAGCCGTTCGTAGAGCTCCCGGTCCTCGGGCTCACCGTGCAGCCGCAGGAAGAACCCTTCCTGGAGCACCCACTGGTCGCGCAGCTTCGTCGCGACGCCGAGGCGTTGGAGCAGCGCGAGGACCTCGCTCGCTTGGAGGCTGTAGCGGGAGGTGGACAAGAGCCAGCCGCGGTCCTCGCAGAAGCCGGCCAGCAGCGTCTCGAGCGACCCGAGGTGCTCGCGCTCGCGCAGCACGGCGAGGCCCGTGTCGTCGTGTTCCAGGCTGAAGCGGAAGCCCGCGCGTCGCCCGGCCAGGAGGAGCGCGGTCACGAGCGCGAGGTGGGGCACGTGGGACAGCGCTCGCAGCCGCAGCGTCACGGTGTCGGGGATGGACTTGAGCGGGCGTTGGCCGGGTGCGACGAGCCCGCCGTGCACGCGCTGCCGGGCGTCGACCGGCATGGGCGCCGAGACCGCGGATCGGGCACTCTGGAGGACCTGGTTCACGCTCCGCACGCCGCCGCCGAGGATGCGCAGGCTCGGCGGAGCGGCGAGCGCGACCCCGCGGGCTTCGACCAGGTCGAGGAAGGGCTCCGCACGGTGCGGCAGCTCGGGACCCGGGCGCTCGGCGAGCGGGTAGACGTCGATCGGACGGCCGAGCAGGATGCGGTCGAGGTGCTCCGCGATGCGGTGGGTCTCCAAGGGTTCGCCGAACACCCGGCGATCCCACGCCTCGAAGCGCCGCTTGCTCCGCTCGTGCTCGAGCCGCCCGTAGTTGTGCCCGTCCGCGATCTGGGCGGTGAGCTTCACGTAGCTGCGGTACGCGGGGTCGGAGAACGCGACCCCGAGCACGCCGTCGACGAGGTCCCGGCGCTCGACCGCGCCGCGGCTCACCACGAGGTGTTCCCCGACGCGCCAGGCGTCGCCCCGCCTCAGGGCGAGATCGATGTAGTCGCCCACCGCACAGTCCCGGCCGCCGGCCTGGTCGAGCAAGGCGCGGAGATGGCCCGGCGCGAGCTCTCCGTGCGCGAGCAGCTGGCGGTAGACGTACACGTACGCCTCGAGCGCAGGCAGCGCGCCCGGCTGGATGTCCACCTCCGCGAGCACCTTGGCGACCTGGGTGGTGGGCGCCATGGGGAAGCTGAGCGCGAGCTGTTCGGTTCGCGCCGCCCGCTTCGGCTTGAAGCGCAGCGCCGGGGAGACCAGGCCACGGACCGCGGTGGCACGGCGCCGGGCGGTGGTGGGCGCCAGCGTGGGGTCGAGGTCCTGGAGCCGGCTGGCGATCTCGGCGGCCGGTGGCGGCTTGGTGGCACCCGAGAACACGTGCCGCACGGTGGCGTTCGCCCAGACCGCCTCCGCATAGATGCGCTTCCGCCGCCGCCCACCGAACACGTACTCCAGCCCCAGCGGGGTGAGCGTGGGCACCTCGTCGTCGTCCAGCAGGCGCAGCCAGACGCCTGCCTGCAGGTAGTACTGGACCGTGCGGATGTCGCACTCGAGCGCCTCCGAGAGCGCGCGGCTGCCGCGCACGCCTTCCGCCACCCGCTCGAGCAGGCTCGTGAGCACCCGGGGGTTGTTGGCGTTCGGGAGGCGTTGGCTTCGGCCGATCGGCTCGGACATCGTCCGATGCTATCGCGAACCGATAGATCCCCGGGTCGTTCGCGGGACATCGTGCTCTTGACACGGCAAGACTTCGCGCCATATCCTGCATCCAGGAGCCTCCATGAACCGTCTTGCACGCCGCCTCACGATCCTCAAGGGGAAGCGCGAGGGCGCCTTCGACGCCGAGCAGCACCACGTCGAGCTCGCGCTGCGCGGGCGGACCGCCCGCAAGGTCCGTACGCACCTGCGGCGCATGGATCCGGTCTGCATGCTCACGCCGCGGTGGTCACGCCCCCAGACCTTCCTCGAGGATCTCGCCCTGGACCTCGCCGTCGGCGAGCCGGGTGTGTCCTGCCGGACGGTGTCGCTGCGTCCGCTCAAGGGGCGCAGCGAGACCGAGGCCTGGAGCTTCGTGCTCCGGGTGCTCGCGCAGCTCTATGCGGTCAGCTGGAACGAGGCGCGCGCGCCACAGCCGGCGAGCCGCCTGGGCTTCCGAACCGCCGTCGAGACGATGCTGGAGCGCACCCAGAACGAGGCGATCGCGCCGATGGCGCTCTTGTCCCACGGCGCCGAGTTCGTGCCGTGGAGCGTGCTGGACGACCTGTCGCAGGCGTGGGCGCGCTTCGCGGAGGCGCACCCGGAGGAGCGTCGGGTCACGCTCCTGCTGGCCGGCACCGTGGAGGCGCCGGCGATGCACATCGAGCACGCCCCCCGCGTGGTGCTGCAGGACTACGGCGAGGCGGAGGCGGCTGCGGCGATCGTGGGGCGTTCCGGCCCATCGGCGCGTGCACAGCTCGAGGCCGCGGCCCGCTTCACGGGCGGCATGCCGGCACTCGTCGATGCCCTGGGCTTCGGCGCCCGGGCGCGCGGTGCGCTGCCCCGGTCCAACTCGGGCATGGTCCGCGCGTTGGGCAAGCTCTCCGACGAGCTGCGGGGAGCCCTCGAGATCGCGGCGAGCGACCCGCTGATCGCGGAGCGGCTGGAGCTCTTGTCCCGTGGCGAGTCCCTCGTGGAGGTGCCCGAGGTCGACCAGCCGCTGAAGATGGCGGGCCTGATCCGCTACTCGCGCCGGTTGGGCGAGGACACCGTGCAGCTCCGCGCTCCCGCGCTCGTGGACCTGCTGAGCTGAGCCGGCCGCGCTGGCGCGATAGGCGAGGACCCGAGCTCAGCTCACGAAGAAGCGCGGAGGCACCCAGGCCCAGCCGCCCTTGCCCTGGATCTCGGTGCCCAGCACCTCGCGCACGGCGACCGAGACGTCGTCGGCCGAGAGGATCGTGGCGTCTTCGAGCTTCAGGTTCTGGGCGATGCCGGGGAGGTTCTTCTGGCCGCAGGCGCGGGTGGGCATGCCCGGGAAGCGCTCCACCACGTGGCCCTGGATGGTGCGCACGAAGCCTGCGAAGGAGCGGTCCTCGGCGGCCACCACCAGGCGCCCGGTGCGGCCCACGCTCTCGTAGATCAGCTCGAGGTCGGGCGGCACCAGCGTGCGGAGGTCGATGACCTCGGCGCTCACGCCTTCCTTCGCCAGGCGCCCCGCGGACGCCAGCGCCGTCCACACGGCGCGGCCCCAGGCGACCACGGTCACGTCGGTGCCGGCGCGACGCACGGTGCCCTTTCCGAAGGGGACCCGGTGTTCTTCCGGGAGCTCGGGGATGCCGCCGCGCATCACGTTCCGCTTCAGGGCGGCGATGGCGTCGGCCTCCGTGGGCTCGTTCGCGAACGCGGGGCCCAAGTACTGCCGGTACATCCACTTCGGCTCGAGGCAGATCACCGGGCCGTCGTAGTCGCCGGCGGTCATCAGCAGGCCGTACACGTCCCAGCTGGTGGAGGGCATCACGATGACGAGCCCGGGGATCGGCGTGAAGTAGCCGTCGAGCGACATCGAGTGGTAGACCGCACCGCCGCCGAAGGGGTCGGTGGGCATGCGCAGCACCATCCGGCAGCTGCTGACGCCGTTGGTCGTCCAGTGCAGGTTGCCCAGGTGGACCAGCCAGTGGAAGGCGTTCAGGCTGTAGTCCCCGAACTGGATCTCCGGGAGGGCATGCACGTCGGGGTGGAGCCCTGCACCCATGGCCGTGCCGACGATCAGCGGCTCGTTGAGGGGCGCGTCGGTGACCCGCTGGTCGTGGGCGTTCTTGAGGCCGGCGGTGGCCTGCATGACCCCGCCGAGCTTGCCGACGTCCTGCCCCGTGATGAACGCGGTCTTGTCGGTGCGGTCGAGCAGGCGCTTCATCGCCGAGCGGATCGCGCCGCCGTAGGTGACCGCGGTGGTGCGGTCGCTCGGCGCGGGCTCGCTGACCTCCGGGAAGGGCGCGAAGATGTGGTCCGGGAGGCTGTCGATCGGCGGGTCGGGCTCGGCCTTGACCTCGCGGAGCATGGCCTGCAGCTCCTCGTCGCGGCGGCCCATCACCTTGCCGAGGTCGTGGTGCGCGAAGAAGTCACGGCCCTCGGTGCCCGTGAGCCGCTTCATGATGTCGGCGTCCTCGAGGTAGCTCTGGGCCACGAGGTCCTGGCCAAAGCCGAGGATCGGGTCCTGCTGGCTCAGGTCGAAGGTCATGTCGGCCGCCGACGAGTGGCCGTTGAAGCGCGGCAGGCTGTGCACGTGCATCAGCACGGGCTTGCCTTCGTCGCGCACGTACTCGGCCGCTTCGCGGGTGACCGTGTAGGTCTCCATGAAGTCGCGGCCGTCGCACGAGAAGTGCTTCACGCCGAAGCCCTTCGCGTAGGCGGCGAAGTCCTTGATGCCCCGCCCCTCGTCCGGTGTGGTGGAGATGGCCACGCCGTTGTCGGTGACCATCACGATGAGCGGCAGGCTCCACACGCTGGCCGCGTTCATCGTGTCGTGCATGTCGCCTTCGGCCGTGGTGCCGTCGCCGACGATGCCCACGACGACCGCGCCTTCCACGCCCTTCTTCTGGAAGCCCAGCGCGTAGCCGGCGGCCTTGCCCAGCTGCATGCCCACGGGGCTCTGCACCGGCAGCACCCCGAGGTCGGGGAGGACCAGGTGGTTCACCATCTGGCGCCCGCGGCTCATCTTGTCGGAGTCCTTGGAGAACTGCTGACGGAGCACGTCCCGGGAGAAGTGCTCGTAGCCGTGGATCGCGCACCACATCGCGATCATCGAACCGGAGCGGTAGTGCGGCACGATGCCGAACCTCTCCACGGGCACCACGTGGCTCAGCGCGAGCGCGGTGGCGGTGCCGTGCACCTCCTCGCCGGGGCCCCAGATCGCGAACTTCACCTCGCCGCGCGACGCGAGCCGCACGATGTGCTCTTCGAGCGCGCGGGAGGTCACCGCGACCTCGTAGGCCAGCCGGAGCTCGTCGGCGGTGGGCACGGCGCCCTCGCTGACGGGCGGGTGGCTGGAGGTGCCGTTGTCGGTCTGAGCCGTGGCCATCGTCGCTCCTGGAGTTCGCCGGCGATCTAACCGGTCGGTGGGCGGGGGCTCTGGCTGGCGCCGTGGGCGGGTACAATCCCCCTGGTGACGCTGTTCCTGCTGCTGCTGGCCACGGGCTGCCTTCCCGAGGGCGCGGAAGACAGCGGCTACGCGACCAAGCTCGACGCGGACGGGGACCACTGGGCGGCGTCCGAGGACTGCGACGACGCCGACCCGGCCGTCCACCCGGCGGCGCCCGAGCTCTGCGATGGGCTGGACAACGACTGCGACGAGCTGACCGACGAGGGGCTCGAGCGCGCCTGGTACGCCGACGCCGACGCCGACGGCTACGGCGATCCCGACGCGGTGACCCTGGCCTGCGCGCCGCCGGACGGCGCCATCGACGACGCCACCGACTGCGACGACGCCGACTCCGACGTGCATCCGCACGCCACCGAGGTGTGCGACGGCGTCGACGACGACTGCGACGAGCGGGTCGACGAGAACCTGGAGCTCGCGTGGTACCTCGACGCCGACGGCGACGGCTACGGCGACCCGGACGATGGGGTCGAGCTGTGTGACCCCGGGTCGGGTCGCGTCGCCAACAGCACCGACTGCGACGACGCGGCCGCGAGCACCCACCCCGGCGCCGAGGAGCTCTGCAACGGCGTCGACGATGACTGCGACGGGCTCGAGGACGAGGACACCTCCACCTTCTACGTCGACGACGACGGCGACGGCTTTGGCGGGGAGGCCGTGGAGCTCTGTGAGCTGCGGTCGGGGCATTCGGCGGTCGCCGGCGACTGCGACGACACGTCGGGCGCCGTCCACCCCGCCGCCACGGAGCGCTGCAACGGGCTGGACGACGACTGCGACGCCACGGTCGACGAGGACCCGAGCGACGCGATCACGGTCTACACCGATGGCGACGGCGACGGCTTCGGGGCCGAGCCCACCTCCACGGGCTGCGCCGCCGGCGCCGGCTGGAGCGCCGTGGACGGGGACTGCGACGACGCCGACGACGGGGTGCACCCCGAGGCCGTCGAGGCCTGCAACGAGGTCGACGACGACTGCGACGACGCCACGGACGAGGACCTCGGCCTCTTCACCGTCTACGACGACAGCGACGGAGACGGGTTCGGGGATCCAGACGCGGAGCACGAGGTGTGCGATCCCTCGGGCTACGCGACGGACGCGACCGACTGCGACGACGGCGACGCGGCCGTCCATCCCGACGCCACCGAGACCTGGTACGACGGCACCGACCAGGACTGCGACGGGGTGGACGACGACGTCGACGGGGACGGCTACGGGATCGCCGACGACTGCGACGACACCGACGCCGCCGTGTCGCCGGACGCCACCGAGACCTGGTACGACGGCGTCGACCAGGACTGCGCAGGCGACGACGACCAGGACGCCGACGCCGACGGTCACCAGCGCCTCCCGCTCGGAAGCGACTGCGACGACACGGACCCGGCGGTGTCGCCGGACGCCACCGAGCTCTGGTACGACGGCGTCGACCAGGACTGCGACGGCCGCGACGACGACCAGGACGGGGACGGCTACGGGGTCGCCGACGACTGCGACGACACCGACCCCCTGGCCAGCCCGGGGACCGCGGAGACCTGGTACGACCGGATCGACGCAGACTGCGATGGCGCGGACGACTTCGACGCGGACGGCGACGGCGATCGGAGCGTCGACTACGAAGGAGGCGACTGCGACGACCAGGACCCCAGCCGGGCCTCCACCCTCGCCGAGATCTGGTACGACGGCACGGATCAGGACTGTGACGGCAACGACGCGGACCAGGACCTCGACGGCGACCCGGCCGAGGCCCTCGGCGGTGGCGACTGCGACGACGCCGACGCGAGCGTGCACAGCGCCGCAGTCGACACCTGGTACGACGGCACGGACTCGGACTGTGCGGGCGACGACGACTTCGACGCCGACGCGGACGGCTTCCAGGTGAGCCCTCAGGGCACCGACTGTGACGATGGCGACGCGTCGGTGCACGTGGGCGCCTCCGACACCTGGTACGACGGCGTGGACAGCGACTGCGGGGGCGACGACGACTTCGACGCGGACGTCGACGGCTACAGCTCCCTCGCCCACGGCGGGTCCGACTGCGACGACGCCGACGCGGCGGTGTCGCCGGGTGCGTCCGAGACCTGGTACGACGGCACGGATCAGGACTGCGACGGCAACGACGACGATCAGGATGGCGACGGCTACCCCGGACCGGACGAGGACTGCGACGACACCACGGCGTCCACGAACCCCGGCGCGAGCGAGATCTGCCAGAACGGCGTCGACGACGACTGCGACGGCACGCCGTCTGGCTGCAGCCTCTCGGGGGAGAGCAGCGCGCTGGTGCTCTCTTCGGCGCTCCTCACGGGTGAGGCGACCCAGGACGACGCGGGCGACCACCTCGCGGTCGGCGACCTCGACGGGGACGGGGTGCTCGACCTGGTCACGGCGGGTCCCGGTGCGGACGCCGCGTGGCTGGTGTTCGGGCCACTCGACACGAGCGGGGACCTCGGCAGCCTCGCTGCGGCGCGGGTGCAGGGCGACGCGGCCTCCCTGGGGGCCGACGTCACCCTGCTCGGCGACATCGACGACGACGGGCTCGACGAGGTCGGGATCGCAGGGCCGTCCGCGAGCGACGGTCAGGGCGTGGTCTGCCTGCTCGACGCCGCCGACCTCGGCGAGCTCGTGCAGGCCGACGTCGCGTGCATCGACGGCGAGCCCGACGACGAGCTCGGTTCGGTGGTGGCCCTGCAGGGCGGTCTGCTCGTGGGAGCGGCCGGGCGCAAGGACAGCACGGGCGTGGCGGTGGGCGGCGCGTACGTCTACGCCGGCCCGATCACGGATGCGACCGACACCACGGCCGTGCTGCTCTCGGGGACCGCGTCCGCGAACACCGGTGAGGAGGTGGCGGCGCTGGACGTCGACGGCGACGGCTTCGACGACGCCGTGGTCGGCGCCCCCGACGACGACGGGGCCGCCACGAACGCCGGCGCCCTGTTCCTGGTGCTCGGGCCGCTCAGCAGCGACCTGTCGTTGTCGGATGCCGACCTCCACCTGGACGGCCCCAACAGCTCGGCGTGGCTCGGGGAGGCGGGCAGCCTCGCGGCGGCCGGCGACCTCGACGACGACGGCTACGACGATCTGCTCGCCGGGATGCGTGGCGCCGATGCCCTCGACGGCACCACGTCCGACAACGGCCGTGTGCTGGTGCTGCTGGGCGCCGACACGCCGGCCTGGACCCTGGAGGGCGACGCGGTGCTCGAGGGCGACGGGGAGCAGGACGCGGGCGGTCGTGTGGCGGCGGCCGGTGATGTCGACGGCGACGGCGCGCTCGACGTGCTGGTCGGCAGCCCCCACAACGACGACCTGGCCACCAACGCCGGACGTGCCTGGTTGGTCTACGGGGACACCTGGTCGGGCACCCTGCCGCTCTCCGACGCGGGGCTCGTGCTCACCTCCTCCACGGCGGGCGACGAGCTGGGCTCGGTCGGCGCGGGGGACGTGAACGGCGACGGGTACAGCGACCTGTTGCTCGGCGCGCCGGGCTACGACAACGACCGGGGCGCGGTGTACGTGATCGCGGGCGGGGGCCTGTAGACGGGTCGGTCGCGCTCAGATGACCATGGCCTCGCTGTGGCCCATCGCGCGTCCGATGCGGAAGGCGCCCAGCCCCACCCGCTCGTCGCCCAGTCGCACGTCGGCGACCGAGCCACCGGCCTCCGCCACGGCCAGGGCGACCTCGGCGCTGAAGGGCCCGAACATCGCGCCGTGCCCCGAGAAGCCGACCAGCCGGACCAGGTTCGGCACCCGGGGATCCATGTCGAGGAAGGGGTTGTGGTCCGGCGTGCTCGCGTAGAACCCGGCGGTGGTGGCGGAGATGCCGGCGAGCTCCGCGGCCGGCTCGATCGCCTCGGCGAGGGCCATCCAAGCCTCGAAGGGGCGCGCGTCCACGCCCGACTTGTGGAAGAACGCCTCCTCGATGGCGTCCTGGTCCTCGTAGGTGAAGGCGGCTTCGTCCGGGGCGTCGTGGGCCCAGCCGACCATCAGGGTCTCGCGGTTCTCCGGGCGGCAGTACGCGCCCGAGGGCGTGATCGTGAGGGGCATCGAGGCGAAGGCTTCGGGGTCGAAGCCGCCCCGACCGAGGAACCAGAGGTAGCGCTTGACCGCCGCGACGGGGAGGGGTTCTGCGCCGAGGAGCGCGCCCACCCGGCGGGTCCACGCGTTCGTGCAGTCGAGGAACAGGTCGGCCTCGAGGCGCCCCTTGGGCGTGTGCACGGCGACCAGTCGGCCCCCGGCGTGCTCGGCGCCGGTCACGGGGGCGTTGCGCAGCACACGGCCGCCGAGCCGTTCGCAGGCGGCGCCGGCGTCCTGGTAGATCAGCTCCGGGCGCAGGAAGCCATCGGAGGGGCACCAGGTGCCGCCGAGCACCGTCTCTTCGCTCACCCAGGCGAAGCGTTCGCGGAGGCTGGCGATCGGCAGGTCCTCGACGTCGGCGAGGCCCCAGCTGCGCTGATCCGCTGCGCGAGCGCGCGCCTCCTCCCAGCCCGCCGGGTCGCCGTAGAGGAAGAGGTAGCCCTGTTGCTGGATGGGCGACTCGCCGCCGACGCGCTCCGCCCACTCCCGGTACACGCGCACCGACCAGCGCATGCCCCGCACGGTCTCCGGGGTGGAGAACTGCTGGCGGATTCCGGCTGCGGTGCGGCTGGAGCTCCCCGCTCCGAGCACCTGGGCCTCGGCCAGGACCACGTCCCACCCGGCGGTCAACAGGCGGTGAGCGCACAGCGTGCCCGTGATGCCGCCGCCGATCACCACCGCGCGTCTGGAGCCCATCGAACCTCCGCGGCAGCAGTATCCCGCGATCGCCCCCTCAAGCCTGGGAGCCGCCGGCCGAAGCGGGAGCAGAATTCCGCTCGCTCCAGGATGAGTCCCATGGCTGAAGTCGCCTTCCTCTCGCAGAAGCCCGCCGCCGACAAGCTTGCGGGTCCGGCCGCCCGGAAACCCCGTGGCCGTCGGAAGAAGCGGCTCGGCGAGCTCCTCGTCGACGCGCGCCTGATCACGGCCGAGCAGCTCGACGAGGCCTTGGAGCACCAGAAGGTCCACGGCGGCCGGCTCGGCTCCATCCTGGTGAACCGCGGGGCCCTCGACGAGCGCACCCTGGAGTCCCACCTCGGCAAGCAGCTCGGGCTGCAGGTCTGCATGGTCGAGTCCATCCAGCCCGACCCCGAGCTCTTGAAGAAGGTCTCCGAGAAGCTCATCCGCCGCTACGAGTGCGTGCCCATCGAGCTCGAGCGTGGACGGCTGGTCGTCGGCATCACCGATCCCCGCAACGTGGCCGCGCTCGACGATCTGCGCTTCGCCACGGGCTGCACGAAGATCGAGCCGCGGCTCATCACCGAGGGCACCTTCCGGCGCTTCCTCGAGACCCGCTTCGCCTCCGACATGCTGATGGACGCGATCACCGGAGACGACAGCCTGCAGGCCCACGACGTCTTCCAGGGCGACAGCCCCGAGGACGACATCAACCCCGACGACGCCGACCTGCCGCCGGTCGTGCGGCTGGTCAACTACCTGCTGTTGCAGGCGGTGGCGAAGGGCGCGAGCGACATCCACGTCGAGCCCTACGACAGGTTCTTCCGCATCCGGTTCCGCGTCGACGGCAGCCTCTACACGGTGCTCACGCCGCCTCAACGCATGGCGGGTCCCGTGGTGAGCCGCATCAAGATCCTGTCCGGCATGGACATCGCCGAGCGCCGGAAGCCGCAGGACGGTCAGCTCGTGCTGCGGGCAAACGGCGAGGACCTCTGCTTCCGCATCTCGGTCCTGCCCACCGTCGCCGGCGAGAAGTGCGTGGTGCGCCTGCTGAAGAAGGAGAGCCACCTCGCCGACCTCGGCACGCTGGGCTTCGCGCCCGGCCAGCTCGAGATCATCCGGAACGCTGCGCGGCTTCCGCAGGGTCTGGTCCTGGTGACCGGTCCCACCGGCAGCGGCAAGACCACCACCCTGCACGCCATGATCAACGACATCAACGAGCCCGACATCAACATCGTGACCGTGGAAGACCCGGTCGAGCAGGCCATCGAGGGCGTGAACCACGTCGAGATCAAGGAGAAGGGCGGCGTGACCTTCGCGTCGGGCTTGCGCTCCATCCTCCGCCAGGACCCGGACGTGGTGTTCGTGGGCGAGATGCGCGACGAGGAGGTCTCGCGGATCGCGATCAAGGCGTCGATGACCGGCCACCTCGTGCTGTCGACCCTGCACACCAACGGGGTGATCGAGACCTTCAACCGGCTCACGGACATGAACCTGGAGCCGTACCTGCTGGCGAGCTGCCTCAAGCTCGTCGTGGCGCAGCGGTTGCTGCGGCGGGTGTGCAGCAGCTGCGCGAAGCCCGCCGCCCTGCCCCAGGAGGCGATCGAGACCTACGGGCTGACGCAGGAGCAGGTCGCCACCGCCAACTACCGCATGGGAAGCGGCTGCGACCGCTGCATGGACACCGGCTTCAAGGGCCGCGTGGGCGTGTACGAGATCCTCGCCCCGAACGACCAGATCCTCGAGGTCATGCGGGATGGCGGCGACGAGGGCAGGATGGCCGAGGTCTGCGAGCAGAACGGCGTGATGTGGATGCTCGACTCCGGCGTGCGCCGCGCGCTCGCCGGCGAGACGACCTTCGACGAGGTCAAGCGGGTGCTCGCGACCGAGGCCTGAGGCGCGCGGTCGGGAGCGAATAGACTCCGGGCCGATGAGCCGTCCCCCCGCCCGCGCCCACGAAGGGCTCCTGCTGACGATCTTCTTCGTCTCGGGCGCGTGCGCGCTGACCTACCAGGTGCTGTGGGTGCGGTGGCTGAGCCTGGTGTTCGGCGCCACGAGCTTCGCGATGGCCGTGGTGGTCGGCACCTTCATGGCCGGCCTCGGCCTGGGAAGCCTGCTCGCGTCGCGGCTGGCGCACCGCATCGACGACCCGATCCGGGTCTACGCGGGACTGGAGCTCGCGGTCGGCCTGCTGGGGCTGGGGGTGCCCCTCGTGTTGCCCGCCGTGCACGCGGTGCAGGCTGCTGTGTTGGGGGTGGACGCGCCGCTGGCGGTGGTCCTCGCCGTGCAGGGGCTCCTGTGCGCTGCGGTGCTGATCCTGCCCACGTCCTGCATAGGGGCCACCCTTCCCGTGCTGTCGCGCTGGATCGCCACGAACCGGGCCTCGCGCGGCGCGGACCTCGGGCGGCTCTACGCCGTGAACACGCTGGGAGCCTTCGCCGGCACCGTGCTGACGGGCTTCGTGTGGATCGAGGTGCTGGGGCTGTCCACCACCAACGCGCTCGCGGCCGCGGCCAACCTGGCGGCGGCGGCCGGGGCGCTCAGGCTCGCCGGCGGCGGCGGCCGGCGCGTGCCGCGCGTGGGCCCGGGTCGGGTGCCCCGGAAGCTCCTGGTGGCGGCGTCGATGTCGGGCTTCCTCGCCCTCGCGCACGAGGTGGTCTGGTCCCGGCTCATCGGCATGGTGCTCATCACCACGACCTACGCCTACACCACCATCCTCGCGACCGTGATCGGTGGGATCGGGGTCGGCAGCCTGCTCGGCGCGCGCGCCGCCGACCGTGGAGACCCCTTGCGGCTCTTTGGCGGCCTGCAGCTCGGGTTGGGCGTGAGCACCGCGGCGATCGTGCCGCTGTTGGGGTGGCTGACCGGCGGCGGGCGGTTCCTGCTCGACGCTCCCGGGGACTTCCTGCAGACGCAGCTCCTGGCGGTCGCGGTCTGCGCCGGGCTCACCGCGGTGCCCTCGGTCTTGATGGGGGCTTGCTTTCCCGCCCTCGCCCGCGCGTTCACCGACCGCGGTGGCGACGTCACGCAGGACGTGGGCCGCCTCTACGTCGTGAACACCTTCGCCGGGGTGCTCGGGTCGGTGGTGGCCGGCTTTCTCCTGCTCCCGGTGGTCGGCGCCCTCGGAAGCCTCTCCGCGCTGGCGCTGGCCAACCTCGCGCTCGGGATCGCGTTGCGACCGGAACCTCGAGCGGGGGTGATCGCGCTGGTCCTCGCCGTCCCGCTCCTCCGCGGTGCCTCGCTCGAGGATCTCTACATCGACCGCCTGCCGGAGGGCAGCGCCATCCTCCACCTCGCGGAGGGCACCACCAGCACGGTGATGGTCGCCGACCACGCCGACGTGGGCGTGCGACGGGTCTGGATCCAGAGCGTGTGGGTGGCCGGCACCGGGGGCCCGCATCGCATGCTCGGACACCTGAGCATGCTGCACAGCGCCAAGCCGGATCGCGCGGTCGGCATCGCCTTCGGAACGGGCCAGTCCTTCGCGGCGTCCCTGGTCCACGGTCTGGAGCACCTCGACTGCGTGGACCTGAACCGCGAGGTGGTCGACGCGGGCCGGGTCTGGTTCGCCGACGCGAACGACGGGCTCCTGGAGCGGCCCGAGGTGCAGGTGCACATCCAGGACGGTCGCAGCTTCCTCGCTCGGGCGGACACCACCTGGGACGCGGTGATGATGGAGCCGCTCCAGCCGTGGAGCGCGGGCGCCGTCAACCTCTACACCCGGGAGTTCTACGAGCTGGCGGCCGCTCGGATGGCGCCGGGCGCCAGCCTGACCCAGTGGATGCCGATCTCGGACATCCCACCCGCCCTGACCCGCTCGGTGGTGGCCACGGTCGCCGCGGTGTTCCCCTACACCTACGTGTACCTCGACGGTCTGGACCTCTGGATCGTCGGTGCCACCGAGCGCCCGTCGCTCGCCGACTGGCGCGAGCGCGTCTCCGGCGAGGTCGCCGTCGACCTCCGGCGCGAGGACGTGCACGAGGTCGAGAGCCTGCTCGCCCTGCTCCTGGTCGGCCCCGCCGACCTCGACGCCTACGTGGGCGACGCCCCGCTCCTGACCGACGACGCGCCGTTGTTGGAGTTCGTCGCCCCGCGCACCATGCGGGCCTCCCACGACGCCGACAACATCGCTGCCCTCACCAACGCCTGCCGGGACCCGCTCGCCGGCTTCACCGAGGCCGAACAGGTGCCGGCGGTGCTCCGCTCCTGCGAGCTCCAGCGCCTGCTGGCGTGGGCGCCCGTCGCCGACGCGAACGGCGACCACGACAAGGCGGTCACGGTCCTCGCCGCGGTGGGCAGGTCGCTCCCCCTGAGTCGGGTGCAGCGGGCCTGGCGCAAGGCGGCCCACGGCTTCGCGAAGCAGGCCGAGGCGGAGGGTCGTTCCGACGTGGCCATCGCCGCCTACGAGGCCTACCTGGCCGTCGACCCCGGTCACCCCGAGATGCGGCTCAACCTCGGCCTGGTCCAGGCCAGGGCCCAGCGCCTGGCGGCCGCCGCCGACACGCTGCGCTGGCTGGTCGACACGCCGGGCCCCACGGGCGACTGGGCCCGTGAGCTGTTGGGCCGGCTCGAGGCGGCTACTCCCGGCTCACCCTGATGTTGGACCGAATCGGGCCGGCCTGCGCCAGGGTCATGCTGCGATCCGGCCGGTGCTCGGGCAACGGATCATCCTGTCCCCTCGGAGGTCCACGTGCACGAGCACCGGCTCGTCGCCGGGGATCGGTTGGTGGGCGTGGTTGCTCGCTGCGTTGCCGCTGCGTCGCCGCCGTTCGGGTCGCTAACGGGCGTGGTTCCGTCGTCGCCAGGGCACCAGGGCGACCAACAGGGCCAACCAACCGGCGCCAGGGGCGGAGGGGCTCGAGGTGCAGGCGCATCCGCCGCCGCCGAAGAGGGTCTCCGCGGCGTAGAACGACGGCTCACCGGTGTCGGCGACGCCGGTGTCTCCGTCGGTCGGCTCGGCCGTGTCGTCGGGCGGTGACGTGTCCTCCTCGACCTCTTCGCAGTCGTCTGTCCAACCGGGAGCCCCCGGGTAGGCGCTGGGGTCGGTGTCGTCGCAGTCGTCGTCGAGGGCGTAGCCGTCGCCGTCCTGGTCGTCGTCGTTGCCGTCGCAGTCCTGGTCCACGCCGTCGTACCAGACCTCGTCCGCACCGGGGCTCAGCTCCGAGTTGGCGTCGTCGCAGTCGGTCCCTCCGTACGCCGCGCTGTCGTAGCCGTCGCCGTCCACGTCGAACTCGTCGGACGCGTCGCAGTCCTGCACGTCGCCGTCGTAGGGCTCGTCGGGCGCGCCCGGGTACACGTCGTCCCGGGCATCGTCGCAGTCGTCGCCGCCGTAGGTGATCGAGTCGAAGCCGTCGCGGTCCGCGTCGAAGTCCGAGTTCCCGGCGCAGTCCGCGTCCACGCCGTCGTACCAGTAGTCGGTGGCTCCTTCGTAGATGGCGGGGTCCGTGTCGTCGCAGTCGGTTCCGCCCAGCGCTTCCGCGTCGTGCCCGTCGCCGTCCTGGTCGGCATCGTTGCCGTCGCAGTCCTGGTCGACGCCGTCGTACCAGACCTCCGTGGCTCCGGGGTTCACCGCGGCGTCCCGGTCGTTGCAGTCCTCGTCCTCGGGGTAGCCGTCGCCGTCCCCGTCGCGTGCGGGCGGCGCCGTGTCACGCCCGCCCGTGTCGCCGTCGCGGCTGCCCGTGTCGGCGCTGCCCGTGTCGGCGCTGCCCGTGTCGCCGCCGTCACCGCCCGTGTCGACGACGACCACGCCGGTGTCGAGGCCTCCACCACCCCCGTCCTGGGCCAGCGCCAGGCTCACCAGCAGGCTGAGCATCACGGCTTCCGCTCCGGCTTGACTTCCTTGGGTCCGTCTTCCGCGCGGTCCTTCTTGCGCTTCACGGGCCCGAGCTTCGGCGGCTCGGGCACGCCGTCCTGCTCCAGGATGACGAACTCCACCCGACGGTTCAGCTCGCGGCCTTCCTTGGTGTCGTTGGTCTCGACCGGGCGCGCCTCGCCGTAGCCCACCGCCACGATGCGGTCGGCGCCCACGCCGCCCTTGTCGACCAGGTACTTCTGGACCGACTCGGCCCGGCCCTGGCTGAGCCGTTCGTTGTAGGCGTCGTTGCCGACGTTGTCGGTGTGGCCGGCGACCTCGATCTTCTTGATCTCCGGGTGCTCCTTCAGGATGGCGGCGATCTCGTCGAGCAGATCGAAGCTGACGCTCTTGATCGAGGTGCGGCCGGTGTCGAAGTACACCATCTCGGTGATCTCGATGCGCTTGGCGCTGATGAACACACGGGCCGGGCAACCGTCGGAGCGGCGCGGGTCGATGCGGGCATCCGCCGCCTCGTCCGGGCACGCGTCGCGGAAGTCGGGCACGCGGTCACCGTCGCCGTCCGGGCAGCCGTTCAGGGCCGGCGGGCCCGGCTCGTCGACGCACTGGTCGGCGGAGTCGCGCACCGTGTCGCCGTCCTTGTCCGGGCAGCCGCCGGTGGCTTGGCTTCCGGGCTCGCGCGGGCACTCGTCCACGGCGTCGAGCAGGCCGTCCTTGTCGTCGTCCGGGTCGGGGCAGCCGTCCTGGTCTTGCCAGCCGTCGACGTCCTCGGGGTCGAGTCCGCAGAGGTCGAAGGCGTCGGGGATGCCGTCGTTGTCGTTGTCCGCCTCGGGGCAGCCGTCGGAGTCCTGGAACCCGTCGAGGTCCTCGGCGCTGGTCGGGCAGTCGTCGGTGGCGTTCGGCAGGCCGTCGCCATCGGTGTCGGGCGGGGCGCCCTTGTCGCGCCACGACAGGCCGAGGATCACGCGGAAGTCCGGCGCACCGACGCCGGCCCGCAGGCCCTTGCCCACGCCGAGCACGGCCCCGAGGCCTTCGCCGGAGCCGTAGCTGGTGTAGACGTGGCCCTCGACGGGGCTGGTCTGGTAGCCCGTGCCGCCGAAGCCGACCTGGCCGTCGAGCTCGGCGCCGACCGCGTAGTCCGCGTCGAGGCGGTAGCTGGCGCCGGCTCCGAAGTCGAAGCTGGAGCCGACCTCGAGGTCGCTGTCGGCGAGGGGCTCCTTGCCGGAGAGATCGACGCCCACGTTGCTGGCCCAGCCGATGTCGCCGAGCGCGCCGCCGACCGCGGCGTCGAGGGAGGCGCCGAAGCCGTCGCCCACGTAGGCGGCCTTCGAGCCCGAGGGCAGCCGCAGGCGCGGGATGATCGCCAGGCCGAAGCCGTCGTCGCCGACACCATCGAGGTCGTAGGCGAGGATCGGCACGGTGGCGCCGACCTGGATGTCGCCGAAGGCGAAGCTGTTGCCGTCGGCGGTGCCCACCCAGGGGTACACGGGCACCTCGACGTCCAGGCGCGCCTTGGCATCGAGGTTGTAGCCGGCGGCCAGCCGGGTGGAGAGCTGGTTGGAGACCACCGCTTGCTCCGTGCCGTCCTCGAAGACCTGCACGAGCGGGTCGTTCGCATACACGAAGGCCAGGCCGGTGTAGTAGCTGCTGGCCCAGCCGATGTGGGGGTGGCCGACCTGCAGGGTGCCCTGCCCGTCGAAGGTGGAGCCGGCGAGGTCGAAGGTGTCGACGCTCTGGGCGAAGGCGCTCGGGGACAACAGCACGGCTGCCGCGGCGACGATGGCGCGCATGGGCCTCTCCTGGGACCGCCCGAGTGTCCGTCAGGCGACCGTGCGATTCAAGTTGGGGTGAAGCGCGGGCTGGCCAGCACGGTGTCGACGGCCGCCACCAGCGCACGGAGTTGGTCGTGCGGCATGACCAGGGGAGGCATCAACACGACCACGTCGCCGAGGTTGCGCAGGATCACACCCCGCTCTCGGCAGGCCAGCACCACCTCCCGGCCCAGCCGCGGCTCGTCGGGGCGCGCGACCAGGTCGATGCCCACCATGGTGCCGGTCTGGCGCACCTCCCGGACGCGCCCGGGATGGCGCGCGACCAGCGACGCGCAGGCGTCTCGGAGCACGGCGGCGTTGCCGGCCAGGCGCGCCATCACGTCGGTGTCCCGGAAGAGGTCGAGGGTGGCCAGGGCCGCCGCGCAGGCCAGGGGGTTGCCCGTGTAGGTGTGCCCGTGGAAGAAGGTGTGCTCCGCGGGGCCCAGGAAGCCCTCGAACACCCGATCGGTGGCCATGGTGACCGCGAGCGGCAGGTACCCGTTCGTCAGGCCCTTCGCGAGGCAGAGGAAGTCCGGCGCGAAGCCCACCTGCTCGGCGGCGAACAGGGTGCCGGTCCGCCCGAAGCCCACGGCCACCTCGTCGAACACCACCAGCGCGCCCAGGTCGCGCGCCCGCTGCACGATGGGGCGGAGGAAGTCGGGGCTGTGCATGCGCATGCCCGCTGCGCCCTGGACCAGGGGTTCGACCACGATCGCCGCCACCTGGTCGCCGACCTCCTCGAGGGTGTCGAGCGCGCGCTGCACCAGCGCGGCTTCGTCTTCCCGGTGAAGGGGGGCCTCGACGTGCACCGCGTCGAACAACAGCGGGCGGTACACCGCGTGGAAGAGGTCGATGCCGCCCACGCTCACCGAGCCGATGGTGTCGCCGTGGTACGCGTCGCGGAGCGCCACGAAGCGGTTCCGGCGGGTGTCGCCCTGCTGCTGGTGCCACTGGAAGGCCATCTTCAGCGCCACCTCGACCGCGGTCGAGCCCGAGTCGCTGTAGAACACCCGGTTCAAGCCCTCTGGGGTGATCGCCGCGAGACGCTCGGCGAGCTCGATGGCGATCGGATGGGTCAGGCCGAGCATCGTGGAGTGGGCCAGCGCGTCCAGCTGCTTCCGCACCGCGGCGTCGACCACCGGATGGCGGTGCCCGAAGACCGAGACCCACAGCGAGGAGACGCCGTCGAGGTAGCGCCGCCCGTCGACGTCGATCAGCTCACAGCCCTCGCCGCCAGCGATCACGAGGTGCTCGGAGGCCTCCGGATCCGCGTGCTGCGTGAACGGGTGCCACACGTGCCGGTTGTCGGTCTTCACCAGCTGGTCGCGGGTCATCTGAGCTCCACCGGGTTGCCGACTCGGCCCTAACCGGCAATGTTGGCCGGCCTCCCTCTCGACCCACGGACCCCCGTAGGAGGACTCCATGTCCCTCGTCCCTGTTCACGGCGGCCTCGACGCGCCCGTCGACCTCACCGTCCCCCTCTCGCAGAAGAACTCCCTGCTGGCCGAGGCGGCCGCGCTGCCCAAGATCGCCGTCACCGACGCCGATCTCTCGATGGTCTACCGCTTCGCGGACGGCACGCTGAGCCCGCTCACCGGCCCGATGAACGAGGACGACTACAACAGCGTGCTCGACAACTGGACGATCGCGCGGAACGGCACGAGCTACGCCTGGTCCATTCCGATGGTGCTCCCCGTCACCGACGACGAGGCCGCCGCGCTGGCCGTCGGCAAGCAGGCCGCCCTCACCAACGAGGCCGGCGAGGTCGTGGCCCTGCTCACCGTGGGCAGCGTCTACGGCTGGGACAAGGCGCGCTACGTGAAGAGCGTCTACCAGACCGACCGCATGGACCACCCCGGCGGCAACATCGTCACCAGCGACAGCCGCACCCAGCTGGTCGGTGGCGAGCTCAAGGTGCTCCCGCAGCCCTTCGACACCCGCTTCGGTGAGTGGACCTCCACGCCCAACCAGACCCGCGCGATGATCGCCGAGCGCAAGTGGGAGGCCGCGCTGGCCTTCCAGACGCGCAACCCGCTGCACCGCGCCCACGAGTACGCGCTCGTGCACGGCGTGCAGGAGCTCACCCGCACAGGCTTGTACACCGGCGCGGTGCTGAACCCGCTCGTCGGCCAGCTCAAGGGCGACGACGTCGACGCTCCCACGCGGATGACGACCTACGCCAACCTGGTGAAGAACCGGCTCCTGGGCACCGGCGACAGCGACGCGGAGCTGTGGAACAAGGTCGGCTACGACATCAACGACGTGTTCACGCTGATCGGGCTCGACATCAAGATGTTCTACGGCGGTCCCGCCGAGGCCATCATGCACGCGATCTACCGCCAGAACCACGGCTTCAGCCACATCGTCATCGGCCGCAAGCACGCCGACGCGCCCTACGCCGATGGCACCGCCATCTGGGGTGACTTCGACGCGCACGAGGTCTTCGACAACCTGGCCGGCGAGCTCGCCACGCAGCCGGTGAAGGTCGGCTTCGCCGCCTACTACCCGCACCTCGGTCGGGTCGACCTGATGGAGAACAACCAGGGCGAGAAGGCCACCTTCATCGCCGGCAAGAAGGTCCGGGCGATGCTGATCGCCGGCGAGCGTCCTCCCCAGGAGATCATGCGTCCGGGCACCGCCGACACGCTGGTCGCCTACTACGCCGCCAAGGCCGAGTAGGTCTGTGGCTTCGGGTCGACCTCGCGTCGGCCCGTGCAGACGCCATGCGAAGAGCCTCCGTGCGGAGAGGACGCTGTGCCTGCACAGCGTCTCCCGGGCGGGGGCTCTTTGGTTTCTCCAGCACGTGGTTCGACACAGGGCATGGCTCGCGCTCGAGGTCGGACTCGAGCTCGGCCCGTTGTGTCATCTCGGCAGCGAGCTCGAGGGCAAGCGCGTGCACCTGGCGCTCGGCATCACAGAAC